>Ga0116226_10001843_pt1 | contig 18400 bp, 16 predicted proteins | sample S1TSphfallax_FD_89692 | JGI IMG/M metagenome (GOLD analysis project Ga0116226, IMG submission 89692) | Host-associated microbial communities from peat moss isolated from Minnesota, USA - S1T2_Fa - Sphagnum fallax MG | ecosystem: Host-associated > Plants > Peat moss > Unclassified | place: USA... | reverse complement strand
TGGCCGCCGAGCGCCTGGGTATCCCCACCATCCGCGGCTCCACGGGGCGGGCGGAGGACGCCCTGGCCAAGGGCGGCGCGGGCGCTTTTCGCGCGGCGGTGAAGACGATCGCCGAGGGCGGGGCCATGCTGCTCACTCCCGACGGCCCCAGGGGGCCCGCCCAGGTCATGCCTGTGGGGCCTGTCCAGCTGGCCAGAGCCGCCCGCTGCCCGGTCTTCGCCCTGGGGCTTGCTGCCGCGCCGGCCCTGGCCCTGAACACCTGGGACGGCGCCCGCATTCCCCTGCCTTTCGCCCGCGCTGTTCTGGTGACGGCTGGCCCGTTTCACGCCCCAATGCGCATGGACGAGGCGTCTCTGGAGGCGGCTCGCTCGGCCTGGCAGGACGCCATGAACGCCGCTCAAGGGAGGGCGGAGGCCATTCTGGCCGAGAGGACCGCGCGCCGCACGCTCGGCCTGCATCTCTACGCCCTGACCGGACGCCTGGTCGCACCCTGGACACGCGTCTGGCTGCGCCGCCGTCTCAGCCAAGGTAAGGAAGACCGCATCCGTTGGCGCGAGAAGCTCGGTGTCGCATCCGCCCCCCGCCCACCTGGCCGACTGGTCTGGCTACATGGTGTGAGCGTGGGCGAGAGCCTGGCTTTGCTGCCGCTTGCCCAGGCGGTCATACGCGAACGGCCCGGTGTAGCCTTATTGGTCACCAGCGCGACTCTCGCCTCGGCGGCGTTCCTTGGGCCCCGCCTGCCCCCCGGCGCCGTGCACCAGTTCGCGCCCCTCGACACGCCCCAGGCTGTCGGTGGGTTCCTTGCCCATTGGCGCCCGGACCTAGGCGTCCTGGCGGAAAGCGATCTGTGGCCCAATCTAATCCTCGCCGCCAAGGCCAGAGGAACGCGCCTCGCGCTGCTGTCCGCGCGTCTCTCGGAGCGTAGCCTCCGGGGTTGGCGCCGCGCTCCAGGCGCCGCCCGCGCGGTTCTGACTAGCTTCGAACTTATTCTCGCCCGGGACGCCTCGGCGGCCGAGGGGCTGAAGAGCCTGGGCGGCAGGGTCGATGGGCTGGCGGACCTGAAATTCGGCGCCGCGCCCCTCGCCGCCGATCCTCATGAGCTGCGCTGTCTACAGCGCGCCCTGACCGGGCGGCTCTGCCTCCTCGCGGCCAGCACGCATCCTGGGGAGGAGGCGGTCGTCCTGGACGCCTTTCAGGAGGCGCGCGACCATGGCGCGGAAGCGATTCTTATCATCGCGCCACGTCATCCCGAGCGCGGCGTCGACATTGAGGCCATGGCGGCGGCGCGGGGCCTGAGATCCGGGCGCAGAACGACCGGCGCGGACCCTGCACGCCTCGATATCTATGTGGCTGACTCCGTGGGAGAGCTTGGCCTGTTCTACCGCCTGGCGGATCTGGCCGTGATCGGCGGCAGCCTGATCACGGGCGGCGCCGGCGGTCACAATCCCCTGGAGCCCGCCCGCCTGGAAACCGCCTTTATCGCCGGACCCCACGTGGACGCCTGGCCGGTCTATGCCGAGCTCGCGGATGCGGGCGCGACGCGCCTTGTGGCGTCAGACGAGGTGGCGGAAGCGTTCCGATTGGCCGGCCGAGAGCTCGGCGGGCTTCGTAAGATGGCGGCGCGCGCCCGGGCCTTTGTGGAGCCCAGGGATGCTGCGGCGGCCGGGGTCATCAAGCCGGTTCTCGATCTTCTCGGCGCATGACATTCCGCACGCCCAAGCACTGGTATCGCCGCGAGGGAAACGGCTTTCGCGCCGGGCGCTTGCTTCTCGTCCCTCTGTCCTGGGTCTGGGCCGGCCTCACCGCGAGGCGTCTTCGGCGCGCCCGGCCCGTTGAACCCGGCGTTCCCGTGATTTGCGTTGGCAACCTGACCCTGGGGGGTAGCGGCAAGACCCCCATCGTCCGGGCCCTGGCGGCGCGCCTTGCCGCCGAGGGTCAGGCTGTTCATATCCTCATGCGTGGACATGGGGGCCGCGCGCGCGGCCCCCTGCGCGTCAATCCCGCCCTTCACGACGTCGCGGATGTGGGCGACGAGGCGCTGATGCTCAGCGGCGAGGCGCCGGTCTGGATCGCTCGGGACCGGCTAGCCGGCGCCCGGGCCGCCGTCGCCGCGGGGGCCAGCATCATCGTCATGGATGACGGCCATCAGAACGGGGCGCTCGTTAAGACCCTGTCCCTCGTGGTGGTGGATGGCGAGACGCGCGACGGCGAATGGCCCTTTGGCGATGGATCGGTGTTCCCCGCCGGCCCCATGCGTGAGCCCCTGAGCGTAGGCCTCTCCCGCGCCGACGCTGTGATCCTCATGCTCCCCGCCGACCTTCCCGAACCTGATCCGCGTCTCCTCGTCGCCCTAGCCTCCAAGCCCGTCCTTATCGCCCGCCTGGAACCAGAAGGTCAGCCGCCCCCAGGCCCCCAACTTGGCTTCGCCGGCATTGCCAAGCCCTGGAAGTTCGAGCGCGCGTTACGCGCCGCCGGTTGCAGTCTCGTCGACTTTGCCCCCTCGGGAGATCACGAGGCAATCCCGGAGCGCGCCTTGCGTTTCCTCGCCGCCAGGGCGCAGGCGCTCGGCGCGGGATTGGTGACAACGGAAAAGGACGGGGCGCGGCTGCCGCCGGCGTGGCGGGCGCGTGTGACCATTTGGCGAGTTCGGGTGAGGTTCTCGGACGACAGCGCCTTGGCGAGCCTTCTGCCAAAATCATAAACACGAGCCCAAAAGAACATCTTGTGAACATCATCCCTATGTGTTTATGCTTTGTTCCTGTTCAGTGCATCGGAATCAATTCATTCGGCATGACCCACGCGGCGCCGGAATCATGGGATAGGAAGGGCTGAAGCAAAATGTCGGGAACCATGGCTTTGAGACTTGTTGGCAAGGAAGAGGGCGACAAGCAGCGGGCGCTGGAAGCAGCCCTGACTCAGATCGACCGGGCGTTTGGCAAGGGCTCGGTGATGAAGCTGGGCGACAAGGGCAAGGTGGTGGAGATCGAGTCGGTCCACACCGGCTCGCTCGGTCTCGACATCGCGCTCGGCATCGGCGGTTTGCCAAAGGGCCGGGTCGTGGAGATTTTCGGGCCGGAGAGCTCGGGCAAGACGACCCTCGCCCTCCATGTGGTCGCCGAGGTGCAAAAGGCCGGCGGCACCGCCGCCTTCGTGGACGCCGAGCATGCCCTTGACCCCTCCTACGCCCACAAGCTGGGGGTCAATCTGGACGACTTGCTCGTGGCCCAGCCGGACACAGGCGAACAGGCCCTAGAAATCACCGACACCTTGGTGCGCTCCGGCGCCGTGGACATCGTGGTAATCGATTCCGTGGCCGCCCTCACGCCTCGGGCCGAGATCGAGGGGGAGATGGGCGACAGCCTGCCTGGTCTTCAGGCGCGTCTGATGAGCCAGGCCCTGCGCAAGCTCACCGCCTCTATTTCCAAGACCCACACCCTGGTCATCTTCATCAATCAGATCCGCATGAAGATTGGCGTCATGTATGGAAGCCCCGAGACCACCACCGGCGGTAATGCCCTGAAGTTCTACGCTTCGGTGCGCCTCGATATTCGCCGCACCGGTTCGGTGAAGGTGCGCGATGAGATCATCGGCAACAATGTCCGGGTCAAGGTGGTCAAGAACAAGGTCGCCCCGCCGTTCCGCGAGGTTGAGTTCGACATCATGTATGGCCTGGGCATCTCCAAGCTCGGCGAAATCATTGATCTCGGCGTCAAGGCCGGGGTCATCGAGAAGTCTGGCGCCTGGTTTTCTTGGAATAGCACCCGTATCGGCCAGGGCCGCGATAACGCCCGGGAGTTCCTTAAGGCCAATCCCGATATCGCCAGGCAGATCGAGGATCAGGTGCGCGGCAATTCCACCCGTATCGAGGAGGAACTCCTTATCGGCGCGCCGGAGCCCGGCGAGGAATAGGATCGGCGATCATCCTTCCCCCCGCTCTTTCTGAGAAGGATAGGCGGGGTGAGGGCTGGGGGATCGGTTAGCCCCCGCCCTTTTTCCCGCATCGCCGCGATGATAGAGCCCCGGCCATGCCCAGTTCATCCAAGATAGATTTGGGGAAACCCAGTCTGAGCGATATCCGCGCGCAGTTCCTCGGCTACTTCGCCGCGCTGGACCACGACGTGATTCCGTCAGCCCCGCTGGTTCCCAAGAGCGACCCGAGCTTGCTCTTCGTCAATGCGGGCATGGTGCCCTTCAAGAATATCTTCACAGGCGCGGAAAGCCCGCCCTCGCCCCGCGCCGTGACATCGCAGAAGTGCGTGCGCGCCGGGGGCAAGCACAATGACCTCGACAATGTGGGCTACACAGCACGCCACCTGACCTTCTTCGAAATGTTGGGCAACTTTTCCTTCGGCGACTACTTCAAAGCCGAGGCCATCGAGTTCGCCTGGAATCTCACCACGCGGGATTTCGCCCTGCCGAGGGATCGGCTGGTGGTCACTGTCTATTCGGAGGACGAGGAAGCGGCGGCTCTTTGGCGCAAGATCGCGGGTCTGTCTGACGACCGCATCATTCGCATCCCCACCAGCGACAATTTCTGGTCCATGGGCGACACCGGACCCTGCGGTCCCTGTTCCGAGATCTTCTTCGACCACGGCCCCTCCGTCGCCGGCGGGCCACCCGGCTCCGCCGAGGAGGACGGCGACCGGTTCGTGGAGTTTTGGAACCTCGTCTTCATGCAATTCGACCAGGCGGCCGGCGGCGCGCGCACCCCGCTGCCTAAGCCCTCAATTGACACCGGCATGGGCCTGGAGCGCATGACTTGCGTTCTGCAGGGCGTCCACAGCGTTTTCGAGACCGACCTCTTCCGCACCTTGATCGGAGCGACAGAGGAGACCCTTCATCGCGCCTCTGACCCTGAAACCACCGGCTCCTACCGCGTCATCGCCGATCACTTACGCTCGACCAGTTTCCTCATCGCCGATGGGGTGACGCCTTCCAATGAAGGGCGTGGCTATGTTCTGCGGCGGATCATGCGTCGGGCGATGCGCCACGCTCATCTCCTGGGGGCTGCCGAGCCTCTCATGCACCGGCTCGTTCCCTCTCTGGTGGCGGAAATGGGCGCTGCCTATCCTGAATTGCGGCGCGCAGAGGCCGCCATTGCGGAGACATTGCGCCAGGAGGAAGAGCGTTTTCTGCGCACGCTCGGGCGCGGCATGGCTCTGCTGGAGGAAGCGACCGCGGGTCTCGGGGACGGCGACACATTGTCTGGCGAGATAGCTTTCAAGCTTTATGACACGTATGGCTTTCCCTTGGATCTGACGCAGGATGCTTTGCGCGTCCGGGCCATCGCGGTGGATCTGGACGGTTTCGACGCAGCCATGGCGGCCCAGCGCGACCTGGCCCGGGCAAACTCGGCTTTCTCCGGCGAAAGGGGCCACGCGGCGCTCTGGTTTGCCTTGCGCGACCGCTTCGGCCCTACCCTCTTCAAGGGCTATGAGAGGCTCGACGCGACAGCCAAGGCCCTAGCCCTGGTGCGCGACGGGGCGGAGGTCGCACAATCCGTCGCGGGCGAAACGGTCAGTGTCCTCTTCGATCTGACACCCTTCTATGGCGAGAGCGGCGGTCAGGCCGGCGATCGTGGAACGGCCATCTGGGAGGGCGGGGCGGCCGAGGTCATCGACACGCAGAAGGAGGCCGGTGATCTTCATATCCACAGCTTGAAGATCGCCACGGGGACGCTCACCCCGGGAACGGCTGTCACCCTCAGCGTTGACGCCGCTCGCCGCGCGCGGACCCGGCTCAATCACTCCGCCGCCCACCTGGTCCACGCGGCCCTGCGCCATGTGTTGGGTGCGCACGTCGCCCAAAAGGGCCAGCTTGTCGATGGCGACAGGATGCGCTTCGACTTCAGCCATTCTGGTCCCCTCACCGGAGCCCAGATCGACGCGATCGAGACCGAGGTGAACGCGGTCATTCGCCAGAACGTCCCTGCGGGCACGACGGAAATGGCGCCCGACAAGGCCATGGCGGCCGGCGCCATCGCGCTCTTTGGTGAAAAATACGGCGATAAGGTCCGTGTGCTCTCCCTGGGCCACAGCCTGACAGGCGAGGGGGCCTATTCGGTGGAGCTTTGCGGGGGCACCCACGTGTCGCGCACAGGTGATATCGCCCTATTCAAGATTGTCTCCGAACAGGGCGTGGCGGCTGGGATTCGCCGCGTGGAGGCCCTGACTGGCGAAGCTGCCCGCCGTTGGCTGTTGGACCAGGCCGCTGCCGCGCGGGCCATCGCTGATCAATTGAAAACGCCGGTGGCCGAAACGCCAGCGCGCATCGAGGCCCTGGAGGCCCAGCGCCGTCAACTAGAGCGCGATCTGGCCGAGGCGCGCCGTCAGATCGCCATGGGTGGCGGCGGGGGCGGCGAAAGCGCTCCGGAGGATATTGGCGGGGTGAAGTTCATCGGCCGCGTGCTGCAGGGCGTGGGGGCTAAGGACCTTCGACCGATCGCCGAGACCTATCGCAAACAGATCGGCGACGGCGTTGTAGCCTTAAGCGGCGTCGCCGACGGCAAGGTCTCAAGCACGGTGGTGGTGGCCGGAGCCGCTCAGGACCGCTTCAACGCGGTCGACCTTGCGCGCGCGGCGGTCAGCGCCATGGGTGGCCAGGGCGCGGGCGGCCGGCCCGACTTTGCCCAAGGCGGCGCCCCCGACCCCGCCCGGGCTCAATACGGCGTCGACGCCGTGCGTGAAGCCCTTAACGCGGCATGACCTCAAACGATGGTGAGGATGACGGCGATTAGGCCGCCAGTGCCGTGGCCAAGTTTTCAGCCACCTTGTCCAGGAAGCCCTCCGTGGTCAGCCAGCCCTGGAAATCACCCACCAGAAGGGCAAGGTCCTTTGTCATGAAGCCCTCCTCCACCGTGGAGACGCAGACAGCCTCGAGCGTCAGGGCGAAGCGGTCCAGGGGCTGATTGCCGTCGAGCTTCGCGCGGTGGCGCAGGCCCCGCGTCCAGGCGAAGATCGAGGCGATGGAATTGGTCGAGGTGCTCTCGCCGCGCTGATGCTGCCGATAATGGCGAGTCACCGTTCCATGCGCGGCCTCAGATTCAACGATTCTGCCGTCCGGCGTCATCAGAACGGAGGTCATCAGGCCCAGCGAGCCAAATCCCTGGGCCACCTGATCAGACTGCACGTCCCCGTCATAGTTCTTGCAGGCCCAAACGAACCCGCCGGGCCATTTGAGAGCGGACGCCACCATGTCGTCGATCAGGCGGTGCTCGTAAACAATGCCCGCGTCCTTATAGAGGTCCTTGAATTCGGCTTCGAAAACCTGCTGGAAAATGTCCTTGAAGCGCCCGTCATAGGCCTTGAGAATGGTGTTCTTGGTGGAAAGATAGACCGGATAGTGCCGCGCCAAGCCGTAGGTCAGGCTGGCTCTGGCGAACTCCTCGATGGACTCGTCCAGGTTGTACATCCCCATGGCGACCCCACCGCCGGGATAGTTGAAGACCTCGTGCTCTATCACCTGACCGTCCTCGCCTTCCCACTTCATCGTGAGCTTGCCCTTCCCGGGCACCACGAAATCGGTGGCCTTATATTGATCGCCAAAGGCATGGCGGCCGATGATGATCGGCTGGGTCCAGCTCGGCACCAGGCGCGGGACATTTCGGCAGAGGATCGGCTCACGAAACACAACGCCGCCTAAGATGTTGCGGATGGTGCCGTTGGGCGATTTCCACATTTTCTTGAGGTTGAATTCCTTCACCCGCGCCTCGTCCGGGGTGATCGTGGCGCATTTGATTCCGACGCCGCACCGCTGGATCGCCTCGGCCGCTTCCACCGTCACCTTGTCATCGGTGGCATCGCGATTTTCCATGCCGAGGTCATAATAATCGATGGGCAGGTCCAGGAACGGGAAGATAAGTTTTTCCTTGATCATCGCCCAGATGACGCGGGTCATCTCGTCCCCGTCCAGATCGACGACAGGGTTGGCGACTTTGATCTTGGTCATGGCGGCTGACCTTAGCTCCCGCGAATAGCGTCTTGAAGGCGGCGGCGCAGGATACTCCCCAGGCGCTGAGGCGCGGCGAGCTTCATGACCGGCGAGGGCTATAGAACCTCAAACCCCAGGCGCAAAGCGCCTCGACAGCTCATGGGCCGAATTCAGGTCAAATTCATCGCGCGCCCGACCAGACTGCCCAAAGCGCCGAAGAGGTCGGCGCGGTTCGGAGCCGTGGCTGTGGAGCCCGCCAGCAAGGCGGCAACCGCCAGGCGCGCCCCGCCGGCGAGCGTCACAATGGCCACTTCACCAGAGGCGGCGGTGAACCCCAGGGCTGTGGGAGTGGCGCCGACCTTGTGCGCCAGGACCGCGTCCGCGGGCAGGCCCGCGGCAAGGCCGCTGGCGGGCGCTGAGCCTGTCATCAGGCTCAGGAGGAACTGTGCGCTATCGCCCAGGATGAGAGCGCCGGTGGCTAGCCTGTTCAGGAAATCGAGGGCCGCCGTCGCCGTGGTAGTGTCGCGAGGATCGACGAGATAGGCGTCCATCGCCCCCTGGCGGACCGACGGGTCGGCCATTTCCCGCGCCGCCGCCCAGGCCTCCGGGCTCGCCCAGTCTGGCTTGAACGGACCCGTGGCGAAGAGCTCGCACAGACGATCACGATCAGAGCGATCCACACGAAGGCCGACGACTCCCTTCCCCTTGACCCAAGCGGTCACCGCGGTGGGGCCACCGATCATCCGCATGAGAATGTCGGAGGCGGTGGAATCATCCTGCTGGATCGCAAGGGCAATGAGATCAGAGATGGGAAGCGCCAGGGCGCCCGAGCCTGGGCGCTTCAGGACCTCCGCATTAATCCGGCTGGGCGGTGGCGCCAGATCCGCCGCCGTCAGCTCGATTCGGGTATTGAGCCTCAGGCGTCCCGCGTCGACCAGGGCGAGGGTCGCAGCCGCGATGGGTAACTTGGCGAGTCCCGCAAGAGGATATAGCCCGGCTGCGTCGGCCACGAAGGGGGCGCCCCCGCCGATATCCTGCACCGCCAAATTGAGGAGCCCAGGTCGCGCGCGGTCGGCCAGGGGCGGCAGCCCCTCAGCCAAGAGCCGCCTATCCAAAGGGCCCGATTTCGCGGGCGCCTCCGGGCGAGGCGCACATCCAGCCGCGCCGAGGCCCATAAGGGCAACGCCCCCGGCGAAGACATCACGGCGTCGGGGGCAAATAGCGGGCATGGTGATCAAGCCGGGAAATTGACGAACAAACGGAAGATCGCGTCAGGCGATGCGCATCGTCTACAATGGCTCATGGCTCCGCACACCTACCTTCCCGCGCCCCATCTCCCGGCACCATGCGTGATTCTGAGCGAACCCCAACTGGCCGAGAACATCGGCTCGGTGGCCCGGGCCATGCTGAATTTTGGCCTCACCGATCTGCGCCTGGTGCGTCCTCGAGATGGCTGGCCGCAGTCCCGCGCCTGGGCGAGCGCTTCGGGCGCGGAGGCGCCCCTGGAAGCGGCCCGGGTCTATGAGCGGTTAGAGGACGCGATCGCCGATCTGCACCTGGTGTTCGCGACGACCGCGCGTCCGCGCGAGGCCCTGCTGCCGGTTCTAACGCCACGCGAGGGGGCTGAACGCCTCGCTGATCGCCCGGCGGATCATGCCGTGGGACTGCTGTTCGGCGGCGAACGCGCGGGTCTTGCGACCGGCGATATAGCGCTCTGCCAGGCGATCATCACCATTCCCGTATCGCCCCTCCACACCTCCCTCAATCTGGCCCAGGCGGTGGCCCTCAACGCCTATGAGTGGCGTCTGACCCAAGATGACCGGCCGCCGCCAAGGTTTGCGCCCGCGCCGCCCCCCGCGTCGGGTGAGGCGCTTTTGGGCCTCTATGGGCAATTGGAAGCCGAGTTGGACGCGGCCGGATTTTTCCATCCGCCGGAGAAACGCGAGACGATGGTGCGCAATCTGCGCGTTTTGTTCGGCCGGGCGGGTCTCACGGATCAGGAAGTGCGCACCCTGCGCGGCGTGGTCACGGCGCTCGCCAAGGGCCGGGGCCGGGTTCTCGCAAAGATCGCCGCGGCCAAAGCCAAGGCCCAGGGGGAGGCTGACCCGCCCGCTCTTCCTTGACATAGATCAGGCCTTTGACCATAAGCCGCCCCTTCGCTCTCGTTGGTCCGCCGCGCGGGAACAAGATGCCATTACGGGTGATGCGACGCCGCCGTTGAAATCGCGCCTCCATATGGGGAGGGGCCGGCCCGCATCGAATTGAAAGAGATTACAGCATGTCGAAGCGTCATTCGGCGAAATATAAGCTTGATCGCCGGATGGGCGAAAACATCTGGGGCCGGCCCAAGTCGCCGATCAACCAGCGGTCCTACGGTCCCGGTCAGCATGGCCAGCGCCGCAAGAGCAAGGTTTCCGATTTCGGACTTCAGCTCCGCGCCAAGCAGAAGCTGAAGGGTTATTACGGCAACCTTACCGAAAAGCAGTTCTCTCGCACCTATGAGGAAGCGGCCCGCCGTAAGGGCAACAGCTCGGAGAACCTGATCGCGCTGCTGGAGTCGCGCCTGGATGCCGTGGTCTATCGCGCCAAGTTCACCCCCACGGTGTTTTCCGCCCGCCAGTTCGTGAACCACGGCCACGTGCAGGTGAATGGCCAGCGGGTGAATATCGCCTCCTACCGGGTTAAGCCCGGCGATGTGGTTCAGGTGCGCGAGCGTTCGCGCAATATGGCCCTGGTTCTGGAAGCGCTGCAGCTTTCTGAGCGCGACACGCCCGACTATCTGGAGGTGGACGCCAAGGCCATGTCGGCCAAGTTTATCCGCTTGCCCGATCTTGCAGAAGTGCCCTATCCCGTGAAGATGGAACCCAATCTGGTCGTGGAATTCTACGCGTCCTGATGGCTTCCCGCGGCGGGACACCCCGCCGTGTTTGGGCAATTTGCAGCCGGTCGTCTTAATGTCAGGCGCACAATGAGTCTGTGTCGCGCCGGGGCGCTGGCGGGGATCTTTCTCGCATCTGTGTTCACGGGGAACGCCTCACGCGCGGAGCCGTCCATTTGGCAGCCTTCGCGAGGTCATACGCAAATTCCCGTCTGGCCCGGAGCGGCGCCCGATGAATCACCAGTTCCGGGGCCGGAATCATCTCACAAGGTGGAGTGACCAACGTCACGCGCCCAACGATCACGGTCTATGCGCCGAAAGGGGCAAACACAGGCGCGGCGGTGGTCGTCATCCCCGGCGGCGGCTTCCAGATGCTGGCGATTGATCTCGAAGGCACGGAAGCCTGCGATTGGCTGACCTCCAGAGGCGTCACGTGCATCCTTTTGAAATATCGCGTGCCGAGCGCGCCCTATCTTTGGCGATGCGATTGTCGTCCCCACAACCGATCCATATCGACACCGTCATTACAGGACGCCCAGCGCGCCTTGAGGCTTGTGCGGGCTCATGCTGCGGCGTGGCGCATCGATCCGCATAAGGTTGGAGTGCTTGGGTTTTCGGCGGGCGGGTATCTGGTCGCGGAGGTGAGTACATACTTTAAGTCCCGCCTTTACGTTCCTGTCGACGCGGCGGACCAAGAAAGCAGCCGCCCGGATTTCGCCATCGCTATCTATCCGGGACATTTGGCCCTGGCCGAGAACGGGATCGCTCTAAACCCCGTCATCAAGAGTCACATCACCGCTCAGACGCCGCCGACATTCCTCCTTCAGAACGAAGACGATCATGTGGACCGGATCGAGGACGCCCTCAGCTATTACATGGGGTTGAAAGCGGCTGGCGTGCCCGTGGAGATGCACGTCTACGCGCAAGGCGGTCATGCGTTTGGCCTTAGGCCATCGACGTTGCCCGCGTCCGAATGGCCTCAATTGGTAGAGAGATGGATGAGGACGATTGGGATCATTTCGGAGTGACTAACGGCCCAACACTCAGAAGCGATCAGGCCGCCAAGACCCCATGGTCCGCCAGCAGCGTCTTGAGCTCTCCCGACTGGTACATCTCGCGGACGATGTCACAGCCGCCGATGAACTCGCCCTTCACATAGAGCTGGGGGATAGTGGGCCAATCCGAATAGGCCTTGATCCCCTGGCGCAGGGCATCGCTTTGCAGGACGTTCACCGCCCCGAAATCCACGCCCAAGTGGTCGAGGATCTGAACCACCGTCGCTGAGAAGCCGCAGCCGGGTTTGTCTGGCACGCCCTTCATGAAAAGGACGACCGGGTTTTCACTGACCGTCTTGTCAAGAAAGGCGCGGACTTCGGCGTCGAGGGTGTCAGTCATGCTCAGGGTCTTTCGTTTCGCGCGCGGCGCGTCCTCCAAGAGCTAGGCGCCCGCGCGGGCAGGGTCAAGGCGGCGTGAGCGTTTCCAAAGCCAGGGCGTGGAGCTCGCCCCCCATGGCGCCGCCCAAGGCCTCATAGACGAGCTTATGTTGGCGAACGCGCGTCAGGCCCGCGAAGGCGGCAGCGCTGATGCGCACCTTGTAGTGATCTCCATCGCCGGCCAGGTCATCAACAACAATCGTGGCGTCAGGAAAGGCGCGCTTCAGGCGGGTCTCGATCTCATCGGAAGCCATAGGCATGGGCTTGAAACCTCTATCACGCGGCGGGAGCGCCGCCCTCCATATAGCGCGGAAGCCAGCCTTCATGCGTCGCCCTTAATCGCGACAGGGGTATGGAGAACAGCCCCTCGGCGGCGAAGGTCTCCCCCCCGGCGTGTCCCACAAGGCGGCAGGCGACGCCCGCGGCGGCGGCGGCCGCCAGGATCGGCGCGGGGTCTCTGGCGCCGACGAGATAGCGGGCCTGGTCTTCGCCAAAGAGGCTGGCATGGGCGTCGGCGCCGCAAGAGAGCAGTGTCAGACCCATGTCCGACGCCAGGGCCATTTCGGCCGCCGCGATGGCGAGGCCCCCATCGGCCAGATCATGAACGCAGGTCGCGCGGCCCTCAGCGATCAGGGCGCGAACCAAATCCCCGGTCCTAAGCTCGAGGGCCAGATCCACCGGGGGCGGCGCGCCGTCCTCGCGGCCGAGGCATTCGCGTAAATACAGACTGGCGCCCAGTTCGCCCGGCCCGTCCCCCACCAGAACCAGGGCGTCACCTGCCTTGAGATGCGCGAAGCCGGCCCGGCGCTCGTAATCGGCGATCAGGCCCACTGCCCCCACAACAGGTGTCGGGGAATGGCCTCGCCATCGGTCTCATTATACAGACTGACATTGCCGCTCACGACGGGGAAGTCGAGCGCGCGGCATGCCAGCGCCATGCCTTCAATGGCCCGTACGATCTGCCCCATGATCAGGGGCTTTTCCGGATTGCCGAAATTAAGATTGTCCGTGATGGCGATCGGGGTGGCGCCGACCGCGGTGAGATTGCGCCAGGCTTCTGCCACGGCCTGCTTACCCCCTTCAAAGGGGTCAGACAGGACGTAACGGGGCGTGCAGTCGCAGGTGAGCGCGAGGGCCTTGCGGGTCCCGTGAATGCGCACCACGCCGGCGTCCGCGCCGGTGGCTGACTCTTCCAGGCTGTCAGCCATCACGTGGCGGTCATATTGCTCCCAGATCCAGCGTCTGGACGCCAGGTCCGGACAGCCGATCAGGGTAAGAATGGCCTGGGCCCAATCGGTGGGCGCGGGAACCTCGCCGGAGGAAAGACGCGGCGGGACCGGGGGCGCCGTGAAGGGCCGGTCATAGAGAGGGGCGTCCTCGGTAAGGGGCGCCAGGGGCAGGTCGCAGACGACCCTGTCGTGATGGGTCAGCAGAATTCTGCCCGTATCATTGGTGGCGCCGATGACCGCCGCGTCCAGACCCCAGCGAGCAAAGATCGCGTGGGCTTCATCCTCACGCCCAGGCTTGAGAATGGCAAGCATCCTCTCCTGGCTCTCGGACAGCATCATCTCATAGGCGCTCATGCCAGCTTCGCGCTGGGGCACCCTGTCGAGGTCGAGGGTGATGCCCACCCCCCCCTTGCCGGCCATTTCCACGCAGGAAGAGGTGAGGCCCGCTGCGCCCATGTCCTGGATTGCAGCCACCGCGCCGGAGGCCATGAGCTCCAGGGTCGCTTCGATAAGCAGCTTCTCGGCGAACGGATCTCCCACCTGGACCGTGGGGCGTTTCGTCTCGGAATCGGCATCGAACTCAGCCGACGCCATGGTGGCGCCATGGATGCCGTCGCGGCCGGTCTTGGAGCCGAAATAAACCACCGGCAGGCTTGGCCCTGGGGCGGCGGAATAGAAAATCTTATCGGCATCGGCCAGCCCGACACACATGGCGTTGACCAGGATATTGCCGTTGTAGCCGCAGTGAAAATTGGTCTCGCCCCCCACGGTGGGCACACCCACACAATTACCGTATCCGCCGATACCGGCCACGACGCCCGAAACCAGCCGCCGGGTCTTGGGATCAGCGGGGTCGCCAAAGCGGAGGGCGTTAAGGAGGGCGATGGGCCGCGCGCCCATGGTGAAGACATCGCGCATGATGCCCCCGACCCCCGTAGCGGCCCCTTGATAGGGCTCGATGAAGGACGGGTGGTTGTGCGACTCCATCTTGAAGACCGCCGCCTGACCATCGCCGATATCCACCACCCCCGCGTTTTCCCCTGGCCCCTGAATCACCCGGGGTCCGGAGGTGGGGAACTTCGAGAGGTGACGGCGTGAGGACTTGTAGGAGCAGTGCTCGCTCCACATCACCGAAAAGACCCCCAGCTCCACCTCATTGGGCGCTCGATTCAGGCGTAAGAGGATCAACTCATATTCCGCGCGCGACAGGCCGCTTGCCAGCGCGGCCTCAAGTCCGGGAATCGTCGTCGCGTCCATGCGCGCTTCTAAACACGGCGCGGGTCTGGCGCCACCGTTCAGAGATCATGAGCGGCGCCTGATGCGAGAATAGGCGCGCGCCCGCTCATTGTGCGCCGCAACACGCGTCGCCCAAAAAATGATGCAAGTGCGAAAAAAACACTTGCACTCTAACTGAACGTTGATATCTAATCAGTGTCAAGTTCTGGTCAAGGCGCGTTCGGGCACACCGGACGTGAGGCAGCCCAGGGCGACAATGTTCCTCTTCTCCGTCCCACCCTGGAGGGCTTACCCCATGAAACATCTGATCGCCGCGGCCAGCGCCGCCCTCTCGCTCGGCGCCGCAAGCGCCGCCCTCGCCGATGGCCCGGTTACCGCCACCCTCGAGCAGCCCCAGTCCGGTCACACCAAGCTTCTCGCCGGCCACGCGGTTTTCCGCTGCGCCGACACGAGCTGCGTCGCCGGCTATGCCCCTGATTCCTCCGGTACCCTGGATGCTTGTAAGGATCTCGCCCGTCAGGTCGGACCCTTGAGCTTCTATGGTCAATCCAAGCCGCTGGATGAAAAGGCCCTGGCCAAGTGCAACGCCGTCGCCGCCGCCCCCAAGGCCGCCACGACCGCTTCGCGCTGATCCTTCACGCGTAAGAGGCACGGAGCCCCGCTGGAAACGGCGGGGCTTTCGCGTGTCTGGGGCTAAGCAAAGCCCCTTAGGCGGTCGCCATGACGCTTTGCATCACGCTCTGAAAAACCATCGCCCCGTCAGAGGACCCGAGGGCGCTCTCGAAGGCCCGATCGGGATGGGGCATGAGGCCCAGAACATTGCCCGCCTCATCAACGATCCCAGCTATATCTCGCGCCGAGCCGTTGGGATTTTCCCGGTACCGGAAGATCACCTGACCTTCGCCTTCCAGGCGATCCAGCGTCGTGTCGTCGGCGAAGAAATTCCCTTCCCCGTTGCCCACCGTCATGACCGCAGAGCGTCGCGCGCCGAAAGCGGATGTGAAGCGCGTCTGAAGATTGACGATCTCCAGATCCACATGGGTGCAGACATATTTGAGGTCGGCGTTGCGCAGCAGGGCGCCGGGCAGAAGCCCCGCTTCGCAAAGCACCTGAAATCCGTTGCAGATCCCTGCCACGGCGACGCCGCGCGCGGCGGCCTTACGCACGCCAGCCATGATTGGTGAGAGGGCCGCCATGGCCCCGCAGCGCAGATAGTCTCCATAGGCGAAGCCGCCCGGCAAGACGACGAGGTCCAGGCCCGCCGGCAGGTCGGCCTCTTGATGCCACACCATTTCGACGCGGGCGCCCACGGAGCGCTCAAGCGCCACCTTGCAGTCACGATCACAATTCGAACCCGGGAAGACGATAACCGCCGCCTTCACGCGTCGACCTCCACGCGGTAGCTTTCGATGACGGGATTGGCGAGCAGCCGCTCGCACATGATCTCGACCTCGGCTTTGGCCGCCGGGACGTCATCGCCCGCGAAATCAAGCGTGATCGCGCGACCCACCCTGACATTGGACACGGCAGAAAAGCCCAGGCCGTTCAGCGCCGATTCCACGGCCTTGCCCTGAACGTCGAGAACACCGGGTTTGAGGAACACATGAACTACAGCTTTCATCCGCGCCTCACGCAATGCCGCCTTGAATCACGGTGGGCATTTCCTTCATCACGCCGAGGCGCCGGGCGACCTCGGTATAGCTCTCGATGACATTTCCCATGTCGCGACGAAACCGATCCTTGTCGAGTTTCTCATTGGTGGAGGAATCCCACAGGCGGCAGCTATCGGGACTGATCTCGTCAGCCAGGATGACGCGGGAGAAGTCGTTTTCCCAAACGCGGCCATATTCAATCTTGAAGTCCACTAGGGTGATACCCACCGCGCCGAACATGCCGGAGAGAAAGTCGTTCACCCGTAATGTGGTGGCCATCATGTCGTCGATCTCCTGGGTTGCGGCCCAGTTGAACGCTGTAATGTGCTCCTCGGCGACCATCGGGTCGGAGAGCTTATCGTCCTTAAGATAGAATTCGATGATCGAGCGCGGCAGCGCTTGTCCTTCGGGCAAACCAAAACGCTTTGAGAGCGAGCCTGCCGCGATATTACGACACACCACCTCCAGGGGGATGATTTCCACCTCCTTGATCAATTGCTCGCGAAGATTGAGGCGGCGGATGAAGTGATTTTGCACGCCGATGGTGTTGAGGCGCGTCATCACATGTTCGCTGATGCGATTATTGATCACGCCCTTTCCCTCAAGAATGGCTTTCTTGGTTCCGTCGAAGGCGGTGGCGTCATCCTTGAAGTATTGGATCAAGGTGCCAGGCTCGGGTCCTTCATAGAGAATCTTGGCCTTGCCCTCGTAAATCTTCTTGCGGCGGGTCATGGTTTGTTCAAGCCTTCCAACGGCGATCCTTCGCGACCCCAAAATCGCAAATTTTGGGACATCGCGAAGTCTTGGCGGCGCCCGTCACGCTCGATGAGGTTCGCGGAGACGTTTTTGGACGTCATCAGAGCGACTCTGAGTTTAAAGGATGCGGGGTCCGGGCGCAAACACGGGCTAGACCTCGCCCCCGAACTAAGACGGCGAGAAAGAGGGGGCGGACATGTCGAGAGCGCCGGGGGAAAAGTCGCCGCGCGCAAGGCTGGGACACGACCAGGTGACCATGACCGGCCTGCCGCGTGATGGCTGGCGGGACGCCTATCATCGGCTTCTGACCCTGCCGACTCCAACCTTTCTGGCGGCCCTGGCGCTGGCCTTCTTGGCCGTGAACGCTGTGTTCGGGGGCCTCTACATGCTGGACCCCAAGGGCATCGCCAACGCCCGGCCCGGACGCTTCTGGGATTACTTCTTTTTCTCGGTCCAGACCCTGGGCACGCTCGGCTATGGCGTGCTTTCGCCCGTGAGCCTCTACGCCAACATTCTGGTGGCTACTGAGGTGTTCCTGGGCTTGTTGAACCTGGGGGTCGCCACGGGGCTTCTGTTCGCGCGCATCTCACGGCCGACGGCGCGGATTATGTTTTCAAACCAGGCGGTGGTGACCCCGCTGAATGGCGTACCGACTCTCATGATCCGGGCCGCTAACCGGCGCCGCAACCTGGTTCTCGAGGCTGAGGTGAGCGTGACTCTGGCCTATGACGTGACCACCCTGGAGGGTGAAAAGCTGCGCCGCTTCGCCGAACTCACCCCAGTTCGGGCGCGCACGCCTCTGTTCTTCCTCACCTGGCAGATCATGCACCAGATCACTCCGGAGAGCCCCCTTCATGGGGAGACCGCCGAGAGCCTGGAGGCCAAGATGGCCGAGGTACTGGTGGTCATCCGGGGCCTGGATGAGACCTTCGTCTCGACGATCCACGCCCGCGCTTCCTATTTGCCGGAGGAGATCACCTGGGGCCGGCGATTTGCGAACATCCTGTCCACAACAGCGGATGGCCGGCGCGAGGTGGACTTCACGCGCTTCCACGATGTGGACTGAGGTTGAAACTCAGCATGGGCGCGCGACGCGGCGGCGACGATTGCCCGTGGGACCCAGGCAAGCTATGCCCTCATCTCAATCACCAGTAACAAGGACATGCGTATTTTGAACGAGGACGATCGGGGTCAGACCTCGGACGCGGGCCTCGAGCGGACTCGCGAGGGCCGCGCCGAAGCGGCGCGCAATCTCTTGCTCGGCCAATGGGCGGCGAATCTCATGGG
>Ga0116226_10001842_pt1 | contig 18402 bp, 13 predicted proteins | sample S1TSphfallax_FD_89692 | JGI IMG/M metagenome (GOLD analysis project Ga0116226, IMG submission 89692) | Host-associated microbial communities from peat moss isolated from Minnesota, USA - S1T2_Fa - Sphagnum fallax MG | ecosystem: Host-associated > Plants > Peat moss > Unclassified | place: USA... | reverse complement strand
TCCAACCGCATCGAGACGCTATGCGATGCCGTAGTCGACGCGATCGGGAATACGCCTCCGTCGCCCTTCAGCGCACAGCAGATCATCGTGCCGAGCACTGCCATGCGACGCCATCTGACCCTCGCCGTCGCCGACCGCTATGGGATCTGCGCCAACGTCGATTGCGTCTATCTCGCTGAGTGGCTCTGGCGTCAGATAGCCCGGGTAGTCCCCACGGTCGCCGCGGAGTCGCCGTTCGCGTCCAGCGCTCTCACCTGGCGCATCTATCAAATACTCCAGGAATCCTCGTGGACCGCCTTTCCGCGGCTCGAGCATTACCTACGAGACCCGAATGACGCCCGGCGCTTCGAACTCGCGACCGAACTGGCAGCTCTGTTCGAACAGTACATCACCTATCGCCAGGACTGGATGAACGCGTGGCTGCACGGCGAGAGCATCCCGATGCCGAAGGCCTCCAAAGCGCAGCTCGAAGACCAAGCCTGGCAGGCCGAGCTCTGGCGGCGTGTCAGTGCGCAACTGGGGACAGCGCCCGAGCATCCCGCCGGCCTGTTTCTGCGCAGCCTCGAGGCCGCGGGGTCAAGCGGCGCCGCGGGCGCCAATCCCTTCGATCTGCCCAGCACGGTGCACGTGTTGTGTCTGCCGGCGATCCCCCCCTTGTATCTTGCCGTCCTCACCGGGCTCGCAAGTTGGATCGATGTAACGCTGTACGTGCTGAACCCCTGCCGCGAGTACTGGTTCGATATCGTCGACCCGAAACGTCTGCGGGCCTTGAGCCTGCGCGGCGCCGCCACTCATCAGGAATCCGGGAACGGGCTGCTTGCCTCCTGGGGTAAGCAGACCAAGGCGCATATCGAACTGCTACTCGGGCAAGCCAGCGATGCGCCCTTGGATGACGAGGGGTTCGACGAGCATTTCTCCACCACCCTGCTCGGAACGCTCCAGCACGCTATATTCTCGCTGACGGAACTCGACCCGAGGGACCTCCGCGTCGATCCGGGCGATCGCAGCATTGAAGTGCATGTGTGTCATTCCCTCACCCGGGAACTCGAGGTGCTCCAGGACCAGCTTCTGGCGCTGTTTGCCGGACCCTCCCCGCCCCGGCCCGACGACGTTCTGATCGTAACCCCGAACCTGGATGCCGCCGCACCGCTGATCGACGCAGTGTTCGGAAATGTATCCGCCGACCGTCGCCTGCCGTACGCGATCACCGGGCGCGGGCCGAGTGCTATCAACCCCGGGGCCCGCGCCCTGCTGGCGCTGCTGGCCATTCTGCCGTCACGCTTCCCCGCGAGCGCGCTGGTCGAGCTGCTGCAGCAACCGCTCATCGGACGTCGCTTTGGAATCGGCGCGGACGAACTACCCGTCATCGAGGACTGGCTGCACTCGAGTGGCATTCGCTGGGCCCTCGACGCTTCGCATCGGGAGGAACTGGGAGTACCGGGCACCGAAAGTTTCACCATCGCCGATGGTCTCAATCGGCTGTTGTTAGGCTACGCGCTGCCACAGCACGTGCTCGCCCCCGCCTTCGGTCGAGTCCCGGCGGGCAACGCCGAAGGCGCGCGGGCCGCGATCCTCGGCTCATTTGCCGCGTTCGTCGAGCAACTCACCGCTCTGCGCGCGACCTTGCGAGAGCCGCGCCTGCCCGAGGCCTGGCTCGAAGCGCTGCACGCCCTCTTGGACTCCTGCCTCGCGCCGGTGGGCAACGATCTGGACGATCTGACCGAGGTCCGTGCGACCTTGCGCGAGCTGCGGGGAAACATGGGGCGCGGAGGGCTCGAGATCCCGGTGCCGCTCGCGGTGCTGCGGGCGAGCCTCGAAGCGGAGTTCGCCGACGCCGCCCGCGGCGGTGTACCCACCGGCGCGATCACCTTCTCCTCGATGGGGAGCCTGCGCAATCTGCCGTTTCGCTTCGTCGGTATCATCGGCCTCGATGACGGCGCTTTTCCGTCGGCCGTCCGACCGCGCGAATTCGACTTGATGATGGCGGCACCGCGCGCTGGCGATCGGCAGCGACGCCTGGACGATCGGAATCTGTTCCTGGATTTGGTTCTCGCGGCGCGGGAACGTCTGTACTTGAGCTACACCGGCCGTAGCATTCGCGACAACAGCGTGCGGCCGCCCTCGGTGGTGCTGGCCGAACTCATTGAAACGCTGCTGCCAGTGATCTCGCGCGAACAACTCATTGTCGAACATCCGCTGCAGGCGTTCGCCGAAAGCTATTTTCGAGATGGCGATCTGCGGCGCCGTAGTTTCAACCGGGAACTGTGCGAGGCGCTGCGGCACGCGCTCGCGGAGCCGGCAGTGACCCCCCGCGGAGCAGCTCCTCCCGACGAATCCGAACTGGAGAGCGACGGCGACGACCATGGCCACGGCCTGCGGCCTTTCTTTGCGGCGCCGCTGGCGGCTCCGGGACCGGAATGGCGTCGCGTATCCCTCGACCAACTGCAGCGCTTCTTTCGCAATCCCTGTCAATTTCTGCTGCGCCAACGCCTCGGCATGTCGCTGTACCGCGAACAGGGCCAAGTGCTGGACGAAGAGCCATTCACCCCGGACCGGCGCGCGGAGCGGGCGCTCGCCGAGCGGCTGCTGCCACTGGCCATCCAGGGCCTGGGCGGCGAAGAGTTGCGCGGTCTCGCACGAGCTGGGATCGAGTACCCGCCGGGCGTCTTAGGCATCGCTTCACTGCAGGACGAGATCAGCTCCCTGGAACACTTCGCGCTCGAAGTCCGCAATGCGACCCAGACGCCCGCTCTGCCCGCGCTCACCGTCGAATTGCCCTTCGTCTTGGAGGGGGAGGATTGGAGGATCGCCACCACGATCACCGAGCGCCGCGAGGCCGGCCTCATCCTGCACCGCTATGACCACACGCGACCGACCGATTACCTGTGCGGCTGGCTCACGCACCTGGTGGCCGCTGCAGCCTCAGCCACGCCGACCGAGACCCAGTGGATTTCGCGCGACGGCAGTTTTCGCTTCGCCGCCTGCGACGATGCGGGTTCTATCCTAGGGCGCATTCTTCTCCTTTACCGTCGTGGTTTGAGCGAGCCGCTGCATTTCTTTCCTACGTCGGCCTGGGAATACATCCGTAGCGGCCGAGATCTCTTCAAGGCTCGCGCTAAATGGAAATCCAGTTTCAAAGGTGTCCCGAGCGAAGGTCGACATGAAGCATATCGAGTGGCGCTGCGCGGGATCGACGATCCACTCGATGCCGATTTCGAGGTCTGCGCCGAAACGGTGTTCGGCACGAGCCGCACTTACCTCGACGACCCGCGCCTGTGACACCGATGCAGCCCCCGGCTCCACTCGATGTGTTCGAATGCCCGCTCGCGGGCGTGAATCTCATCGAAGCCTCCGCGGGCACCGGCAAAACCTGGACGCTCTGCGGCCTGTACCTGCGATTGCTGCTCGAACGCGATTTCACGGTGCAGCAGATCCTGGTCGTGACTTTCACCAACGCCGCCACCGCTGAGTTGCGGGAGCGCATCCGCGCGCGGCTTCTCGAACTCCTCGAGTTCCTGAACGCCGTGAGCCCGCGCGAGCCCGACCCGTTCATCCTGAGGCTAGCCGAGCATCTGCTGCAGCGCGTGGGCAAGCCTAAAGACCAGCTTCTGGCCCGGCTGGACCTTGCCCTGCACTCCTTCGATGAAGCCGCCATTTTCACCATTCACGGCTTTTGTCAGCGCGCCCTTGCCGATAACCCGTTCGCAGCTGGCTTGCCTTTGCGCACTGAACTCGTGCAGACCGATCGGGATCTGTTGCTGGAAGCGGTGCACGACTTCTGGCGGCGCCACGTCGCCGATGAGTCGGTAAAGCCTGAGTTCGCGCACTATCTACAGGCGATAAAGGACTCCCCCAGCGTGTACGCCGCGCTACTGCAGCGCCACCTTGAAAAGCCGCTTGCGCGTCATCTCTGGCCGGCAGGGATGCGCGATCCACCGATGCCGGCGTCGGTCGTGCACTCACCCTACAGCGTAGCCCGCAACCATTGGTTGACGCACAAGACGCAGATCATCGCGCTGCTCCACGCCTCGCTGGGTTCACTGAACGGAAACACCTATAAACCGCAGTCACTGCTCCAGGCAGCGACGCATTGGGATGAGCTGTGTCGCGACGATGACCCACTTGCAAAGGTCGGCGCCAAAGCGCATCTGTTTCGCGCCAGCATGCTCGCCGCCAAAACCAATAAGAAATGCACCACTCCCTCGCATGCATTCTTCGCCCACGCGGAAGCCTACCTCGCGCTGCGAGAGCAATTGGAAGCATCCCTGGTCCTGGCACGATGCCGGCTCCTCGAGCGCCTGTTCGTCGAAGGGACGCTGCAACTGCAAACGCTCAAGCGCTCCCGTCAGGTCGTCGCATTCAGCGACATGCTCGCGAATCTGCATGAGCGTCTCCAGCATCCCGACTACCCCTGGCTTGCGCCCTCCATCCGCACGCGTTTTCCGGCCGCCTTGATCGACGAGTTCCAAGACACCGATCCCCTGCAGCTGGCCATTTTTCGTAAGATCTACGACACGGACGACGCGCCGATCTTCCTGGTCGGCGATCCGAAGCAGGCCATTTATAGTTTCCGTTACGCCGATCTACATAGTTATCTGCGCGCCACCCGCTGGGCCAGTCGGCAGTGGACGCTCACCGACAATCAGCGCTCGAGCCGTCCGCTGTTGACGGCACTCAATCGACTCTTCGGTGGGAACGACGCGGCGTTCGTCTTGCCCGAGGTGCAGTACCGGGAGGTCGCGTACGGCGCGAAGGCGCGTGCAGCGTTCGCCGATACCAGCGAAGCGCGCGCGCCGCTGCAGCTATGGCGCTTGCCGGATCGTGCGGGTGAGTTGCCGAAGGCGCACGCCAGGAGGGCGGCGGTCGAGGCCACCGCGGCGGAAATCGCACGGCTTCTCTCTGCCGCCCAAAAGGGCGAGATAACCCTGGATGGCCGGGCACTGCGGCCGGGCGATATCGCGGTGCTGGTGCGAAACCTCGCACTCGGAAACGAGATCAAGCGGGCGCTCGCCATACTCCAGGTGGGCGCGGTAGAACTGTCACGAGACAGCATCTTCGGCTCCGCCGAAGCCCGGGATTGGGAAATCGTGCTCACGGCGATCGCCACCCCCGCGCGCGAATCCTTGCTCTGCGCGGCGCTCGCCACCGAGATCGTGGGCTGCGACGCGTCGCAGATCGCCCGCATCGCCGCCAGCGAGACGCTGCTGCCCGAGTGGGTTCAGCGCTTCATGCAGTATCGCGATCTATGGGGCACGCGCGGCTTCAGCGTCCTCGCCCGCCAGCTATTCGCCGATCATGGCGTGGCGCGGCGGCTGCTCGCGGCGGCCGACGGCGAACGCCGCCTCACGAATTGCCTGCACCTCGCCGAAGAGCTACAGCTCGCGTCCGAGGCGAATCGGTCGCCGGAGGCGCTGCTGCGCTATCTACGGGCGGCCCAGGCGGATCAGAGCCCGATGGACCGGGCGCAACTGCGCCTCGAGTCGGACCAGAACCTCGTGCAAATCGTCACGATCCACGCCTCCAAGGGGCTTGAGTACCCGATCGTATTCTGTCCGTTCCTTTGCGACGGCAGCATGAAGTCCGGTAGCCGGGGGATCGAAGGATACGAGTATCACGATCACTCGCTCCTACCAGTCATCGATTTCCACAGCTACGCGGACAATGATCCGGCGTTGGCGTCCATCAACGCCCAAATCACACGGGAGCAGGCCGCGGAGACGGTGCGCCTGATGTATGTAGCGCTCACCCGTGCGGTGCATCGCTGTTATCTAGTCATCGGTCCGTACCAAACGCGCAGCCCCAAGCATGAATGCGCCCGCAGCATGCTCAACTGGCTGGTGGCGGGTAACGGCCGCACTCCCGCGGAGTGGTTCGCCTCGACCGTGAGCACCCCGGATATCGATGCGGCGTGGACCGCGCTGGCTGCGGCCAGCAGCGGTACGATCGCGATCGATCCCCTGCCGACCCTGCCGGGGGTGGCACTCCGCCAACCACCCACCGATGCGGCCACCCTCAGCACTCCCGCTCCGCCTCTGCACATTGCTGCGGGTTGGCGGTTCAGCAGCTACAGCGGCTTGAGCTATGGTGCGGGCAGCGAGTCCGCCGCCGGGGACCACGATGCCCGTGCCATCGGCGCTCGCCCCCGGGAACTCCCGCCGGCCGACATTTCTCCGGACGATATCCTGCGCTTTCCTCGCGGCCCGGATGCCGGCGACTGTATGCATGCGGTCTTCGAGAGCATCGATTTCACTGACCGTAGCGGCTGGGAGCGCGCGATCGCGCGAGTGCTCTCGAGCCATCCGCAAAACCTGAGTTCCGAGATCACCGCACTCCCGGCTGGGAGCTTGAATCGCATGTTGTTGCAGCTGCTCGAGGACGTCACCGTCTCGACCTTGAGGCCCGGGTTGCGCCTGGCTTCGGTGCCGATGTATCGGCGCCTCACCGAACTCGAGTTCAATCTGCCCGTGCCACGCCTCGCAGCCGCTGCGCTGAACACCAGCCTCTCGCAGCTAGGATACGAAGTCCCCGCGCTGACGTTCGGCGCTCTGGAAGGCTATTTGAAGGGTTTCATCGATCTGGTCTTCGAGCATCAGGGGCAGTATTTCATTCTCGACTGGAAGTCGAATCATCTGGGGTACACCGCCGCCGATTACACTGGCGTCGCCCTCACGCGCGCCATGGCCGATCACGGCTATCATCTGCAGTACCTCCTGTACACGCTCGCGCTCGATCGTTATCTGCAGTGGCGGCTTCCTAACTACCGCTATGAGATCCATTTCGGCGGCGTCCTCTATCTCTTCGTGCGCGGTGTCCGACCGACCTGGGCGAGCGCCGGCGAGGCGACTCCCGGAGTCTTTTTCCACCGCCCCGCTGGGTCGACTCTGCGCGCGCTCAACCAGCTCCTCGGAAGCCCGAGTGCGGCGGAGACGCGGTGAGGACCATTGCCACCGCGGATGTCGCGCCCGAAGAGCGTCTCGCCTCGGCATTCGGCCAGCATGTGGGACGATGGTCCCGCGAACAGGGCGCCCCCGCCGCCGTGGCGGAGATCGTGCAACGCGCTGCGACTTGGGTGAGCCGCGCCACCTCCAACGGCCACAGCTGTCTGGCCGTCATGGATCTCATCGATTCCTTCGACACGGAAGGCGTGGTAGCACTCGACGTTGCGGCACTTGGCGCTTTGCTGCTCGAGTCCAGGGTCGTGGGCGTTCCCGAAGCGCGCGATTCAATGCCGCTGATTTTGGATGGCGAGCGGCTCTATTTACATCGCTATTTCGATTACGAACGCAGACTGGCGAGTCAGGTCGCGGCGCGTTCCACGCAGCAACCGGCCGGAATCTCTGCGAACGCGCTATCGCCCGACGTTCTCGCACTCCTCGAGCGCTTATTTCCCGCCGCTCCGCTCGGTTCGGAGGGACCGGACTGGCAGAAAATCGCTGCGATCACGGCGCTGCTCGGGCGCATCACGATCATCAGCGGCGGCCCCGGCACTGGCAAGACCACCACGGTCGTCAATCTTCTCGCCTGCCTGCTCGAGGCGGATCCTGACTGCCGCATCGCGCTCACCGCGCCCACGGGCAAGGCTGCCGCGCGCATGACGGAGGTCATACGCCAGCGCGCAAGCCATCTGCCGGAAAGCTTGCGCGCCAAGCTGCCGAAAGAATCCTCCACCATCCACCGATTACTCGGCGGCAACCCGAATGGCGAGTTTCGCCACCACGCGACGAATCCATTACCCATCGACGTCCTCGTCGTCGATGAGGCCTCGATGCTCGATCTCGCACTCGCCGTACACCTGATCGAAGCCGTAGCGGCGCACGCGCGGATCATTTTCCTGGGTGACAAGGACCAACTGGCAGCGGTCGAGTCCGGAGCCATGTTCTCAGAGCTGAGCGCATATCCGCGCTTCAGCCCGCAGCGGCTCGAAGCGCTGTCCCGCTTCGGCGTTATTCCCCCCCCCGCCGCGGGACCGGCGGGGAGCTTGGAAGACAGCGTCATCTGGTTACAACGCAACTACCGCTTTGCCGCCCGCTCCGCCATCGGCTTACTGGCGGCGGACACGCGCGATGGCGCTGCCAAGCGGGTGCTCGAACGACTCCGAAATCCGCCCGACCCGTCGCTCGTCTGGATCAACGATGCCGGCAGTGTGCCGTCGGCTGATTCTGCGCATGCAATGTTGGACGGTTACACGCCCTATCTCGAAGCCCTGCGAAACCATGCCGAAGACGTCCAAGCGGTTGCAGTGGCCTTCGCGCGCTTCCGCGTTCTGTGCGCCGTGCGCGAAGGATCCTGGGGCGTGAACGCGATCAACCAACGCGTCAGCAGTCATTTTCGCCGCACCCTGCAACATCCTTTGGATCCGGGACTCCGCTCTGACTGGTATCCGGGACGGCCAGTCATGGTGCTGCGCAACGACCCGGTGCTACGGCTGTTCAACGGCGATATCGGCATCGTGCTGCCCGACGCCCGCGGAGATCTGCAGGTGTACTTCCCGGATGAGTCGGGCGGATTTCGGACCATCGCTCCGGTTCGGCTCCCCGATCACGAAACCGCGTTCGCGATGACGGTGCACAAGTCCCAAGGTTCGGAGTTCGAGGAGGTCTTGCTCATCCTTCCCGCAGAGAAAAGCCGAGTTCTCAGCCGCGAACTCCTCTACACCGCCGTGACTCGCGCGCGTGAACGGTTGACGATCGTGGCGGATGCGCCGGTCTTGGCCAGCACGGTGGAGACGGCCACGAAGCGGCTATCGGGACTTTTGACGCAGCTGCGTCGAGCAGAGACGCACTTGGGCCGTTAGTATCCAGCCGGCGGCTCGGGCTGCGGACGTCGAGCGCATGAATCGGCCCGAATTGGATCATGATGTCCGATCCACGGCGACACGATCGGTACCCGACATGGCAGAAGACGCGGACGGGACAGACAACGAAGCCGCCTGGTTGCGGAAGAAACATTCGACGCTGGTCGTCCTGGCAGCGCCCCGTACGCCTCCCAAATCCAACGAGATCGTCGTCAAGAACGCCGCCGTCGCGATCAATCCGGTGGATCGCCTCACGCAATCAATGGGCGAATTCATTTATCCCTGGATCAGATATCCGTTCATTTTCGGCTCGGATTGTGCGGGAACGGTGGTGGAAATCGGCTCCGCGGTGACCCGCTTCCAGCTCGGCGACCGGGTGCTGGGCCATGCAGTGGGCGCCGATAAATCGCGTAACAGCGCGTCCGAGGGCGCATTCCAGCGATTCACGGTACTACTTGAACACATGGCGAGCCCGATTCCAGCCGGCATGAGCTTCGAGCAGGCCTGCGTCCTGCCGTTGGCGCTGTCCACGGCGGCCTGCGGATTGTTCCAGCAGGATTTCCTCGGGCTGAAACCTCCGCACGCCACACCGGCCCCGTCGCAGGAGACGCTGCTCGTCTGGGGCGGCTCCACCAGTGTCGGCTCGAATGCGATCCAGCTCGCGGTCGCATCGGGCTATGACGTCATCACCACGGCGTCGCCGAAGAACTTCGAGTATGTGAAGGGTCTGGGAGCTCGCGAGGCGTTCGATTACGGCAGCCCCGCCAGCATCGCGGAGATCGTGCGGGCGGTCGGTGGGCGGAAACTCGCCGGCGCCCTGGCCATCGGGCTCGGCTCCGCGGGTCCCTGCTTCGAGATCGTCGCCGCCTGCCAGGGGAACAAATTCGTTGCCCTGGCGTCCACGCCGGCCTCCTTCGACGCGGTGCCGCCAGGCGACGGACGCCTTCGCGCGCTGATTCCGGCGGTAGCGCGAATGGTGATCGCCAGTACACGCCAGGCGTTCAAGGCGCGCCGGCTCGGTATTCGCACCCGATTCATCTTCGGGACGACACTGCAGGGTAATGCTGTGGGCCCGATGATCTACGCCGGCTTCCTGCCCTCGGCGCTTGCCGAGGGACGCTACCGGGCCGCGCCGCCGCCGCTCGTTTTCGGCGCGGGTCTGGGGAGCCTCCAGGCGGCATGCGTCGCGCAGAAGGAGGGTCTGTCGGCCCGCAAACTGGTGGTCACGCTGTGACTTGAGAAGATGGCGCGGGCGATCGAAAACGAACCTCCGCCCGCAGCCCGCCCCGGCGCTCCGACTCCCCGAGCATGAAGCTCGCGCCATGCAGCTCGACGATCGCCTGCACGATGGCGAGCCCGAGTCCGCTGCCCGGCTGGCTCTGATCGGCGCCACGGCGGAACCGCTCGAGCGCCGCGGCGCGCTCGGCCGGTGGGATGCCCGGCCCCGTGTCCTCGACGCGCAGCACGACCGTGGACTCCGCCTCGCACACCTCGACGTCGATCGCTCCACCCTCAGGGGTATATTTCACGGCGTTGTCGAGAAGGTTGCGCAGCAGGATGCGCAGCGCATCGGCATGGCCATCGATCATGCCCGGATCGGCAGCTCCAAGTCCCAGATCGATCCGGCGCGCCTGCGCAGCGGGAGCGATTTCGGCGATCACGCCGCGGGCGATGTCGGCCAGTGACACGGCCGCGGGCCGCTCGCGCGCCGTGAGTCGGGCCTCCTGGCGCGCGAGTACCAGTAGCTGTTCGACCAGGCGGGTGGCGCGATCGATGCCAGCGCCGAGGCGCTCGATCGCGACCGTGCGCGTAGTCTCGTCGGCGGCGCGCTGCAAACCCTGGAGCTGGAGTTTGATCGCGGCGAGCGGACTGCGCAGCTCGTGCGCGGCGTCGGCGACGAAGTGCTGCTGCGCCGCGAAGGCCCGGCCGACCCGTTGCAGCAGCAGGTTCAACTCCTCCACCAGGGGCCGGATCTCCTCCGGCAGATCCTCAGGCCCGATGGCGGTGAGATCATCGGGCTCGCGCGCCGCCACCTGGCGTCGCACGCGTGCGACCGGGGCCAGCGAACGCCGCACTACCCAGACCGTGACGATCATGAGGAGCGGCGCGAGGAACAAAATTGGGCTGACCGTACGCAGCGCGAGCTGACCCGCCGCGACGCGCCGCGAGGCCAGATCCTGCGCCACCTGGATCAGATGCGGTCCTGCGGGGAGCGAATAGATACGATAGGTAGTACCGTTGGCGCGGACGTTGGCGAAGCCAAGCGTGACCTGGCGCGGCAGCGTGATGCGAGCGTCCGAGCGAAACGCACGCAGACCATCGGCGCTCCACACCTGAACGTAGACTTCGTAGTTGGCATCGCCGCCATCGCCAAGACCCGGGAAAGCGCCCGGCGGCACCCCCGCGTCCTCGAGGATCGTACTCGCTCGAAGCGACCAAGCGGTGCGCTGCATATACCCATCGAGAATGGCGTCCGCCTCACGTAAGGCCGTTCGGTAGGAGAGGCCCACCTCGGCGAGCGCGGCGACCGCGATCGCGAGTCCTAACGACAACAGCAGACGCGCCTGAAGCGACCCACCGCGGCCACCGCTCATGAGCGCACGCAGCGCATCACTCGCGCGGCACCATGTAACCGACGCCGCGGATGTTACGGATGAGATCCGCTCCGAGCTTGCGGCGCACGCCATGAATGTGCACCTCGATGGCGTTGCTCGCGACCTCCTCGCCCCAACCGTAGAGTTTCTCCTCGAGCTGGGCGCGGGAGAGTACCTGACCGGGGCGCGCGAGCAGCGGCTCGAGGACCGCCCATTCGCGCGCCGAGAGCTCGACCGTACGACCGTTGAGGCTCGCCTCGCGAGTCTTGGGATCGAGCCTGGCGCCCGCATGCTCGTAAACGGGCTCGCCCTGCCCGGCTGCACGCCGCAGCAGCGCCCGGATCCGCGCGAGCAGCTCATCGATATCGAAGGGCTTGATGAGGTAATCGTCAGCCCCCGCATCGAGCGCAGCGACCCGCTGCGAGACGGCGTCCCGCGCCGTCGCCACCAACACGGGGGTGCGATCCTTGCGCCGCCTCAGGCCTTCGAGGACCGCCATCCCATCACGCTTCGGCAGCCCCAGATCGAGCAGCACGAGGTCATAGTGGTGGACGAGGAGCGCCGCCTGCGCGGCCTCCCCGTCCCCCACCCAATCGACGGCGTAGTGCTCGGCCCGGAGCTGGTCGCGGAGCGATTCGGCGATCATCGTATCGTCCTCGACCAGCAGCAGCCGCATTCAGTCCCTCGCGTCCTCTCAGGCGAGGCGCACTGGTACGTAGATCTTCGCACCATTACGCGCGATGAGCAGCGCTACCGACTTGTGGCCGCTACCCAGAGCGGCATGCACCTGATCGACCGTCGACACCGGCGTGCCATCGATCGCCAGCAGTACGTCGCCGGGCTCGATGCCGGCCATGGCGGCCGGCCCTTCGGATTGCTCCACCACGAGACCATTCGTCACACCGGCCTCCTGGCGCTCCTCGGGTGCGAGCGGCCGAAGGGCCAGGCCGAGCCGCGCCTTACCGGAGGCGCCGTCGGCGCTCGCGACTTGTACGGACTTGGCGTCGGCATCGGCGAGGGTCGCTTTCACATCCTCGCGGTGACCCTGGCGCCAGAGCTCCAGGTTCACGACCTGGCCGGGCGCGTCCTGACCGATGAGGGCCGGTAGATCGCCGGAAGTGGAAATCGCGTGTCCGTCCACCGCCAGCAACACGTCACCGGACTTGAGCCCTGCGCGCGCCGCCGGGCCGTTCGGATCGACACTCGAGACGAGCGCCCCCTCCGGACGATCGAGCTTGAATGAGTCGGCGAGCGTCTGGTTCACCTCCTGCACCGCGACCCCGAGCCGGGCGTGCTGCACGTGCCCCGTCTTCACGATCTCATCCTTGACGCGCAGGGCCACATCGATCGGTATGGCAAAGGAGATTCCCTCGTACCCGCCGGTGCTGCTGTAGATCTGGGAATTGATGCCGATCACATCGCCGCGCGCATCGAGCAGCGGGCCCCCGGAGTTACCCGGATTTACCGCGGCGTCCGTCTGGATGAAAGGCACCGAGCTATCGCCCGGGAGCGATCGACCCGTGGCGCTCACTACGCCCGCGGTGACGCTATTCTCGAAACCGAACGGCGAGCCGATGGCGAGCACCCAAGAGCCCACCGGTAACTTGCGCGCAGTGCCGAGGTTGACGGTGGGCAGGTCATGGGCATCGATCTTGATGACCGCAATGTCGGTCTTCGGATCCGAGCCGAGCACTTTGGCGGTGTACTCACGACGGTCGGTGAGCTTCACGGTGACGACGCTGGCGCCCTTCACGACATGCGCGTTCGTGAGGATCAGTCCATCGGGACTCACGATGAAGCCCGAACCGACGCCGTGCATCGGCATCGACCGCCGGTTACCTTGCCCCGGGCCCTGCGGCATACCGAACTGACGGAAAAACTGGGAAAAGGGGTCGTTGGCGTCGGGCCCGTTCGGTGCGCCCGGGAACCCCGGCGCATCGGCTGAATCATCGGGACTTTCGTCGGCGGTTCGGGTGAGGCCCGTAACGCTCACGTTGACGACCGCCGGCCCGTTCTGAGCGGCGATACGGGCAAAGTCCGGTACCGACACGAGCGGCGCGCTCGCCGCGTTCGCGAGGCTCGCCGCCTGAGCGCTGCTCGCGGCCGGCGAAGTCGCATCGGCAGTGCTGCCCCCGGCATGAGCGATCCTAAGTCCCCCGGCGACGCCGAGGCCCAGGGCGGTAGAGGATATGACGACCAGCGCCAGGCGCTGGCGGACGTGTTGGCGAATGGTCATGTTGGTTCTCTGCGCTTAGGTGGTGGGATACCACGGTGCGCAGCGTGCCGCGGTTCGCTTAAGTGAAACTTAGGGTGCTCGCCCAGCCAACCGATCCGCCAAGCTGACCCGCGAACCTGAACCTGCCAACTTGACACTTTCAGTCATAAGAACCAGGATCAGTGCATGAAATCCGGATCGATAGTGATGACCGTCGCTGAGCTCAAGAGCCGCTTCTCCGAGGCCCTCGATGCGGTACGGGAAGGTCGGACCGTGGTCGTGTCATTCGGCAGGGGACGTCGGAAAATAGCCGCGATGGTGCCGTATTCGCAGTATGCCTCGCCCGGCAAGCGGCCTCTCGGTCTGCTGAAGAACAAGGCCAGTGCGAAATTCTCGAGGGACTTCTCCCTCGGGGACGAAAGCCTTCTCGAGTCGTGATCGCGCTGCTCGATACACACAGCTTCATCTGGGCCGCGATAACCCCCGATAAGCTCTCGGGCAAGATACGTGATCTCATCGAGGACCAGGCAAATGAGATTCACCTGAGCACCGTGACGTTCTGGGAAATCTCCTTGAAATTCGCGCTCGGCAAACTGGAACTGGTAGGAATTACGCCCGAAGAATTGGTGGATATCGCGGCAAGAATGAGTCTGATGATCTCCTCTCCGACCCCCGAGGAAGCCGCGTCATTCCATCGCCTCCCGCGCTTCGCTCATAAGGATCCGTTCGACAGGATGCTGATCTGGCAATGCGTTCGACGCGACTGGACCTTGATCACTCGCGATCGAGGCCTCGATGAATATCGCGCGGTCGGCCTCAAAAGCGTTTGGTAAGCCTCATCGCCGACGCCGCTCTGTCGGCCGCGCGCCTTTCTTCGCTGTTTTCTTCGCCGTCTTTTTCTTCGTCTTTTTCTGGGCCTTCTTCTTCGCCGGCTTGGTTGCTGCCTTCAATCCCGGAAACCGATTCGAGAGGCCGACCTTGGAGCCGCCGACGAGGTTTTGGATGAGGTTCACCAACACGCCGTTCGGATCGCGCAGGGTCATCTCCTTCGACACGACCCCGTGATCGTGGAGCTCGAGGCGCGTCGGCGGACAAAGAATGGTGAGTCCCATGGCCTTCGCCCCCTGATGTACGGCATCGACATCCGGGGTGTGGAATACGAGACAGGCCTCGCCGCGGTTCGCGCGATCGATATTGCGGTGAACGTCGTCGTCCGGCGCCGGGTTACTGAGTTCGAACAGACCCACCATTCCCCAGGCGACGTCCTCCGACTGAAGGATGATCCAGCGCGTGTGACAGGGCGGCATTCCGAGCAGCTGGTAGAGAGCCGGGAGCGCGGCGTCCGCTTCGCCGCGCAGCCAGACGTTCATACCGAGCACACCGCCATAAAAATCGAGCGAGCGCTCCATGTCGCGCACGATGATCGCGGTGCGCTTGAGAGGCGTGACCAGGGACATTTGAGCACCTACTCCGAGTCGAGGAAGTTCGCGATGAGCGCGGCCTTACGCGCAAATCCATCCGGGGCCATCGCCTCTGCGAACAGCAGTCCGCGCGCATCCGGCAAGAGTGACACCGCCTCATCGATGCTGCGCTTGAGAGGATCCTCCACGTCCGCCATCACCAGCGTTCGCGACTTCACGAGCGGCAGCCGTTCGTGGTCCGCGTGCGCGAACGCCGCGCGGTAGGCGTGGTGATAGGTGGTGAGCGCTTTCAATACTTCGACCGTCGTGCGATGCAGACCCTCGGCCGACGGCGCGCCGAGCCCGCGGTTGTGGGCGGTCTCGCGCTTGTAGTACGGAAAGAACCATCCCTGGTCGCGCACGAAGTTCAACGCCCAGTGGAACTGCGCGCCGGTCATGTCGGGAACGACGGCTGGCGCGTAGTTCGCGCCGTAATCGCGCTTCTCCTCCGGCGTGAACAGACCCACCCCGTCGAGCACGATCCGACCGACGCGATCGGGCTGCGCGATCGCGATCTCGGTGGCGATATGCGCACCGGTATGGCTGCCGTAGAGATCGACTTTCTCGATGCCGAGCGCATCCATTACCCGTAGGCTCGAGTCCGCATAGTAGGCGATGTCCGGAATCGCAGGCGCGGCGGCCGCGGAATCGCCGTTGCCGAGCGTATCGGGCGCGATCACCAGGCGACTGGCCGCGAGCGGCAGCATCAGGCTCACGAGCCCGACCGAGGAGGACGGCGAGGCGTGCAGCATCCACAGCGGCCGAGCTTTGGACGCTGCGCCCGCGCGCCGCAGGTGCACCTGGCCCTCGCGGATACGCACGAAGGCTCGTTCGATTTGCGCGTGTTCGTGTTGGTCGATCATGATTCATTCCTTTGCTGCGCACCGGAGGCCTCCGATGATCGACCTGCACACTACACCCACCGCCAACGGCTACAAAGTCTCCATCATGCTCGAAGAGGTGGGGCTGCCCTACCGGGTCGTGCATTCCTACGACCTTCGCAAGGGCGAGCATCAGTCCCCCGCCTATCTCGCGTTGAATCCCGTTGGACGGCTGCCCACCATCGTCGATCACGAGCTGCGCGACGACCTTACCGGTGATCCGATCAGCGTTTACGGCACCGCCGCGATCCTCCTCTACCTCGCGGAGAAGAGCGGACAGCTCCTGCCTGAGTCGCCGGCCGCGCGGGCGAAGGTGTTCGAATGGCTAGGCACCATCTCGAGCGACGTGGCGCCCGCCTTCACCGGCCAGTTCGTGTTCAACAATATTGCACCCCAGAAAATCGATTGGGCGATCGAGCATTACAACAAGCTCTGCAAGCGAATGATCGCCACGCTCGAGACCCGCCTCGCGCGCTCCCCTTATCTCGCGGGCCCGGACTACACGATTGCCGACGTGCTGGCCTACCCGGTCGCGGCGAGTTCGATGAAGAGATTCCCCGGATCGCTCGAGGGCTATCCCAACATGAGTCGCTGGGCCGATGAGATCAGCGTACGTCCGGCGGTCCAGCGGGGGATGACGATCCCGAGCTAGTATCCGAGGGCCGGCTTTGCGATGCCGAGGTACGCCGCGAAGACGAGCCCCACCCAGATCGCGAGCACGAACGGGCGCGTGCGTGCAAAGGTCCGCGCGATGACCGCCTCGTGCTCGGGAGTCGAGCCCGTGGCAAGTACTGCGCGCAGCGCCGGTCCCAACGGCGCGCCGCGCACCCGGATCATGAGGCCGCAAAAGACGAGTAGCCCGAATACCAGGAACTTCGCAGCGAGCCAGTTGGCATGCACGAATCCCCGTCCGGCAAAGCCCGCGAAACCGCTGTAGACGAAAGCGACCACCACGAGGACGCGCCACACGAGATCGATTCGCCGCAGCTGCTCGCCACGTGCCGTACCCTGATAATGATGAATCGCCACCACGTTCGCGAGCCAAACGAGTCCGACAACCCAGATGGCGGCGAGTACCACGCCCGAGATCGGTACCAGTCCGAGCTCGAAAGCGAGGCTAAATCCGACCGGCACGACCAGTACCAGGCAATAGCGTGGGAGCATGTCGACCCACTGCATGATTCGCAGCGCCATTCGCCGCCCCTCGAGCGACACGCTCGGATCGCGCACGAATCCGGCCGAATAGAAGACGCCGATGTCGCCGCCCAGCCAGTAAACGAACAGCAGTACGTGCAGCAGCTTCAGTAGGGCATAGGCGTCGAGCATTGGATATATTCAGCGTTCCAGGGAGACTTCTACAATAATGATTAATTCGCATTCTGTCGGCATCTATATCCACATCCTGCTGCTCGTATTCTGGCTCGGGGCGGACGTCGGAGTATTTCTGCTCGCCCTCGAGGCGAAGAAGCCCGCGCTGTCGTTTGCTGAACGCGCGTTTGCGCTGCGCATCGCGACCGTCATCGACTTCACGCCGCGGCTGTGTTTTGCACTCATGTTCCCGGTGGGACTATGGCTTTCCACGACCGGCGGATGGATCGACCCTCCGAGTTGGGTGTTCGCCCTCATATGGGCCCTGAGCGCCGCCTGGATCTGGCTCATCTTCGCGCTGCACTCGAGTGTCGGTACGCCCCGCGGCGCGCGGCTCAACCGCCTGCACCTCACCCTCCAGGGGATCGCATTCGTGGTGGTCGGTACCATCGGCATCTCCTCGCTCGCCGGACACGGGCCCTTCCCCGCCGGATGGCTCGGCGCCAAGGTGCTTCTGTTTGGAGTCATCTTCGGGTTCGGTATCGGCATCGACTATGCGTTCCGTCCGATTGTGCCCGCCTTCTTGCGGCTTGCTAATGAAGGTACGAAGCCCGACATCGAGGTGGTGATTTCGCGCTGCGTGAACGGTGCCTGCGGCTATGTGCTCGCGCTCTATGCGGTGCTGCTCATCGTCGCCTTCCTCGGCGTCACCAAGCCCTTCTGAGGGCGGCTCCGCGCGCCCATGCCACTCGCCCGCCTGAATGGCCACTCGATGTACTACGAGGTGCTCGGGGCGGGTGAGCCGGTGCTCTGCATGGGGGGATGGGGGAGCTTCTGCCGCGATAACCACGGCCACCTCGCGCGCGGTCTCACCGACCGCTACCAGGTGATCGTCTTCGATTATCGCGGCATCGGTGAGTCGGAAGACGACGAGACTCGGCCCTCGACCGTGGCAGTGCATGCCGAGGACGCGATCGCCCTCCTCGATCATCTCGGGATTCGTCGCGCGCATCTCGTCGGGCTCGTCGGGCTCGGCGCCTGCGTCTGCCAGGAGATCGCGCTCGCTCGGCCGGATCTCGCGCGCAGTCTCTTGAACATGGGCGCATGGTGCGAGGTGGACGCCTACCTCCGTGACCAGCTTGAGATGTTC
>Ga0116226_10001841_pt1 | contig 18402 bp, 14 predicted proteins | sample S1TSphfallax_FD_89692 | JGI IMG/M metagenome (GOLD analysis project Ga0116226, IMG submission 89692) | Host-associated microbial communities from peat moss isolated from Minnesota, USA - S1T2_Fa - Sphagnum fallax MG | ecosystem: Host-associated > Plants > Peat moss > Unclassified | place: USA... | reverse complement strand
TCGCCGATAAAACCGTGCTGGACCTGCTGGACCAATCCGCCGTCGCGTTCCAAATCATCCTGACCAAAGCCGACGCGGTCAAACCCGCCGCTCTTGCTAAAAAACGAGCCGAAGCGCTGGCCCTCGCCGCCATACACCCGGCCGCCCTCAACACCATCATCACCACCTCCAGCAATACCGGCCTCGGCATGGACGAGCTGCGCGCCAGCATCGCAGGCTTCGCATGACCAATATCGTCATGCCAGCGAAAGCTGGCAGCCACGACTTTCTAAAAGCAAGAAAGAACTTCTTTTTTGAAAAAAAGAAGCAAAAAACTTTTGCTCCGCTTCGCGCGGTCTTGGCACCGTCCCCGCTACGCTCCACCCGTCATGCCGGCGCAGGCCGGCATCTACGACTTTCTTTGGTCGAAAAGGCGTGCCTCTTGAAAAAAGAGAGGGAATAATTCTGCCGTGGAAGAAAATAAAAAGCCTCTACGACGTCGGAAATTTCGATTGATTCTTGTGCCGGCCATGGCTTTGATCGCTGAGACATTTCAAAATTCCATATTTATGCATCGTATGTTAGTGTACGCTATCATAGCTGCAACTATTTTTCTTCTTTGTTTTTTTTTATTACGGCCGTTGAAGTTAAAGCGCGCTTGTCAAAAGGAAGGAAATATTACGCTATGGCTCAGCCAAATGATACTTCGTTGGGTAAGCAAGGTCCTGATCTCGGGAATTACCTATCGCAAATTGGCGATTTTATAGACAATGTTATGCTTCTAGCCACTGAAGGCCTTGTCTTCCCTTTCTTTGAAGGAGCAAAATAATGGACGAAACCACCATGCAAAACGCCGCCGCCCAGGCCCATATCGTGGCCCGCGCTTTGCCCTATCTGCGCCGCTATGCCGGTGCCACCATCGTGGTGAAATATGGCGGCCACGCGATGGGCGAAGACGCCCTGGCCAGCGAGTTCGGGCGTGATATTGCGCTGTTAAAACAGGTCGGCATCAACCCCGTCATCGTGCATGGCGGCGGCCCGCAAATCAACGCCATGCTGACCCGCCTGGCCATCAAGAGCACCTTTATCGATGGGCTGCGGGTGACTGATGCGGCGATGGTCGAGGTGGTGGAGATGGTGCTGGCCGGCACGGTGAACAAACAGGTGGCCGCCCTGATCAACCGCGCCGGCGCGCTGGCGGTAGGTATTTCCGGCAAGGATGGCGGCCTGATCCGCGCCCGCAAACTGCGCCGCACCGTGCAGGACCCGGATTCCGAAATTGAAAAAGCGCTGGACCTTGGCTTTGTCGGCGAACCCGCCTTTATCGACACCCGCGTCATCCACGCCCTCACCGGCGCCGGGCTCATCCCCGTAATCGCGCCAGTGGGCACCGGCGAGGATGGCGAAACCTACAACATCAACGCCGACACCGTAGCCGGCGCCGTAGCCGGGGCATTGAATGCCAACCGCCTCCTCATGCTGACGGACGTAGCTGGCGTGCTGGATAAAAACAAAAAACTGATCCCGGAATTGCTGGTCTCCCAAATCCCCGGCTTCATCGAAGACGGCACCATTTCCGGCGGCATGATCCCGAAAGTAGAAACCTGCATCGAGGCCGTCCGCCAAGGTGTCAAAGGCGCCACAATCCTAGACGGCCGCGTCCCCCACGCGTTGCTGCTAGAATTGTTTACTGAGGGTGGGATTGGGACGCTGATTAAGAAATAGGATCGGTGGTAAAGAAGATGGATGGCGCCGCAAGGGCTCGCAATGACGATGTTAGCTTCGCTCTGCAACCAGGGCGTCACATGCGGCGCGCATCCGGGGGCCGAGACGGTTGGTGGATGGCGTGAAATATTCCATCATCGGTACGATAAGCCGAACCACCTGTAATGGGTTTTCCGGCTGCGTATAGACGACACGGTAGATCGGCCGGTCGATGACACGCCTTAAACGGTTGATCACATGAATCCACTGGGCCTCCAACCCCATTCCTGGACTTTCGTGCGCGATGTCAGCGAAGCTGATCAAGCGCAGCCGGCCGGAAATAATTGCGATTTGCTGCCCGATACGTTCCGCCTCAACGGCAGCGGAGCCTGATGGTTCGATGCCGCAGTAGCCAAGCTGAAAGGCCAGGCGGCTTTGCGCCGCCTCCGTCACAGCGCGCATGAGGGCCACCTCTGGCAAAGCGTGACATCCCCAGCCGCCATTAAAACAGCGCCGTTCGAGCCGGCCAGGCTCGAACAGGAAGGCGGCGAAAAACGGCAGGCCATAATCATTGGGAACATGATTGATCAGCAGGCGCACACCATTCTGCCCGGCCGCGGCAATGATGCGCTGCACGTAACCGGGCAAACCGGCATCGCCAAGACATCGCGCCTGCCGGCGGACGAATTCCAAGGACCAGATATCGCGTTCGATCAGTTCGTAAAGCGCGTGAATGCTGGCTTCCAGCACGCTATTGCCGGAAGCCAGACCATTGCTTGAGGCCCCGTAGAAGGATGGCCCGGCGGGGGCCGGATTGAAGACCAGCTCGGCCGGGACCCAGGCGGGGGCACCGCTCTCCACATCCACCGCGCGGGCGAGCGGCAGGGTGGTATCGGGCGCCGCATGGAAACCGGGTTTGGACGCATATGCCAGGATCGGGTCGCATCCGACGGGAATGCCGGAGAGGTCACGGGGCAGGCCGTAGCTTGTCTCCACCGGCGCCACGCCAGGCTCTGCGAGATAGGCTTCAATCGCCTCCATATAGGCGCCGATTTCCGCGGCAACCGGCACTAGCCCCTTGCCAAAGGCGTAGGGATAGGCGGCGGAACTCCGCCGTTCACTCACGAAGACCGGAACGCCCAGGCGATCCATTGCGGTGATGTCGCGGACCGCCTGAATGCCGGCCTCTGCCGCCCAGGCCTTGGCGTGAAGCAAGGTCGTCTCCGCCGCCACGCCGCGTGTTGCGCAAGCGAGGCGGACCGTTATTTGATCCGCCTCCTCACAAACGCGGTGAGATGCTGCGTGCTTAACAGCGCAGCGTGCTATGGCCAGGGTCACATTTTTCCGGCGGTGGCTCTTCCTCTTTGCCTTTGTGGCAATGCGCGCCGGCGGCTTCGACGCCGCAATTGAGCAGGGTCTGCAAGGCAATCATCGCTTCTTCTGACATTCTATACTCCTTGGTAAGATCGTTTCCATGATCGGCCGGGATGCACAATGATGCTTGCCTCAAGAGGATGGGTCTCAACTTGATCCATCCGTATTCACCTCGATGGTTGAAGCAAAATTGGTGCCTGCGAAGATCAGGTGCAGTTGACACTTCACGCAGGGATCAAAACTCTGCGCCACCCGTACCAGATCAATGCCACGAAAACTGGCCGGGTCTGACCAGTTTGATTCTATAATGGGCGTATTGAGCAAGGCCTGCTCACACGGCCCCAATTCACCCCATGGGGTGCGCGGCCCGCCATTGATGCGCGACGGTACCGCGATTTGGTAATTGCTGATCGTGCCGCCATCGAGCACGGCCCAATGCGCCAGCAAGCCACGCCCGGCGCCGCCGAAGCCAATGCCGAGGCGGGTTCCGGTGGCCGGAATGGCAAACGCCGTTTTCATCTGTTGTTCGCCGCGCGCGAGCAGAGCGCTGGCGCGCTGGGCGCTCTCCCATGTGACCATCAGATTGAAAGCGAGCGCGTAGGCGCGGGCGCGGTTGCGCTCAAACGCGTTCCAAAGGGGCGGCACCTGCCAGGTCAGGCTTGCGGCTGGCAGCTGGTCCGCTGGCAGGTGGAAGACCATGCTATGGCCGGTTGACTCCATAAACGCGCTGGCGGGCATTTTGCGGGCCAGCGCGCTGATATAGAGCCTGGCATAGGCGCCAACCTCGAAGACATGGCGATTCCAGCCAATGGCGGTCGCCCAGCTATACGGAGTTAGGCCCGAACGTTTTGCCGGATTGCGGCTGATGATTTTGTTCCAGGGATGCAGCTGACTCAACGGCGCGCCTGCAGGGTCTGTGGGATGCGGATGGCCACGCCACGCCTCATAGAAAGAGTGATCGACGAATTCCTCGATGCCGGTATTCAGCGCGGAGAGCGCGGTGGTCACCAGGACGCCATTCACCACCGCACCCGGCGCGGACCAGCGCTGCTCACCCCAGCGGTCGCAATTCTCATACGTCGCATCATAATGGTCTTCGTGATCCCAGAGACCGAAATCGACCAGATTGGCTTGGGTCCGGCCAAGCTCCGCATAAGCGGGGTTGCAGGCGTAGAGAAAATCAAAAACATCGTCCCAGATGCGGGTACAGCGTTTGGTATAATCCAGAAATGGTTGCAGTGCCGCGACAAAAACGTCGCGTTTTTCTTTGTCGAGTGAGAATGAAACCCCGCCAGGACAAATCGCTTCCGTCGCGGGGTGTCCGCTCCCCAGAAGGCGGCAGGCCTCGCGCGCCCTCCGGATCATCTGCAGCGCGATGACAAATAGCTTGCCTGTGCCGCGGTCCAAATCTGCCATGATCGCGCTGATCGTCGCATAGCCATGAATTGCAGTATGAGCGGCCGGTGTGGTTTGGGCCTTGGCCCAGATCTCGGGGTTGGTCGCAGCGATTGTCTGCGCGCCATAATCCGGGCCGCTCAGCACGAAAAGATGCATAATGTTATCGCTAAGATGCTGACAGCTGAGCAGCATGTTGCGCGCCACGATCGCCAAGGGTGGCGGCTTTATGCCCAGCGCCATTTCCAGGCATTGCGCGGAGGCCGCCGCATGCACACCGCCGCAAATGCCGGACGCCTTCGAACTGATCAGGCCAGCCTCGGCGAGACGCCGCCCCGGCAGCAATGATTCATAGCCGCGATATACCGTGCCAACTGAGGCGATATCCATAACCGCGCCGGACGCCAGATCGATATTGCAATGCAGCGCCAGGCCGCCGCCGATTCTTTGCAAAGAGTCTGGACTGTTAACGGCCGGCGGCGCATTCATGCGCGCGATCTGCGCCCACAAGCCCGCACCGGGCTCACCGGATATGTTAGCAACGGGCCGTGAGTTTACCACCGCACTCATCACATGAGGGCTCCTACCAAAAACCTAGCTGACTTAACGTATACGGCTATCGAGAACCAGAGATTAAGAAATACGGGCGGGATTGGTTACAGCGATTATAAGAAAATGTTAGCATGAGGCTGGACAACCGGCAACACGTTGTGATAGAAATTCTAAATATCGGCGTAACTTTTAATGTTAGGCCTGCGGGCATGTTGCCGCATCGATAAAGATATTTCTTAAGACCAACGTCTAAACATAATGTCATGAGAGGGAAGATGTACGGAAGCGCGTGCACCGTGGGTGAGGGGCTGTCTGACAGCCTCGAGACGGTCGAGATCCGCATCCGTGGCACGGTGCAGGGGGTCGGATTCCGGCCAGCCGTATGGCGGCTTGCCAAAGACCACCAGATGACGGGACAGGTACGTAACGACAGCGAAGGTGTCCTTATAAGAATGAATGGCGCGCCGGCGCGGATCGACGATTTCTTGAGCTGTCTGACGGCAGACCCGCCGCCACTCTCGCGCATCGAAACGGTTGAGCTGCGTCATCTGGGCCGCATGGAACATTTTGACGGCTTTGACATTGTTGAGAGCATTGGCGGCGAAACACGCACCAATATCGCGGCTGATGCCGCCACCTGTCCGGCCTGCTGGGTTGAAATATCTGACCCGCAGGCGCGGCGTTACGGTTATGCGTTCACGAATTGCACGCATTGCGGGCCGCGCATCTCGATCGTGACCGGCGTGCCTTATGACAGGCCGCAAACCACGATGGCGGCGTTCCCCATGTGCGCTTCGTGTGAAGCCGAGTACCGCGACCCGGCGGACCGGCGCTTTCATGCCCAGCCCATCGCTTGTCCTGCTTGCGGACCGCAACTTTGGCTCGACTCTCTCGACGGCACGGCCACCGCCAGCGGTACAGTGATCGATGCCGCCGTGCGGCTGCTGCAGAAGGGAAACATCCTTGCCATACGCGGCCTTGGCGGGTTTCACCTGGCCTGCGACGCCGCCAACGAGAATGCGGTGAACCGCTTGCGCGCGCGGAAGCAGCGCTTTGGCAAACCCTTCGCACTGATGGCACGGGATATCAGCGTGATCGAACGTTTCGCCTCAGTATCGCCGCTTGAGGCCAAGTTACTGCAAAGCCCGGCCGCACCGATCGTGCTGTTGCGTGCCAACGGGGCGCAGCGCCTGCCCAGCAGCATAGCACCTGGCCTGGCGACACTCGGCTTCATGCTGCCCTACACGCCCTTGCACAAGCTCCTGCTCGCGGCCTTCGGCACGCCGCTGGTGATGACCAGCGGCAATGTCGCGCAGGAGCCGCAGATCACCGATAATGTGAAAGCGCGCGCCAAGCTCGGCGCGATCGCTGACTCTCTCTTATGCCATGACCGCGACATCGCCAACCGCATCGATGATTCCGTCATACGTGTCATGGCTGGCAGCGCCAGGATGCTGCGCCGGGCACGGGGCTACGCGCCAAGTCCGATCACGCTGCCTTCCAGCCTCGCCACCGCGCCCGACATAATGGCCTATGGCGGTGAGCTGAAATCCACCTTCTGCTTGCTGAAGAACGGTGCCGCTATCCTCTCGCCGCATCAAGGCGATCTGGAAAACCCCGCCACCTTCGATGACTACCAGCAGACCATGGCATTTTACGGCACGCTGTACGATGCCAAGCCAGATATCCTCGCCGCCGATTCACATCCGGAATATCTATCGAGCAAGCTAGCCCGGCAGCGCGCCGGCTGCGGTGAGATTCTGCACGAGATTCAGCATCATCACGCCCATATCGGGGCTGCACTCGCGGAAAACCGCCGCCCGCTGGCAGCGCCGCCGGTGCTGGGGGTGGTGCTGGACGGCACCGGGTTTGGTCCTGATGGCACCATCTGGGGCGGCGAATTTTTACGCGCGGATTATCATGGATTTACCCGCCTGGCGGGTTTCAAGCCGGTGGCGATGATCGGCGGCGCCCAGGCGATTCATGAACCGTGGCGCAACACCTATGCCCATCTCGCCGCGGCGTTTGGCTGGGAGGATTTTTTAAGCGCGTTCGGCGATTTGGAGCTGGCGGGCTATCTCGAAGCCAAGCCGCGCGCCTTGATTGATCGGATGCTGGCGACCGGTATCAACGTGCCCTTGGCCAGTTCCTGTGGCCGGTTATTCGACGCGGTGGCCGCCGCTTGCGGCCATTGCCGTGATCGGGTCTTGTTCGAGGGTCAGGCCGCGATGGAATTCGAGGACCTCGCTGATGATGAACCGGACGGCGCCTATGCGTTTGACCGGACGCTGTCCGACACGGGCCTGACCATTCTGGAACCGCGCCCGATGTGGCAGGCTTTGCTGGAAGATCTGCGCGCAGCCACCCCCGTGCCCGTCATATCCGCCCGCTTTCACCTGGGGCTGGCGGTGGCTGTGGCAGAGCTGACGGTGCAGCTGGCCAGAGAGTCGGATGCCGATACCATCGTGCTCACAGGCGGCTGTTTTCAGAACCAGCGCCTGTTCGAAACCTGCCTGCGCCGCATCGAGGCCAGCGGATTGACCTGCCTGACGCAATCGGAGGTCCCGATGAATGATGGCGGCCTGGCTTTGGGGCAGGCCGCCATCGCCGCCGCCAGGGAGATTAAAAAACGGGCCGCCTGAGGCCAGCACAACAACGGAGCGAAATCATGTGTCTAGGAATTCCCGGGCGGATCATCCGCATTACCGATGCGGAGCGCAAACTGGCGATTGTCGATGTGAGCGGCGTCCAGCGCGAGGTGAACGTGGCCTGCGTGGTTGAAGCAAGCGAGGCAGCCGAAACATGCATCGGCTCCTGGGTGCTGATCCATGTCGGCTTCGCGATGAGCCGCATCGATGAGGCCGAGGCGGCGGCAACCTTACGCGTGCTCAATGAACTCGGCGAGATGCAGCATGAGCTGGCCGCCATGGCAGGCGCTGCCTGAAGAGAGATAAGCCGGCCAGCGGCAAATAGGGAGGCGAAAATTGCAATATGTTGATGAATTCAGGGATCCTGAAAAAGCCCGTTCACTGGTGCGCGAGATCACCACATTGGCGGCCAGATTGCGCGCCGGCAAAACCCGGCCCTTGCAGATCATGGAGGTTTGCGGCGGCCACACTCATGCGATTTTCAGATATGGGATCGAGACGATGCTACCGGATGACATCGAGCTGGTGCATGGTCCGGGCTGCCCGGTCTGCGTGCTGCCGATGGGCCGCGTCGATGACTGCGTGAAGCTGGCTGAAATCCCCGGCGTGATCCTCACCACCTTTGGCGATGCCATGCGGGTACCGGGCTCAAAAAAGAGTCTGTTACAGGCCAAGAGCGAGGGCGCCGATATCCGCATGGTGTATTCGCCGCTCGACGCGCTGCGCATCGCGCGGGAGAATCCGGACCGGCAGGTCATCTTCTTCGCGCTCGGCTTCGAGACCACCATGCCCAGCACGGCAATGACCGTGCTGCGCGCGCATGAGGAGGGGATCAAAAATTTCTCGCTCTTCTGCAACCACATCACCATCGTCCCGACCCTGCAGGCGATCCTGGAATCACCCAGTCTCGAACTCGACGGGTTTCTGGGGCCTGGCCATGTCAGCATGGTGATCGGGAACGCGCCCTATAAATTCATCGCCGGACAATATGGCAAGCCGATTGTGGTCACCGGGTTCGAGCCGCTCGATGTTCTGCACGCTTTGTGGATGGTTCTGAAGCAGCTCGATGAAGGGCGCTCCGAGGTGGAAAACCAATATGCCCGCGTGGTACCTGATACCGGCAATCCCATCGCACTTGATGCCATCAACAAAGTTTTTGAACTGCGTGAATTCTTCGAGTGGCGCGGCCTGGGGTCGATTGACCATTCCGGGGTGCGGATGCGCGCCCCCTATCTGGACTATGACGCCGAGACGAAATTCACGATCCGCACGGTCACGGTCGCTGACCCGCAATCCTGCCAATGCGGCGAGGTGCTGAAAGGCTTGATCAAGCCTTGGGAGTGCAAGGTGTTTGGCACCATCTGCACGCCGGAGACGCCGCTCGGCGCGCTCATGGTCTCCTCCGAAGGCGCCTGCGCCGCCTATTATCAATTTGGCGATGTTGAAAAAATTCATCACAAACGTGAAACGGCCATGGCGGGAGGGGCCGTATCATGAATGTGCCGGTGCTGCCCATGCCGTCCGATTACCGGCGGCGCCTGGGCCGTGTGGCGCTGCCGAAAGTCACCATGGCGCATGGTGGCGGCGGCAAGGCGATGCGGGACCTGATTGATGACGTGTTCGTGGCGGCGTTTGACAATGACGCGCTGTCCACCATGGAAGACCAGGCGCGTTTTGATCTCCGGGACCTCGCCGCCTATGGCGACCGGCTGGCGATGACGACCGATTCCTATGTGGTCGATCCGCTCTATTTCCCCGGCGGGGATATCGGCAAGCTGGCGGTCTGCGGCACCATTAATGATCTGGCGGTGGGCGGTGCGACGCCGCTTTATCTCAGCTGCGCGGTCATCATCGAGGAAGGGCTGGAGGTTGAGCTGCTGCGCGAGATCGCACGCTCAATGGCACGCACCGCGCGCGCCGCCGGAGTCGCCATCGTCACCGGTGACACCAAAGTCGTCGGCCGCGGCGCCTGCGACAAATTATTCATCAACACCGCCGGGATCGGCGTGATCCGCGCCGGCATTGAGCTTGGCGCCGGCCGCGTGCGGCCCGGCGATGCGATTCTCGTCAACGGGCTGCTCGGTGACCATGGCGCCGCCATTTTATGCGCGCGCGGGGATATGGCGTTGTCGACTCCGATTGAGAGCGATTGCGCGGCGTTGCATGGGCTGATCGAGACCTTGCTGGCGGCGGCACCGGGGACCCGGTTCCTGCGCGATGCTACCCGCGGCGGCCTCGCCACGGTGCTCAACGAGATCGCCGAAGCCTCGCAGATCGGCGTGCTGATCCGAGAAGACCGCACACCGGTGCGCGAAGAGGTGAAGGGGTTTTGCGAAATCCTGGGGCTTGATCCGCTCTATCTGGCCAATGAGGGCAAACTCGTGGCCGCCGTGCCGCCCGAGCAGGCCGAGGGGGCGCTGGCGGCGATGCGCGGTCATGCGCTGGGGGCCGGTAGCGCCATCATCGGCCACGCCACCGAGGCGCGGCCGGGGCGGGTGGTCATGCAGACCGTGCTGGGCGGCCGCCGGATCGTCGACATGCTGGTCGGCGAGCAATTGCCGCGGATCTGCTGAGCGCGGCGCGGGGCATCATCAACAGGCAAACAAGGGAGGGACGACATGGATGATCATCAGGCCGGCGCGCTCGCAGCCGCGGAGGCGACCACGATCCGGATCAAGGATCACGGCGAGATCGTGGAACTGGATTATAACGGCGCCATTACCTCGCATCGGGGCTCGCTATGGTGGGGCACCGCGGTTGGCTACCGCGCCATGCAGGCGGCCGCCGAGGCTTTGTCGAAAGATGGTTTATGGAGCCGGGATGATCTCTACATCGTCGGCGCGCATCCCGGGCCCGGGGTGCGCGATGCCATCGACTATGTGACCGGCACCGCCAAACGCAACCGCTACCATGTGGTAACCGATGCCGAATGCGGCGCGAAATGCAACAGCTCGATGAAATTCGAGTGGTGGGTGAGCGATGGCAACGAGACCGCGGTCATCAAGCTACGCGATGATTTCGTGCCGCTTGCCTTCTACGACCTGTCCGACCGGCTCGGCACGCCGGACGAGACCAAGGAGGACACGCGGCTATTCGAGATTTTCAAAGTCACGCTCTCGGCACGCATCTGGGCAGCGCCGCTTGCGAGCAATTTCAGTGTCGCTCTACGCCCGCTGCCGCTGACGCCGGGTGATCTGCCCAGCGAAGTGCAGCAGGCGGATTATTGGAACGATCTGAAGACCAAACAGACCCAGGAGATGACCGCCTGAGATCTGCCTACCAGCCGGCGCATAGATGCCGGATACGCAACAACATCATCACGATAATCAAGGCAGAGGGGATAATATGAAGTATTTTCGTCCATCGTTGAACCGATTAGGCAAGGCGGCCAGCCTTGCGAGTTTGGCCACAGGCCTGGCATGGGGAGCTGCCGGGATCGCCAGCGCGCAGATCTTGCCCACCAGCCCCGCGCCGGATCCGACCTGCGTTGTGGAGCCGCTTGAGTTCGATCACTGGTTCGCCAATAACCAGCCCGGTCCCAATGTGCCCGTCAGCCCGGCCGACAGCATCACTTTTCAGCCCGACAATAATTGCCGTTTTTATAATTGGTCGGAACATATGTTTTTATGGCTGACCTCGCCGGCAACCGGCGCCTATAGTGGCAGCCGGGTGTTCAATTCATCGGTCTTCTATCAGGTCCGCGGCGGCAAGATGGTCAAGCAGACCGCCGGCGCGCCGCTGAATTTGGCGCTGCGGGCAGCGCAGGCAGGCCCTGATGGGCTGCCGGTGGTGATCGACACCGCCGGGCATCTGCGCGAATTCGTCGCTGCACCGGGCAAATCTGGCCTGACCGCGCTGCGCGCCCTTGGCGGCCAGGGGCCGGCCGGAATCGCCTCGGTTGAGGCCGGCAGCGGCGGCAAAGCGGTATTCCTCGATGCCAAAGGCCATAGTATCAAATTCACGCCGAAAATAACCGCCGCCATGCTGCCGCAAAAACTCGGCCGGCTGGCGCCCTTGGGCGCGCCGCCAAGCGGGAAAATCGCGCTAAGTTCCGCATCCGCGCGCCAGCAGATCGCCAATACTCTCACCGCCGAGCATGTCCTGATCGAAGTCAGCACGGCGAAAGGTCCGGTTTTTGTCGAAGCCGGCACCGGAATCGTTGACAATCTTGAGCCAGGCCAGGCCGGCGGTAATGGCGTGCTGATCTCCCAGCAAAATTCGGTGATCTTCTACGAGACCTTGGTCAATGACGTGTATGCCTGGTATCTGACCGGCCGGAATACGCAAGGCGGCATCGCACCGCTTTATGTTGCTAACCAACCATCGACTTACGGCCTGTTCCCGACCACGGCCGCCGATCTGCAAGCGATTGAGGCGTTCGCAGGAAGCCATGGCGGACCAAGCAGCTTCCCGGATGGCAATGCGCTGGCCATGGAGATCAAACTCTCCTGGGTGGATGCCACAACGCTGCCAAATGGCGGGCAGGGCTACATCACCGCGCAGGCCAATGTGCCGGTATATACCCCCAACGGGAAGAACACAGATTGGGCGCCTACCGGCAGCCATATCATCAGGGTCGCGCTGGTTGGCGTCCATGTCGTGGGCAGCGCCAATGGGCACCCGGAAATGATCTGGTCGACATTCGAGCACCAGGGCAATACGCCGCTCGCCACTTATCAGTATAATTCCGGCGGGAACGCCGTCACCGTCCCGCAGACGACCACGGGCAGCTGGCTGTTCTCGTCCAATGGCGCGGCGGGGCCGTATAATACGGAGGTGGCACAATATTGCCCGGCCGGTTCGCCAGCGGCCTGTCCGCCGGGCCATATCATTGCATCGACAACGGCCGGACCGGCCGGCATCGTCGCAACCGATATCCTGCGTGAAAAACCTTGGGGCGTTGGCTCCAACGGCATTCCCAACCAGGAGGATGCGACACCAGCCGCCGCCAATACCGAAATCGTCTCAATCGATACGAATATACGTTCGCAACTCACCAAAGCGGGTGCCAGCAACGATCCCCGATTTAATTACCTCTTCATCGGGTCGACATGGACGTTTGGCGGCGGCGAACCCAATGGCTCCTACCCTACCGACCCCAAAAGCGACGGCAGCGGCGCTGATGAAATCGGCAGCAGCTTGCTGCTCAACAGCACAATGGAGACGTTTCAACAGGGCGCCGATACCACCTATCAGAGCGGGCATAATTGCTTTTTCTGTCATAGCGCCACCGGCACCGACCAGCAGGTGAAGGCCAATACGAATGTGAGCCATATCTTCAGCTCGCTGAGTCCGCTGCAATAGAGACATGCGGGGCGCGCTTCTGTCAGGAGCGCGGCCCCTTCTGCCATATAATGCCGGTTTGCGCTGAACAGACGGATCACCATGCCAGTTTTGGACTTTGCGTACGAAATACCGATTATTGAGCCGGCGCTATATGCCGGAAATTATACCGCCGTGCCCGTGGACATGGCCGATCCGCGCTGGAATGAAGCGCTGGTCCGGCTGGATAGCGTTGGCGTGGCGTATGATTCATATCATGCCCGTAAGGATGGCACCAACTGGCCATATTGCAGGCCCTTGGCCGGCGCGCTGCCGGATGTCTGGCTGCGCGCCAGCGTTGCCGCCATGCTGGCCAGGGTGAATGACCGACTCAAGCCATTCGGCGCCGAGCTGGTGGTTTTGGACGGCTATCGCACGCTGGCATGCCAGCGCGCGTTATGGGATTTTTTCTACACACAGGCGGTGCACGCCGCACCGCCTGGAACGCCCTCAATTTGGCGTAAGATGGCGGCGCGGCATGCCGCCGATCCGCGCGATTTCAAAGATGATGATCCAACCACATGGCCGGCCCATAGCACCGGCGCAGCGGCGGACATCTTCCTGCGGGATCGCCATTCCGGCGCGTATTATGATCTCGGCGGCCGATTTGAAGATGTTAATGACAGCGCGGTGACTGACCATTTCGAGCGGCAACTGGCGGCGGGTGTGATCAGCGCTAGCGACCCAAGGCTGCGCAACCGGCGGCTGCTGTATTGGGCCGTGCGCGCCGAAAATTTTGAGAATGACCCAGCCGTATTCTGGCACTATGACTGGGGTGACCAGCTCTATGTGCAGCTAACACGCGCGCTCCGCCCGGATCCAGCCAACGCCGCTTGGTATGGCTACGTATCTCCGCCGTGACGCGGCAATTTTTAGTTGCCGTCAGCTCACAAACATGCTTTCCTCTGCTCACCGCCGCCGAAGCACCATACCACGTTAGGGCGACAACAAAACAAAAAACCGTTTCTTTAAAACAATGGTATTATAGGCAACCGTTTGATGATTGCCATTTGCGGGTGCTTTAATTCAAGGGGAAATGATCATGGCGCGGGATATAAGGGTCAGAAAATCGATCACGGATCTGCAATACGCCTATGAGCATGGCGATAAAAAGCCGCTTGAAGACGTGATGCGGGCTTGGCAGGGTATAAAAGCGCTGCCGCCCGACGATCCGAACTCCTTCTTCATGATCGGTGGCTATCATGGCGAGCCGTTCCGTGGTGCCGGCTGGGGGAATGCATCCTACTGGGGCGGCTATTGCAACCATGGCAATGTGCTGTTCCCAACCTGGCACCGGGCCTATCTGATGCGGCTTGAAGACGCGCTGCGCAGTATACCCGGCTGCGCTGACGTGACGCTGCCGTTCTAGGACGAGACCAGCCAGGCATCGAAGAGTAACGGTGTGCCCTGGGCCCTGACGGTCGAAAACTTCACGCTGGACGGGAAATCAATCGCCAACCCGCTGCGTTCCTTTATATTTAACCGCAACATCAAGGACCATATCAGCGGTGACGATCCGGACTACAGCAAGCCAGCCGGCTACGAGACCGTGCGCTACCCGCTCTCCGGCTTGGTCGGGCTCAATGACATTGAAAAGACCAAGGCGCATAATGCCAAATACCCAAATCATGACATTAACACCGGCCTGCTGAACAGTAATATCATTTCGTGGCTGACCTCGTATATCGAGGTGCCACAGAACGGCACGGTGATCCGCTATGAAACCAATGTCGCGCAAAAATACGTGGATTGTTTGACGGCACCGAATTATACCGTATTCTCAAACACCAGTTCGATGGCGGAGTGGAATGATAATCTTGCCGCCGGTGCGCACCCCGTGGTCGCGCTGGAGTCGCCGCATAACAATATCCATCTGGCGGTCGGGGGCTGCGACGTGCCCAATTATGACCGCTCGCCAATCCCCGGCGCTAATGGTGACATGGGCGAGAACGACACGGCTGGTCTCGACCCGATCTTCTTCCTCCATCATTGCTTCGTGGACCGGGTTTTCTGGCTCTGGCAAAAGCGCCATAACGCGACCGACGAGCTTGACATTATCAAGGGTTATCCCGGCACCAATTCGGTTGATAGCCAGGGCCCGACGCCAGGCACCGCACCCAATGCCTGGCTGGATTTAGACTCACCGCTCGATCCGTTCCGCAACCAAGACGGCCATGCCCTCACATCACGCGACGTGATCAATATCGAAACCCAGCTTGGCTATACCTATGGGCCGGGTTCGCTGGAGAATCTGATATCTGCCAGCCTCGCCGCCGCAGTGCCGGTGCAACGGGTCCATGTCGCGGGTATCAACCGCAGCGCGATTCGCGGCTCGTTCCTGATCGCGGCCTACACGGTGATCGACGGCACGAAAACTCATCTCGGCACCGAAGCGGTTCTGAGCCGCTGGCATGTGTCGGGCTGCGCGAACTGCCAGACGCATCTGGAAGCGCGCGCCGCCATCCCGATTCCACGCCTGGCTAGCGGCGCCCTGCAAGCGGCGCCAATCGGGGTGGAAGTGCACACCCGCGACGGCCTGCTGGCTCCGCACCTCCTGGCGGGGGCCGCCAGGGGCGCCCCCGCCAGGGCGGCGTTCAGATTCGAAGTGCGTTGACACCGCGGCGTTTGACATTTCGTCCCATGGTACGGCCAAGACGCCCGTTTTGAACGCCCCAAAGGGCGGTCAGGGGAGATCAAATTTCCAATAGTCACGCGACAAATAGGGCGTTTCTCTGATGATGAGTCCCTTACGCGTGAGTTCACTCAGAATGGCAGGGAGTTGCGCTTTGATCCCGGGTTGATCCATGCATCGTTCGTCGAGGTCGTCAAAATAGGTCCCGGCTGGGTTGATGTCCAATATGGCGAGCAGAATGACTCTTTCCTCATCGGTGAGCGCGGCGCCATATTGATCGCGCTTGATCAGATCACCCAAAACCGTCTTTTGCACGGGGGCGCGCAGGCTTTTGCGCCACAGGCCCCAGATGATCCAAGGCGCCCAGGTGGAGGGGTCAACGGCCTTAAACGCATTGACGCGATTTTCGATCTGGGTGAGGAAGGTTTTGACCCCAAGTGGCGTCACCCGTGGCCATGGGCGGCGCTCAACCGGCCGCGCGGCGCTGCCGTAAAGCGGAATGATCGCGACGCGGTCCTTGGGGAGGTGCAGATGGTCCACGCTCTCCGCGCTGATTTTGAGCGGGAGGGGGCAGAGCGGGTCGACATTCGCATTATCCGGGCTGACGCCGAACCAATGGCTTAGGAAGCGTTGGCAATTCTGCCGGCCCAGCTCGTAATCATGCCGGCGAAACTCGCGGTCCAGGAAGCCGCCGAAGCCGCCGAACAGGCCACAGGCGATGGTAAAAACCTGGTCCCGCCCCGCCTCCCATCTTGTGGGCGCAATCCGCCATGCCGAAACATTGTTGACATCCAGGGTCCGCATGAGTTCGTTGGGTTTATAGCGGGCATTCTGCATCAAGCTCACCACCACGCGCTTGGCAACCGAAAGGATGTCGATGCGGCTCGCCTCCGCATCATCCACTTCAAATTCTGGCGGCTGCGGGAACGGGCTGATCATGATAACGCAGCTTTCAGCGGTATCGGCCTCGCCTGGCGGATCATGGGGGGGATCTGGCATTAGATGGTAGCGCAGGATTTGAAACGGATCATTGTCGAGAGCGCCGCCATCTACGCCGGCGAAGGCGACCGAAGTGGGTGCCGGGCTCCGCCCGGTGAATTCTTGCGGAAACGACGGCTTGATCGCCGTCATCGCCGATAATGAATAGGGCAGCGCGAAAATCCGCCTTTCATAGGCTTCCAACGGCAGCTCCACAGGCCGCGCCTCAAGGCCGATCGGAAACGCCCCGGAGGTGAGGGCGTGGGTCAAATAGTTACGCCAGAGCGGGTCGGTTTTGACACCCTCCGGCGACGCCGGCAGCGATGATGCCGGGAGCGGGATGAAATAGCCGGCATTGGACCAAAGGCTGGAAAATGCAGCACCGCCCAAGCCCGTCAGGCAATAATGGGCCCAATCACCATGAGAGGACATGACATAAGGAAAATCCTGGTCACCAGCGCGGAAATTGATGGTGTAGGGCACGCCGCGCAGATTGGTCATGGTCAGGAAAATGTGCAGATCGTCGGAAAAACATGTCACCTTGCGGTCCGCTTGGCGCCCGGAGCCAAGTGCCAGCTCGCCCACCCTGATCAGCGATTGACTGTTGAGCAGAGCGTTGACCGGTATTACGCCGGTTTTATCCCGCTTACTTTCATCCAAATCAGCATTGTTGAGAAGACCTGGAATGCTCTCCGTTCCGCCCGCGGGCGTGGTGGCGGTCTGATCCTGGAAATCGATTGATTCCACCCAGGTGGTGTAGAGTTCAGGCAGCGTGTGATAGGCTTTTTCACCCGCAACGGCGTGGCCCTGCGCCGGCTGCAGCCCGCGCGCCGCTGATGCCGCACCCAGCGCGGCGGTGATGGCGCCGGCCGATGCGCCCGCCAAGCCAACAATGCTGACACGATGCTGCGGCACGCCGGGCCGCGCATTGCCGTCTTCGTCACGTTTGTGGTGCTCCCATTCCGAGAGCGCCTCCAGCAGAAAATCAAACACGCCGGCGGTATAAGCACCCGCTGATATGGCACCTGACATTGCTAAAGCGATCTTAAAATGTTTCTCAGATCCGGCAGATTGAGACGGCATTTAGGGATATCTCCTCTGGCTTGACTAGATGCTTTTCAAACGCGGCTTGTTACAGCTTCATACCGAAGCCGAGCCAGAATTCATCCTCCACTTGCCCGCCTTATTGGGCCCACTCTGTTATGGGGGCTACCATATTTATCTAAATTGGCCAATATAATTTGGGCTGTTTTCGCCTAATTTTCATTGAAATTTTTACTTGCGTTTCAGCAGGCTTCTTGGCAGAACAAATTGGCATTATTAGCAACGGTTGCCGGCCGCTGTAAACCTATCCCGGTAGATTGTCGTTTTTAAACGAGCGCGTGGCTGGTTTTGATACAACCACCGAAAGAAAGCAGTTTTTTTGAAAAAAGCATGTCTCTGGCTTGAACTGGGGCAAAGTGGCGGCGGTGTTATGGGCTTACTGCGCGGCGCTGGAATCGATTGCGGCGCCGGTCAGGCCGAGCAGAAGGTGGCGGAGGATGGACATTGATCTCACCCTGATGCGTACGCCCCCGCCCATGTTCTCAGAAAAACTGAGCCGATTGCCGCGCGAGGTGAGCAGACCTTGAGGCAGCGCAATGAGCACGCGGTAAGTGCCGCCGATGGCAACGCTGCTGATGGCGCTGACCCGGCCTGGCAGCCAACCAAATTGCGCCGCCGGGTCGGCATCCATGGCAACCAGGGCGGGGTCACCCACCCGCACCTCGCCAAAGCCCCAGGCGGGAATATAAGCGACGCCCAGCACTTGCTGGCGCT
>Ga0116226_10001840_pt1 | contig 18404 bp, 11 predicted proteins | sample S1TSphfallax_FD_89692 | JGI IMG/M metagenome (GOLD analysis project Ga0116226, IMG submission 89692) | Host-associated microbial communities from peat moss isolated from Minnesota, USA - S1T2_Fa - Sphagnum fallax MG | ecosystem: Host-associated > Plants > Peat moss > Unclassified | place: USA... | reverse complement strand
TGGACGAGGGTCAGGGGGAGTTGGCCGGTGGCGGTGAGGAGGGCGCCGCGGAATGGAATTGCGTTGACTCGTACGTCGAACTCGAAGTAGCGGCCGGTACGCGGTTTCGGTAAGAGGACGAACGTGCCGTCTTGCCAGATGATCTTGTCGCCTTGCTTCGCGTCGACCAAGAAGTGCGCGTTGACGTGCACGTACTGGCCGCGATGCGGTTGCGCCGGGTTGAGCAGGAACGTCGCGATCGGGATCGTTGGGTCGATCGTGATCGGAACATCGGTCGCGCCGTTGGATTTTCCGGTTGCGTCGATCGTGATCGCGGTCGGGCCGGTTTTCGCGTTCGCGGGGATGTGCGCATCGCCGATCCACGATTTGTTGCCCGTGTGGAAGACGAGCGACGACACGACGCCGAGCACGGTTGCCGTTACCCTCGAGACCGGCTGCGATGTCTTCACGACGATCTGCGTCGAGGCGCCGGGTGGTAGACGGGGCGTGAGCGCGCGCGCGGTGACGACGTTCGTCTCGCTGCCGTTGAACGTGAAGACGACGCCCTTCTCGCCCTCACCGATCTTGAAGTCCTGGCCCGTAACGCGACCCGAACCGGCGAGAGTGACCTGCAGCTGCCCTTCGCTCGTCACCGTGAGGCCCTCGCCGAGCGTCTCCGGATCGACGCTGAGGGTATAGTCGCCGGGTGGAAGATTGTCGAGCAGGTAGGCGCCGGAATCGTCGGTGATACCGGCATGATCGCCGGGATTCGCGACCACGTACGCGTTTGCAACGCCCTTGCCGGCTTCGTCTTGGCCGCTATCATACGTGAGCGTCCCGCCGATTGATCCGAGCGGCGCGCCGGTGAACGACACGCGCGCTGATTCGCCCGTTACGACCGTCACCTTTTGTTTGGTGTCACCTGCAAGGCCGAAGTTGGCGGGGAACGTCTCCGGTATGATCGCAACGGTGTGTTCGCCGGCGGCGAGGCCGCCGAAACCAAAATCGCCCTGCGGATCGCTCACGATGCGGTCCTTGCCGTCGAGCAGCACGGCGACCCCGCCGATCGGCGTTTCCGCTTTGTCGCCGGCGACGATCGTGCCGGTGATCGAGCCGTACGCACCGATGCCGAGCACGAGCGTTGCGACCTGTCCGCCGAGCAGATTTACGGTAGTGATCGGATCGGCCGGCTGCGTGCCGCGCGGCAGGCTCGTCGGATCGATCGAGATCGTGTGCGTGCCGGCGGGGAGAAAATTGAACGTGAATCGACCCTGCACGTCGGTGCGAACGACGCGCTGCCCGTCGAGGACGACGGCGATGTTCGAGGCACCGAGGTTCGAGCCCGCAACCGACGGGCTCAAGAAGCCCGCCGCGAGCTGCTGCTGCACCACGCCGCTGATCGTGCCCGGGAGATGCGGGTTCGCGCGGCCGCTCGTGATGCCGTTGCCGATCGCGAACGGTGCGCCGAGCGAAAACGAAAACTGTAAGGTGCGCCCGTCGACCGACGGCTGGAGCGGATCGTGGCGCTCTTGAAACGACGCGTTGGTCGTGATGGAGAGGACGTTCGAGAGCTTGCGCGTCACCGAGAGTGTCGGGTTGAGAAACGCAAGCGCCGAGCTCTGCGTGAACGTGCGACCGGCTTGCGTTGTGAGCGCGATCGACGCTTTGCCGAATCTGCGCGCGACGCCGACCGCGAGCGTCGGCGCATCATCGGTTCCCGACGACGGAGAGAAACTGCGGGCATCCGAAAGTGTCGTTTGCACCGCATACGCGCCGAACGATCGGCCGAGCGTCAGTTGGAAATTGGTCCCGGAGGTGGGGTCGCCGTTCGACTCCGTATCACGATTGAAGCCGCCGGTAAAGCCGAACGCGAATGCTTTGAGCGGGAGCGAGAATCCGAAGCTCGCGGCGCCGGTCCAGGCGAGACTGCCCGGATCCACGGCGTTGGAATTCGTCAGCGACAACGTCGCGCTGCCACGCCCGCCGAAGGGTTCGTTGAGCGAGAAGCTCTCACTCTTCGTGTCACTGACATTACCGACGTCCCCGATGCGCTCATCCTCGGCGGTTAGCGTGTACGGCGCCTTGCCGAGCGTTGCCCGGTACGAGAGTCCCGCGAAGCGATCCGCCTCCGAGATGCCGCCGAGACTCGTATAGTTGGACGAAAGATCACGGAACGTGAAACTGGTGTATTGCTTCGTGTTGCCGTCATCGATGCGGCCTTCGGTTGCGAAGGCGAAGCCGGTCGGAATGAGATTGCCCTGCGTGTCGACACCGAGATCTTGCGACCGTTCGGCACCGACCTCGATTTGCGCCGAGATCCGGTGCGGCGGCGTCACCAGTCCGAAGAGCACGCCATCGACACGACCGCCGCCTTTCGAGGTGGCATCGTAGATCGAAAGCGTAGAGACACCATGCTTGCCGACGGTGCGTAAGCGCGCGCCTTTTACAATGTACTCCGGGTCACCGCCGACCGCGCCCCCATAGAACGTGAGGTCGCCGTGTTTGCGCGGCAGCAGCACGGCGGGCCCGCGCGCGGTCGTGCCGGCCGGGATGAGGCCGAGGGCGCCAACCGACTGCGGCCCATAGAGAAAACTCTGGCGGATCGTGTCGTATTCGGCGTTCGCTTGTCCGACGCTCGATCCGTGCGCGCCGAGCGCGCCGGGGATCGTGAGGCTGGCCGTCGTGGTGGGCGTATGTCGCGTCAGGTTGAGGACGGCGCCCGCGTTCGAGGCGTCGCCGCTTTCCGCGCTGCCGAGCCCGCTCGAAAAGTTCTCTCCACCGGCGATCGTACCGGTGATCCCGATCGTGATCGGGCCTCCGTGCGTCGAGTAGAGCGGGGGGCTGCTTGCACCCGGCGATGGGGAAACCGATACAGCGGGTGCGGGATCATCGGTCCAGTCAGCCGATTGCGCGAGTCCGGTGGCGACGATGAAACCTGCGGTGGCAATACAGAGCAGACCCAGATTGCGACTTACCGCACCCCAGTTCACCTCAATTGGCGATCCACGTATACGTGATGGTTTCTTGCTCACCGGTGGTCGGCACGGTTTCGGTTCCGATCGCGACTTGGTAATTCACCGCGAAACTCACCGTCCCGTTGTTCACGTTCGTACCGCCGTTGGTCGTATCGCCGAGCCGCGTTCCGGTACCGGATCCCGTGAGCGAAATCGGGGTGTAGGTCGTGTTGTCGTACGTGAAGCAGGACGTCGTCGCGCAGGGAATGCTCGCTGCGGGTACGTTCGTCGTGCCGCCGGTCGAGCCGCCTGGGTCGGTCGAGATGAGCAATTCGTTGGTGGTGGATTCGGTCGTTGCCGTGCCGGTCGCCGACGCGACCGCGCCGGTCGCGCTCGGATTACCGCTGGCCGATGCGTAGAGCGACCAGTTCGTCGGATCTGAGGCGTCGGTCGTTACACCGACGAACATCGCGTCTTTGCAGTAATAGTATTTACTCGCATTGATCTGACCGAAGTTGAAGGTCTCGGTCGGCATCGAAACCGCGAAGCCGGTAGGCGAGGTTTGCGTGCCGCCACACGACGGGGTGGTGTTCAAGGTTACCGTTAGGGTCGCCGAGAGTCCGATGAGGATGTCTTCGTCGTCGGTCCAATTCGGCGAGACGGCCGTAGCCGAGCCGTTGACCGTAGCGGTAAAGGCATAGGTGCTGTTGATCTTCAGCGGCGTCTTGGCCGTGAACGTGACGTCCAGCGTGTCAGCGGCGACGAAATCTCCGCTCGGGCAGGTGATGTTGATCGAACCGGGCGCCGATGTTCCCGAGGTCGGATTCGTGTACGAGCTGATGGTGCAGCCGTTGGCGTTTCCGGTCCGCTCGATAACGAGCGTCGGGGTCGCCGTCACGTTCCAGATCGTTCCTGCCGTATCCGCTCCGTTACTGCCCGTCGTATCCGTCGACGGGATCGCGATCGTGACGCTGGTGATCCCGACACTACTGGTGTTCTTCACTTTGTAAACGTAGGTGTCGAAATAGTTCGGCGAGGTACCCTGGTAATCGCCGGTGACCGATGGCTCATTGCCGGTCGTCGTTGACGTAAGCGTTCCGCCCGGGCCGGTGATGGACGAGAAGCCGGCTCCGGCGGAGGCGCTCGCTACGACACTGAGTTGCGAGGTGACCGGCGTCGACCAGGCATCGGTCGTCGCGCCGTGCCCGAACGTCGAAACCGTGATCGGCGTCGCTGTCACGTTTGCGTTCGCCGTGACGGGGATGGTGGCGGTGAACGTCGACCCTGGGGCGAGTGAATAGGGCTCGTTGGGAAGTGCGAACGGACAGACCGTGACGCTATCGGTTCCGAGCGAGGTCGACGATGCGGGAACCGAAACCGACGTCATCGTCGGGTCCTGCTGCGGGCACTGCCCGAAGTAATAGGTGGTCACGCCAGCGGACGGCCACGCCTGCAAGCACGACCAGCCGCTGGTCACCGTCGTGACGGTCGCGCAACTGGCGGGGACGCTGATGTACGATTGGCTGGGGAATTGGACGGCGACCATGTCGACTTCGTCCGGAAACGGATCTGCGCCCGCGGTCGTGTTGCGGAGGTTCACGGTTAAGCTGTTCGTCGTATTCGTCCCGACGGTCGTCGGCGTGACGCCGGCCGTCATCAGGCCACCGTTGAGCGAGTAGGCGGCGAGCGCGGTGGAATCGACGGTCGTTGGCGACCCGATGAAGGTCGGGACGCTCGAGGTCGTCGGGTTCATCGAGATCGCGTTCGTGCTGTAGTTGTTGCTCAGCTCGTATTGGATGACGGTGCCGATGACATCGGTGTACGAGAACGACGTGGTCGGCGGCGTGAAATCGATGTAAAACGTTCCCGACGTAAGAATCGGGCTTGACGGCTGAACACATACCGTGTTTCGAGGTAAGCCGACGCAGGAGCCATTCGCCGTCACGGTACTAATTGCCGTCGGGCTGTTTGGATCTTTCGTGGCACTCGAGATCGCGAACCCGGGCGGCGGTAAGAGATCGAAGTAAACGACGCCGTTACCCGCACCGACGGTGTTATTCGTTACCGTGAACGCGAGCACGACTTTGCTGGCCGCGCCGGTGAACGGCTGATTGTTTGCAAGGATCGATTGCGCGACACCGGCGGTGCCGCAAGGCTTGTTTGCATACGTTCCAGTCGCACAACGCGGCGTGTAGCCGCCGTCTTGGATCGAGTGAAACGTATTGGCCGAATCGTAGTACCCGGCCAGGCCCGCGGTCAAGGTCGCATTGATGGTGGTCGACGCGCCGTTCGACACGTAGAATTGGTTGGAAACGTCGTTCTGAGAAACGGGGGCACCGGCGGCTACGTCAATGGCATCCTGCGGTATCATTTCCGAGTTGAATTGGCAATCTGCGGTCGTAGCGGTGCAACCGGTCGCATCGATCGTCAGACCCGTGAGCGTGAGCGAGGATCCGGGGGCGAGGGCCGTCGTCGTTCCCGTCGGGGTAGCAACCCCCTGGATGATATAAACACCGGGGCCGAGGGGGCCGATTCGGACAATCGTCACGAGCCACGCGTTCCCGGCGCTGTCGGAATAGGTAGCCTCGCAACCATATTCGTTGGCGTTTTGTGTAACCGCGTAGTACTGCGTCGTACTGTTCATGACATCGCAGGCGGTACTCTGGCTCGGCCCCTGCATCAGGATGTCGGTCACTTCGTTACCCGGGCTCTGCCCCGTCGCGACGTCGAACTGAAAGTACGTGCCCGGATCTCCGTTGTTCGCGCCGAACACCGTATCGGCCGTGTTGGTGATCTGGAGACTCGTCGCTTGCGAGGTGCCCGAAGAGATGTCGAGGGTCGTCGAATTGGTGGGCACGAGCCACTGCCAGCGCGAGAAATAGCCGAGGATTTGGAACGACTGCTCGGCGACGAGTTTGCTCGTGGTCGAGTCGTAGATCGTCGCCGTCCAGGTGCTCCCGGGATACGCCAACTCAAAGGGGACGGACGATTCGGTCGGCACGACAAAGTCTCTTCCGTTGCCGGTGAGCGTGGTTGCACCCGGGTTGGCCACCGTCGTTTCATAGGAGACGTTGCCGGTCGGATCGGCGATGACGAACTTGTAGGTGTCGCTCGCCGACGGCAGATTGGTTGCGTTGAACCAAATCTGCAAGTTCTGAAAAGCGCTGTCCGCCACGGTCGAGGCCCTGCCGTTATAGGCGATGCGCGTCGAGGGTCCGGCAGTGACCGTTTGGCCCACCGTCGAGCCGCCATTATTCGAGAACTGCAAGTCGATGCGCGTGGTGCTCGCCGTCGCGCGGCCATCGATGATCGTGAAGAGCCGCGAGGCAACGCGCTGACCAGTCGTCTGATCGAAAATCGTCGCCATGTACGTGCCGCCCTCGGGAGGGATCGGCGAGGTTCCGAGTTGGACGGCCCAGTTTGCGTTGATGAGCCCGTTGTTGTTCGGGACCGCACCGGTCGCGGCGCTAGACGTGAGATTGCACAAATGATAGGGCGCGCCGGTGATCGTCGTTTGCGCCGAAGATGGTGCGGTGAACACGCACGCACCGGTCAGCTGGTCCTCGATGCCGACCATGTAGGTATCGGTCGTGTCGAGCACGGTCGCCGCAACATACACGGTCACGCCGCCGCCGGAGCTATTCGTTGTATAGGTCTGCGTCTTCGTCGAGAGCGTCCCGTCGGTGTAGGTCTCCACGTTGGGGGGGGATCCGACGAGGATGTACGCGAGCGAAGCCCAGCTATTGGTGGCGTTGTTGAGCGTGGCGAGGATATACACGCCGCTGCTGGAGAGCGTAAGACTGTGCTGCGTGCCGGTCGGGCCGGCGTAGGGCCCCGCCGCGGTCGGCTGGCTCAGGTTTGCCGTCGTCGCGTTCCCGTTCGTCGAGAGCGCATAATAATCGGTATAGGTGGGCGCGCCGGCCGTCGGCAGGTCACTCGCGGTCCACTGGATGACGGTACCCGTACTCGGATTCGAGTTGTTGTCGGTCCCGTTGGAAGTGGTGCACCCGGAGTTCCACGTATTGCCGCTCACCACGATGACGAAGCACGCGCCGGTCGCGCTCTTGATCTTGCGATAGTGCGACGAGCCAGTCGGCATCGGCGGTAGCGGCGGCAGCGGGCGATGATTGGGGCCGAGCACCACGGCCGGGCTCGCGCTCGCCTTCGGGGAGGGACTCGAAGCGGGCGGCACGACATGGACGGCGGGCAGCACACGTTGCGTCGCGGTCGCGTACGCTCCCGCGTAGGCGACGCCGCTCGTCAACGCGAGCACGAGCGTCACAAACGCTGCAAGGACCTTAGTGCGCGTGAACATACGAATCTCCGACATCAGTTGTGCGTATCCAGATGAATTTTGCCGCCGGTTTTGCCCGCCCCATAGTCGACGATCGCGACGACGTCGTACGCCGCCGGCGCGAGCCGATCGCCCGTCACCTCAATGTTTCGTTCACCGCCACGCTCGACGAGGGTGTTCTTCGGCAGCGCCAGTGTTTGCACGACCACGCCGCTGCGAAGCACCTGAATGCGACCGTTCAGATACTCGTGGACGTTTCCGGTGTTGCGGAATGCGACGCGGTAGCGCTCGGTGTTGCCGCTGGCATCGACCGCGACATGCTCGATGGACCCGTCGCGTGTCCCCGTACCCGCGACGGTTGCATAGACTTTATCTGCATAGCGCTCGGCGAGCGCCACACCGACACCTCGGTGCAAATCGTCGCGCCCCGGGCGTGTCTGAAAGAAAATCACGCCTGCATATTCGCCGCTGAGCCGACGCCTGGGAACGATGACGGAGAGCTCGACTTGCTGAAAGGACTGCGGCGCAATGTCGAACTCACGCGGTCGTATCGCAAGCCACGTCGCAAGCGATGTACCTTGGTCGCTCGGCGGACGGTAATCGTACATACCCGTGTCGTCGATGGTGAACTCGCCGCTCGTAACCACGATGTGCAGCGGATAATCTGACGTATTCGCGACCGTGACCGGTACGCTCGACGTCATCCCGGGCGATATCTCGATGTCGATCCGCCCCGGCACAACGCGCAAGCCGAGTCCAGCAGACGACGTTCCCGCGCCGAGCGTTACGATCAGAGCCGCGAGTGCGACAAGGCGCGCGCGAAAGTGAGCCATCTCAGTTTAGCGTCAGCGTCACGTTCATCGTGACGGTATAGCTCGTGGTCGCAATCGCGCCGGTGATGAGCAACAGAACGTCTTCACCCTGGTAGAACGTTCCGGTCGCGGTGCCGGTAGCGTTCGGCGTCGGGATGAGCGTGTTCACGCCGGGCGTGTTGTTCGTGTTGCCGAGCGTCTCTTGACCAGTACCCGTACAACTCGACTCGTTGATCGCCGGGCTCGTGCCGATGAAGCTGCTCGTCGTGAGTGGGAGCGTCTTCACGACCTGGACCTGCGGAAAGACCGCGCACAGAATGATATTGGACGACGGCGCAATTTGCAACTGTTGCGTCACGGTCCAACCATTCGTGTCGTTCGTCGTTACGATCGCGAGCATCGCGTTCTGGTAATCGCAAGCGGTGACAGCAGGCGTGATCGGATTGTAGACGACGCCGTAATTGATGAAGTTACCGCTCTGCGCGAACGAAGCGGTGCACGCTTCACCCGAGTTCCCGCTGTAGCCGGGACTACTTGCCGCGATGATCGTCCCGAGGCCGCTGGGATTCGTCACGGCGTTCGCGGTGTAATTGGGCACGAGCGTGAGCGAGCCGGTCGTCGATTCGCTCCACGCGACGATCGGTTGCGTCGACGCCGTCAGCGTCGTCGTCGTCGCGAACGCGGGTGCGGCGAAGAGACCCTCGAGAAGAAGCGCGAGGCTTGCGGCGGCGGCGGCGGCGGCGGCGGCGAACGAACGAATGCGCATCTGGCTACTGCACCACGAAGGTGGTCTTACCGGCGACGCGCGAGGCGCCGCCGAAATCGACGATTGCAATGGCGGAATACGTGCCGGCGGGCAGCTTTTTGCCTTCCGCCGTGACGATCGCCGCCTCACCGCGCTGCACGAGCCGGTGGGCGGGGAGCGTGATGTGATCGACGGGCGAGCCATCCTTGAGGATGTTGACGATGCCGCCGACATACTCGTGCATCGAGCCCGTGTTCAAAAACTTCACCGAATACTCGCGACCGCTGAGCACCGGCAGCGACGAAACGCCGTCGACGGCACCGCCCGGGATGGCATCACCAGCCACGGCGTAGAGCCGCGACGCGACGCTCTCGGCGATCCCGAAACCGCCGGGTTTGCGCGGTGGGCGAGTCGTAAAAAAGACGAAGGAAGAATATTCGCCGCGCGCCGTGTGCGGCATCGTCACCGTGTACCGGACCTGCTGGACGCCGTCGACCGGGATATCGAATTCGCGCGGGTTCAGCGCGCTAAAGCGGCCTGCCGAGAACTTCTTCGTGCCGGGTGGCAAGAAGCGTGCCGCACCGTTTTCAGCGGACGTATCCACATCGGCGAGGGTAGCGACCACGTGAACCGTTCCGTTTCCGACGTTCCGCACCATGATCGGAAACGTGGTTTGCGTTCCGGCACTGGCTTGGAATTCGTACTGAGCGGGCGTCACGTCCAGGCTCAGATCGGCAGCAGCGGGTTGTGGGTGTGAAGCCAGCGCGACGACGATCGCCGCCGCACCGGCTCCAACCATTCCGCGCATCCATGCGCGCATAGTAACGACCTGCTTTAGTTATTGGGGAATGAAGTAGACGATGACCGCGTCGGTGAACGAGCCCGACGCCGCGCTCGAGGGGATGTTCAACTGAACATCTTCACCGAGGAAGTACGTCGTGGTGGTGCTCGCCGGGACGATGGCCGCTCCGCCGAAGATCGACGTCGCGGTCGGGGTCGACGTGGTACACGAGCCGGTGGTGCCCGTGCAAGCAAGGCCGACGTCGCCGCCGGTCGCCGTGGGGGAGGTCGCGCCCGGGGCAGGCCCGAGAACGATGCCCGAACCGGCGCAGCCCGTCAGCGAGGCGCCGAAGGTGCCGCCCGCCGGCGCCGTCGCGTTGAGCGATGCCGGGGTGGTGGCGGTGGGCGTATTGCCATCCGGGAAGATGCACACGCCGTAGGAGCTCGGAGCCGACGTCACGCCCAGCGTCTCATAGACTTTGTAGCCGTTCGTGTCGTTGGTCAGCACCGAGATGCCGATCGCGTTCTTGTAGTTACACCCCATCGTGGCCGCGCCCGTGGAGATGGCGCCGAAGGTGAGGCCGTAGCTATTGAACGTGTCGGTGGCGGAGGTCGTGCAGGTGCCCGTTCCGGCGCTCTGCTGGATCACGCCCGCGCCGGTCGAGAACGTTGCGGCGCCGGTGGTGTAGTTCGAGGCGAGGTGAGCGGTGAACGAGCTTGTGATCGTCCAGCCGAACTTCACGGCGCCCTCGTAGGTGGTGGCTGCGCCGGCGGGTGCCATCAGGGCGGCTCCGGCGAGGAGGAGAGCGCCGAGTCCGGCTGCTGCTCGTTTCACGATTCGAATCCTTTCGAGTGGGAAAGAGGGGGGTGGATTGCTCTAGGGAGGCCACCCCCGCTTCCTTGGGTTCGGCATCCGCGCCGAGGGAATTAGCGGTTTTGGTGACTCCGGGCGAATCTTAGCGCGCCCATTACGCTGCTCGTCTGAGTGTCCGTCCAGCCGAGGGCTAAGCGCACACCGATCCGGGCGATTTATCCGGGGACGAAGTAGACGATGACCGCATGTGTGGCGGCCGTGACCGACGGGGCGGCCGTCGGGATGTTCAACTGAAGGTCTTCGCCGTAGAAGTTGGTCCCGGTCGCCGGCGCACCGGCGGCAACCGTGAACACGGCGCCGGTGGTCGGAAACGTGCTGGACGACGCGCCCGCGCCGCCGACATCGCCGCCCACGCCAGCATTGCTGACCGTGGGAGAGGCGGGGCCGAGGAGCGTGCCCCCGCCGGCACATGCCGTGGCAACGCCCGAGACGAACGTGGCCGCGCCGGGCGCGGTCGCCTGGACGGAGGCGGGCGTTGTCGCCGTTGCCGCCGCGCCGTCGGTGTAGATACACAGGCCGTAGTTGGTCGGGGCGCTCGTCGAATCGAGCGTCTCGTAGATCTTGTAGCCGGCGGTATCGTTCGTGTTGACCGAAATGCCGATCGCATTTTGGTAATTGCAGCCGGTCGCGCCGGTCGACGGCGTGACCGTCCCGTACGTGAGCGTGTAGCTGTTGAACGCGTCGGTCGCACCGGTGGTGCAGGTGCCCGAACCGACGGAGGTGCTGGTCTGGATGGTGCCCGTTCCGGTGGCGAACGCGGCTACCGCGGTCGCATAGTCGGAAGCGAGATGCGCGGTGAACGCAGCCGGGACCGTGTAGCTGAACTTCACGGCTCCTTCGTTTGTCGCCGCGGCGACGGGTGCCATGGCGGCACCCGCAATGAACAGAGCGCCGAGTCCGGCTGCTGCTCGTTTCACGGTTCGAATCCTTTCGAGAGTGCTAAGGGGGCGGATCGGAATCCACCCCGCTTTCCTGGTTTCGGCATCCCTGCCGCACCGGATTAGCCCGTTGGGCCATCTTGAACGAATCTTTGCGCCCGGCTAACCCTCCTCGACCGGTCGCTTAACGAATCGGTCGCCGATCACACCTCCAAGGCGATCGAGGCGAAGCCGGCCCGCTAGTGAACGGGCGCCGGGAGACTCTCGCGGGCCGGCACGGGTGCGCCGTCCTCGTCCGGCGTGCCGCCGCCGTGGCTGGCGTGAAAGTGCTCCGGCGCGAGCCACAGAAACATGATCGGCACCAGCACCAAGGTCAAGATCAACGACGACGAGATGCCGCCGATGACCACGACGCCGAGGCTGGCCCGGACCTGGGAGCCGGGTTCGAGCGCGAGCGCGAGCGGGATGTTGCCGGCGATGACCGAGATCGAGGTCATCATGATCGGCCGGAAGCGGGTGAACGCGCTCTCCTTGATCGCTTCGAGTTTGCTCTTGCCCCGCTCGCGCAGCGTGTTCGCGTAGTCGACGAGCAGGATCCCGTTCTTGGTCACGATCCCGACCAGCAGGATCGTGCCGATCAGCGAGTACAGGTTGAGCGTCTCGTGCGTGAGCCAGAGCGCCCCGAGCGCGCCGACGGCAGCCACCGGGACCGCGAACATGATGATCAGCGGCGCGCGGTAGCTATTGTAGAGAGCGACCATCAGCAAGAAGACCAGCACGACCGAGAGGATCAGCGAGGAGCCCAGGCCGACGAGGGTCTGGCCCATCAGGTCTTGCTGGCCGAGCGGCGCTGGGCGAACGACGATGTTCGCGGGCAGATTCAAGGACTTCAGCTTGGCGTAGAACGCCGACTGGACGTTCGAGAGCTGCGCTCCCGGCCCGACATTAGCGTCGATGTGGACGACCGAATTGCGATCGGTGCGGGTGATCAGCGGCAGTGCCGGCGCCCACTTGAGATACGAGAAGTCGCCCAGGTGGACGATCTGCCCCGTGTTGGAGCGGACCGGGATGCGGCCGAACTCCGCGAGGCTGCGCTGATCGCCCAGCGGGTAGATCACCTGGACTTGCTCGACGCCGTCGTTGGTCTCGAACTGGGTCGCGATGTCGCCGCCGAACGCTGCGCGGGCCGCGGTCGACGCGGTTCCGATGCTCACGTTGAGCGCGCGCGCCTTGGCGCGGTCGAATTCGAGCTCGACTTGGGGCGCGAGCGCCGAGGCCGAGCTGTTCACGTTGACGGCACCCGGGATCGAGGCCAGCAGCTTGTAGACGCGATCGGAGTCGGCCGTCGGATCGCCGCCCGAGACGTCGGTCACCAGCTCGTCGATCGGCTGCGCGTTGCCGCCCTGGGTACCCGTCGCGGGGATGACGTAGGTCATCGCATTCGGTACGGTCTCCGAGACGATCCCGCGGAATTTCTTCACCCAGTAGTCGGTCGTGTGCGTGCGGTCGCCGTTCAGCCAGATATGGACCTGGCCGACGTTCCCCTGCGTGACAAAGCCGCCGAACGGTGCGGCGTACGCCCCCGCAACGGCCGTGTCGGCGGCGACGTCCGGGTATCCGGTCACCGCACGCTCGACCCGCAGGATCGCGGGCGTCACCTTCTCGAGCGGCGTCCCCACGGGGTACACGACTTGAATGAAGATCTCGCCGCGGTCGACCGGCGGGATGAACTCTTCGCCGACGTAGCCCAGCGGGATGAGCGCCATCGCGAGCACGAACGAAACCAAGCACGCCGCCACGACGGCAACGCGGTGCCGCAGCGCGGCCTCGAGCACGCGGTGGACGTACCAGTCACGCAGCTTGTCGAACCAACGCGTGAACGCAAGGATGATCCCCCACGGCTTCCAGTGCGAGCGCAGCGCCCACGAGGCGGCCAGCGACGGCGTGATCGTGAACGACACGAAGAGCGACGTGAGCGTCGAGATCACGACCACGATGCCGAACTCGGCGAGATTGCGGCCGACCTGGCTCTGGATGAACGCGATCGGCAAGAACACGACGACGTCGACGAGCGTGATGACGATCGCGGCGAGCCCGATTTCGCTGCGGCCTTGAATGGCGGCTTCGTCCGGCGGCTGACCCATCTCGGAGTGACGCTCGATGTTCTCGAGCACGACCGTCGAGTCGTCGACCAGGATCCCGACGACGAGCGTCATCCCGAGCAGCGAGATCGTATCGAGCGTGAGCCCGAACATCTTCATCACGAAGAGCGCGACGCCGAGCGAGGCGGGGATCGCGACCAGCACGACGATAGCGTTGCGCCAGGAGTGCAGGAAGAACAGCATCACGAGGCCCGTCAGCACGACGCCCTCGACCAGCGTGCGGATCACGCCGTCGAGCTGCTGCTCCGTATACTTCGACTGGACGTTGATGACGTTGAAGTTGATGTCGGGAAACTGCTGCTTGATTTTCGGCAGCGCGGCGAGCACGTTGTTCGACGCGTCGACTTCGGAGGAATCCGAGGTCTTCGCAATCTGCAGGAAGACGCCGTTGAGTCCGTTGACGGAGGCGGCGGATCGCCGCGGTTCGTACCCGGCGACCACCTTCGCAACGTCGCCGACGCGCAAGACGGCCGTCGCGGACGTCCAGGGATCGAGGGACCCGGCTGTGGCGGGGATGAGCGGCGCCGCGGCACCGCTGGGCAGCGAGATCGGCAGATCCGAGAGGCCTTGGGGCGTCACGATGTCGCCGCGAATATCGACGTTCGTTTCACGATCGGGCTGATAGACGATCCCGCCCGGCGCGCGCACGTTCTGACTCGAAATCGTGCTGATCACATCGGTCAGGGTGAGTTTATAGGCGTCGAGCTTGTACGGATTGGTGACGACCTCGAAGGCCGGCGTGACGTTGCCGCCCGGCGTCACGAGCGAGATGTCCGGGACTTGCTGGAACGCCGGCACGATGCGCCCTTGGGTCACGAGCGAGAGTTCCGAGGCGGTCATCTTCGAGGTCGTCAGCGAGAGGGTCACGACGACGGCTTGGGAGGGGTCGCTGATGAGCACGGTCGGCGCGAGCAGATCGCTGGGTAGCTGCTGGCTCGCTTCTTGGAGCGCCTTCGTGATGTTGACGAGGTCGGTGTTCACGTTGGACCTCAGCGTAAAAATCGCCGAGACCGTCGCCGTGCCGGACTGCACCGTCGAGTTGAGGGTCTGCAGGTCCGGGGTGCCGGAGATTTCGTCTTCGATCGGTTTGACGATCGAATCGCGCATGACCGTCGTCGAGGCGCCGGAGTACGTCGCCTTGATCGTGATCGTGGGCTGCGAGACGTTGGGGAACTGTTGGCGAACCAGCGTCGCCCACGCGATCGACCCGGCGATGGCGATGAGCGCGAGCAGCACGAACGTGAGCGTCGTGCGATGGACGAAGATCCGCGTCAAGTTCATGCTGGTTTAGCGCTCCGCAACCTTGGGCGTGGCGACCGGATCGACGTACTGTCCGTCGTTGAGGCCGAGCTGGCCGTTGGCAACGACCTTCATCCCGCTGCGCAGCCCGGTGACGATCGCGTTCGTTCCGTCATCGGCGAGTTTGACGACGGCTACCGTCCGGACGACGTCGGTCGGCTGATGAGCCACCGGAGCGGCTGCCGAACCGGTCGCGCCTGAGGCCGGCGGTGGCGCCCCGCGCGTCGAGCCATCCGCCGCGTTCGCGGGTTCCACCACCTGGACCGTCCCGTCGGTGTCGTCGATGAACGCCGTCGAGGGGATGACGATCCCGCGCGTCGTCGGCTTCGAGACCAGGCCCGCGACCGCCATACCGGCGTGCAGTTGGCCGGTCGGGTTCGGCAAGATCACCTTCACGATGAAGTTGGTTTGGCCCGGCGTCACCGAATCGAGCACGCCGTAGACCGTCCCGCGCAGCCGCTGCCCGGGCAGATCGTTCGCGGTGATCGTCGCCGGCAAGCCGTCCTTGATCCCGACGACTTGCGAGCCCGCGCCATTGAGCACCGCGTAGACCTTGTCCGTCTCTTGCAGCGTGAAGATCTGGCGCGTGCCGGGATATTCGCCCGGGTTGAGATTGCGGTTGACGACGATGCCGTCGACCGGCGAGACGATCGTCGCTTTCGCGATCGAGGCGCGGATTTGATTGGCTTGGCCAAGCGCCGTCTGATAGTCGGCGCGCGCCGCGGCGATCGTCGCGCCTTGCAGGCCGGTCGTGAGCGAGCCGTTCGTCTTGACCTGACTGAGCTGGTTTTGCAAACCGACGAGCGCCGCGTTGACGGACTGGCGATCGTTCTGCACGAGCGTCGCTTGCTGATCGTACTGTTGCTGCGCGATGTAGCCGCTCTTCACGAGCTGCGCGTAACGTGCGAGATCGCGCGTGTCGCGCGCGAGCGTCGCTTGCGCTTGCCGCAGCGCGGCCTTCTCGGCGTTGATCGTGTTCGTATTCTGATAGATCGTGAGCCCGGCCTGATCGGAGGTCGAATCGATCTTCGCCTTGTCGCTGGCGGCGGTGCCGAGATCCGCTTGCAGTTCGGCGACGAGGTCGGCCGTGTCGAGCACGGCGAGGACCTCGCCCTTGCGCACGCGATCGCCTTCGTTCACGTTGACGGCGTCCGTCGGCTCGGTGAGCGAGGACTGGATCGCGACGTTCTGATAGGCCACGATCAGGCCGCCCATCGAGCTCTTCGGCGTCACCGCGCCGTCGACCGCAACGGCGACCGGGACGTGGGCAATGGGACGTGTGAAGTTACTGGCTTTTTTTCCGCCGCAGCCGCTGAGTGCAACGACGACAGCGGCCGCAATCGCGCCGGTGCGCAGCATGCCCATCGATTTCAACATGTCATCCTATGATAACCCGGACTCTCTCGCCTGAATATCGGCATATTCCAAGAATCGGCAGCCGGGTACCGAACCGGCGGGATATGACCACGTTCAGCATGGCTATGCTCGTTTGCTCGAACCTCGAGCGATCGCGCGCGTTCTATCGTGACGTGCTGGGCTTACGCATCGGAACGGACGCGCTCCCGCACTGGGTGGACTTCGATTTAGGGAGCGGAGCGAAACTCGGCCTGCACCCGGCAGGCGACCACTCTGCCGTGCGGCCGGGCTCGCTCGAACTCGCGTTCGAGGTGCCCAGCGTCGACGGCTTCATCTCCGACGCACGACTGGCCGGCGCCACGATCCTCCAAGAGCCGTACGACGACCGCTTCGTCCGGGTCGCCGTCATCGCTGACCCCGACGGCTACCACGTCCGCATCGGCTCCCCGAAACGCTAACCCCGGCGCCGCACCGCACGATCCACCGGCTCCACCGGATCCACCGGATCCACCGGCTCCACCGGCTCCACCGGCTCCACCGGGTCCACCGGGTCCTCGATTGTCATCCTGAGCCTGCCACCGTGTCATCCTGAGCCTGTCGAAGGATGGGCATGCGATCAAGGGGCGCGGTCCGCCACGATCGTGGACGGGGCTGGCATCCATATCGCGAGCCCATCCTTCGACAGGCTCAGGATGACACGGTGGCAGGCTCAGGATGACACGGTGGCAGTGCCCGGCAACGACGGCATGGCGTACATCAGACACTCCCTAGACATCAGACCCTCCCTAGCAGGCCTGCTAGGCTTCGATGGGGATTCGGCCGGTGTGGGCGAGGTCGTCGAGCTGGTCGCGGTTGCGTTGTTCGAGTTTGTCGATGCGTTTGGGGTCGACACGCAGGCCGTGGGCGCGCTCGTCGAGGAGGACGCTCTTGAGATAGTGCCCGGTGTAGGATGATTTCGTCGCGGCGATCTGCTCCGGGGTCCCCGTGGCGACGATCGTGCCGCCTTTGTCGCCGCCCTCCGGGCCGAGGTCGATCACGTAGTCGGCGGTTTTGATCACATCGAGGTTGTGCTCGATCACGAGGACCGAGTTGCCGACCGCGACCAATTTCTGCAAGACATCGAGCAGCTTGTGGATGTCGGCAAAATGCAAGCCCGTCGTCGGTTCATCGAGCACGTAGAACGTGCGCCCGGTCGCGCGGCGTGAGAGCTCGGTCGCGAGTTTTATGCGCTGCGCTTCACCGCCGGAGAGCTGCGTCGCGGGCTGACCCATCTTGATGTAGCCGAGGCCGACCTCGGCGATCGTCTTGAGCTTGTTCGCGATGCGCGGGATCGTGCCGAAGAGATCCGCCGCTTCGTCGACACGCATCTCGAGCACGTCGGCGATCGACTTGCCCTTGTACTTCACTTCGAGCGTCTGCGCGTTGTAGCGCCGGCCTTTGCAGACTTCGCACGGCACGTAGACGTCGGGCAAGAAGTGCATCTCGATCTTGATCACGCCGTCGCCCTGGCACGCCTCGCAGCGGCCGCCCTTGACGTTGAACGAGAAGCGCCCCGGCGTGTAGCCGCGCATCTTCGCTTCGGGGACGAGCGAGAATAGCTCGCGGATCTGGTCGAACGCGCCGGTGTACGTGGCGGGGTTCGAGCGCGGGGTGCGGCCGATCGGGGATTGATCGATCACGACCATCTTGTCGAGTTGCTCCGCGCCCTTGACGCTGCCGTACGTGCCGCCGGCGGGCTGATGGTGCAGGTACTGGTTGAGCGCCTTCACGAGCACTTCGTTGACCAGCGACGATTTACCCGAACCGCTGACGCCCGTGACGCAGGCGAACGCGCCGATCGGAAAATCGACATCGACGTTCTTGAGGTTGTTCGCGACGGCTTTCTTCACGCTGAGCCAACCGCGCGGAACGCGGCGCTCCTTCGGGATCGCGATGAACTGCCGCCCGGAGAGATACGCGCCGGTGAGCGAGGTGGGATGCGCGAGCGTCACCTCGATCGGTCCCACGCTGAGCACCTCGCCGCCCTCGGCACCCGCGCCGGGTCCGATGTCGACGACGATGTCGGCCGCACGCATCGTGTCCTCATCGTGTTCGATCACGATCAGCGTGTTGCCGATGTCGCGCAAGGTGCGCAGCGTCGCCAGGAGCCGGTCGTTGTCGCGCTGGTGCAGCCCGATCGACGGTTCGTCGAGGATGTAGAGCACGCCGACGAGGGCGCTGCCGATCTGAGTCGCGAGGCGAATGCGCTGCGACTCGCCGCCCGAGAGCGTC
>Ga0116226_10001839_pt1 | contig 18406 bp, 21 predicted proteins | sample S1TSphfallax_FD_89692 | JGI IMG/M metagenome (GOLD analysis project Ga0116226, IMG submission 89692) | Host-associated microbial communities from peat moss isolated from Minnesota, USA - S1T2_Fa - Sphagnum fallax MG | ecosystem: Host-associated > Plants > Peat moss > Unclassified | place: USA... | reverse complement strand
TTGTCCGGTAGTTGTCACCCGGCCACTCGCGGAGACACCGCCTCTGTCTGGCAGTGCCCAACCGCGAATGGGCAAGTGCGTAATCCTACGGTGAGTGGTTTTCGGTCTTGATCTTTTGGAACTACCGATACTAGCTCGTGTAAGAGGTCAGTGTCGTGCCAATGTTGGTGAAGGCCGTGTTGATGTTGGTGGCCAGGCTCTTCATGCCGGTCGTGGCCGCGAACGCAATCAGGGCAACAACCAGCGCATATTCCACCAGGTCCTGTCCGTCTTCGTTCATCAGGTTCTGCATCTTCACATAGAGGTTGATAATTACATTCTTCATTTTGTTTCTCCCGTTTATTTTGATTTGTCCCACCCACAGTGTTGGGATGCCTTATACATAGCAAGCTCCGTGCCAAACTGGCACACCACTAAAGTCCATTACTTATCAATCACTTACAGACATAACACTAAAGTGGGTCTGTCTACCCGCGTTTACATTAACGATAAACAGCGATACCTGCCGTGTACATAATTGGGAAATCTTAGCACTGGGAAAGGATTTTCTATATGAAATCGCTCTTCGCTACCAATGCTCAACGGTTGAATTATGTTCTTCTCACCGCAGATTTGTTAACGAACCTGATTACTCACATTGTGTTTCTCTGCGGGCAACAACTGTGATCTGAAGCGTATCTCCGACTTTTGTATGGGTGCTGGTCACAGTCCCTATAGGTACTTCCAGCACAGTGTGTGCAAGAAAACATATAGAAAATCGCCATGCAGGAACTGAATTTCTAATTTTCCTTACCTGATATTTTCGGTCCAGATAAATCAAGTCAATGGCAAACTGCATTCCGATAGTGTGGACTGATTCACAGGGGACAATCCAAAGTCCTTCTCCATGTAGCAGGCCTTGGCGACCCAACAAGCCTTTGCGCCGTTTCTTTGATGAATCCGCAACCTCAATATAATTGCCGATCACAGAGCCACGTGTAAGATTCACAACTTGCACGAATTTATCCAAGTTGTCTCACTTTCATGCAGCATCATCAGCCCGTTAATTCGGGATTGACCACCATGGCAATCTCATCAGCTACTGAGTTGCACTTTGCGCCGACGAACCTGAGGAACCAAATGTACCTGATGAAGTATTGTCTATCTGTAGTTGCTGCTCCGGCTTCATACTCTGAAGTAGCTTCTCTACGGGTATTGTTGCTGGCGGCGCTGCTGGCTTGGTCCCTGTAGGTTTTTGGTCAGGTGTGTGCATCGGCACCTTTGAGTTGGGCGGTAGAAATTGCTTCGGATAATTTAATTCTGGGGTGCTGCCTCCCACTGGAATTGGGTTTACTAACTCAGGCGTTATTATCACGATAAGTTCTGTATTATTGCGCGTCTTCTGCATGGACTGAAAAAATTTCCCCAGTACAGGTATGTCCCCCAAGAACGGCACTTTCTCATAGGTCTCCGTGTCCTGATTGTCCAGCAGACCACCAATAACAAATGTTTGCCCGTCGGCCAGTTCAACTTCAGTTTTTACTTTGCGGGTATCAATGGCTGGCACACTAAACCCTGAAACTTCAACTCCATTTGCAAAATCCAGCGAGCTTACCTCGGGGGCCACCTGAAGGCGTATAGTGCCACGCGGAGTGATCGTCGGGATAAAGTTCAGCCGAATCCCATATTCTTTAAACTGAAGGCTAACGGTCGAGCCAGACCCTCCCGTACCAGCTTGAACTACTGGAAATGGATATTCGCCACCTGCCAAGAAACTGGCCTGTTTGCCATTCTGCGCCAGCAGATTTGGCTCAGCCAGCACTTGTACCAAATTTTTAGTTTCTAGTGCTTCAATGTCAGCACCGGCATTAAGTCCTGGAAAAAACGCAAGAATACTATTCTCACTTGAGAATACAGCCGTTGCAGAACCACCTGTTACACCAGTTGAGCCTGCGGTAGAAGTGATGGTTGGTGGAGTGAATTGACCAGTCGTAATTCCACCAACTGCATTCCCCAATCCTAAATCAAATAAATTTATTCCTAGCTGCTTCTCTACACTTCTATCAACACTGGCAAATCGCACCTTCAGTAATATCTGCGGCTCAGCAGCAGGCACGTCAATATTAAGCAGGTTCACGACTTTCCCAGCCGTCGAAGCTATTGCAACAGCGCGGTCTGAACTGACCATGTCCTTAACTGTGCCTCGAAGAAAAATGCTACCTCTGCCACCACTAACTGTTACTGTCTGACCAGGCAACTCTCTTGCCAGTTCACGCCGTATTCCTGCAAGTTCATCGGTCGATGTTGTGTTGTTACTCCGGACAGTAACGTTGAAAAACTGTCGTCCGCCACCTTTTTCCCAAATAATCAGACTTGTTTCACCAGCACTCTTTCCGTTTAGCAATATCTCTGTCGGGCTCATAGCTGAGGCAACCGCAATTTCACCTAGGCCAACCACCACTCGCTGGGCGGGTTGTGCGCATTCAATCAGTACTGACTTTCCCACCAACACTGAAAGCTCATTTGATGACTCTTCTGTCGCAATCTTGATGCCCGCATCGTGGACTGGATCACTCTGCGAAAATAGAGGTGCAACAGTGCTAACCATAACGAAGATTGCACCACAACAAGCCAAGAAAATACTGTTCTTCGCTTTCACTCTTTGCCCTCTGGGTTGGTAAATATTTGCTTCGTCCGCGTAGAACCATTGATCACAATCACCGTGTAAGCATGGTTTTTTAGCGCTCCGCCAATATTGGTTCCTCTATGGACAGGCTCTACTGGTGTACTAGCACCAGAAAATATATTTGACATGGCAGTTCCCGCAATCGGTGTAATTGTGCTGTCCAGTGGGTTCCTAAGTACCAGTTGTATGTGCGCCTGATTACTAGCAAGACTCAATAATTGGGCTTGCTCAGGAGTTACCAGCAGGTTCACCACTTGTACTTGCTTCGGCCCGGATGCATCATGTTGAATATCTGTGCCCGCAGAAAGGACCTCGATGTTCTGTAACAACGTCCTGACCTCGGTCCCAGTTGACTGACTTGCGCTCTGTGGCGGCGTTCCAGAGATGATCACATCAACGCGCATTCCCGGTGTGGCAAATCCAGATACGCCCACAACATCATCCACCCTGACCGCACATGCCCGCATGCCCGGGGGTATGGTCGCAGCCAGTCCTCCTCCAGAACCTGTAGTTGCTAAACGACTGTCCTCAATAAACTCACCCTGGTAAATATCAGACAGCGCACCACGACCAATTGCACTTTCCGGCTTTACCAATACACCTTTGGGTACTGAAACAACTTCAGTAGTTGTAAGGTCTGACGCGGATATGACGGTCCCAATTTTTATGTCTCTTGCAGCAGAAAGCACACGGGTGGTCGCTGGCGCTTGTTGTCTCGCCGCAATATTATTACCCATTACTTTCCAAACGAGATAGGCACACGCAACAGATATAAGGAATGCGATTGCCAATATCGTTGATACTCTTCGGTTCATTCACATTCCTAATCGGACTGGCATTAAGACCAGTCCTTCCTTCCCGTCACAAATTGCCTCTGCCTTATCAAACCGACCGCGATTAGACTCAGCGATGATCAGTTATGATCACGAAACAACTATCGGACCTAAGTGCTTGTTTCTATCTGGGTTATTACACCCCTAGAGTCTACCTTGCGGCTTTATCGGTTGGTTTGTCAACCTATTAATGCTGGGTTTCAACAGGTTTTTTCGGTTATACTAGGTTTTTATAGGTATTAGTAGAGGTTTGTCCGGCCATGAATACAGGACGCTTCATCACGTTATTTTCTGCACCACTGCCACCCAGTCGCAGTTCGCGTTATTTTGCAGCGTCAGTACTCCTGCACATTGCACTGTTGACCATCTTCTTTTTATGGTTGGCTCGTCATGTTCCACAAGTAAAAACTCAGCTTGAGACAAAGAACAATTCGCTGCAAATTATCAAACTAGATAAACCAAAACCCACATTCCATCCGCCCGATCCTCAGAAGACAAAGCCTTTGCACCATCCACTACCCCCACGCGAACATCACTACGATCTCACAAAGCCCGCTTTAGAACCAGATTCACCATCTACACCAACAGAGGTTTCAGATGCATCACCCTCACCAGTGGAACAGTCACAAACTCTGGCACAGCAGTCTACTACTCCCTCCCAGCAAACGCAGGTAGCAACAAATACGCCCTCTGCATCTATCTCCAAAGTTTCGCCAGGCCAGCAATCAACTGCTAACATCTCAACGGCCGTACAACAGGCACTCACTGTGTCTGTTATACGTTCTGTTCCCACTTTGCCAAAGACCGCCACAATTCCACCCGACATCAAAATTTCTCCAACGTCTTTTACTACGCCGTTACCGATTATTCCCCCCAGCAACGTCACTGTTGCATTTGAGCCAACACCAATCAATCCAACAAAACAACCTCAAGATACAAATACGGTACCTTCTGCACCAATCGCATCTACATCTGACATGTCTCTATCAGACCTGCACATGTCGGATGCAACAATTGCACTGCCACACGGCAACATCAGTAAAGAACAAATCGCAGACACACCAACGGCAATAGCGCCTCTTGGATCTCAATCAGCCATAGGAGAGTCAACAGATCGTATCTCTCTTCCTAAAAACGGTCAGTTTGGAGTAGTAGTTGTAGGTGCCTCGTTGGGAGACCAATATCCTGAAGCGACTGATCTATGGGGTGGCAGGATGCCCTATACCGTCTATGTACACGTGGGTCTTGCAAAGAGTTGGATACTTCAATATTCGTTACCAGACTCCGCTAACTCTGCTACTGTAGGCAGACCTGCACACCTTGATGCACCCTGGCCCTATGACATTGAGCGGCCAAATATTGCCCCCGAAGATATCAACTCAGGCGCTCTAATGGTGCATGGTTATGTGAATAAAGAGGGACACTTTGAGACGCTGGCTGTAGTCTCTCCGCAGCAGTTTCCGCAAGAGAAATTTTTACTCGATACCTTACGCCATTGGCAGTTCCGTCCAGCAGAGGAGAACGGCCATGATACGGATGTAGAAATTCTGTTGATTATTCCTGACGAATTGAACTGATTCTTCATCTAGTAATGATTCGATAAGCCTCAGCAGTCGGCCATACAAATTTCACACCCATTATCGTTGCGTTTTGCCAAATCACGCCGACTCCCACCAAATCACCTACTATATTTGACCCTGCTCCAGAACCTGTGCCGTAGTAAACAATTACAGTTGGAGAAGTAATACTGGGCAGAAATAAGTTTGATGTCACAATGGCTTGTACCTGAGATGTTGAGGCAGGACTCGCACTTGTAGAACTATGGATGCTAGCATACCTGGCAGCCACGCGCACTGCATACTGTATGTTTATATAATTCAGCATCAATACTGAGAATTCCATTATCCCCAGCACTATAAAGAAAAACAATGGAAATACAACAGCCATCTCCACCAGAGTGGCTCCGTTTTGTTCGTTCAAAAATCTGTAGCATGTGCTGATTCTCATTCTGCTAGCTCCAATTTCATCAACAACTACGGCTCTGTCCACGGTACTCTATACATGGCCAGGCCATATACGGTTATATTTGCCGGAATTCCCGGATAGCCAAGAATTGCAGAAAACTTCCCGCTCGTCCTTACTTGCACATACTCAATTGGCGTGCCATAGCCAGTGCATGTAGCGTTGTAACTGACCGTAGCCCCGCCCGGTGTGCATGTAAATATATCCGTGGCATTCGCACTAAAGTTCGTCACCGGCGTATATGAGTTTGAAGCTGAATATGTGGCCCAGAATTGCATCCCGCTTGTATTTGTTTGGTTGCCGGGCATAGCCCCATAACTGGCCCCTGACATTGCTGCGTCCTGCACTTGTATGGCCGCTTGAATATACAGACCATAATCGACAATGGCAGCCAATAGGACCAGCATTAAGGGCAGGCACATGGCAAACTCTACAAGAGCTTGACCATCATCAGCCTTCAAACCGCGCAGCCTCTTAAGAACTGTGGTCGTATTCATTGCACCAATGCCCCTACTGTACGGAAAGGACTGCCACCGCTGACATTGGAGTAATTGTTTGTGTTCAAAACATATCCACCGCCGAAGTACATGTTATCGGCATCAATTCCTATGTAATTATTTCCCTGAAATGATGTGCATGACCATACATAGAGTCCAGCATTCTTCAAATACCAAATACCGTCCCCTGTAAATGAAGATGTAGTCACGATAAAGTCCTGCGCACTGGTGTGTACCCAATTGCGGTCAGCAAATACAAGTATCCCAGGAATACCTCCATTGCTTGAATCGGTCGGCGCAGAGATAGTTACAGTCGACGAATTGTTGATAATGAACTGTCCATAGCTGCCACCACCACCTGTCGTAAAGAATAGTGTGACCCCGTTTCCACTAACCTTAGAGTTGGAAAAATTAGCTCCACCGGTGATGATGTACAGCCCAGGGCTCAACGTAACAGTGCTGTTGTAAATATTCATTCCTTTGCAATAAGTTCCCGGGCTTAGCGTTGCCGTTCCCCCAGACAAACTATAGCTGGTGTGATTGCAGGTACCACCGTAAGAGGGGGATGTCTCATAGGCTAGCGGGTCAGAAAGGGCTTGGGCACCATAATAAACTGGATATATATATCCAGAAACACTGGAACCCGCGGAGGTACCGTTAATATCCACAGAAGTTCCAACTACATGCCCGTTGGACTCTACATCAACCTTGGTATTAACGTAAATGGGACAACTATCACCCAGCATTGATCCTGTGTATGAATAAAGGCTTGCGCTCTGCAAAGTTCCTGTCCCTAAAAAGTAGTCGCAGGGTGTCATCAGCGCCACTCCTTGAGCATTTAGAGTCACCATCCCTCCGCTCAATGCACCCAGAAATATAGTTTGAACTTTCTTGGAAATAGTCACCTGAATTGCATCATTTCGACTGGCATAGGGGCCAGTAGTGGGCTGTTGGGAAACACTGATGGTTACATTGTTTGATCCATTCGTAAATCCATTAAGGGCTGCATCCGCCTGACCCATGGCGACCCAATTGCCAGTTCCACGTTCCGCTTCCAGCTCAGCGCCAAGCACAGCCGCATCCGCAGCACTCTGCATTTGAGTTTTCAAAACTTCCAGTCTGCCAATATCTACTACTAGACCTGCAAAAAGTAGAAGAACTGGCATGATAATGGCGAATATTGTAGTCACTCCATGGCCCTCCGAATGGTCCTCTTCGCCATTGTTATCAGCATTCCAGCTTCCAAAATTAAATCATGTTTCAATTTGCAATATCTACAATTGATTGTCTGCAAGGACTACTTCTTCCTGCTTAGTATCAAAAAGGTAATGCTTTTTTAATTGTGAATGTGGAGAGTAAACGTGCAGGTGGGATGAAAAAATAATCTCGTCGCGCCAGCTTTTTTCATTTTTCGGCAAGCAGAGCGGGCAGCAGAGAATTGTTGGGATCAATTTCCTAAAGCCAACAGTTACCACTCTAGCTGGATTTAGCTAGCTTATCTTTTTCCCGGAGATACCGTTCTAAAAACACCTCAAACTCTTTGCGAGTTGCGCCTTCTTTGGGAATATTCCGCTTCTTCACTAATTTGTCATCCAGAAGAAAGAACCCAAACCCAACACCTTGATCATCCTGATGCACCACAATTGCCTGTACGGTTATCGAGTTCTTTGGGATTTTTCTTATTTCAGGATCAACGTTGAAATTAACTGACTCTTCTTCTTCGGTCCCATCCCGATATTGCAACACCAATCTGACCATCGTGCCCGGATACCAATGGTCTTGAGTCAATAGAAATAGCCCGCTGGCGCTGATATCTCGTATATGGTGTGGCTCTGCATGACCACCTGTCCAAAAATAGGCGCGTAGCTCTGGAGACTTCGTGCGTGGGGCCCTGCGGCGGTTTGTTGAGAAGACATCTGATAGCCAGCTTCCCAGCTTGCTCATATCGTTCCTGTGCCATCCATGGTGTACTGTCGAATCTGTCCCGCCATATGAGGTAGATTACTGAGTTTTGCTTCCATTTCTGCCGCTACGCAAATTAAAAGCTGATCTCCAACCTGGGTCTGAGACTCATAGATAGTGTGGGTTGGCAGCGCCAGAACGCTCGTAGCATCCGTCCGCAGTGGCCCAATTCGAAATGTAGGGAAAGATTCCAGCAAATGCACTACCCGATACTCTGCATCTAGATACACTAAGTCTAGCGGAAAGCATACTCCTATTGTGTGGATGCCACTGGAGGGCACCAGCCACAAGCCTTCGTCATAGCCCAGTGTCAATTTACCAATCATTCCCTTCAGCCGAGAAAAAGTGGTCGCAGCTGCTGTCAAACCCATACTTAGAAAACTTTCGCTCGTCTGGTTGTATACACAATATTTAGGTGTTTCCATATTTTCTTCCAAGCTTGCCAATCTCAAATCGGCCAGGTTTTTACATATTCATACTTGTTACATCTAAATTTTGTTTCAGTGCTACACCCGCCGCCGAAGCGACGGGGATAACCGTTAAACACACTGGCGTAAGGCCTGTAAACTTCGCATATTCCCTATTACCAGGAGATCAAGAACTTAATCAATCAACCTTTGTACGACGACGCTGAATCAAAATGACCAGCACGATTACAAATAATACCCCGGCAACAATTCTGATCAGTGTGGGTGTATCCATGTCTAACATCTCCTTTCTTCTAATGCGTAAGCATCTGTTTGAATGATTCCGACATGAGTATAGCTGCTGGGCCAAGAGTTACAAGAAAAAGTGACGGAAAAATAAATATTACAAGCGGAAAAATTAGCTTGATCGTCGTTTTCGCTGCTGCCTCTTCCACAGCCTGCACACGCTGTGTTCGCATAGTGTCTGCATGAATACGCAACGTTTTCGCTACACTCGTACCAAACTGCTCCGACTGTACCAGCATCGCAACCAAATTGCGTACGCTGTCCACACCGGTACGGTCTTCCATATTTTTCCATGCCTCAGCACGCGGACGGCCAGCTCGCTGCTCTAGTACAACCATGCTCAATTCATCGCTTATCGCTGGCTGAGCTATTTTTAGTTCTTCTGCAGTCCTGGATGTTGCCTGGTCCAAGCTAAGGCCCGCCTCAATGCAGATCACAAGCAGATCGAGTACATCTGGCAAACCAAGCCGGATTTGCTTCTGCCTTTTGCTGATCAAATGGCCCAAATAAAAATCAGGTGCAAGAAAGCCCAGGGCAAGTGATGCGGTGTAAACGAAGAATGGACTTGTACTTCCTATTCCAGTGGTCGTCGCAATCACACACAACAGCAGTGGCACCAAAACCTTTGCCCCATACAAGATTTTCACCGCAGACTCATCGCGGAAGCCAGCACGAATGAGTCTTTGTCTCATTACAGAAACTTCTGCTTTGCTTTTGGGAATTACTTTTTCAAACTGCTCCACAACACTTCCAAGCGATGATCCTGTACTCTGCAAAGAGTTGCGAAACCCGGCAGGCTTCGCCACTTTATTCTCATCTTGTATTACATCCTGTATTCGCTGAAGGACTTCCTGCCGATAAAACAGCAGCAATCCACCAGTGCTAATGAACAAGAATATTGCGCAAAATGCAAAGACCGTAAAGATCATGATTGTCTCTTTAGACCTCCATATTCACAATCTGGCGAATGATTAGACTACCAACCACTGTCATACCAGATGAGATGTATAGAAGTTTGATGCCAATCTCCCGGTGCCACAACAAACTCATTGTATCTGGATTCACCATATATAATCCGATGCCCAGCACCAACGGTAAGAAAGAGAGTATCCAACCAGTCAACCGCCCCTGCGCGGTATGTACACCAATCTGCCGCTTCAGACGAAAGCGCTCTCGAATCACATGTGAGGTCTTCTCGAGAACTTCAGCAAGGTTTCCGCCGCTTTCTTTCTGAATCAAAATTGCCGTTGAAATAATTCTTAAGTCCTGCAACGGCATCCGTTTAATCATGTTCTCCATTGCGGTACGCAACTCGAGACCATAATTCTGTTCGTCATAGCAAACTTTGAATTCAGTCCCAATTGGATCGGCGCATTCCCTGCCTACCAGTCCCATCGCTGCATTAAGGCTGTGTCCCACGCGTAAAGCACTTACCATCAAGTCCAATGCCTCTGGCATCCCCTGTTCGAAGGCAGTAAACCGCTTACTGCGCTTCATTAGGACATAAATCATGGGTATGGTGGCAAATGCACCACCCACTACCAGACTAAGAATTGTGCTGTTAGTCCGCCAGTGTACAAGATAAGAAGGCACCACAAAACATACGGCGGAGATCATCATTAAACGGCCAGCAGTCCACTTCAAATTTGCTTGATACAGCAATGCATGTATACGAGGTGCCAGCTCAAAATTCAATAAAAGGCGGTTCAACCATGGCATCGCACTGAGTGTTTCTTTCCTGCGAAAATCCACGATCATATCTGTAACTTCGGCCGAGGTGTTGTACAAGGCCGTATCTAGGGCCGCCATCATCTTCTTTTTTTCTTGTGCGGCACTGGATCCGCTAGCCAATAGTAATAGGGTCACAACAGCGAATACGCCAATGAAGATTAGAGCAATTATCACAACCATAATTTTTGCCCTCCTCTGGCCTTTCTAGTTAACTTCTGTCTCAGTTTCAAAAATTGACTGCGGCAGATGTATACCCGCTACGCGAAGCTGCTCAAGAAATTTAGGACGAATGCGTGTCGGCTTGAAAACTCCGATTACTTTGCCGTCTGGCCCAATCCCTTTTTTCTGGAACATGAAAATCTCTTGCATACTGATAACGTTTTCTTCCATACCAGTTATCTCGGAGACGCTGACCACTTTGCGCGTACCATCACTCAGACGAGTTACTTGTACAACGATGGTTAGTGCCGATGCGACCTGTTGCCGTACAGTCTTTTCCGGCAAATTAAGATTGCTCATCGCCACCATTGACTCAAGACGCGTCAAGGCATCGCGAGCAGTATTGGCATGTATGGTAGTCATTGAGCCTTCATGGCCAGTATTCATGGCCTGAAGCATGTCAAAAGCTTCCTCACCTCGCACCTCACCGATGATAATGCGGTCGGGACGCATACGCAGACAGTTGATTAGCAGTTGTCGCTGACGGATTGCTCCTTGTCCCTCGACGTTCGCCGCCCGTGTCTCCAGGCGAACAATATTCTCCTGCGCCAGTTGAAGTTCGGCAGCATCTTCAATAGTAATGATGCGCTCACCCTGCGGTATGTATTGCGAAAGTATATTTAAAAATGTCGTCTTACCAGCACCTGTACCACCAGAAATCAAAATGCTAATGCGCGCCCTCACAGCCGCTGACAATACTTCCATCATTTCTGCTGAAATACTGTTCAAACGAACCAGTTGGTTTGCCGCCAACGGCCCTGTACCGAACCTGCGTATAGAGAGGGATGGACCATCCAGTGCAAGAGGTGGAATAATTGCATTTACTCGCGAGCCATCAGGTAAACGGGCATCAACCATCGGGGAAGATTCATCCACTCGGCGCCCAACCCGAGAAACTATACGATCAATAATTTGCAACAAATGACGATCATCGCGAAATGACGTATCAACGCGTTGCAGCCTACCGCCCTTTTCCACGAAGACGTGGTCTTTGTCATTCACTAATATGTCTGAGATTTTTAAGTCGCGAAGCAGTGGCTCCAGCGGTCCAAGTCCGAAAACTTCATCCAGCAAGTCTTCTTGAATACGCTCCTGCTCATAAAAGCTTAACGGCACACGCTGTTCGCTGATGATCTCACTCACAATGCCCGCTACAACCTGTCGTGCCTGGCTGGAATTTACACGTGATAGTTTTTCCAGGTCCAGCCTCGATATCAGGACCTTATGTATCTCGGCTTTGTAACTTTCAATATTCAGCGTTTCCACGTCATACCATCCATCTTCTTTACATCAATCATCCAAACAAACTCATCAGTCGCTTCTTTTTCTCTACACCTGCCACCAAACCGCTAGCAGCATTGGCCATCTGACGTATCACCCTCGATATCGGTGAATCTTCCAGCGCAAGTGGAGTTGCTGTATCCTGCGTGCGCCGGGCCGTTGCATAATCACCGGGTACTTTCCACCGCGCCGGTCTCGTAAGGGCCTTGGTGATATGCTCCTCGTCAATTCCCATGGCTTTTGGTGCATAGCGGTTCAACACCACTTCAAGCTTGGGCCCCATTGAAGTGAAAAAATCTGAGATTAGTCGGTTAGAATTACGTAACTCAGGAATGCCAACCTGCGTCACCAGATAGATCGTCTCTGCCTCTTCAAACAGTTTTGATCCTGCCATATCAAGTCTTGACCCTGCATCAACCACTACATAGTCGAACTCCTGCTTGGATACAGTAATCAATTTGTCTACCGCTTCCATAGAGGGCTGCACTTGGGTCAACTTGCCCGGAGCCGCCAGTACTGAGATTCCAGAGCTGTGCTTGTTCAACAGTCTGGATAGAAAGTTTGAGTCCATGCGCGCTGAGTTCTCCAGTGCGTTTACTGTTGAATATTCAGCAGTTATGCCAAGTGCAAGTGCAGCATCACCCAACGGCAGATCAAGATCTATCAATAGTGTCTTCTTGTTTGAAAGTTGTCCCAAAGAAACTGCGAAATTCGTCGCCAGCGTAGTCACTCCCGAACCGCCCTTGGCACCCAAAAACACCAACAATTTACCTTCTGCTGCCTTCACCTCAACCCGTGGAGCAGGACGCCGCACCATCGCACGTACCATGGCTTCTGCCATCGTGTTCGACGAAAAAGGCTGGCTAAGATATTCACGGGCACCGGAACGCATCGCACGCAGCATCATGTCCGGGTCCAACCGTGAAGAATAGACCATTACAGTTGCGCAGCCGTTATTGCAAAAACATTCCACTAAGTCAAGCGCATATTCCTCATCGCTATCCACATCAATCAACACAACATCATAGTTGTGCGTCATTAGCCGCGGCACATCATCAAGCTGAGGATAAGAACCGAACTCCTCGACCTTGCCGCACTGCGGTCCAGAGAGTGCCAGTACAGCAGATTGGCGTCGGACAAAGTCTGGTCCGATAAGAGCTATCGATAGTGCGCTGGAGGCAATCATCGTTGAACTCGGGTTTGATGTCATGTAGTTAGTACCCATATCCATGCTCCCTTATTGCTGGTCAAATCTGTTCGTATTCAAGTTGTTCTTGTACTTCCTAAAAATTTTCTTATCTTTTCTATCGGCATCAACGAGCAAAGAATGAAATCAATGTCCCTATCGCGATTGCTGGCGCGTATGGCATTTTGCGCGTTTTCGGATTACTCAGTACAAGTTCAGGGTGTGGCGCGATACCGCGTTTACCAAAACCAAACAAGAGGTCTCCCGCACCAGAAAATAACTCACCAGCAAATCCGCCAACTACGGCCCAACCCACCGCCATGATCCCGCCAATAATGCCTGTCAAAACCATCGAAAACAATAACTGCTCCGGGCCTACCCAAGCGCCTATTGCTGCTACCAGCTTCACATCACCCATTCCCATGCCACCCATCATCGATAGCACACCATATAGGACAGCCCCGACTAATATTCCTTCAAAACTTTGCGCCACTCCATGCCAGCCATGCGCCCACGCACAAACCCCAATCCCTATTGCCATAAATGGCAGCACCAACCAATTTGGTATGCGGCGGCTGCGCAAGTCTGTGTAACTCGCTACTGCGAGGACTATCACAGTCGGCCACCAAGCTATTGAATGCATTATCAAACCCCTTATTCGTTGCGGATGAAGCTGCCCGAAATTATAGCTGCAATTCCGATACCAATTTTTTGCCGTTCGAGATCCAGTGATTCAGCCAGTTACAATCCGACTTACCTTGTTTCCTGTCTACGTTTGTTTACAGTTTCGTTCGTCATGTGAAACAACCCAGTTACACTCTCTTTGGCAGCCTTTGAGCTTTCTGGAAAGAGCTTTGCTAGGTCTCCAATAGGTGCTGTGGCGTACTCATGACCGCCTATCTTTACACTTCTCAAATCACCACTCGGCAGCAACTTCTTTACTGTATCCAAGTACCTTTGGTAAGTAATATCCCCCAATGGTAGTGGGCATAATACGAACTGTGTATATGCATGGCTGGGCAGTCCGCTCAACAAACGGGTATCGCCATTTTGCATGGCAAATATGCGGGTCCCCTCAATTAGCTTCACCTCTGGATACTCCAGCGTAAGGTATCCGGGTAGATAATACCCAGCATGGCGGAAACCAAGAAAATGGTTGTCCACGCCAATAATCAATGTGTCATCTGGTGTACCAATCTGAGGTAGTCCTGCGCTCACATCTCCTAACTCATTCTCAAAATGCCGAACTGAGCTGTACGAACAGTAAAAAGGAACTGCCAAAAAAATTAGAACATTCGCCATCACACAAATCTCAATAACGACCAACTTGGACAGTCTGTGCCACGCAGAATTTTCATACCACTGTGCCACCCAATGTCCCATCCAAATACAAAGTGGTGCCATCACCAGCAACAAATAACCACTATTCACAAACTTCAAGAAAATAAATATGAAAAAACACAGTGCTGGTGTTATCCATACTGCAGTGAATATCTTTTTTCTTGAGAGGGCCTTATCTTCATTATTTTTCAATGAACTGAAAATAGTCTTGCGGTTGGCCAATGTCCATAATCGTGCGCAAATTGGCGCGATAGCAGCCACTCCAAAACACAATCCATAAATCAAAATGATGGTTGCCGCACGAGCAATTGATGTCGCCGGCGATGAGTTAAACACCGTTCCTTTGGAGGGCACCAGTCGCCACAAGGAGATCAACGCTCCAAAATATGCCTCCCATCCCCCACTAGCCAAAATCATCGGAATGAACCACGCCAGCAACGTAATGCCCAGCGCGGCCAGCCCCAATACTCTTCTTTTCGGACTAACACTCAGTAATGAATAAAAAAATAGTGGCCCAAGAAATAACAATGACGACGGTCGTACCCCCGCCGACAAACCCAGCACAAGTGCTGTAACCATCGTGTATCCGCTACCGCTGCGCTTCATGCGCCAACACATGTAACCCAACAATGCTGAGAAAAATGCCTCAACGCTATAAGTAAGGGCCACTGTACCGTGGAACCAAGCCAGCGGTGAAAACACAAACATTAGTCCGGAAAACAACGCTGGCATTGATTGCTTGCCTTCTTTTGAATCCGCACTTCGACTGTTTCCAAACCACTCTAAAGCAAGCAGATAAATCATGATCACAACACCAATGCTTGCAGCAATACTCAAAAGTACTAGCGCAAAATTGGCATCATGAACAAGATAGTTAATTAATCTACCGATATACACATATAGAAAATATCCAGGCGGATGTGGTTGATATGTTCGGGGGTCAAACCGTCTGATTGCAAGACCAAAGTTCACTGAATCAATGTCATAAAGATCATGACTCCTAAATACAAAGCGGCTTATAAAAACAGCTACCGTCAGAAACGATATTTCAATTCGACTTCTTGTGGACATATCTCTTCCAGTGCAAGTTACATGCCTTTCTTTGTGGCTTGTGTAACAAGCCACATAAATTATCAGCTCAAACTCTGACTCTCAGTTACCAATTCACTGTGTACTGATTCGATACAGCATCTGCACTAGATCGCCATACTTTCGGTTCTTTAAGCAATTATTGAATTTGAGATCACAACTGAATAATGCTCGCAGCCATCGCCCCACAGGAGGGAGTGACCTAATACCAATGTGTCATTCACATTTTTTCAAGAACGAACGATAAAAGAAGAGTAATCAAAGATCCGGACTAGCCGTAGGCAAGACATCACAAGTCCGGCAAGCAGCAATTAGCAAAAATTGCACCTTACAGAAGACGATCAGGAGATCGCTCAGTAGTATGATCCGCATAGGTCTGTATTCCGATGACGCAACACTCCAGTCGCTGGTCTCCACCGCGCTCGGACGTGAATTTAACGTGTCACTGGAGTCGACACAAGATGGCATCAAACAGTTGCTCAATTCTGGTGAATGCGATGTTGTTCTTGTTGACCTAAATTCTAAAGACCCCCTTTTGCAGGAACACATTGACGGCTGCCGCCGTTTTATCAGTGACCTGGTCCCCACAGTTGTTTTGGCAGACGATGGGCTGCGCTCCACTGCGATTGCTCTGGTGCGCATGGGCGCTTACGGCCACTGCCGCAAGCCCCCCTCAATTCGAGATCTTAAAACTATCCTTCGCCGCGCACACGAAAACTCCATGCTTAAGCAGCAGTTGGAGACGGTGCAAATGCAGCTCGAAGCGACAAATTGCGACCGCATGATCGGCTCCAGCCCGCAAATGCAGCGAGTTTATGAACTTGTCCACAGCGTTGCCGACCTGAGCGCTTCCGTCCTCATCACGGGAGAAAGTGGTACTGGCAAAGAACTCATCGCTCGCGCCATTCACAGTCAGGGTACGCGGGCAAAAAAACCATTCGTTGCAGTTTCCTGCGGGGCAATACCTGAAACATTGATCGAGTCGGAACTCTTTGGCCATGAAAAAGGTGCCTTCACCGGCACAGTCGGTGCTCGCGAAGGTTATTTTGAGCAGGCTGCCGATGGCACTCTCTGCCTTGACGAAATTGGCGAACTAAGCATGATGACCCAGGTCAAGCTGCTTCGTGTTTTACAACAACGCGAATTTAGCCGCCTGGGCAGCACAAAATTGATTCCCCTGCGCGCACGTGTCATTTTCGCCACTCACCAAAACCTTTCTGACCTCGTCGCACAGGGCAAGTTCCGTCAGGACCTTTACTATCGCATCAATGTAATGAAGATTGAGTCGCCCGCACTCGCAGAGCACCCGGAAGATATTCCTCAGATCGCCGCACATTTCATGAAGCACTACTCTGAAATGTATGAGAAGCCGCTCAAGACAATCGATCCTGAAGCAATGTCAGTACTGCAGAGCTATGCTTGGCCCGGCAATGTTCGCGAACTCGAAAATGTCATCCAGCGCGCCATCATTGTCGCCCGTGGAGATAGCATTACCGCCTCAGACCTCCCTTCAAACTTGCAGGAGGAGAATGTTGTCAACATTGTTGACTTCATGCCCGCTGGTTCCTTTGAACGCCAGCTGCGTGATTACAAGATCAAGTTGGCAGAGACTGCCATCCGCGAGAACAACGGCAATAAGACCCTCGCCGCTCGCAGCCTCAATATCTCCAGGGCCTATCTCCACCGTTTGATTCGCAACTCTGAGCCGGACACAGAAAATATTTTTGGTGAAGATGATGGTGCTTATGAACCGATGGGACATAAGATGTAATTGGCTCACACAGCATCAGGTGTGACAGTCATTCGCCCAATCGCTTCTTATGCTGAAAAAAGTTTTATCTTTTCCGGTCATGCTGGCCAGCCTTCTGCTCGCCCTCTCCACCCTCACTGTACGCGCTCGTTTTGATGATCCAGACATGTGGTGGCACCTGAAAATGGGCCAATACATCTGGCTTAATCACACTATCCCACTCACTGATCTTTTCTCCTTCACCACCAACCACCACGCCTCTGTCCCACATGAATGGCTGGCTCAACTAACAATTTTTGCCGCATATCATGCAGCTGGTTATTCCGGCATAATGCTGTGGCTCTGCGGTTTCAGCTCTACCATTCTCATCACCGGCTATATCCTTTGCACTCTCTATTCCAATAACGCAAAGATCGCATTCCTTGGCGCACTCATCATCTGGATATTCGGCACCACTGGCCTCTCCATACGTCCGCAGTTGATGGGCTATCTGCTGCTCGTGATTCAGATGCTCCTCATCCATATAGGCCGCACTCGCAATCCCCGCTGGTTTCTCGTCCTGCCTCTACTTTTCGCACTGTGGATAAATTGCCACGGCTCATTTCTTCTCGGCTTTATTATTGCTTGCGTTCTACTGTTCACTTCATTCTTTCAATTTCAATTCGGCCCGCTCAGATCAAACCGTTGGCATCCACACACGCGCCGCATCCTCATTGCCTCTCTAGTACTTTCCGCAGCAGCTTTGTTTATCAATCCCATCGGCATCAAGCAAATTCTCTACCCGCTCGACACAATGCTGCTTCAGCCCATCAACATCGCCACTATTTCCGAGTGGAAACACATCTCACTCAGCGAAATGCGAGGCATGGCTTATCTTGTCGTTTTACTTTCCATCCTCAGCCTTTTCATCTTCCGACGTTCAATAATATATTTTGAAGAGCTGCTGCTTCTCATCATCGCAACCTACCTCGGGGCCAGCCACCAACGCCTACTGTTTGTCTTCGGAATTCTGACCGCTCCCATACTTACTCGGCTACTTGCTCCCGCCTGGGACAATTACGATGCCAAGCACGACTATCCCCTGCCCAATGCAATCATCACAGCCGCAGCCTTGTTC
>Ga0116226_10001838_pt1 | contig 18415 bp, 15 predicted proteins | sample S1TSphfallax_FD_89692 | JGI IMG/M metagenome (GOLD analysis project Ga0116226, IMG submission 89692) | Host-associated microbial communities from peat moss isolated from Minnesota, USA - S1T2_Fa - Sphagnum fallax MG | ecosystem: Host-associated > Plants > Peat moss > Unclassified | place: USA... | reverse complement strand
GTATGCGTTTATCCAGGCGGTGAATTTTTTGCTGCGAGCCTTTACACTCGCGTCATCGACAACAGGATGCAGCGGCGGGCGCCGGCGAGCATGCACGAGGCAGGGGGAATCGCAATGCAAGCCGACAACAGCGCTGCGCGCAGATTGCGTATGGGGCTGATCGGCCCGGGGTTCATCGCCGCGCATCACATCGATGCGGTTCGCCGCTTGGGCGACGTGGATGTCGTGGCGATTGCGGGTTCGAACGCTGCTTCCGCGGCGCGCAGAGCCACTGCGCTGAGAGTCCCGCAGAGCCATGGAAACTATCAAGAACTCCTCGCCGATGCGTCGATCGACGTGGTTCACAACACGACGCCGAACGATCTGCATCATCCGGTAACCCTGGCCGCCTTGAGTGCCGGCAAACACGTGATCTCCGACAAGCCCCTGGCGCTGGACCGTCATCAGGCCCGGGAGTTGCGTGACGCCGCGCTCGCCGCGCGGGTCGCGCACGTCGTGACCTTCAATTACCGCGGCAACCCACTCGTTCAACAGGCGCGGCTCATGATCGCCGCCCAAGAACTGGGGCCCATCAGCTTTGTTCACGGTCACTATTTACAGGACTGGCTGAGCGATCCCGACGTGTATTCCTGGCGTCAGGATCCGCTGCGCGGCGGCGCAAGTTCCGCGCTCGCAGACATCGGTTCACACTGGTGCGATTTGGCGGAACACGTCGTCGGCTCGCGAATTTCGGCGGTGCTCGCGGATCTGGCGACCGTCGTACCGGTACGCTTTGCGCCGGCGGCGTCCACGTGGGCCTTTGCGCGCGATCCGGATGGGGCGCGCACGCGGATCGAGGTCGCCAGCGAGGATGTGGCGAGCGTGCTCTTGCGTTTCGAGAACGGCGCCCGCGGCTCCTTCCGCGTGGGCCAGGTGCTCCCCGGACACAAGAACGACCTGCAACTCGAAGTCAACGGACGTAGCGGGTCCTTGCGGTGGCGCCAGGAACGGCAGAACGAACTGTGGCACGGAAAGCATGATGCGGCGAGTACGCTGATCGTCAAGGATCCAGCGCGGATGCGCGGGGATGCATCGCGCTATGCCCACTTGCCGGCCGGCCATCAAGAGGGCTGGAGCGACGCGTTCCGCAACATCATTTCAGATGCTTATCGCTGGATACGAGACGGGGCGGAGCCGCATACCAAACCCACGCCATTGCCGAGCTTCGTCGACGGGTACCGGTGCCAGTGCGTCATCGACGCGATGCTGAGCAGCCATGCGGCCGGAGGTCTCTGGACCGCGGTGACCGGCGATCGCGCAGTCGACGGCGACGTGGCAGGCGCATGAAAGCGGCATGCCCATGAAGCGGGGCGTATCAGTGCGTCTCGGTGCGATGATGTTCCTGCAGTATTTCGTCTGGGGTGCGTGGTACGTGACGCTCGGCACGTGGTTGGCCACGACCCTGCATTTCTCCGGTCAGCAGATAGCCTGGGCGGCGGGAACCACGGCCATCGGCGCGATCATCTCGCCGTTCTTCGTCGGCTTGATCGCCGACCGCTGGTTTGCGACCCAAAAGCTCCTCGGCGTGCTGCACCTGGTGGGGTCCGCGATCCTCTGGGTCAGTTCCCGGCAATCTGCCTTCGAGCCCTTATACTTCGGTGTGCTCGGGTATTGTCTCTGTTACATGCCGACCCTGGCGCTGACGAACTCGCTGGCATTCCGCCAGATGCAGCAGCCGCAACAGGAATTTGGACCCATACGCGTGTTCGGCACGATCGGCTGGATCGTAGCCGGTTTGCTGGTTGGCCATCTGGGCATGGAAGCCACGGCGATCCCGATGCGCCTGGCGGCGGGAAGTTCGTTGCTCCTGGGTTTGTACTGCTTCACGCTGCCGGAGACCCTGCCGCTCGCGGCCGCCGGGCGATTCAGAATCAGTCAGATCATCCCGATGGAGGCGATTCAACTGTTTCGCGGACGTTCAATGGCAATTTTCGCCATCGCCTCGTTCCTGATCTGTATCCCGCTGCAGTTTTACTACGCTTTCACGAATCTGTTCTTGAACGAGATCGGCGTTCACAATGCGGCGGGAAAGATGACCGGCGGTCAGATGTCGGAGCTCGTCTGCATGCTACTGATCCCCTGGTTCTTTCGACGACTCGGCGTCAAGACCATGCTGGGCGTCGGCATGCTCGCCTGGGGCCTGCGCTATGTTCTGTTCGCGCTCGGCGATACGGAAGCGCGTGTCTGGATGATCTATGCCGGCATCCTGCTGCACGGCATCTGCTATGATTTTTTCTTCGTCGTCGGGCAGATCTACATCGATCGGGAATCGCCCCCGGCGCTGCGCGCGGCGACGCAGGGCTTGATCACCTTGCTGACCTATGGCGCCGGCATGCTCGTCGGCTCTTGGGCTTCAGGGCAGATCGTCGATCACTTCGCCCAGGCCGGTGGGGGCGGTCACGATTGGGCCGCGATCTGGACGGTCGCGGGCGGCGCATCCGTCATCGTGCTCGTGCTGTTCCTGATCACCTTTTCCGATTCGCTCAGCAGATCTGCGTCCTCCAGCTCATCGAGCCAGCGCCGGCCCCAATAGGTAGTCTCGAGGATGACCTGTCGCGGATCTGCAGATGGGCGAGCGTGTGGGCCTTCCCTGGCGGCGCGTCGCTCCGGTTTTTCTGCTTTCCCCGGCCGCTGTGTCAGACTCAGCACGCCATGAACGACGCCTATATCTGCGATGCGATTCGGACGCCGATCGGCCGTCATGGCGGCGTACTCTCCTCCGTCCGTCCGGACGATCTCGCTGCCGTCGTGCTGCGCGAATTGCTGCGACGAAATCCACGCCTCGCCGCGGAGGCAATCGACGAGGTCATCCTCGGCTGCGCCAATCAAGCGGGTGAGGATAATCGCAACGTGGGGCGCATGAGCGCGCTGCTCGCCGGTTTGCCGGTCTCGGTACCCGGCGTCACGCTCAATCGCCTGTGCGGCTCCGGCTTGGATGCCATCGCGAGCGGGGCCCGCATGATCGCCACCAGCGAGGCCGCCGTCGTCCTCGCGGGGGGAACCGAGAGCATGAGTCGAGCGCCCTACGTGATCTCCAAAGGCGAGACGCCGTTCGCACGCGACGCTAGGTTCTTCGACACGACGATCGGCTGGCGCTTCGTCAATCCCTTGCTCGAGGAAACCCATGGGATCGATTCGATGGCGCAAACAGCCGAGAACGTTGCGCAAGAGTTTAGTGTCTCGCGGGAGGCTCAAGACCGCTACGCACTGCGTAGTCACCAGCGCGCCCTCAGCGCGCAGGCGGCGGGTCTGTTCGCCGCGGAGATCGTGGCCGTGCCGTTGGCGGGGGGGAAGGGCCAGTCACGCGTGGCCGACCGGGATGAGCATCCGCGGCAGACGAGCCTCGAAGCCTTGAGCCGACTGCCGACTCCCTTCAGACACGCAGGCAGCGTCACGGCGGGCAACTCGTCTGGAATCAATGATGGAGCGAGTGCCGTGCTGCTGGCCGGCGCGGAAGCCGTGCGTCGCTACGATCTCAAGCCACGCGCACGCGTGCTCGGAACACAGCTAGTTGGGGTGGCGCCGCGCATCATGGGAATGGGCCCGCTCCCGGCATGCACCAAACTGCTCGATCGCCTGGGAGTGACTCTCGCGGACATCGACGTCGTCGAGATCAACGAAGCCTTCGCGGCGCAATGCCTGGCCGTGATGCGCAGTCTCGGACTCCCCGATGATGCCGCCCACGTCAATGCACAGGGCGGGGCGATCGCCTTGGGTCACCCCCTGGGTGCGAGCGGTGCACGCTTGGTAACGACAGCGCTGCATCAACTGGAACGCGCTCACGGTCGACTCGCCCTGTGCACGATGTGCATCGGCGTGGGTCAGGGCATTGCCATGCTCATCGAGCGGATCGTCTGAGCTGCCCGGGCACGGGCTAGCCGACGCTAGCCTGCGACAAGTACTTCTCGAGCTCGTCGGCACCGCCCACGAGCTTGCCCTCGATGAAGATCTGCGGCAGCGTCGAGGCGCCGGTAGCGGCTTTCACGCCGATCATCGTCAGATTCTCGCCGAGGTAGATAGCGTCGTGGACGATGCCGTGACGATTCAGCAAGTCTTCCGCGCGCGCACAATAGAGACAGCCGTGTCGGCCGAACATGAACGCCGAACCCCGTCCCCTCTGACTCGGGCGCCAGTGTTGCCACATCGTCTCGGCATCGGAGACTTGGAAGGGGTCATCGGGCGTGTCCGCTTCGATGAAGATCGCTTCGATCGTCCCGTCGTCGACCAACATCGAGTACCGTCGTGAGCGGATGCCCAGGCCCTTCTCGTCCTGGCTCACCGACAACCCCATGGCGCGCGTGAATTCCGCGGCCGGGTCGGCGACGAAGCGGATCCCCTGAGCCTTCTCCGATCGTTGCCACGCCTCCATCACAAAAGGGTCGTTGACCGAGAGACAGATCACCTCATCGATTCCAGTGTCGCGAAAGTCGTTCAAACGGGCGAGGTAACCCGGCACGTGGGCCGTGCTGCAGGTCGGCGTGAACGCACCCGGCAGGGCGAACAGAACCACTTTTCGCTTGGCGAATAATTCGTCGCTCGAAAAGCGCTGCACACGCCCCTGACGGAGTTCGGCCAATTCGGCTCGAGGAACCTGTGAGCCGGTCAGTGAGGCTGGATCGGTCTTTAGCGCGGAAGCGTACACTGGATCACCTCGTTGGATGTTCGTCTTCGCCGCCTTCGATGGGTGGATCGTCAGGCTTGGTCGGTTTTGGCGATTCCATGGTGCTGTTCATGCGTCGTCCTCAGTTTGCGGTTGTTTGCAATTAACACCCCGGATGCCAAGCGTGGCTGTAAGACAATCGAGCGAGACAGCGTCAGTGAACTTCAAGCCGTGATGAGTCGGATGGCCGAGGTCAGCGAGCGCGCGGACTCGGCGTATCCCTGCCATGGCTTGGATTTCTGCAGCAAAGCCGCGGCGGACCGCACGGTGTAGTCCCGGGGATCGAGTCCGTTCTTGACGTCCTTCCACCGCAGGGGCATCGAAATCGGCGCACCGGCGCGGGCGCGCGAAGACAGCACGGCGACGGCCGTCGCCGTTCGGTCGTTGCGCAGGTAATCGAGAAAGATCCGCCCGCCGCGATCTTTCTTGGACATCGTATCCAGGTACTTCGTTGGTGAATCCTGCACCATTTGTGCGCAGATCATATGGGCGAAATTCTTGGCAGCCGGCCACGTTACGGCTTCCTCTGCGCTTGTCAGCGGCGTGAGCACGTGCAGGCCCTTGCCGCCGGTCGTCTTGCAGAAGCTCTCGAGGCCGAGCTCGCGCAGTCGCTCACGAACCTCGTGCGCCGCGGCGATCACGGCCGCGAAGGCGACGTCGGGCGCGGGATCCAGATCGAACACGAGCCGCCCGGCGACCTCCGGATCCTGGGGCGCGCAGTTCCAGGGATGAATTTCCAGCGCACCAATCTGGGCCACCGCGGCGAGCGCCTCGATGCGATCGATCTGAACATAGGGCGCCTTGTCGCCTTTGACCTTGACCAAGGTGAACAGATTCGAAATGCCCGCCATGGCGTGGCGCTGGAAAAACTGCTCGCCGCCGATGCCATCGGGCGCGCGCACGAGGGAGCAAGGTCGGCCTTGCAGATGCGGCAGCATCCACTCACCGACGGCTTCATAATACTCGGCCAGAGCGAGTTTGGTAACCGAGGCACCGTCCCCCGTGTCGGGCCAGAGCACTTTGTCCGGTTTGGAGATGCTCACGCCCATGACGAGCGAAGGACCCGCGGTAGCCGGGGCGGGCTCCTGAGCCGCTGCGCGCCGCGTCAGCTTCCTGGGTTTAGCCGTCCGTGTCGCCGCGCGCCTCACCCGGGCCCGCACTTTCGCATCGGGGAGGGCGCCGGATTCAACCGCACCCGGCATTTCGGCGACGACCTCGCTCGCCGACTTGTCGTGGCGCAACCCCTTGAATGCGCCCTGGCGAATCATTCCCGTCGCGGTCCAGCCCGCGAATTCGATCTCCGCGACGAGTGTAGGCTTGAGCCAACGAACCTTGGGTTCGGCCTCCGGGGCGTTGGCGCCACCGAAGGGGTTGGTCTTGCGCGTATGTTTTTCGAGGATCGGCAATAGTTTTGCAGCCAACGCCGCGCCGTATCCCGTGCCGATGCGGCCCACGTACACGAGATGGCCCTCGCGATTGACGCCCGCGAGCAAGGACCGCAGATTGCCTCCATCGGTGGTCCAGCCGCCAAGTACGACTTCATGACCCGCGCGGCATTTCGCCTTGGTCCACGTGGCCGATCGACCTGAGGTGTACGGGGCATCCAGGCGTTTCGACACGATACCTTCGAGATGCATCCGGCAGGCGGACTGCAGGACCGTGTCGGCCGTGGACTCGAAGTGCGCCACATACCGAACCGAGTCCCCGATCTGCGCTTGGCCTAATAGCGTCTCGAGTCGCTGCTTCCGATCGGCCAACGATAGCGCACGCAAGTCCACTCTGCCCTCGACCAGGAGGTCGAATCCAAAGAAGACCAGGTGATCCGAGCGCTTTTCCGACAAGGCCGCTTGCAGCGCTGCGAAGCTCGGTACTTGGTGACGATCGAGAGCACAAACTTCGCCATCGATGATGCAGTCCGGCAAGCTCGCCGCCGAATCGGCGATCGCCGCGAACTGCTCGGTCCAATCGAAACCCTTGCGCGTACGGATCCGTGCGGCGCCGTCCTGAACGCGCAACTGCGCCCGATAGCCGTCGAACTTGACTTCGTGCGCCCATCCGGGCGCTGCCGACGGGCGGTCGACCAATTTGCACAACTGCGGCTCGATGAAGCGCGGCATTGTCTCGAGCGAGGTTCCCTGCGGTGCGCGCCGTTTCGTCGCCGTCGACGCCTCATCCGGACGCTGCGTGTGCCAGACCGCATCGTGCTTACCGAGGTCCTTCGCCAACATGAAGGCACGCGGCGCCTTGCCTTTACCCGCGGCTATTTCGCGCATGGAACGCCCGGAAGCGACCGATCGATCGCTGTCTAGCAGCGCCTGAGCATCTTCCGGCTTGGCGAATTCGTCGCGATGCTTGATCAGCAGCCAATTACTGCGTTTGGTTCCGTAACGGTCGTTCTTGATGCGCACCAGAACCCAACTGCCGCGCAAGCGCTTGCCGCTCAAGGTGAACTTGAGATCACCGCGTTTCAAAGCTTCTTCGGGCGTCTCGCTGCCGACCGGGGTCCAATATCCCCGGTCCCAAAGCTGCACGGTCCCCCCGCCATATTGGCCTTTTGGAATCGTACCTTCGAAATCTCCATAATCGAGGGGATGGTCCTCGACTTCGACCGCCAGGCGTTTGTCGCCGGGGTCGATGGATGGACCTTTGGTCACGGCCCAGGACTTGAATACGCCGTCGAGTTCGAGGCGCAGGTCGTAATGCAAGCGAGTTGCCGCATGCTTCTGGATCACGAAGCGCAACTGCCCCGAGGGCGTGACCCGCTGCCGACCGCTGGGCTCGGCCGTACGATTAAAGTCTCGCTTCTCGTGATAGCGGGACAGTGCGGCGGGCGGCCTGGTCTTCGAGTTACCGGTTAGCGTAGACCGAAGTTGAGCCACAGAGAGATCCTGCCCACGTCTCGCACCTCGACATCTTCGAACGCCGGGAGATCGCCGTGCGCTCGCTGCTGCCGGGGTTTGCCGTTCCTCGATCCTCCACGCGGATCCCGCGGAGCATCGCCGCGCTTTGCGGCTTTTGGCTTTCGATGACCGATGTCGCTCGCTGGAGTATTGGCCATTGGACTTCCCAGGTGATGTGGCTGACGGCGGAATTATTGATGCGCGGTCCCGAGCGCGGTGTCAGGATTTTGCGCAACCGAGCGTGGGCCTCGTCCGTCGCGCGTCCGACAGGAAGCTCTTACGGCTTTAATGCCGTCACAACCGGCAGTGACTCGCTCGTGCCCGCGCTAGGGTGAAGGCGTACGGTAATTCAAAATGTCACCGGAGGTCGAATGTCCACGAGAAAGCCTTCAAGTAGCAAACCGAACGCACGGCGGCGATGGTCGCACAAGGTCATGGAAAAGAGCGACGCCATGGATTTGCGCGCCGGCGTCTTCAAACTGAAGAGCGCCCGCGCCATCGCAAGCTCGCTGAAAAGATCTTCCGAGTCGAGTAAGCGTCGAAAATCGACGCCGTTTCGTTCCGCAATGTCCATGCTGAACTTCGAGATCAATCGAGCCGGCAAGAACTTGAGCCCGGAGCGCACACGGGTGCTCAACGCAGCGAAAGGCGAATTACGCAAGGTCTTCGGCAGACCGGCTTGAGGAGTTCAAGAGCAGCGATCACTCGCGATCGCCCTGGCGGTAGATCTGGCGCTTGTAGGCCAGCAAGTGTCGCAGCGCATCGCGTGGCTGATTCGCGCGCTCGTGCAGCAGCGACAAATTGAAGTGTGCGTCATGCAAGCCGGGATCGAGCGCCAGGGCTTCCCGGTAGGCTTTGACAGCCTCGCTCTCGCGCTGCAGATCCTCGAGCAGGATGCCCAGATTGAACGAGAGCATGGCGCTCGAAATCTTGACCGCCCGATAGACCCTCTCGGCCTCCTCCAACTCGCCGCCGAGATGCAGCAAACGGCCTAGATTGATTCTGGCGTCCAAGTGATCGCGCCGCAACCTGAGCGCCGCCCGGTAGGCGGCCCGGGCTGCGACGGCGTCGGTGTCTTCCAATGCATGACCTTGCGCGTAGAGCGTATCGGCCTCGAGGTGCGAGGACGATGGGGGAGGCGAGGACGCGAGTACCGTCACGCTCGCCCGCGCCGACTCCTTCAGAGGTAAGGCATATTGTCGCGAAGTGGCCTCCCAAGCCGTCGCCCCTTCGTGGACGACGAGGTCCTTGCCGGATGCGGCCAACGCCAGGGTGGTGAGCATCGCCCCCGGCGGCAAGGTCGCACGCAGGTTCCCCAAGGCAGCGGTGATTTGCGGCGTCGAGATCTTTGCCGCTTTCAAGGCACTGGCCGCGCGCAGGATCAATAGATCATGAAAAGTGTAATTCGTCTTACCGCGCGCCGCCGGCGCAGTGATGTAGCGAGCACGCGCCAAGGCGCCCACCAATCTCGCCGGCAGCCGAAAAAGCCGCGTCAAATCCGCTTGCGAATAGGCCTGCATCTCATCGGCGGACGGATTTCTTGGCGGCGAACCCTTGCGGTGCCCGCGCTCGCTTGGGCGACTTGCGTTCTTTGACGTCCGACGTTTTCGAGCTTCCTTTCGCATTCAGACTCGCCCTCAATGCTTCCATCAGATCGACGACGTTGCCACCGGCGCGGCTCACCGGCGATTCGGCCAAGGTCACCTCCTTGCCCGCGACTTTCTGCTGAATCGCCGCCTCGACGCGTGCCCGGTGCTCATCGGAGAACTCATTCGGATCGAACCGCTTGACCGCCAACTGCTCGATCAACTGATTCGCAAGTTTCAACTCGGACTCGGAAACCGGCGCGGCCTCGATCCCGAGATCCTTGAGCGTGCGGATCTCGGCCTTGAAATGCAGCTGGTGCATCGCGAGCCCGTCCTCCATGGCGCGCACGACGACGATGTGTTCCATGCCGCGCGACGTCCACCGGCCGACGGCACATTGCGCGGCCTTTCGGAGCGCCGTCGCGAGCAGCGAGTAGGGCTTGGCACCCCCCTTGTCCGGCGCCAGGTAATAAGTGCCGTCGAAATAAACCGGATCGACCGATTCCAAGGGAACGAATTGACTGATGTCGATGGCGTGGGTCGTGGTGTCCTCCAAGGCCTTGAGTTCTTCGGCGGAAAACATCACGTACTGGTCTTTGGCAAATTCATAGCCTTTCGTCATCTCGGATCGCTCGACCGGCTTGCCGTCGTTCACCGCGACATATTGCTGCTTGACACGTGAGCCGTCTTTCTGTCGCAAGAGATTGAACGAGATGCGTTCGCCGGCAACGGTGGCGGAGTACAGCTTCACCGGAATGGCGACGAGGCCGAACGAGATCGTGAGCGAGGCGATGGAGCGTGCATTGCTGGGCATGGTCCCATGATGCCCGATCAACGGCTGACAGCCACCTTCAGCCCACCGGCCCAAAGATCACCCAAGTCCTTGTAATCGATGCGTTTATTCCGCGCTTTCATGTAATCTCACAGCAAGTCGCGGCGTGGATAACCTGCCTGGTGCAGGCCGCGGGACAGGGTCTCGGCTCAGTGCGGAGCATGCTCTCGCTGATAGACGACTTCTCCATCGAGCAGCGTCATCAGGCAGCGCATGTCTTTGATCTCGGCCGTCGGTATCGTGTAAATGTTCCGATCCCAGATGGCGATATCGGCACGTTTACCCGCCTCGAGCGTGCCAATCTCCTCCTCGAGGAACATCTGGCGCGCGCTCCAGGCGGTGTAGCTGCGCAGCGCCGTATGGCTGTCGACGGACTCCGCCAGGCCGAAGGGTGTACGGCCGGCCGAGGTCTCCCGTGCGACCGAAGCCCACAGTCCGTAACGCGCCGGCACCGGCGTCACGGAATAATCCGAGCCGCCCGACCACAGGATTCCCCGGTTCTGCAGGGTTTTCAAGGGAACCAGCCGCGCGTCCCGCGCCGGCCCGTAGTTGTCAGCATAAATCGAGCCGATCCACCAAAGAAACTCCGCCTGCATTTCCGGATAGCCCGCATCCTCATTCGCCTGCAGGGAGGCCATCACATCGAGCGCATGCGAGCTCGGTAGGTTGGCATGAATGATGGCGTGTCGCAGACCGGGATGCGGGAACCGCTTCTCGGCAAGGGCATAGCTATCCACGACCCAATCCATGGCGCGATCTCCGACCGCATGCGTACCCACCGGCACACCCGATTTTTGGAACAGCAAGACCATCTTGCGATAAGTGTCCGGGTCCATGTGCGGATAGCCCGTGTTCGGCTTACCGTCCTGGGTCCTGTCAACTTCCCGGCCGTTACGCAGCCAGGGTTGCCACATCCACCCCGTGCGAGCCCCGCCGGAACCATCCATGAAGAGCTTTACCCCGCAGGAAAGAAGGCGACCGTTGCCCAGCGAGGCCGGAAGACGGGGCAAGCGCTCGACCTCGTGCAAGGCGCGCCGTGCCGAGGCCATCGTGATGCCCGCGTCCCAGAGCACGCAAACGCGTTCCTTGAGTTCGCCGCTCGTCAGAAGTGCATTGTAGGCATCCCAGTGAATTTGAAAAATGTCCGGATCCTTGACTGCCGTCATGCCCTCGCTATGCAACACATCTTGGATATAGAGAATCCCTGCCCGCATTTGCGCAGGCGTGGTCGGCGGAATCAGGTGCGTGATCAGGTTCATGGCAGCGTCTTCTTTGAACACGCCGGTCGGTTTTCCCTGTTCGTCACGATCGATGGTGCTCGCGGGCGGGTCCGCGGTCGCGACGCTGACGCCCGCGAGCTTCATGGCCAACGAATTGGCGACCCCGTAGTGACCGGTGGTGTGAACCAGCCAGACCGGATTATCGGGGGCGACCGCGTCGAGATCCGCGGCGCTCGGATAGCGGTGTTCGGCCAGCTTACCCTCGTCCCAGCCCGCGCCCGTGATCCACTCCCCGGGTTTCAGCAAGCGAACTTTCTCTTTCACGCGCGCCGCGATTTCGGCAGCCGAGCCGGCATCCGACAGCTTGATGCCGAACAGATCATCGACGCCGCCGTCTGCGATATGGGCGTGGGTATCGATCAGACCGGGCGTCGCCGTATGCCCCGCGAGATCGATGACTCGCGCGTTCGGGGCCGCCAACGCCTGAATTTCCGCGTCAGAACCCACTTTCAAGATGAGTCCATGGCGGATGGCGATTGCTTGCGCAACCGTGTCGTTGGCGTCGACCGTGAGGACCTCGCCGTGAATGAGAATGAGGTCAGCCTGCTCGGAAGCTGCGAGGAGGGGCCCAGGGCTCAGCAAGAGAAGCGCGGCGATGAAACGGTGCACGGGTTGGAGTTTAGCGCGGGGCTACAGAGCCCGCGCGGAATTCACTCAGGCAGACGAATCACCGCATCAAACTCCCGTCATCAGAGGGGTCTCGTCAACCCTCCACGGCCGCTTGGGGGCGATCGGTGCCATTGGCGACCTCGTTGTGCCAATGCCCTTGTTCGTCCTCGAAGCTAATTTGGGTCGTGAGGCCAGGTGCCGCCTGTTCGCTCGCCGCATGCCGTGCAGCTTCATAAGCGGCTTCGCGAGTGGGGAATGGCTCGGAAAACGTGCCATTTGCCTCATAAGCCCAGCCGCCGTCGTGCTTGACGACCGTGTATTTGATTTCACTCATGATGGGTTCTCCGGGCTCAGCGTTCAAACGCACCAACAGCCTTGTTAAGCGTGTTCAGGGTTTGACTGTCGAGCACCTGCTAGGTTCACCGCTGATACGGGTTTGTGCTCACGGTCGGTGCGACCATGCCGTCAGCAGATTCCTACATCCATGGCACTTACCAGCAGGTCTATGCCGCGAGAGGCAAGTCCATCAAGCGATCGTATTCCTTCTTCACGACGGCGTAACATTCACAGGAGCGGCCCTCGAGCCCGCTTCTGTCGATCACTCGAATACACCCGTCGTGGTACTCGATCAATTTCGCATCCTGCAGCTTCTGCGCGCCTTCAATCGCGATCTCCTTCGTAACCCCCAACATGTGGGCGATCAGCGTCGGCGTCATCAACATTTCGGTCCCCTTCAGTCGATCCAGACTCAACAAGAGCCAGCGACATAGCTGTTGATCGAGCGAATGATGTTTGTTGCATGCAGCGGTCTGCACCATTTGCGTCATCAGCGCCTGCGTGTAATGCAAGAAAAGATGCAGGATCGGACCGGCATTATCGAACTCCCGCTTCATGCTCGCGGCGCTCAGGCGGTAGGCCCCGCCGGCACTCTGCACGATCGCCCGGCTCGAGGTAGATCCTCCGCCCATGAACAGGGAGACACCCACCACGCCGTCGTTGCCGACGATGGCGATCTCGGCGGATTCCCCGTTCTTCATCACGTACAGCAGAGACACGATGGCCGTGGTCGGGAAATAGACGTGAGCGAGCGTGTCGCCCGGCTCGTAGAGGATCGTGGCTAGCGCAAGATCCACGTATTCGAGTCCGGGTTGCCAACGCTCCCATTGCTCAGGCGATAGGGCCTGCAGCAGGTGATTGTGTCTCGCCGTGTGGGCGGCATCACTCATCGAAATCGGCGCAGCATGGTGTCAAAACCTGCGAATCAAGAAAAAGACAACCGCAATCACGAGGACTGCCCCCAATATGCCGCCGAAGTACATGATGCTCTCCAAATGACCCAGCCGACAGCCTACCGAAAGGGCTGAGGCGCGTCGGTACGCTGTGACACCCCGGCAGACGCGAACATGATCGCAGCGCCCCTGAGCTGATATCCGCCGGGCTGATATTGATAAAACGCGCGCTCAGCGGATGAAAATTCAATTTCTGTGACCGGCGCGCATGACGTAGATTCCCGCCCGAATGGTCGTCCATTTTCAAGACTGAGGGGGTTGTCTATGGAGAGGAAAGAAATGAGAAATGTGATCTCACGCCGTGCGGCCTTGTCAAAGGGTGCGCAAGCCCTGGCTGGTATCGCCGTCGTGGTCTGCGCAGCACGACCCGCTTGGGCGAAGGGTAAGGCGGCCAAAGAGGACTTCTACTTTCAAGACACGCCGGGCGATAACGGCCGCAATTGCACGGGCTGTATTAATTTTTCCGCCAAGAGCACCGGCGACTATGGCAAGGATTCCGGCGATTGCGCCTTGCTGATCGGCGACGTCTGCACGCATTGCTACTGTCAAGGCTGGACCGACAAGAACGATCCGGGCGCCAAGAAGGCAAGCTGAATCTACGCCTGAGAACGTTGTCGCCGCCGGCTGCGCCTCAAGAGTTCGAGCGCCGGCGGCGGGGAGCCCGGGTCGCGAGCACCATCGCCCGCCAGTCGTTCGGCAACTGCTTAGCCACTTCCGACTGTCCCTTGTGACACAAGAAGCGCTCGAAGGCGAGTGCGAGCGGGGGTATCTGATTCGCGAACAAGCGCACGACAAACCACTCGCGCAGAAAGGGATTATTCGGTAGCGGCAGAATCGCGAGAATACCTGCCTTGATCTCGAGTATGCAGGTGTGCAGAGACAGGTAGGCGGGGCCGAACCCGGCCGCGCACATTTGCTTGATCGCCTCATTCCCGGACAACTCCGAGCCGATTCTCAAGCGCAATCCGGCCTCTTTGAACAAGCGTTCCACCGTCGCGCGCGTGCCGGAGCCTGGTTCGCGCACGAGCAAGCGAGATTCGGCGAGTTCGGCCATGGTGAGTTTCTGATGCGCCATCAAGGGATGATTCGGGGACGCGATGAAGGCGACCGGATTCTTGGCAAACGCGGAGGCGGCCACATTCAACTCGTGCGGCGGCTGCCCCATGACCGCGATGTCGATCTCCTGATTGGCGAGACAGCGGACGATTTCATCGCGCTTGTCGACGTGCAGTTTGACCTTCACCTTCGGATTCTCGTTGGCGAAAGTGACGAGCAGGCGCGGCAAAAAAAACTCCGCGGTCGTGACCGCACCGATGCGCAAGGTGCCGGAGAACTCGCCGACGAAGGTTGACATCTCGTCGGCCGCCTCCGCCCATAACGTGAGCATTTTGTCGGCGTAGCGATCCAACATCTCACCGGCTTCCGTCAGGCGCACGCCGCGTCCCGTGCGCATGAACAACTTCGTCGAGAACGCCGACTCGAGCTCGCCGATCTGAATCGAGACGGCGGATTGACTGAGGTGAAGTTCGTCGGCGGCGAGGGTGACGTTGCCGAGACGCGCAACCGTATGGAAGGCATGCAACTGCCGAAAAGAGGCGATACGTTGAACTCCCATCACACGATATTAGGAAAACGCCCCAGCTCTGTCAAAACATCCAATTTCCTAAGTGCTGCTTCTTGCCCTAGATTGCATCGACGAGAGTGAAGCGCGCCTTACGAGCGCGCGGTGATGGATTGCCCAACAAAAATAGATACAGAGGGAGATCTCATGAAGAAGAGGGGAGTGGCGCGCGCAGCGCTGTGTTGGATATCGCTGTCGATGACCGATCTCGCGCTCGCGGATGCGCAGTTGACCGTCGATGACTATCCCGTGACTTTGGCGTTCAGCGGGTTCGTACGCGCGGATTACGGTACTGGAGATCGCTATTCGGTCGCGGACGGCGAGGACCGTCTGGGCTTCACGAAGTCACTGTTGCTGTTGTCGGCGACGACGCAAGACATTCAAGCCGTACTCGACGTCGGCGGCACCGGACTCAGTCAAACCTTCGGAGGCAGCGATATCGGCATCAAGGATGCCTTCATCGTCATCGGCGCGGGCAAGACGACCGGGTTTACGCTCTCTGCGGGCGCACAGCCCCTGCTGTTCGGGCTGCAGCCGAATGGTTACCCGAGCGACAGCAGCCTTCAGGCCAACATCGATTACGGCGCCGACGGTGCGTTCGCGGTTTCTCAGCAAGCCGGACCTTCGGTGATCGGCGTCTATGAGTTCACGCCGCAGATCAGCGTCCGTTTCGGTGTATTCGATCTCGCGGAGAGCAACACCGGCAATTCGACCACGGCACGCAGCGGATCGAAGATCGGCGACAACAACTTCGTACTGCTTCGCGGGACTCATCTCGGCGGCACGGGTATGTACGGCACGCTCGGGTTCGAGCGCATCTACGTGGGACTTGCCGGTGGACCGCTGGGCACCCAGGGCGGTGGGCCGGTCGGCGGCACGCACATCGACGACAGCAAGAACATCTATTCGGCAGGTATCGGCTATCAGCAGGGCATCGTGGATGCCCGGGTTGAGTTCATTCACCTCGATGCGGCGATCGTCAATACGCAGTCCTCGGAGCGCTACATCCGCGCCCACGTAGCCGTCAACCCCGTGCCGCTGTGGACGGTGTATGCCGATTACTCGAATGCGCATCAGCTTGGCGCCACCGATTATCGTATCGGTGGCAGCTGGCAACTTCGCAAGCACCTGGCCTTGACCGCGGAGTACTCGAAGGACATTTTCAGTTCCAGCAATACCGTTTACAACGGTGACAATTTGCTCGACAGCGGCATCAATCCGGCGACCGGGAATAACAATCCCTATGGTGCGACGCCACTGGCGAATGTCGAGAGCGTAGATCTTCGCCTGACGTTCACGTTTTGATGGCTGTCATGCGTCAACGTGGTTCCGCGCCCGGCCGCGACCGATCGATATTAATAAAACGCGGACTCGTCTCGACTTCTTTCAATTTCATTCCGGGATGCCGCTCGCTTACATTGCACGCAACAAATGACCGATGGCGTCTGACATCCGGACGCTTCGGTCGACAAGAACAAGGCTCGAAGGCTTGAGCGAAGTGGGGCGATTCGAATGCGTACTGAAAATCCGAACGCACATTGGCCTGCCATCGCAGCAGCTGGTTCCGTGAGACGACAAACCTAATCGCAGGAGATATCTCGATGTCGGATTCTAAGGATTTGAGCAGAAGACATTTCTTGGGTTTGGCAGGCAAGGGGGCCCTCGCGACCGTGGCCGCGCGCGCGATCGGCGTGAACCTCGGCCTCGTCGAGATCCTCTCGGCGCAAACCGGCAAAGGCGCGGTCACGCCGTTCAGCTTCGCGATCATCACTGATTCGCATTTGTTCAGCATTCCGGATCACAAGTTTGACAAGGCGCTCGCCGATGCAGTCGCCCAGGTCAACGCCTTGACGCCGGCCGTCGATTTCGTGGTCTACACCGGCGACATCGCGCAAAACGGCAAGGAGGATCAGCTCGTGAAGGGTAGGAAGATCCTCGCCGGGCTCAAGGCGCCGCTGAAGGTGATCCCGGGCGAGCATGACTGGTACCTGGACATGGGCAAAGCCTGGAACGGCCTGTTCGGCAAGGAGACCTGGAGCTTCGACCACAAGGGCGTGCACTTGATCGGCTTGAACTCGATCCTCGTGCGTGACTTCTGGACGGGAGCGGGCATGACGGCCGAGCAGCGCATGAGCACGATGGAAATGCTCGAAAGTCCGATCGCCGGCCCCTGGGGCGTGCGCGAGGCGCAGCTCGAGTTCTTGGAAAAAGACACGAAGAAGCTTGCCGCCAATACTCCGGTCGTGATCTTCACGCATTCGCCGCTATGGGATTACTACCCGCGCTGGAATTTCCAGACCGAGGATGCCCCGCAGATTCGTCAGGTCCTCTCCAAGTTCGACCACGTGACGTCCCTGCACGGGCACGTGCACCAAACGGTTTTCAACCAGATTGGCAACTTGAGTTCGGCAGGCGCCTTGTCGACTTCCTGGCCCTGGCCATATCCGCCCGTGACGCTGGCCTACCCGGGTTCGCAGATGACGCAGTCGGATCCGGCGAACACCAAGGACGGGATGGGCTCCCAGGTCGTGAGCTTCGATGCAAGCGCCGCCGGTCTCGTGCAATACGAACCGTTTGCGAATTCCCTGACCCCTTGGCTCAAAGCCGGCGTCAAAGTCTGAACGAACTCCCTGGTACCACCATGAAACTCAATACGAAAACAATGAAATTCTCGATCGGTGTCGCCGGCGTTGCGGTCGGTGTGTTCGGCGCGATGTCGCTGTCGGCGCGCCCGCCGTTCACCGATGCCCAGATCGCCCAGCAAGAGCAAGACCTGCTCGAAGTGGTCAACAAGGGTCGCGATGAATGGCACGGCAGCAATCCGCAGATGTCGACGAACGGACTGGCCTGCGGGAATTGTCATCCCGACGCGGCCGCTTCGAATCCGAACACGTTTCCGAAGTTTGTGCCGCAGTTGAATGCCGTGGCGCCGATGCGCGAGATGATCAACTGGTGCATCGTGCATCCGCAGGACGGCAAGGCGCTGGACCCGAACGGTGCCGACATGGTCGCACTCGAGGCCTATGCGGTCTATCTGTATCGTGGGCAAAAGATCGAGCCGGGCTATACCTTGCCGGTGCCGGCGGATGTGGTGAAATCCGGCGTCGGCTTCCCGGCCAAGCCGTCCGGAATCGGCGTCGATAAGTAATGCGCCTGGCGGACCGCGACCGCGGGCAGCGGGGATGCGCTGCCGCCAGATTGATTGTCGGCCTGGGGGTGTCGTTGTGGTCAGTCGGCCTGTGGGCCGGCCAAAGCTGCGACACCTCCCTCTATCCGCTCTCCTCGCCGAGCAGCCGCTTCGAGGACCACGGTGACGGGACGGTCACCGACCGGCTGTCCAATCTCATGTGGATGCGCTGTTCGGCGGGGCAGACTTGGCAATCTGCGCACTGCGCGGGTCAGGCCGAGACCCTGACGTGGGCCGCCGCAGCGGCTGCAGTGCAATCGATCAACGAATCCGGGCGTTTCTTTTTCAAAGACTGGCGCCTACCGCAATTGGCCGAACTCGCCACGATCGCCGAGCGGCAGTGCAAGGATCCGCGCATCAACTTAGGCATTTTTCCGCAAACACCGGCGGCCGCCTATTGGTCGGCGACATC
>Ga0116226_10001837_pt1 | contig 18416 bp, 17 predicted proteins | sample S1TSphfallax_FD_89692 | JGI IMG/M metagenome (GOLD analysis project Ga0116226, IMG submission 89692) | Host-associated microbial communities from peat moss isolated from Minnesota, USA - S1T2_Fa - Sphagnum fallax MG | ecosystem: Host-associated > Plants > Peat moss > Unclassified | place: USA... | reverse complement strand
TCGCAGGTGATCCGCTACAGCTGCGAGGAATAGCTAGCCGGCTGCCGGCGTGGTCGCTTGCACCCGGCGCAAGGCCTGCGCGAGTTCGCCCTTGAGTGCCTGCGGCAGCCGTTCGCCGAATTCTTCCAGATAGGCGCCGATGCCCTCGAACTCGGTCTTCCACAAGCCCGGGTCCACCGTCAGCAATTCTTCGAGTGCCGCCGGCGCCAGCCCCAGTCCCTGCGTGTCCAAATCGCTTGCCGCGGGCAGGTAGCCGATGGCCGTCTCTTGAGCCCCGGCGCTGCCCTTGCAGCGGTCGATGATCCAGCGCAGCACCCGCAGATTCTCGCCGAATCCGGGCCAGAGGAATTTGCCGCCCTGGTCCTGCCGGAACCAGTTGACGTGGAAAATCTGCGGCGGGCTCTTGAGCTTCGCGCCGACGTTGATCCAGTGCGACCAATAATCGGCGAAGTTGTAGCCGGCGAATGGTTTCATCGCCATCGGATCACGGCGCACGACGCCGACCGCACCGGTGGCGGCGGCGGTGGTCTCGGAGGCGACGCCGGCGCCGACCAACACGCCGTGCAACCAGTTGCGCGCCTGATACACGAGCGGCGCCAGGGTCCGGCGTCGCCCGCCGAACACGAGCGCTGAGATCGGCACGCCGTTCGGCGCATCGGCGAGCTTCGAATACGCGGGGTTTTGTTTCGCGGCCACTGTGAAACGGGAGTTCGGATGAGCCGCGGGACCCTTGCTCGGATCGTAGGGTTGGCCCTGCCAGTCGACGACCGGCTCGCCTTCGGGCAGCCCTTCCCACCAGGGTTGATTGTCGGCGGTCACGCCGACGTTCGTGAAAATCGTGTCTTTGCGTATCGTGTCGAAGGCGTTGCGGTTGGTCTTCGCGTTCGTTCCTGGCACGACCCCGAAGTAGCCTGATTCCGGATTGATCGCGTAGAGCCGCCCATCCTTGCCGGGGTGCAGCCAGGCGATGTCATCGCCGACGGTCCACACCTTCCATCCCGCGTAGCTCGCGGGCGGGATCAGCATCGCCAGGTTCGTCTTGCCGCACGCGGACGGGAAGGCGCAGGCGACGTAATGCACCTCGCCCTGCGGATTTTCGATGCCCACGATCAACATGTGTTCGGCCAGCCAACCCTCCGTGCGCGCTTGCCAACTCGCGATCCGCAGTGCATGGCATTTCTTGCCGAGCAAGGCATTGCCGCCATAGCCGGAGCCGAAACTCTTGATCGACAGCTCTTCGGGAAAATGCATGATGAAGCGCCGCTCGGGATTCAAGTCCCCCGTCGAATGCAGGCCCTTGACGAACTTGCCGTCACGTGCGATGCGCTCGAGCGCAGGCCGGCCCATGCGAGTCATCAACTTCATGTTGAGCACGACGTAGGCGCTGTCGGTGATCTCGACTCCGCAACGGGAGTAGGGTGAATCGATCGGGCCCATGCAGTAGGGCACGACATAGAGGGTTCGGCCCCGCATGCAACCGCGGAACAGATCATCCATCTGCCGGTGCGCTTGGGCGGGGCTGAGCCAGTGGTTATTGGGGCCTGCGTCCTCGCGCTGCTTCGTACAGACGAAGGTCAGATGCTCAACCCGGGCGACGTCGGTCGGGTCGGAACGATAAAGCATGCAGCCGGGATGGGTCTGCTGGTCGAGCGGCAACAATTCCTTGGCGGCGATCAGTTTGCGCTCCAAACTCTGAAACTCCGCGTCGCTACCGTCGCACCAATAAATGCTGTCTGGTAGGGTGAGTGTCGCGACCTCATCGACCCAGGCAGAGACTTCGCGACTCAGGGACGCAAGTGTGCTCAGGTGCTGCGGGGCTGTTGCCATGGAAATCCCTTAGAAAAGGCGTATCGCGGAAGGGTTAGGATGACAGATGGGTCACGGGGCCGCCAGTCGCCTGGAGCGAAACCTCCGGTCTTTAGTCGCCGCCTTTCGGTATAGCTTCAATGCCTTTTCTCTATAGCTTTAACCTATTGAATAGTATGACTATTTATCGCGATCAAAGACGGTCCTCCGGGGCCGTGGGAAGAGGCATCGCACACGCTGCGCTGCGCATCGGTCTGGGTCTCGGTTTCGCGATGCGCTCGGTCTCTGCCATGCCCGAGTTGCCGCCCGCTTCACTGGCCGAGGACGGGCTGTCGCCCGCGGTGACGATCAAGACCATCGCCGAGCGCGTCGTCACGCGCCAAAGCGGCGAGCGCAAGAGCGAGCAACTCATGCCGGCCGATCACGTCGTGCCGGGTGACATGGTCATCTATACGATCGAGGTGCGGAACGAAGGGCCCGACGCGGTCGATGGCTACTCCTTCACGAGCGAGGTGCCGGAGCACATGGTCTATGTCGCCGATTCAGCCGTAGCTCCCGGCGCCGAAGTCAGCTTTTCCGTCGATGGTGGTCGCAGCTTCGACGCGGCGGAAAAACTGACCGTGCATGGCGCGGACGGCAAGCAGCGCCCCGCGCGGCCCGCCGACTACACTGCCATTCGCTGGACCTTGCGAAATCGCTTGAAGAGCGGCTCTACGGTGCTCGCGCGTTACCGGGCGGTGCTCCGATAATGCGCGCAGTGCTCCGATAATCATCACGCCATCATGAACGATTTCACCGACCTATTCGGTCCCGACGGGCCGCTCGCGCAGACGCTGCCCGGCTACGCCTACCGCACCGAACAGGCGGCGATGGCGCAGGCGGTCGGCAAGGCGCTCGCCCGGCTCGAGCCTTTGCTCGTGGAGGCGGGGACGGGAACGGGCAAGACCTTCGCCTATCTCGTGCCGGCCCTGCTGTCCGGGCGCAGCGTGATCATCTCGACCGGCACCCGCACGCTGCAGGATCAATTATTTCGCCGCGACGTGCCGCTGCTCGCGCAAGCGCTCGGGATGCCCGTGAAGTTCGCCCTGCTCAAAGGCCGCGCCAATTATCTGTGCCGCCATCGTCTGGAACTCGCGACTCAGCAGGGCAGCTTGCTGCCGCGCGAGCGTGGTCAGGCACGCCTATTCGCGCGCATCTCGCGCTGGGCTGCGATGACCCGCACCGGCGATCTGGCCGAGTTGACCGACCTGCCCGAGCAATCGCCGCTGTGGCCCAGCATCACCTCGACGCGCGACAACTGTCTCGGGGCAGAGTGCCCGCAGTTTCAGAAGTGTCACGTCATCGAGGCGCGGCGCGCGGCCCAGGCCGCCGACATCGTCGTCGTCAACCATCACCTGTTGCTCGCCGATCTCGCGCTCAAGGACGAAGGCTTCGGGGATCTGCTGCCGGGGGCGGAGGCCGTGATCTTGGACGAGGCGCACCAGGTGCCGGACATCGCCGCGCAGTTCTTCGGTCAGGTATGGTCGGCGCGCCAAGTGCAAGTACTGCTGCGCGACGCGGCGATCGAGTTACGTGCCGCCGGCATCAAGTCCCCGGCCTTGTCGGGCGCACTCGAGGACCTCGAAGCCGCGATGGACGCGCTGCGCGCGCAAGTCGGCGGGGGCGCACAGCGGCGGGATTGGAAGGCGCTGCCCGACGCCTTTTTCGAGGAGCTCGGGCGTATCGATGCGGGGCTGGCCGGTATCGCGAGCCAACTGGAGGGCCTCGGCGCGGGCGCCGGCACGGCGAACTGCGCGCGCCGCGCGCTGGCGCTGGCGGCGGGGCTGAAGACCTTGTGCGCCGCCTCGGACGAGGACGGCGTGCGTTGGCTCGAGGCGGGCGCGACCGGTCTCGTCCTGCAATTCACACCGTTCGAGATTGCCGATCGCTTCCGCGCCTACATCGATGCGCGCCCCTGCGCCTGGGTGTTCACCTCGGCTACCCTCGCGATCGGGGATGATTTCGCGCACTTCGCGACGCGCATCGGTCTGCCGGACGCGCGCACGCTGCGCATCGACAGTCCCTTCGATTATCGCAAGCAGGCTTTGCTCTACTTTCCACCGGCGATGCCGGAGCCGCAGGACCCGGCCTTCGCGCATGCGTTCATCGCTGCCTGCGCGCCGCTGCTCGACGCAAGCGGCGGGCGTGCTTTTTTGCTGTACACGAGCTACCGCGGCCTCGCCGAGGGTGTCCAGGCGCTGCAACGACGCTTCCCGGAACCCCCGTTTCCCGTGCTCGTGCAGGGGGAAGCGCCGCGGGAAGCGTTGCTGACGCGCTTCCGCGCGCTTGGCAACGCGGTCCTGCTCGCAACGGCGAGCTTCTGGGAGGGTGTCGACGTCAAGGGCGATGCGCTCTCGATCGTGGCGATCGACAAGCTGCCGTTCGCCGCTCCCGACGACCCTCTGCTCGCCGCACGCCTGGAGGGCATCCGACGCCGCGGCGGTAACCCGTTCGTCGAGTATCAGCTACCGCAGGCGGTGCTCGCGCTCAAACAAGGAGCCGGCCGTTTGATCCGAGACACCGATGATTTTGGCGTTATCCTGATCGGGGATCCGCGCATCCGCACGAAGAATTACGGGCGGGTTTTTCGCGACGCCCTGCCGCCCTGCCCGCAGGTGACCGACGGGGCGGTCGCGGCCCAGTTCCTGCGCGAGCGGCTGGGCGCCAAAGCCCTCGCCACCACCACGACGGTCCCGGTCTGAGCATGCGACTGCTGGCCTTGGATGGCGCCACGGGAGCCTGCTCGGTCGCCCTGCTCGATGACGGGGCGACTCCGGGTTCGACGTCCTTGATCTATCGCAGCGAGGAAATCGGTCGCGGCCACGCGGACCGGCTGCTCGCGATGGTGAGCGAAGTGCTGGCTGAAGCCGGCTACGGCTTGTCGGCGCTGACCGCGCTCGTGGCGAGCGTGGGCCCGGGCGCCTTCACGGGCGTACGCATCACAGTCGCGACCGCCCAGGGGCTCGCCTATGGCGCCGGCCTGCCGGTCGTGCCGATCTCGACGCTCGAAGCCCTGGCCTGGGGCCTGCTAAACCCGACAGCCGACGACGACGCGCCGGTGCTCGCCTGCCTCGACGCGCGCATGGGGGAGGTTTATTGGGGTGCGTTTCGCGGGGACCCCGTGCTGGGTCTCGAGCCTTTGACACCCGCGCGTGTGTCTGCCCCCCAGGACCTGCAGTGGGCCGGCCCGACGCGCGGCATCGGCCGCGGTTTTGCTGCCTACCCACAGCTCGCGCAGCTCCCGGGCTTGCGGCTGCAGCCTGGCGACACGCAGGCACTGCCCGATGCGCGGGAACTGGTGAGCTTGGGCGTAGTGCGTCATGCCGCCGGATGCGCGCGCGATGCCGCCGAACTCGCGCCGCTGTATCTGCGCGACAAGGTTGCGCTGACGGAGGCGGAACGCGCGTCGAAAATCGCCGGATGAGCGATTTGCGGCCCGCAGTCATGGAACTGTCACAAAGGATCGATCTAATAGCGCGCTATAAAAATCAAGGGACTACGAGACTCCATGACGGCAAAACGCATCCTGATCGTTGAAGACGAAAAAGCCATACGGGACATGATCGCCTTTGGTTTGCGGCGCGCGGGCTACGACGTACGCGAAGCCGAAGATTGCCGCGAGGCGCGGGCGCGGATCGTCGACACCCGACCCGATCTGATGCTGGTCGACTGGATGCTACCGGACATGAGCGGTCTCGAGCTGACGCGCTCCTTGAAGAAGGCGAAGGACACCGAGGAAATCCCGGTGATCATGCTGACCGCGCGCGCCGAGGAGCAGGACAAGGTCGGCGGCCTGGAAGGTGGCGCCGACGACTACATCACGAAGCCGTTCTCGCCGCGGGAACTGCTCGCCCGGATCCAGGCCGTGTTGCGCCGCGCCGCGCCGGCCGGTGGCACCGACATCGTCGAGATCGACGGACTGAAGCTCGACGATTCGAGTCATCGGGTCAGCGCCGGCGATCGAGAGATTGCGCTCGGGCCGACAGAATACCGTCTGCTGCATTTCTTTATGACGCATCCGGAGCGGGTCTTCACCCGCGGCCAGTTGCTCGATCGGGTCTGGGGCGGTAATACCTACGTCGAGGAGCGCACCGTGGATGTGCACATCCGGCGCTTGCGCAAAGCGCTCGAACCGTTCGTATTGGAGAAGCTCGTCCAGACGGTTCGTGGCGCCGGCTACAGGTTCTCAACGCGGGATGCCTAAAGCGTGCTATTAACCTAAGTCTATGGCTGCGATGTGGACTTTCGCGCTCGTACGGCTTGCGGGCATTCTTCTGGCCGGTTTGGTGGCGGGCCTCATCCTCGGTGTCGTCTGGGCCGGCCTGCTCGGCGCAGCCTTCATCTATGTCGGCTGGCAGCTCCTGAACCTGTACCGCGTGGACCGGTGGCTGCGCCTGCGCTCGCAGATCGATCCGCCCGACCTCGGCGGCATCTGGGACGACGTTGTCGCCCAAATCGTGCGTTTGCATCGGCGCAAGCAGTACCACAAGCAGCGGCTAGTACAGCTGTTCCGCGAACTGCGCCGCTCGACCGCCGCCCTGCCCGACGGGGTCATCATTCTGAGCACCCAGCTCGACATCGTCTGGTTCAATCGTCAGGCGGCGCGCCTGCTCGGTCTGAAACGGCCCATGGACATCGGCTTACGCGTCGACAATCTGATCCGCACGCCCGAGTTCATTCATTACCTGCACGGCGAGGATTTCACGCTGCCCATCGTGATCCGCCCGCCGGTCCAGACGGACCTGTACCTCGCGGTGCAATTGGTGCCCTACGGGGCGGGGCAGTCGCTGCTGCTCGTGCGGGACGTGACCCGCCAGATGCGCCTCGAGGCGATGCGCAAGGACTTCGTTGCCAACGCCTCGCACGAGTTGCGCAGTCCCTTGACGGTGATCTCCGGCTATTTGGACACGCTTGCCGACGATCCCTCGATCGACGCGGCGTGGACGGGGCCAATTCGTGACATGCGCGTCCAAGCCCAGCGCATGAACGCGATCATCGCCGATCTTCTGGAATTGTCGCGGCTCGAGGCTGCGGACGGCGAGGCGCCGCGAGAGCCGATCGAGGTGCCCCGGATGATCGAACGACTCTATCGGGACGCACTCGCGCGCAGCAACCGCCCACAGCATGTGTTGCTGGAGCTCGAAGCCCCGCATGGACTGTTCGGCGCTGCCCACGAGATCGAATCGGCGTTCACGAATCTGCTCGTCAACGCGATCAAATACACCCCGGGCGAGGGCACGGTGCGTATCCGCTGGTGGGTCGACGAGGAGGGCGGCTACTTCTCGGTCAGCGATACCGGTATCGGCATCCCGGCCGAGCACCTGCCGCGGCTCACCGAGCGCTTCTACCGCGTCGATGCGGGGCGTTCCCGCAGCCAGGGCGGCTCGGGACTCGGTCTCGCGATCGTCAAACACGCCCTGCAGCGGCACGACGGCGAGCTCGAGGTGCAGAGCGTGGAGGGCAAGGGCAGCACGTTCACCTGCCAGTTCCCGCTGGCGAGACTCTGGAAGCCGGCGGTGCGCGCGGCGGCCAGTGCCTGAACTCGTCCCCATTTTTCGGTGTCTGATCCGAAATGGGCGGTTCGTTGTTGACGTACGCGTCAATCGGATGTAAATCGACGCCAGAATCGCGTTCTGTATCGGATCGCAAGCGGAAGGACAGTATTCATGGAAACGGCCGACCTCACCCACCACATCTCCAAAAGGTTCAATGAGGACCTGGAGAAGGTGCGCAATCAAGTGCTGCAGATGGGCGGCTTCGTGGAGCAGCAACTCCATAAGGCGATCACCGCGCTCGTGGAGGGCGACAGCCGCCTCGGCGAGTCGGTCGCGACCGACGACTACAAGGTGAACGGCATGGAGGTCTCGATCGACGAGGAATGCAGCCGCATTCTGGCCCTGCGGGCGCCCGCCGCCGGCGACCTGCGGGTGATCGTCGCGATCATCAAGACGATCACCGATCTCGAGCGCATCGGCGACGAGGGGGAGAAGATCGGCTACATCGCCTCGCGTCTGGCGACCATGGAACGGCCGGCGGACAAGTATCGCGAGGTCAAGCATCTCGGCCGTCAGGTCGCCCAGATGGTGCACGATGCGCTCGACGCTTTCGCCCGCATGGACTCCCAGGCGGCGGTCAAGACCGCCCAGGAAGATCGCATGGTCGACGAGGAGTACGAGGCGATTCAGCGCCAATGCATGACCTTCATGATGGAGGATCCGCGCACCATCCGTCGGGCGCTCGAGATCATGTGGATCGTGCGCGCGCTCGAGCGCATCGGCGATCACGCGAAGAATATCTGCGAATACGTGATTTACATGGTGCATGGTAAGGACGTCCGGCACACGTCGCTCGCCGACGTCGCCAAGGAAATCGATCAAGCGCACGCACTGTCCCGTCGCTGATGTCGACGCGACTTGCGAACCTGCTCGGGTTCTTCGCCTGCGTGGGACTGCTGGGCTATGCGTATTTCTCGCAGTACGTGCTGCATCTCGAACCCTGTCCGCTGTGTATCTTTCAGCGCGTCGGCGTGCTCGGGATCGGGGTCTTGTTCATGTTGGCCGCGATTCAGGGCCCCCGGGCCTGGGGCAGGCGCGTCTACGCGACCGCGATCGCGCTGGCGGCGCTCGCCACCATGGGCGTGGCGACCCGGCATCTGTACATCCAGAGCCTTCCCCCGGGCACCGTCGCCGCCTGTGGGGCCTCCCTCGACGTGTTGCTGAAGTTCTTCCCGCTCCAGGAAGTCGTCTCCAAGGTCTTGTCCGGGTCCGGCGAGTGCGCGCAGATCAATTGGCGCTTCCTCGGGCTCGCGATGCCCGGTTGGGTGCTGATCGCGGCGGCCGCCATCGGCGGCTTCGGAGTTTGGGCGAACCTGCGCCGGCCCCGGCCGATGCTGCGCTTCTGATGGCCGATACCCTGGCCTTGACCCTCGATCTGTTGGCGCGCCCCTCGGTGAGTCCGGCGGACGGAGGGTGTCAGGCGGTCATGATCGAGCGCTTGCGTGCCGTGGGCTTCGTGATCGAGCGGCTGCCGTTCGGTCCGGTCGAGAATTTCTGGGCGAAGCGCGGCTCCGCAGGACCGGTGTTTTGTTTCGCCGGTCATACTGATGTCGTGCCGACCGGTCCGCTCGAGGACTGGCGCACCGATCCCTTCGCCCCCGTGATCCAGGACGGGGTGCTCTACGGGCGCGGCGCGGCCGACATGAAGAGCGGGCTCGCGGCCATGGTCACGGCGACCGAGAGTTTCGTCCGCGCCTACCCGGAGCACCGTGGCTCGATCGCTTTCCTGATTACGAGCGACGAGGAAGGCCCGTCGGTCGACGGGACGCGCCGCGTCGTCGAGTTGCTGCAAGAGCGTGGCGAGACAATCGACTGGTGCCTGATCGGCGAGCCCTCGAGCGAAGCGGTGCTCGGCGACACCATCAAGATCGGTCGGCGCGGCAGCTTGAGCGGGCGGCTGACCGTGCACGGAATCCAGGGTCACATCGCCTATCCGCAAACGGCCGACAATCCCATCCACGCGCTCGCTCCTGCGCTCACCGAACTGACGGCGCGGACCTGGGACCAGGGCAATGCCCACTTTCAGCCGACCAGTTTCCAGGTCTCGAATTTGTCCGCCGGCACCGGCGCGCCGAACGTCATCCCCGGCGAATTGAAGGCCCGCTTCAACCTGCGCTTCTCCACCGAACAGACGATAGAGTCACTGCAAACGACCGTCGAGTCGATTCTGCGCCGTCACGGCGTCAAGTATTCACTGGAATGGTTCATTTCCGGCTATCCGTTTCTCACCGAGCCGGGCGCGCTGTCCGAGGCGGTCTCGCGCGCCGTGCGCGAGCAACTCGAGCGCACGCCGGTGCTGTCGACCGGCGGCGGGACCTCGGACGGGCGCTTCATCGCGCCGATGGGCGCGCAGGTGATCGAACTCGGCGTCGTCAACGCCAGCATCCACAAGGTCAACGAGAGCGTGCGTGTCGAGGACATCCAGCGCCTGCATGCGCTCTATCACCGCACGCTGGAATTGCTGCTCGCCGCCTAGTCGGCCAGAACCCTAGTCGGCGCGAGGCCTAGTCGGCGCGACGCCCCCACCAGCGATTCACCTCGGCGCAATAACTGCGGTACGGGTTGCCGAAGCGCGCGCCGAGCGCAGCTTCTTCGGGCAGGATCTGCACGATGTCGATGAGTTTCATGAAGCCGAACACGATCGGCAGACACAGCGGGCTGCTCACGAGCACCGTCCAACCGCTGAGCGACAGGACCAAGCCTAGGTACATGGGATTGCGCGAGTAGCGGTAGAGGCCCGATACGACGAGGCGCTGCGCGCGCTCGGGACGGATCGGATCGACCGTCGTCCCGTGCCGCAAAAACACCATGATCGCCGTCAGATCGAGCGCTACCCCGAGCGTCACCAGCGTCCAGCCGGGGATCATCCACGGAGCGCCGAGACGCGGGATCTGGGGCGCGTAGTGACCGATCGCCCAGATCAGCGCACCGGTGAGCAGGGCGTAGCCGGGCGGTGGCAGTCGCATCAGTTGGCGGCCGGTCCCAGGCCCGTCAATGCGCCGACCCCGGTCACGAGGATCGTGATCCAGAACTTGGCCGCTCCCGGTGTGACCAGTGTCGGCGGGATGCTGCTGTGATCCGTATTCGTTCGGTCTGTCGAGAGTTCGAGCATCGTCAAGTCGAGTCCCGAGTCGTTTCTTGATGATGTTACACGAGAGTCTTGCAGGCGATGAATTTCCGCGGCGCGCCTCAAGGCGAGGCGAGCAAGGACAGGACGCCCCAATTGATCGCAGCGCCACCCACGATCAACCAGGCGAAAATCACACCGCCGAGCAGGAGCGGCTTCGGCCCGGCGTCCCGAACTGCACGCAGGTGCGTCTTCATACCCAGCGCCGCCATCGCCATTGCGAGCAGAAAGGTGTCGAAGCTGACTCCGGAGCGGATCAGCCATGGGGGCAGTAGCCCCAGAGAATTGAAAGCGACCGCGGCAAGGAACCAAACGGCGAACCACGGAATCCGGATTCGCGTATTGGAGTGAGCATGGGAGACGGACTCAGCGCTCCGGCTCAACCAGGCCGAGAGGATGATCAGGAACGGCGCGAGCATCATCACCCGGACCATCTTGGCAACCACGGCGGTATCGGCCACTACTTCGCTCACCGAGCGGCCGGCGGCAAATACCTGAGCGACCTCATGAATAGTGGATCCCGCGTAGACCCCGAATGCGTGGGCGCCGATCGGATTGGCACTATGCTCCGACAGCGCATATAACCCGGGATACACAAACATGGCTGCCGTGCCGAACACGACGACCGTCGAGATCGCCGTGGTGACCTGATCGGCCTTCGCCCGCACCACGGGTTCCGTCGCCATGACGGCGGCGGCACCGCAGATCGAACTGCCGGCGCCGATCAGGATAGCTGTCCTGCGATCCAATCCGAAGACTCTCACGCCCAACAAGACCGTCAACACAAAAGTGGTGCCGATGACGAGCGCATCGATGACGATGCCGGAAAATCCCACCTGACCGACATCATTAAGCGTCAGTCGAAATCCATACAGGACGACCCCGATCCGCAACAAGGTTTGTCGGGAAAAATCCACGCCGGTGTCCGCCGTCGCTGCGACCCTCCCGTAGACCGTGTTGCCAATGAGGATGCCAAGCACGATGGCCGCGGTCAGCGCAGTGACACCATCGGCTGCAAGCCAATCGATCGCGCTGATGCGCATCGCGACCAAGGCCGCCGCCGCGCTGATCGCGAGACCCGGCCATGGGCCCATTCGCTGCGCTGCTCCCATGCTCACCACCTCTTGAGAATGAGGGCTCAATATAGGAGCATGCATTCAATCTATCCAACGCATAGTTTCCTCGTAATCAAGTGATTAAGTAGGTTAAATATGGAATTGGCGCCCACGGTAAGACCGCATTTGACGCTTCGTCAGTTGCAGATTTTCTGCGTCGTCGCGCAGGCCGGCACGACTGCCGCCGCGGCTGCGTCGATCGCGCTCTCTCAGTCGGCGACGAGCGCGGCGGTGAACGAACTCGAACACGCGCTCGGACTACCGCTGTTCGACCGAGTCGGCAAACGGCTGCAACTCAACGACAACGGTCGAGCTTTGATCCCGATGGCGCGGTCCGTGCTCGACGGCGCGCAGTCGATCTCGCGCTGGGCGGCGGATCACGAAACGCAGGTCGGCAATTTGCGTATCGGTGCCAGCACGACGATCGGCAACTACTTGTTGCCGGCGATTCTCTCCGGCTTCCGCGCGAGTCTCCACGGGCCCGCATGCCGTGGGTGGAATCTCCATGTCGCGATCGCCAATACCGCCGCCATTGCAGGCCAAGTGGCCGCATTCGAACTGGATCTCGGGCTGCTCGAGGGTCCCTGCCATGAAGCGACTCTGCGCGTTCACCCCTGGCGAGAAGATGAACTCGTGGTGGTCGTGGCGGCGACGGATCCGCTGTTGCGAGGCCGAAAAAGACGCAAGCTATCCTTGCGGGAACTGAGTGATGCCACGTGGTTGCTGCGCGAGGAGGGGTCGGGTACCCGCGAGGTGATCAAGCAGTTGCTGACACCGCACCTGTCGAGCCTACGCCTCGGGGTCGAGTTCGGAAATTCCGAGGCCATCAAACGGGCGGTTGCGGGTGGACTCGGGGTTACCTGCCTATCGCGCTGTATCGTCGATGATTTGCTGCGCGCGGGAGTGTTGGTGGCCCCCCGGACCGAGCTACCGCCGCTACGCCGCCGATTCTATGTCGCTGTTCACGAGCGCAAGCGTCCCACGCGCGGGATGGACCTCTTGCTCAAATACCTCAGAACGTGAAGCGAGCACCGACGGTTGGTGCGACATTGTTGTCGTGGTTGTACGGCACGCCGGGGCCGTGAGGAATGGCGATAGCCAGACCGCCGCTCACGTTGGAATAGGCAATACCGGCATAGGCGTCGAAACGCTTCGTGAAGTGGTGATCGGCATAGAGTGAAATCTCGTTGAGGAAGCCGGAGCACGAAGCGCGGAAATTCGTGGGCGGGCAGGTCGATGGAACCCGGAAGTCGCCTTGCCACTGATGATAGGCAGACAGCGTGACGTCGGTGTTGGCGTCGTAAGCGTATTTCACGCCCGTCCAGGCGATTTGCACCTGTTTTGGCGAGTCGAGATTATTGTCTTCGACGCCACTCAAGAGATAACCGCCCTGCGCCGAGGCGCCGATCCCCAAGGGGTTCGTTGGATTGAATTGTTGAATGTGTTCATAGCCAAGAAAGACCTTGAATGCGTCCCAGGTGTACTTGGCCGCGACCATGACGGCCGTGTTGTCGGTCACGATGCCGTATTCCGTGTTGTCCATGCCGATCAGGTTCGCGCCGTTGACGCGGTTCGTATTGATGCTGTTTAGGGTCGACTGATAGGGCTGCGTCAGACTCGATGGCCCGAGCAGCGGGTTCAGCACGCTGATTGCCTGGTTGTAGTGTTGGAACACGACGTCGGCGGAGAACCCCCCGTAGGTTCCGCCGAGGTCGAGGCCGAAGGCCGAGTTATGCGCTTGCTCCGGTGTGCAGGTGGCTGCGGTCCATGCGGCGGCGGCGGAATAGCAGCCGCCGGAGCCGTCGACGAATTTGTACATGAGCCCGATATGGATCGGACCGTAGGCGCCGCGATATTTCACGGCCTCGTCCCAACGGGTGTCCTCGGTGTCGCCGCCGCCGGCCATCGTGCCGTTGTACCCGATGTACGAAAAAGAATAGGCGCCGCCGGCTGGATCATAGGCAAGCATCGCATCGGTGCCGAGCGCGCGTTGACGGCCAAACGTCAGCGTTCCGATGGGCGTGAACGAGATGCCGCCATAGAATTCGTCGTTGAAGGTCTGGCCCGCGCGCGCGCCGTCGCCGGCGAAAGAATAACTCCCCCGGGGGAGGCCGCTGTTGGTCGTGTTGGTGGCAGCCATGTTGGCCAGTTGGCCGGATTGCGGATTGATGCCGGTCGATGCGTTGAACACGGCGTACCAGTCTGCCAAGAACTCTACTTTGCCTTTGAGGCCCAAACCGGTCTGCGAGAGATTGTTCTGCGCAATGAGGAATCGGGACTGACCGGCATTGCGGTTGACCAGTGATTCGCCTTCGTAATTATAGGCGTTTTCCGGTAAGCCGTGGCTTACCCAGCCCACGCCGATGTCATAGGCTCCGTACAAGGTGATGCCGTTCCAAGTCAGCGAGCAATCGGTCGCGCGGAATTCCTGGATGCTTGCGCAAGCCTCGGCAGCCGGCGGCGTCGGAGCGGAACCAGCCTCTGCTGCATGAGCGACGCCTGCAATGACGCTCATGACTGAAAAAATCTGGACTGCCTGTTTCACCTCGATGTTGCTCCCGTCGAACAATCGCTATATCCAACGGAATATAGCACGGCCCGGTCGATTGACAAGCTCGCACGCGGGCTCGTCTTCGCTATGATGTTGTCTGGAGGTCTTTCTATGTCTGCGCCCGGCATTCGATTCAGGATCGATTTCGCACGACATGCGAGCCTTGGGCCGGGAAAAGTCCGACTTCTCGAGGCAATTCGAGATTCGGGCTCTCTGTCTCAAGCGGCGCGCAACATGGGGATGAGTTACCGACGCGCGTGGCTATTGGTGGAGAGTCTCAAACGATCCTTCCGAGAACCGGTGACGGTGGCCAGCGCCGGCGGTAAGGATGGCGGGGGCATGATGGTCACCGAATTCGGCGACGCTTTGATCAAGAGTTATCGCGATCTAGAGCGCGACTTTGTCGACTTGGCGACTCGCCGTCTCGAGGCGATCATCCCGGACGTCATCCGGACTACCAAGTCGGATGCAAAAGTATCGGTGCGCGCCAAGCTCGACTGAGGTCGCGCAGTCCTGGCGAGGGTGATGGGCCCACGGAGCCGTGGGCCCATCGATCGACTAGAAAGAGAACCGCACGCCGACCGTGGGATCGATCATGGTCGTCGTCAGGTAGCCATTGGCCAATCCATGCGACACGTTCGACCACATGGCGCCCGCATACGAGTCGAAGCGCTTGTTGAAGTGATAATCGAGGGACACGGAAATGGCGTTGAAGTTGCCACTGCACTTGCTGCTGGCGAGATCCGAGCAACCCGCATCGGCCCCGGTTGCGTAAGCGTTTTGCTTCTCACCGTAGTAGGCGACCGCAGCGGTCAATTCGGGCGTCACCGTGTAGCGAGCGCCGATCCAGTACACCTGCAGGATTTTGTCGGCAGCGGTATAGGCCGTGTTGCTCACTGCGGACAGCACGTATCCGCCGATGTCGTCAAACCCAGGCGCCAGCGCGATCGAGGGGTTCATGTACGTGATGTGCTGGTAGCCACCGTACAGGGTTACGGGAGCCGGTTCGATCGCGTACGAGGCCATGACACCGTAGGAGGCATTGTCCGAGATCGTGCCGGAGATCGAATTGCTCGACGAGAGCCCCAACGCCGGCAATTCCGCGACTTGGGCGGCGCTCAACGCCGATGCCGAGACTGCATCCCGTACCTTGGTGTAGAACACGTCGGCAGATGCACCCGCGTAATCTGCACCGAGCGCTACCTCGAACGCGGAGAAAGCCTCGCCTGTGCCGGAGGTGGCGTAGTTCTGCGCGGATGAACCCTGGGTCTTGTAGATGGCACCGAGGTGCGCGATGTCGAACAAGGTGCCTGTATATTTGAGCGAGCCGTCCAGGCGGCGGTCCTGCGTGTCGCCGCCGCCGGCCGGCGTGCCCGACAAGCCAAGCAGAGAGAAGGCATACGCAGTCGCCTGCGGGTCATACTTGGCAATCAGGTCGGCGAGCGTCGAGTTCTGACGGCCGAAGGTGAAGGTTCCCCAGGTGTGGGAACTGACGCCGACGAAGGCTTGCTCGAACGGCTGGCCAGCGATGCTCGAATCGATGTTCGTACTCTGGTTCGCGGCGGAGCGACCGTTGTTCTGAGTGACCGATTTGAGGGCGTCGGTTATTTGACCGGAGGCGGGATTGAAATAGGTCTCGATCTTGAACACTCCGGCCCAATCGCCAAAGCCCGTCGCCTCTTTGCCCTGCAGGCCGATCTTCGACTGACTCATGCCGTTCGAGGTCAAGCCAAAAACCGGATTATTGCTGTTCTTTTGGACGATATCGGAGCCGCCCGAGATGAAATAGTTACTGAAGGGCGCGCCGTGGGTTTCATATTGCAAGTCCACGTCGACGACGCCATAGAGTGTGATTCCGTGCCAAGTCAGGCTTTGGTCAGCAGGTGCCGAGGGGGCGGTGGGCGACGTGGTTTGGGCGTGCGCGGCGCCGGCTGCGGCGAGCAACGCAGCAGCCAGCAGGCCTGCTTTCCCATTCGAGAGCCCGCGACGGCCGCCAGCCTGGGCCAGGTTGTTCCCCGTGGCGATGTTGGAATTGATGTTACTCACGATACACTCCATCTAGATTTGTTTAGGTTGTTGCAATTGCACTACCGGTTGAGAGCGCGATTGGATATTCCAACGGTCGTGCTGAGTCACTCAGTGATTGCGCCAGCTCAATATCAGCCATCGAAATTCTTATGAACGATCCGGTACGTTCAAAAATCGACAGTCACTCCTTGTTGCGACCTGTACACTCTTGAGCGGTATGATTATCCCCAATTATGACATCTGTGTGACACGCCGTCTCGTTTTAGCTGCAACACGCGCATTGGAGGCCTGCCTGCCTTGGATTTGGTTTTAGTGCGCCGCTCGATTCCGGGCAACCGCCCTCGATGGCCTTCGTGATTTGCAACTAATCCGCAACATTCGATGCACCGAGCGTGCTTCCGGTATCACGTCTGGAAAATTGACGTTGCAAAGGAGATACTCCGCAGCATGGGGGGCATACGATGAATGAAGTCGTGGTCAAACGCAGCGGGTGGAGCTGGTGGTACCTGCTGTTTGCGGTCCAGTTCCTGGTGGCCTTATGGCCGCCATTTTACAACAAGCTCGAGCCGACGTTGTTCGGTATCCCGTTTTTCTACTGGTTCCAGCTCGCCTGGATTTTGGCCTGTGCCGTGCTCACGGCGGCGGTGTATTGGGCGACCGACGATTAGTGGGCCGCGGACGATCTTGAAGCGCCAGGGGAGAGCGATTTGGCGGATGTGAACTGGGTTGCGCTCGGCGTCTTTCTGGCATTGTTCGGCTTCGTCAGCTGGCTGGGGTTCGCCGCCGCGCGCTGGCGCAGGGGCGATCTCGATCAACTGCATGAATGGGGTCTGGGCGGTCGCCGGTTCGGGACCGTCGTGACCTGGTTTCTCGTCGGCGGCGATTTGTACACCGCCTACACGTTCATCGCGATACCGGCGCTGGCGTTCGGCGCCGGCGCGATCGCCTTCTTCGCCGTACCCTACACGGTGATCATCTATCCGCTGCTGTTTCTGGTGTTCCGCCGGATCTGGTACGTCTGTCACCGGCGCGGCTACATCACGGCCGGCGACTTCGTGCGGGGCCGCTTCGGCAATCGCTGGCTCGCGCTGGCGATCACGGTCACCGGGATCGTCGCCACCATGCCGTACATCGCGTTGCAACTGGTGGGCATCCAGGTCGTCATCGGCGCCCTGGGGATCTCGGGCACGGGCTGGCTCGGCGAACTGCCGCTGCTGATCGCCTTCCTCGTTCTGGCCGCGTTCACTTATTCCAGCGGCCTGCGCGCGCCCGCCTCGATCGCCATCGTCAAAGACGTATTGATCTACATCACGGCGATCGCCGCGATCATCGTCATTCCGATGGAACTCGGCGGATTCGGCAAGATCTTCGCGGCCGTCCCGGCGCAGAAATTGCTGCTCGCGGTCCCGGGCGAGCACACGACCGGCGCCTATGGAAGCTATGCGACGCTCGCGCTCGGCTCGGCCCTCGCGCTGTTCCTCTACCCGCATTCCTTGACCGCGATCTTGAGCGCGAGCAGCGGCGGGGCGATCCGTCGCAACGCGGCCTTGCTGCCCGGCTACAGCTTCATGCTGGGTCTGCTCGCCCTGCTCGGGTTCTTCGTGATCGCCGCGGGCGTCCACGACCTGCCGGCCTACGCGGAGGGATTCAAGAAATTCGGCAACAATTTCGCGGTGCCCGCCTTGCTGCTGCAGAGCTTTCCGGCCTGGTTCGTCGGCATCGCCTTCGCAGCGATCGGGATCGGGGCGCTCGTGCCCGCCGCGATCATGTCGATCGCCGCCGCGAATTTGTATACCCGCAACATCCATCGCGAGTTCATCAATCGAAATCCCACGGACAAAGAAGAGGCGCAAAACGCCAAGTGGGTCTCCTTGCTCGTGAAATTCGGCGCGCTCCTGTTCATTTTATTCGTGCCAACCAAGTACGCGATTCAACTGCAACTCCTCGGCGGCATTTGGATCATCCAGACGCTGCCGTCGGTGATGCTCGGCGCCTATACCCGTTGGTTCAATGCCTGGGCCTTGCTCGTCGGTTGGGCCGTGGGCACGCTCCTGGGCACTTGGATGGCGATCGCGACCAACCTGCAGAACACCTATCCCTTGACGATCGGCTCGTACAGTTTCCCCGGCTACACGGCCGTCTACACGGTCGCGCTCAATCTCTTGCTCGCCACCGTGTTGACGCCGATTTTCAAT
>Ga0116226_10001836_pt1 | contig 18416 bp, 16 predicted proteins | sample S1TSphfallax_FD_89692 | JGI IMG/M metagenome (GOLD analysis project Ga0116226, IMG submission 89692) | Host-associated microbial communities from peat moss isolated from Minnesota, USA - S1T2_Fa - Sphagnum fallax MG | ecosystem: Host-associated > Plants > Peat moss > Unclassified | place: USA... | reverse complement strand
CAACAAGAGCCAGGCTGCGCGGGTCAAGGCCCTCGAGATGTTCAAGCGCGGCCAGGTGCGCGCGTTGGTGGCGACGGAGGTCGCAGCACGCGGCCTCGACATCAAGGAACTGCCGCAGGTGGTTAACTACGAGCTGCCCAATGTGCCGGAAGACTACGTGCACCGCATCGGCAGAACCGGCCGTGCCGGCGCCGCCGGCGAGGCAGTCTCATTGGTATCGAGCGATGAAGGCAGCTTGCTGCGCGACATTGAACGGGTCCTGCGCCGCACTATTCCTGTGGTGGCGACACCCCAGTTCAAGATCGTGGAGAGCCCGCAGCGTTCCACGCCGTCCGCGAATCGCGATTTCAATGAGCGACCGCACGGCAACCGTCAGCCGGGCGGCGCATCCCGCGGCGGTGGCCATCAAGGCGGAGGCCGCCCGCAGGGTGGCGGCGCCCGTGGCAACCATGCACCAGGAAATCGACAGCAAGCGGGTCAACGCGATCACGCGCGTCACGGGCGCCGGCCTGCGGGGTGAGCGGCCGCGAAGGCCCGGAAAGGCAACAGGGCCGTCGCGGCCGCTCACCCCGCAGGGCGGCGTACCGGGGGCCGCCGAACATCACGAGCTCGAGGGCACGTGATGTTCGCGAGCTACGTCACGGCGTGGGGTGAGAGTAAGCGGGACGGGGCCTGCTCTTTTTGGACCCGTCCCGCTTACTCTCACCCCAAGGTCTTGAGGTAGCTAGCGAACTCCTTACCTAAGCTAGGATGCTTAAGCCCGAACTCCACGGTTGCCTGCAAGTAGCCGAGCTTGCTGCCGCAATCGTAGCGCTTACCTTCGAATTCAAAAGCGTAAACAGGCTCGCGCTGCATGAGCCGCGCGATGCCGTCGGTGAGTTGAATTTCGCCACCCGCACCCTTGCCGATCTTGGCCAGGTCCTCGAACAACGAGGCGCTCAAAAGATAGCGCCCGACAACGGCCAGCGTCGACGCCGCCTTATCCGGCTTCGGCTTCTCCACGATGTGGGACATCTTGCCGACCCGCGGCGCCACCGTACTCTCCAGCGTCACGATGCCGTATTTATCCGTATCCTGCCGCGGCACGTTTTGCACGCCGAGCACGCTGCCGCCATAGCGGCTGTGCACCTCCACCATTTGCTTCAGGCAGGGGACCTGCGCATCGATCAGGTCGTCGGCCAGATGCACCATGAAAGGCGCGTTGCCCACCACCGGACGCGCGCACAGTACCGCATGGCCCAAGCCGAGCGGCGCCGGTTGGCGGATATAAACGCAGGAAGCCCAGCTCGGCAGAATGCTGCGCAACGCGTCGAGCAGATCCTGTTTACCCTGCGCCTGAAGCACCGCCTCGAGTTCGGGGTTGGAATCGAAGTGATCCTCGATCGCGCGTTTGGAACTGCCCGTGATGAATACCAGGTTTTCCGCGCCCGCCGACAGCGCCTCATCGACCGCATATTGGATCAGCGGCTTATCGACTATCGGCAGCATTTCCTTGGGACTCGCCTTCGTGACCGGCAGGAACCTGGTGCCCCGGCCGGCGACGGGGAATACGACGGTTTTGACGACGGACTGTGACATGGGCAAATCATAGCGGAATTGCCGTAGCCGCGCCGTCAGACGAATCTCACGTTATCGCAATTTGATGATGGCGTACGTCTCAAAACTATCCCATGCATGGCAGGCAGGACACTGCCAGTAGAAGCTGCGCACGGAAAATCCGCATTCATTGCACCGATACTTCTCAGCGTGTGCCATCAACGCACCGATTTCTTGCGCTATGCGTTCGTACTGCCCTTCGCCCGCCTGCCAGACCGCTTGCAACGCGGGATCTTGCGACAATACCTTCTCGATGGATGGGCGCAGCACGGCAGCCGAACCAAGATCCGCCGTGAATGCCGCGAACACCAGTTTCTTCAATTCCTCGATGTCGCGCGTGGCAGCCCTTTGCACCAGATGTTCGAGGACTTCGTCACGCCCAGCCGGATCCATCAACTGCAAGAGGTTCGGAAGTTCCGCCTGCAGCAGAGTTGACGACTGCTCAATGGCCGTCAGCAACAGGCGCACCGCCAGACCGCGCTGGCCCGCGCGCCGGGCAATGTCGGCGCGCAGCAAAGCGGCGCGAGGAAAGGCAGTCGTTTGCGCGCGGGCCTCGCGCAGCAGCCTGCGGGCAGCATCAGTCTCTCCCGCGGCTGTAGCCGCGGCCGCAAGCTCGCAAAGATAATGCGCCGCGATATTGCCGGGAGGGGCGGCTCCGATACTCGCCAGACTGCGCAGCGCACCCAGGGCCTGCTGCCAGTCGCGCTGCAACTCATAGACGCCGCGAAGCGCATCGAGCGCACTGGCGCGCAAACGTGGCACGGCGCTCACCTGCTGGAAGAGGCCCTCCGCGCGGTCGAGCAGGCCGGCGCGCAGATAGTCGCGGGCCAGGGCGAGCAATGCCTGCTCTCGATGCTCCAGCGGCAGCGCCTCGCGAGCCAATAGATTCTGATGAATGCGGATGGCGCGCTCCACTTCGCCGCGGCGCCGATAGAGCGAGCCTAAGGCGAAATGCGTCTCGACCGTATCCTCATTCGCATCCATCAACTTGAGGAACATGTCGAGGGCGCGATCGGGCTGCTCAGTGACGAGAAAATCGAGGCCCGCCAGGTAATCAGGATGCAGTTTGCGCGACCCGCCCGTGAGCCGCCTGCCCCACCCAAAGTGACCCGCCAGGATGCCGGTCACCAAGGCGGCGAGCACCAAAGCCCAGGTCAGCAGGGAGAGATCGGACATGCCAGTCCGAGGCCGGAACTAGTCGCGGATCGGTTGATCCGCACCGTCGTTGACGCGTTCGCGCAGGTCTTTTCCGGGCTTGAAGTGCGGCACATGTTTGCCGGCCAAGGCCACTGCCTCACCGGTCTTTGGATTACGCCCCTGACGCGGCGGGCGAAAATGCAGCGAGAAGCTGCCGAAGCCCCTGATCTCGATTCGTTCGCCCGTTGCCAGCGCGTCGCTCATGATCTCCAGCAGCTGCTTGACCGCGAGTTCCACATCCTTCGCAGGCAAATGCTTTTGTTTGGCCGAAATGATCTCGATGAGTTCCGATTTCGTCATTATCGATCCGTGGGCATCACTAGACATACAGAAAAGGTGGGCGCCCGGACCAAAGGCGCGGCGCCCGCCTTGAGTCCCTCAATCCTGACCGGAGATTTGTTCTTTGAGGAGGTCTCCGAGGCTCGTCCCCGTCGGGGAATCGGTGCGATAGTTCTGCATCGCCTCTTGTTCCTCGTGGATGTCCTTTGCCTTGATCGACAAAGAAATGCTGCGCCCCTTGCGATCCACGCCGGTAAACTTGGCCTCGACTTCGTCGCCCACTTTCAGCACCAGCCGCGCATCCTCGACCCGATCGCGCGAAATGTCCGATGCGCGCAGCTGACCGTCGACTCCGTTGCCAAGATCGATGATCGCGCCCTTGGCATCGACTTCCCGCACCAACCCTTTGACGATGCTGTTCTTCGGATGCTCGGCGATGTAGGCCGAGAAGGGATCCTTCGCCAGCTGCTTGACACCCAGGCTGATGCGCTCGCGGTCAGGATCGATCGACAGCACCATGGCATCGACCTGCTGCGCCTTTTGATAGCTGCGCACGGCTTCTTCGCCGGGCAGATCCCAAGAGATGTCCGACAGGTGCACCAGGCCGTCGATGCCGCCGGCCAATCCGATGAAGATGCCGAAATCGGTGATCGACTTGATCTGGCCGCTGACCTTGTCGCCACGGTTGTAATTCTCGGCAAATTCCTTCCACGGGTTGGTCTTGCATTGCTTGACGCCCAGGCTGATGCGGCGGCGTTCCTCGTCGATATCCAGCACCATGACTTCGACTTCCTGGCCCACGTGCACAACCTTGGCGGGATTAACGTTCTTATTAGTCCAATCCATCTCCGATACGTGCACCAGGCCCTCGACGCCTTCCTCGATCTCGACGAAGCAGCCGTAGTCGGCGATGTTGGTGACCTTGCCGAACAACCGTGTGTTGGCCGGATAGCGCCGCGCGATGTTCTGCCAGGGGTCGGCGCCGAGCTGTTTCAGGCCGAGGGAGACGCGTTGACGTTCGCGGTCGAACTTCAAAATGCGCACGTCGATTTCCTCGCCGACCTTGACCACCTCGGACGGATGCTTGACGCGCTTCCACGCCATGTCGGTGATGTGCAGCAACCCATCGATGCCGCCCAGGTCGACGAAAGCGCCGTAATCGGTGAGATTCTTGACGACACCCTTGACGGCGGCGCCTTCCTGCAGATTATCCAGAAGCGCCGAGCGTTCGGCGCTGTACTCCTGCTCGACCACCGCGCGGCGCGATACGACCACGTTGTTGCGCTTCTGATCGAGCTTGATGACCTTGAACTCGAGCGGCTTGTTCTCGAGGTAGGACGGATCGCGTACCGGTCGTACATCGACCAGCGAACCCGGCAGGAAGGCGCGGACATTGTCGATCTCGACCGTAAATCCACCCTTGACGCGGCCGGTGATGATGCCGATGACCACATCCTGCTTCTCGAATGCGGTTTCCAATCTCGTCCAGGTTCGGGCGCGCTTGGCCTTCTCGCGGGACAGACGCGTCTCGCCGGAACCATCTTCGACGCTATCCAAGGCCACTTCGACGGTTTCGCCGACGGTGACTTCGATCTCGCCTTTCTCATTCTTGAATTGTTCCGAAGGGATGACCGCCTCGGATTTCAGGCCCACATTGACGATGACGTAGTCTTGGCCGACTTCGACGATCAGTCCGTTGAGGATGGTGCCAGGACGAATGCGCTGGCTGGCAATGCTTTGCTCGAACAGTTCCGCGAAACTTTCTGTCATGTTATCTCTTGTCTAATCCCTGGCGCAGATCCAGCGCGCCCCGAGGGGTTACCACAATAAACGGCGATCAATCCTTGAAAGCCGCGACTTATAAATCTTACGACCCTACAACACCCGGCTGCGGGCCAGCGCCAAGACACGTTCAACGACGGCCTCGACTGACATTCCGGTCGTATCCAACGGGACAGCGTCAGCGCTTGCGACCAGAGGCGAAACCGCGCGCGTCGAATCGCGCTGATCTCGTTCCGCTATCTCCAGCGAAAGGGCGGCAAGGGTAGCAGCAACCCCCTTTTCTTTCAACTGCTTATGCCGCCTGAGCGCCCTCTCGTCGGGGCTTGCCGTGAGGAAAATCTTGAGGGCCGCCTGCGGAAATACGACAGTGCCCATATCGCGTCCGTCGGCCACCAGGCCAGGCGGCACGGCAAAGCGCCTCTGGCGCTCCAGCAAGGCGGCACGCACGGCCGGCAGCGCGGCGACCTTGGATGCGTCGTTGCCGGCGGCCTCGGTACGCAAGTCGCGGGTGACATCGCGGCCGGCCAGCCAAACCATCTCTTCTCCCGACGAATCGCAGCCAAACCGTATGTCAAATTGCTGCGCCACGCGCGCCAGGGCGTGCGCATCGTCCAGCGATATCGCTGCGTTGCGGGCCGCCAGTGCAACCAGGCGATACAGGGCGCCGCTGTCGAGCAACCCCCATCCCAGCGCAGCGGCGACAGCGCGGCTGACCGTACCCTTGCCGGAGCCGGAAGGCCCATCGATGGTCAGGACCGGCACGCGCTCCACGCCTAAGCGCCCTCCGACTCGATCAAATCAAGGCCCGATGCGCGCGCCAAATCGACGAAGTCCGGAAAAGAGGTGGCAACATTCGCGACGTCGCGAATGCGGATGGTTGCCTGCGCCCTGAGGCTCGCGATCGCGAATGACATGGCAATGCGATGGTCGCCGCAGCTGTCGACCTCGCCGCCGGTGAAGGCTTTGCCCGTGTCGCGGCCCTGGATGCGCATGCCGTCCGGCAGCACGCTGTGGCTGACCCCGAGGGCCGCGAGGCCGGCACTCATTGCGGCGATCCGGTCGCTTTCCTTGACGCGCAGCTCCTCCGCACCCGTCACCACCGTTTCGCCCGCGGCGCACGCGGCGGCGATGAACAGAATTGGGAATTCGTCGATGGCAAGAGGCACCAGTTCGGCCGGTACCGCAATGCCGCGCAACTTCGATGTGCGTACTCGAAGATCGGCAACCGGCTCCTTGCCGCTGTCGCGAGGGTTCAACACTTCCACCTCACCGCCCATGCGCAGCAATATTTCGAGCAGTCCGGTGCGCGTCGGATTCATTCCGACATTGCGCAGCAGCAGCCCTTCTCCGGCCGCGCCGAGCAATCCCGCCACGATGAAAAACGCCGCGGATGAAAAGTCACCCGGCACATGGATGTTGAACGCCGTCAGGCGCGTCGGCGGCCGCAATACGATCCGCAGCCCCTGGATGTCGAGATCCACCCCGCACCCGGCCAGCATGCGTTCGCTATGATCGCGGGAGGCTGCGGGCGCCGTCACGCTCGTGGGTCCATCCGCATAGAGGGCTGCCAGCAGCACCGCGGATTTGACCTGCGCGCTGGCCATGGGCATCCGGTAATCGATGCCATGCAGTCCGGGCGACGCGCCGATCTGCACCGGCGGCGTCCCATTGTGGGTCTGCACGTGCGCGCCCATCTCGCGCAACGGTTTCGCGACGCGCTCCATCGGGCGCTTCATCAGCGATGCATCGCCCACCAGCCGGGATTCGAAGTTCTGCGCGGCCAGCAGGCCCGTGAACAGCCGCATCGCCGTGCCGGCATTGCCCATGTCCAACTCGCGGGGGGCAGCTGTCAAGCCGCGCAGACCGGCACCCTGTATCGACACGTCGGTTGCGCTGTGCGCGTCGATTTTCACGCCCAGCGACCGCATGGCGGCCAGCGTCGCCAGACAATCCTCGCTCGCCAAAAAACCGCTCACCTCGCTGCGGCCGTCGGCGATTCCCGCCAGCATCAAAGCGCGATGCGAGATCGACTTGTCGCCGGGAACACGCAAAGTTCCCGAGACTTCGCCCACGGGATGCGCCTCGAAACTTCGCATCAAAGAACCGCCTGCGGATACGAGCCCAGCACGCGAAACAGGGTGGCCCGATCCTCGAGCGATGCCAGGGCTTTGGCGACCGGCGGGTCGGTCACGTGTCCCTCGATGTCGATGAAGAAAACATAGTCCCATTTGCGCTTGCGGGAGGGACGCGACTCGATGCGCGTCATATTGATGTGGTGCTCGGCCAGCGGCTCGAGCAAGCGGAACAACGCGCCGGGATCATCCGGACCGCTGCCGGACAAGATCAGGGTGGTGCGATCGGCACCGCTGGCGCTGAACAGTTTTCTTCCCACCACCAGGAAGCGCGTGGTGTTGTCGGCCCGATCCTCGATTTCATCAGCCAGCAGCGTGAGCCCATAGATGTCGGCGGCGGCACGCCCGGCAATCGCCGCGGTGCCGCGCTCGTCGCGCGCCCGTCGAGCGCCCTCCGCGTTGCTCGACACGGCGATACGCTCGGCCTCGGGGAGCTGCAGGTCGAGCCAGCCGCGGCACTGCGCCAGCGCCTGCGCATGCGCGCAAACACGCTTGATCGCGTCCATGCCGCCCATCTTCCCCATCAAGTGGTGATGTATGCGCAGCTCCACTTCACCGCAGATTTTCAACGACGAACTCAAGAACATGTCGAGCGTGTGATTGACCGTGCCCTCGCTCGAGTTTTCGATGGGCACGACGCCAAAGTCCGCCACCCCGCCTTCCACTTCGTGGAACACCTCATCGATTGCGCCAAGCGGCAATGAACGCACCGACGAGCCGAAGTGCTTGATGACGGCGGCCTGCGTGAAAGTGCCCTCCGGACCGAGGAAGGCGACCTTCAGCGGTTCCTGCTGCGCGAGGCAGGCCGACATGATCTCGCGGAACAAGCGCGCGATCTCCTCATCCCGCAGCGGGCCCTGGTTGCGTTTCAAGGCCATGCGCAGCACCTCGGCCTCGCGCTCCGGCCGGTAGAAATCAACTGCCTTGCCGCCGGCTGATTTGGAGATGCCGACCAGTTGCGCAAATCGCGCACGCTCGTTGAGCAGTGCATGAATGCGGGCGTCGATCGCGTCGATGCTGTTGCGTATGTCGCCCAGGTTCGCCGTCGCCGGAACGGCGCCAACCACTGCGCGGGCAGCCGGCGGTGTGCCGGGGGCACCGGCTGTGGGCCCTTTGCCAGGCGGCTTGCGCGCTTTGCGCGAATCGCGGGGTTTGCCGGGTTTGCGGGTGGGCATCCGATTCTCAGGCATGCCGGCGCTCGAAATCGCGCATGAACTCCACCAATCTCTCCACGCCGGCGAGCGGCATGGCGTTGTACAGGCTGGCACGCATGCCGCCCACGATCCGATGCCCCTTCAATCCCTGCAGCTGCGCGCCCGCCGCCTCGCTCAGAAAAAGCTTGTCGAGTTCGGGTTCGCGCAGGGTGAAAGTGACGTTCATCCACGAGCGAGCATCGTGCGCCACCACGTTGCGGTAGAACTGAGATGCATCGATGGCGGCGTACAGCGTCTGCGCTTTCAGCCGGTTGCGTTCGCCGAGCGCCTGCACCCCGCCCGTGTCCTTTATCCACTTGAATACCAATCCGGCCATGTACCAGGCGAAGGTCGGCGGTGTGTTCAGCATCGATCCCTCGTTCGCCACCGCCTGATAATCGAAAACCCTCGGGGTGTCGGCGCGCGCACGGCCGATCATGTCCTCGCGCACGATCACCAGCACCAATCCGGAGGGTCCGATATTCTTTTGCGCCCCGGCGTAGATCAGCGCGAACTTGGAAACATCAAGAGGCCGCGACAGGATGCTCGATGACATGTCCGCCACCAGGGGCTTCCTGCCGGTTTCGGGCACGTAGCCGAACTCCACCCCGCCGATGGTCTCGTTGGGCGTGTAGTGCACGTAAGCCGGGTCGGCGCTGAAGTGCAGCTCCTCCTGGGCGGGAGCACGGGTGTAGGGACGGCCTGCATCCGCGGCCACGTGCACGCTGCAGTAGCGTGCCGCTTCGTCGACAGCCTTGTGCGACCAATGGCCGGTGTTGATGTAGTCCACCGTATCGCCCGGCGCGGTCAGGTTCATCGGCACGAGCGCGAACTGCGCCGAAGCACCGCCCTGCATGAACAGTACTTTGTAGTTGTCGGGAATCGACATCAATTCGCGCAAGTCCCGCTCGGCGTTGGCAGCCACTTCGAGGAACGCCGCACCGCGGTGGCTGATCTCCATCACGGAGGCGCCGCTGCCGTGCCAATCCAGAAGTTCGTCGCGCGCCTGTTCCAAGACTTCGAGAGGCAGAACGGCCGGACCCGGAGAAAAATTGTACGCGCGCATGCCGGTGCTAGGCGCCGCTCTCCGGCGGCTCATCCGGGATGGGATCGGCGTCCGCGTCCGCCTCGGCGGTCAGGCCATCGATGCGCTCCAGCCCGGAGAGCTGATCGCCCTCCTCCAGCCGGATCAAGCGCACGCCCTGGGTATTGCGGCCCACGACGGAGATGTCCTTCACCGGCGTGCGCACCAGCACGCCGTTGTTGCTCATCAGCATGACTTCGTCGTCGATGCTGACCTGCAGCGCACCCACCATGTGGCCGTTGCGATCCGTGATTTGCAGCGCGATGACGCCCTGACCGCCGCGCCCGTGCTTCGGAAAGTCCTCGAGCGGCGTCAACTTTCCAAAGCCGTTCTGCGACGCGGTGAGAATGAAGCCGCTCATCGCCACGATCAGCGCGTTGACGCGCTGATCGTCGCTGAGTTTGACGCCGCGGACACCGGCCGCCTCGCGCCCCATGGGCCTCACTTCTTCTTCCTCGAATCGAATTGCCTTGCCGCCGTTGGTGAACAGCAAGATATCCTTGGTGCCGTCGGTGATCGCGACGCCCACCAGCTTGTCGCCCGGATCGAGCGCCACCGCAATGATGCCGCTGGTGCGGGGCCGCGAGAAGAGCGCCAGCGAGGTCTTCTTCACGGTGCCCATCTCGGTCGCCATGAAAACGAACTTGTTCTCTTCGAATTCCTTGATCGACAGCATCGCACTGATGCGCTCGCCTTCCTGCAGCGGCAACAGATTGACGATCGGCTTGCCGCGCGATCCCCGGCTGGCCTGCGGCAGCTGATACACCTTGAGCCAATAAACCTTGCCGTGATCCGAGAAGCAGAGCAGCGTATCGTGCGTGTTCGCCACGAACAGCTTGTCGACGAAGTCCTCGTCCTTGACGGTGGTGGCGGCCTTGCCGCGTCCGCCGCGGCGCTGCGCCTGATAGTCGGACACGGGTTGTGCCTTGGCGTAGCCGCCGTGCGAGAGCGTGACCACGACATCTTCCGGCGAGATCAGATCCTCGATGGTCAGATCTTCGTGGGTCGAGACAATCTCGGTGCGCCGCTTGTCGCCGAAGGTGTCGCGCACGAACTCGAGTTCGCCGCGGATCACCTCCATCAAGCGCTCCGGCCGCGCCAGAATGTCGGACAAATCGCGGATCCGGACCAGCAGCTCCTGGTATTCCACCACGATCTTTTCCTGCTCGAGACCGGTGAGCCGGTTCAGGCGCATGTCGAGGATGGCCTGCGCCTGCGTGTCGGTCAGCCGGTAGCCGTCCGCGACCAGCCCGAGCGGCACGATCTCGCCGTCGGGGCGCGTGCTGATCGCGCCCGCGCGCTCGAGCATCTGCGGAACAGCGCCGGAGGCCCAGGTTCGCGACAGCAGCGCGGCCTTGGCCTCCGCCGGCGAAGGCGACGCCTTGATGGTGGCGATGACGTCGTCGATATTGGCCAGCGCAATCGCCAACCCCTCGAGCACATGGCCCCGCTCGCGTGCCTTGCGCAACTCATACACGGTGCGGCGCGTGACCACTTCGCGGCGATGGCGCAGGAACGCGTCGAGCATTTCCTTCAGGCTGAGCAGGCGCGGCTGGCCGTCGACCAGCGCCACCATGTTGATGCCGAACACCGTCTCCATCGGCGTTTGCGCGTACAGATTGTTCAGCAGTATTTCCGGCACTTCGCCGCGCTTCAACTCGATCACCACGCGCATGCCGTCCTTGTCGGACTCATCGCGCAGGCCGTCGGAGGCTATGCCCTCGATGAGCTTGTCGCGCACCAGATCGGCGATGCGCTCGATCAGACGCGCCTTGTTCACCTGATAGGGCTGCTCGGTGATGATGATGGCCTGACGGTCGCCCTTGCCCACATCCTCGAAATGTGTGCGGGCGCGGACATGGATACGGCCGCGACCGGTCTTGTATGCGGCGACGATCTCCTGCGCTCCGTTGATGGAGCCCGCAGTCGGGAAATCCGGGCCGGGCACGATTTGCATCAGCTGCGCGAGCGTAATATCCGGATTTTCGATCAGCGCGATGCAGGCACCGATGATCTCGGTCAGATTATGCGGCGGGATGTTGGTCGCCATGCCGACTGCGATGCCGGAGGATCCGTTCACCAGCAGATTCGGAATTCGCGTCGGCAAGACGGCCGGTTCGCTTTCCGATTCGTCGTAGTTCGGCGTGAAATCCACCGTCTCCTTGTCGATGTCCGCCAGCAGTTCGCCGGCCAACCGGGACATGCGCACTTCGGTGTAGCGCATCGCCGCCGGCGGATCGCCATCCACCGAGCCGAAATTTCCCTGGCCGTCGACCAGCAGATAGCGCATCGAAAATGGCTGCGCCATACGCACGATGGCGTCATAAACCGAAGCGTCGCCGTGCGGATGGTACTTGCCGATCACGTCACCGACGACGCGCGCGGATTTCTTGTAGGCTTTATTCCAGTCGTTCGACAGTTCGCGCATGGCGTACAGCACGCGTCGATGCACGGGCTTCAAACCGTCGCGCACATCGGGCAAAGCGCGCCCCACGATCACGCTCATGGCGTAATCCAGGTACGACTTGCGCATCTCGTCTTCGAGATTTACGGGCAATATTTCGCGAGCGATCTCGGCCATTTGCGGAGAGTCCGGTGAGCCTTTATCGGCTTCTATTCAGCGGTTTTTAAAGGGGCGAGACAGGGTCTCAACATGGGCAAATTCTAGCACATATCCGCCGCCGTCTTAAGCCTTACCCCGAGCTTTTGCCGATATACTTGGACGATGCCGCTGGTACCCGCAGATTTACGCATCGACGTCCGTTGGCTCGTACCCATGACGGTGCGTGATGTGGTCTTGGAGCAGCATTCATTGCTGGTGCGCGATGGGCGGATTCTCGATGTCATGCCGACGCAGCTCGCCGCCGACAAGTACGCTGCCTCCGTGACGTTGCACCGCCCCGGCCACGTGCTGATGCCGGGCATGATCAACTGCAACGCGCGGGGACCGCAAAATACGCAAAGCAGCGTGCTGCCCGCGATCGCGCAAATGCTCGAGTCCGGAGTGACCAGTTTTGCGGACCGCTATTTTTCGCCGTCCGTCACGGCGCAGGCGGCACAAGACCAAGGCATTCGTGTGCTCATCGGCATGCCGGTCGCTGAAGTTGCCACGCCGTGGGCGGCCAGCACGGCGGAATACTTCAGCCGCGCGCTCGCGCTGCGCGATGAGTATCGCGGCCATCCGTTGGTGAGCACGGCCTTCGCGCCGCTCGCCGCCAACCATCTGCAGGACGCGACGTTCTCGAAACTGGCCACGCTCGCCGACGAGCTCGATGCCGGCATCACCCTGGAGGTGAACACCAACGTATCTCAAGTTCGGGAATGCGAGCGGCTCCACGGCGTGCGCCCGATGCAGCGGCTGTGGAATCTCGGGCTGCTGACGCCGGCGCTCAACGCGGTGCACATGACCGTTGCCGGCAGCGAGGACATAGCGCTTGCGCAGCGCTCGGGCGTGGCGATCACGCTCTGTCCGCAGATGGATCTCCTGTCGGGCAGCGGACTGCCGCCCGCTGCCGCGTTGCTTGCGGCCGGAATTCGTCCGGGACTGGGCACCGCCAACAGCGGGCTCTTGAGCTTCGACCTGTGGGGCGATATGAAGCTGCTTGCCCTCATGATGCAGTCTGCGGACTTGGGCGGCGCCGCGTGGAGCGTGTGGGACGCGCTGGCCGCCGCAACCAGCGGCGGCGCGGCCATCCTCGGCTTGGACGCGGAAGCCGGCACCTTGCAGGTGGGCAAGTGGGCGGACCTGTGCTGCGTGGAGCTTGCGGCGGGCGCCGGTCCGCGCATTGATCCGCTGCACTCGCTCGTCCTTGGCGGCGGCCGCGAGCGGGTTACCGACGTCTGGGTGGCGGGCCGGCACTTGCTTTCACAGCGGGAGTTGACGCGTTTCGATTCGTCGGTATTGGCCTCGGAGGTAGCGCAATGAATACAAACACGGCACATGGCAACGGCAATGCAGATCCGGTCGAACTTGCGAAGTTCTCGGCACTCGCTCAAAGCTGGTGGGACCCTCGTGGACCTTCCAAGCCACTCCACGAATTGAATCCGCTGCGGCTGCGCTACATCGAGCAGGCCGTCCAATTGAGCGGCGCCCGGGTGCTGGATGTAGGATGCGGCGGCGGCATTTTATCGGAAGCGATGGCACGCGCCGGCGCGCACGTGTTGGGAATCGACCTGGAGCCGCAGGTGCTGGCGGTGGCGGAACTGCACGCGATCGAGGCCGGCGTGCAAGTGGAGTATGCGCGCATCGCCGCCGAGCAGATTGCGCTCGAGCGGGCCGCGGCGTTCGACCTGGTCACCTGCATGGAGTTGCTGGAGCACGTTCCCGACCCGGCCGCGACGGTCGCGGCGCTGGCCGGGTCGGTGAGACCCGGCGGCACGGTCGTGGTCTCCACGCTCAATCGCAAGGCCGCCGCCTTCGCCGTCGCCATCATCGGTGCGGAGTACATCGCTCGTGTTTTACCGCGCGGCACACATGAATATTTGAAATTCATCCGGCCCTCGGAACTCGCGCGCTGGGGCCGCGCCGCGGGCCTGCAACTGCAGGATCTGACCGGCATCAGCTACAATCCGCTGACCCGCTCTTTTCGGCTGTCCGCCAACACGGACGTCAACTATCTTGCCCACTTCATCCGACCTGCTGTCTGACTTGTCCGGTCTTCGCGCCGTGCTGTTCGATATGGACGGCACGCTGCTCGACACGGCGCCGGATATGGTGAATGCGTTGAACGCGCTGCGTGCCGAAAAGCATCTGGCGCCGATGCCCTACGAGGTGGTGCGCTCCGCGGTCTCGCACGGCGCGGCGCGCATGGTGCGCACGGGATTCGAGGACGTCGGCGAACCGGAATTCACGCAGCTGCAGCAGCGTTTCTTGGCGATTTACAGCGGTGCGCTCAGCGTTCATTCACGCTTGTTTCCGGGGATGCAGGCGGTTCTGGATGACCTCGATGCGCGTGGCTTGAAGTACGGCATCGTCACCAACAAGGCTGCATGGCTTACGGAACCGTTGCTGCAGCAGATGCAGCTGCGGAGCCGCTTCGCCTGCGTCGTGAGCGGCGATACGCTGGCGGAGCGCAAACCTCATCCCTTGCCGCTGCTGCACGCCGCCGCGCTCGCGGGCGTCCCGCCCGGCGCGTGCGTGTATGTGGGCGATGCGCAGCGCGACGTCGAGGCCGCACATGCCGCCGGCATGCCGGCGTTGGTGGCGAACTACGGGTATCTGCGGGCGGACGAGGATTCGCGCAGCTGGGGCGGCGACATCTACCTGCAAGAGCCCGGGGATCTGCTCGAATGGCTGCGCGGCCTCGACAGGCCAGGAACCTGAAGCCTCTTGATGCCGCGTTTACGGCACGCGCCATACCCCCGGGGAGCGCGCGCCATTGGAGCCAGGTATTTGCCGCTGCGCCGTTGCGCCCGCCCCTGCTGGGCATCTACGCACTGCTCGCCGAGTGGCAGTCATTGCTCGATCCGGCCACCGAGCGCACCGTGGCGCAGCTGAAGCTGGCGTGGTGGCACGAGGAGATGGTGCGCCTGGTGGCGGGCGCAGCCGTGCATCCGATCAGCCTGTACCTCGCCTCGCAGCCGGCCGCCGCGGCGACGCATTTCACGCTGCTGAAGACGGCGGTCGAGGCGGCCATGCTCGAAATCAGCGGCGTTCCATTGGAACTCGGTACGCAGCTTGGGCCGCACAGCGAAGCCTTGATCGCGGGTCCGCTGCGCGTGGCATCCTTCATTTCCGGTGCGCCCACCCACCGTACCGCGCTTCAGCAAAGCACCCAGGCGCTCGCCATTGCACAGTACCTTGCGCGCACCTTGCGCGACTACCGGCGCGAGGCAGCATCCGGCCGCGTCCCGTTCGCGGTCGACGAGTTGCTGCAGGCGGGCGTGGAGAACGCCGATTTACTGGCGACACAACCCCCTGCCCATCTGCAGTCATACCTGGAGAGCACGCGCCGCCGCGCCGGCGATCACTATGCAATCGTGCTGCAGGCCACCCCGCCCGCGGACCGCCCGTTGCTGCGGCACCTGCTGGTGCTGGCGGCACTCGGCCGCAAGCATTTGCACGGAACACGCGGCAATTCCGGGTTGGCGTCCTTTAAGGATATGCTGCTCGCCTGGAAGACGGCGCGCAACGCCGTTGCATGAACCCGGAGCAGACGTGATTCCCAAGGATTTTGTCGCCGAAGCGGGCCTGCTTGCGGGGCGCGTGGTCTTGATTACCGGGGCCTCCGGCGGTCTCGGACGTGCCCTCTCGCTCGAATGCGCGCGCGCCGGCGCCAGCGTGATTCTGGCCGGTCGGAACATCCGCAAACTGGAAAAACTCTACGACGAAATCGAAGCCACGGGGGCCCCTCGTCCGGCGGTCGCGTTGCTCGACATGGCAACCGCCACCGCAGTCGAATATGACGCGCTCGCCGGCGTCATCGACAAGGAGTTCGGCAGGCTCGATGGCTTGGTGCATGCCGCCGCCTTGCTCGGTGACCGCACCCCGCTCGAGCAGTACGATATCCCTCAGTGGTGCAAGGTTTTGCACGTCAATCTCACCGCGCCGTTCATTTTGACCCAGATACTGCTGCCTGCCCTGCGTAAATCCGCCGATGCGTCGGTGATTTTCGTCTCGAGCGGCGTCGTCAAGAGTTCCCGTCCGTTTTGGGGGGCTTATGCGGTGTCCAAGATGGGTCTGGAAGCCGTGCGCGCCATGTGGTCGGAGGAGCTCGAAGGTGAACCCAATATCCGCTTCAACAGCGTGAATCCGGGCCGGATGCGCACCGCCATGCGCGCCGCGGCATACCCGGCCGAGAATCCCAACAGCCTGCCGTCGCCGCTCGCGGTGAGCGGCACGTTCTTGTATTTGCTGAGCGCACATGGCCGCGCCGTCGGAGGCGCCTTCTTCGACGCGCAATGAACACCATGAGGAGTGAACGAATGCCGTTACGACAAGGCTTCGCGGTTGTCGCCGCATCCCTGCTGATCCTCGGCATCGGTATCGCGCGCGCCAAGGACGCGGCACCGCTGCACACTTTCGACGGCTCCTATGTGATTCACGATTTCCACTTCGACTCCGGCGAGACTTTGCCCGAACTGCGCCTGCACTACACGGCGCTCGGCAAGCCGCACAGGAATGCGCTCGGCCACGTCGATAATGCGGTGCTCGTCATGCACGGCACCGGCGGTTCCGGCAACAGCCTTCTCAACGAACATTTCTCAGGCGAGCTGTTCCAGCCGGGGCAACTGCTGGACGCCGACCGGTATTTCATCATTCTGCCCGACGGTATCGGGCACGGAAAATCCAGCAAGCCGAGCGACGGCCTGCATGCACGCTTTCCGCACTATGGCTATCACGACATGGTGGCCGCGCAGTACGCGCTGGTGACCAAGGGCTTGGATGTGGATCACCTGCGGCTGGTGATCGGCACCTCGATGGGCTGCATGCACACCTTCATGTGGGGCGAGATCCATCCGCAGTTCATGGACGCATTGATGCCGCTGGCGTGCGCACCCGTGCAGATCGCCGGCCGCAACCGGGTATGGCGCGAGCTCGTCATCGATGCGATCCGCAGCGATCCTCAATGGAACGACGGGGACTACACCGCCGAACCGGCGGCCGCGCTGCGCACCGCGGCCGGCATGCTGCTGATCGCGGGCAGCGCGCCCATTCAAATGCAGCTGGCCCTGCCGACGCGCGATGCGGCCGACGAATTCGTGCAGAAATACCTGCAGCGGGAAATGGCGGAGCTGGACGCGAACGATTTGCTGTACGCGGTCAGCGCGTCACGCGACTATGATCCGTCGGCGGATCTCGACAAGATCACCGCGCCGCTGCTGCAGATCAACTCCGGCGATGACTTCATCAATCCGCCGGAACTGGGCATCGCGGAGAGGCAGATCAAACGCGTCAAGAACGGCCGCTTCATCCTATTGCCGGCCTCGGATCAAACCCATGGTCACGGAACCCACACCTGGGCCGCCGTGTGGAAGCAATACCTGGCTGAGTTGCTCGACGCGTCGCGACCGGCGAACAACTGAAGATCACGTGGGCGTGCGCGATTCGCCTGAAGCCACGATATCTGCCGCTGCCGCTGCCTCGGCCGCCGCATCTATCTCGTTGATCAGCGCATTGCGTTCGCTTGAGAGCATCGCGCGAGAGTGGCCGCGAGGCAGCTCTCTCGACAGGTGAACCGGTCCGAAGCGTATGCGCATCAGTCTGCTGACGATGATGCCGCGCGCCGCCCACCAATGGCGCACCAGCGCGGAACGTGTCGCACGGACCGTGACATTGAGCCAGTGATTGGCCCCCTCGCCATACTGTGGCTCTGCCTTGAGGATGCTCATGGCCTCCCCCTCGCAGTCTGTGGCATTGCGAAACTCTTCGATCAAAACATCGTTCAAGGCGCCGCGCATTCGCAACACGTAATCCACAGTCAACGCATGCACGCCGCGCGACACGCGGTTCGCCCATGAACCATCGTCGGTGAGGATCTCCAGTCCACCGTCAACGGGCGGCATGGGCTGTATCGCCAACCATCGGCCCGATGTGCGCGCGACGTTGAGTAGTTCGGCGGCACGGGCGGTGGCGGCCTTGATATCGAGGTTTTCCCCCGGAGATCGATGAAACAGCAAAACGTGCAGTTGCTTCGCATCGGCGTGCAACCGCACGGGCCGGCCATCGAGCGTGATGCGATCGCGCTCGCCGAGCTTCACGCCCAGCTCGGGGACGCTGCCGTTGACGTGTAAGCGGCCTTCACGGATCCAGCGTTCCACCTCACGCCGCGAGCCGACACCCGCCGCCGCCATCACCTTTTGAATGCGCGGGGCGGCCACCCGCGGGGCGCCCTCCCGCGGGGCGGCCACACGCGCAGCGGGCAACCGTGGGGCGGATGCCCGCGGGGTCTGCCGCTGGGTGGGGGCTTTATCCTCGCGGGGCGCGGTAGGCTTGCGGGGAACTCGCGCAGGCATCAATTCGCGTCATCTTGCACACCACGCGCGACCAAACCCGGCGTGCGCTCGGCACTGTCCTGCACAGGCCGCTCATCGTCTTCATCGGGCTGCGCCTCCATTTCGAACGCATCCGGCGTCACGGCGGCCTCCAGATCCGGTGTCGGCGTTTCCGGCCCGGCTCCCGGCAAGGTCAACTGCACGCGCAGCTCCTCCAAT
>Ga0116226_10001835_pt1 | contig 18436 bp, 18 predicted proteins | sample S1TSphfallax_FD_89692 | JGI IMG/M metagenome (GOLD analysis project Ga0116226, IMG submission 89692) | Host-associated microbial communities from peat moss isolated from Minnesota, USA - S1T2_Fa - Sphagnum fallax MG | ecosystem: Host-associated > Plants > Peat moss > Unclassified | place: USA... | reverse complement strand
TGGTCGGGAGTCAAACTGACAGTTTGACTCCCGGCCCTTCTTTTGCCCATAACTTGGGCGATAGATGTCCAAATGGCCGATGCGAGGCCATTTTCGATATCTACGCTTCAAGTCCTTTCTAATGACACCAATAACAACCCAATGCGAGGTGTTTTGGGCCTTGCTGTCGAGCTCTGAACATTCGGGAGTCCCAGTGGACTCCAAGTCCTCACTTTTTCCAAGTGTTGGGCTTCACCCCCACACTTGGCCAAAGTAGGGTTGCGACACCAATTGTCGTAACCCTAGCCTTGGTTTTGCAACCAAGGCAAGGGTTTGCAAGGTTATGAGCCAAGAAAGGAAGCCCAGGAGTGAAAGGAAGTGTGAGGGAATGAACCCTCACACTCCCAAAGGAGCTTCCACCTTGGGAGTTGGAGTCCTGGTGGACTCCCAAATGTTTAGAAAGCCATTGCACGGGTCAAAACCCAATGGATTTAGAATTTTTTTATACCATTGAAAAGCTATTGAAAGGTAGATGTCTAAAATGGGATCGCATCACCAATTTGGACATCGAAAACACAAGTTATGGCCAAAAGAAGGACCAAAAGTCAAATTGGTAGTTTAATTCCCGACCGCTAAAAGTTGGGAATCGACCCAATTTCCTTGCGTGCAGGTGGCATGAAACATATTATTGGAAAGTTCTTGATGAGGGCTACAACTTTTTTTCACACCTCAACTCTATCAAAGGTCTGCACACAAAGTTATGGTGCTCCAAAGTTGTGGGAGTCCCAACTTTGGGAATTTTCCAATGTCATTTGGATGTGGGCCTCGTGGAGAGGCACATAGTATACTATAAGAGGGAAGGTGGTGGCTTCCCCCAAGTTTGGGCCACGGTGAATCTTATGAAGTCGAGTTTGCTCGTTGCTCATTTTAGCACCAAAAGTGCTCAAACTATGCACTAACCAACTTGTTGTTTGGTTTGTGTAGATCCATGCAAATGAATAAGTTTCTTGTCATTTTTTCTAGTCCCATCCCGGAACTCCAACACGCCCCTCTACCCCCAAAGTGATGCAAGCCAGGGAGTGTGCCCTGATTCCTTGCTCTTTTGTTATTTTCATTTCAAACTCACATTTGAGTCTATAAAGGAGGTTGGGAGCGCGTCACCAACTATTTATGTAGATAGTTAACCAAACTACTAAGCAATAGTCGTAGTCGACTATTAGTTAGTCGTAGTCAAGTTAATAAAACCTCGAAATAAATGCAATTTGCGACTTGCGAGCATAACGCACTATAGACTACAATCGCATTATGTAGTCATTGTCATCAATTTATCATGGAGTCCTATGTGCCATTGGTCAACATTTTAGTTGTAGCGAATGATAGTAAGGTCAACGAGGCACCTTGTGAATTGCTTGACTCACGGTTCGTGCCAGTTAGCGTTAACAAGACATCATTGGAGTGGCAATACTTCGCCATGGTTAAGGATGGGCTAATCACGCGCAACAAGATCCAGTACATTTATTGTTGCTTATTGTGCCTGAAAAAGCGGCCATGCAAGTTCTTGGACAGCTTGGTTGCCATCTACAACTGTATAATCAGCAACGCTCACAAGCACATCACTTCTACGCACTTGAACCTACATTTGGCTCGCAAGCGCTAATCGTTCGAGCCCAAACAATTGATATCAATTTTAACTTCTACATCCGCGAGCGGCAACAACATTCATGCCTTCATCAAAAGCGGTAACGATGTCATCATTGAGCATGTTCATGCGTTTGTCGCATGGCTGATCGTCAATCACAAGGCATCGTTGTCGCTTGCCACTGATGTAGACCTGAATGAGGTCATCTGGGAAGCATCATACTTGAAGTTGGGGTTGTACGTTTCAATGACACCCGACAAGATTGACCACGCGCTCATCTCCATGTTCTCTAAGTTCACCGTGTGCATCAACACGCTTATTGTCAAGGCATGGGCAATGTACATACCAGCCGACTACAACGAACTTGTTGACGAGTACACCGCTTCTAGCTATGGTTGGCTTGTGGTCTGTCATGACGGCTAGGACTTCGTCATTAAGTAGTTCTTTGACATTTTGGTGTATTGAATCGACCTGCAATCGTGGATCCGGTACAAATTGGCACTCGGCTTAGTTATGCCAAGCGAACACGGCGCCCATGCATGTAACAACATGGCCATGGTCATCCTCAAGCGTTATAACATTCGCCATAGCGACAACATCCTATCAATCAATGACACGACTAACACATTTGTCGCAATGAGTTGATTGATCGCCGATGCAGACGACACCAACAACATGCACTTGGCGAACTTGGCCTATAACCACGTGACTGGGAAGCGGAAGAGGATGCTCAACAAGGAGATTGTCGACTTGTTTGAAGAATGTAAGGACCTACTCCTAGCCGTGCGTCGAATGATTGAGTACATTTGGAACAAGAAGGCTAAATCACGCAAAATCAACTATGAAAAGTGCAACATGTAAATTGGCTATAATGTGATCAAGGTTGGCATCAACAATGACACACGCATCTCAGCTATGTGCGCATGTACCAATAGGCACTACTCCACAAATGGACATTGCACCAGTACTTCACTCACAAAAAGTCGATGGTGCACAATGCCTATAAGTTGTCGGATGAGTATTGGCAGTCCATGGCCGAGGTTGAAGCCATCATTTGGTTAGTCTATGCCCTATCGTTCACGATGCAGATTAACTTGCAGCTCATCGCTAATGCTAGTTGGCCCAATGTCATCAAGACTAAAATTGCTGCCATGTAAATGATTTACTCGATCGTCGAAATTGTGTTGTTGTCTCGTTCTCGTGAGCAGTCGGACGAAAAGAATGGTGGTGGTGACAATGGCCAATGGGATGGAAAAACACGCTAGGACCACTTGCCCAAGGTCAAGGTTAGAGCCGAACAGGTAGGCATGATCAATAGCAAGCTTTGCGACCACATCCAGAAGGAGTTGGATTCTTATTTCCCATTCCCTAGTGATCAACAACTGGTGGCGATGGTATGTGACTCGATCATGTTGACATTAGCCTTGTCGTGGCTCTATGTAGCCGAGTATAAGGACGACGTTGACAATGCTAAGGAGCTTTTCAAGTCTACTTTCGTTGACAAGGCCACGCATTTGTTCCAGCCACCCAAGCATGATGTGATGCCTAATGCGCTACTCGACGACGATGACATTGATGTACAAGTTTGTGACGATGACGACGTGTTTGGCATGGTCAACGTCAGCTCACCCGGCCAAGACATCGAAATCGGAGCGAGCACCACTCTCAACACGGCAACGCCGAGTGATTTGGCGAATGAGGCCTTCAAGGAGTGGATCTCGCTAAAGGTGGACTGGTAGGCATGGCTTTTGAACGAATAAAAGCTAGACAAAATCAATAAGAGCAAGGTCCACGCAAGCAATTAGATCTACGTTAGTGAGGTTGTCAACATGTTGAAATGGTGGCACAAGAACGACATGCATCACCACCTTGCAAAGCGCATCATGGCATGACACCTCGGCATGCTTGATTCCAACAGCTTGCAAGAGTGCATGTTCTCAGTCAATAAGCACATTGATAGCACACTCCAGCGGAACCTAGGCAATGCTAAGTTTGAAATGTTGTTAATCTTGGCGTTCAACAAGGCATTTATCAAAGACATGGAAAGCAAAGACCTATTCACAATTGACAACCTGATCACGTCATTGAGGTTGGCAGTGGACGCAACCAAGGCGACCGTGAACATCATCAAGTACTTTGATCTTGACGGCAATGTTGAGGATGACGAAATGGACAAAGGCATGGAGATAGTAGTGATGTTGAAATCGGCAGCCCGTGACATCAGTAACAACACGATGCAAACGAGTCTGCCATTGCCCGAAAGAAGGTTCATAATGAATACATGACACCAATTTGCAGCTGACTAATTCACAGCCAGAGTAGTTGACTATAGTCGACTATCTATCTATGGGCTAGAAAATAGATAGTTGCGATTATGACTACATGTAAATAATGACCGACTACATGTCCTTGGTTTTAATCCTTTCAAACTATTCATCTTTTTGAAGGAAATTGAAAAGTCCAAAGGAAGGTGGCGAATAAATTTCTCTTGAGAAATAAAAGAGGAGGTACACATTTAGATTATGCCTGCTTATAAGGAATTGAATGTTCAATAGAATATATTTTAATACTGTAAATGGACTTCAAATTTTGACAAGTCTTAATATTTCATTTTGCAAGGAATCAGAGTAGAAATATCAAAAAGAAGTTGAGAAAAAAACACAAAGTTTTCGCATGTTGATGGTGTGGTAAGAAAGGAAGGTTTTAGGGTTTCCATTTGAAGCATAATTGTGTTGAAATATTGTATATAAAAAGAAACATATAGAGAATGATTCCCTTTTGCTTTGTTTTGTGAAGGAGGAAGAGGAGGGAAGGAAGCTCAAGAATGTTGGAACCCATTAGAAAAGCATCCAAGCTCAAGGTACATCCTTTAACTTATTTTTCTCTATTTGATTTTGTTTTAAATTCTTCCATTTCCTTTCCAAGATAATCCAAGCATGAGCTTAAATTTTTGGGAAGAAAGATATGTCGAGCTTGAGCCCGATTGTGCAAAAAATGTGTAGCCACATTCAAGTTCGGCCATCTTCTTTTGTTAGTTTGCAACCTTAACAACGACCAAACTTGAGTTTGGTTATGCAAGAATGCACGATCGAACTCAAGTTTGGCTAATTTTTTATTTTTGGTTCCTATAATTGTTAATGTGGGAATTCATATTGTAGTTCAATTTTTTTCAACAAAAAAGGCTGAATGTGAACTTGACCTCAACCGTGCATGTGTGGTGAAGCTCATGCTCAGCCACACATGAATGCACAACTAAACTCATTTTTGGCTACACATGAGTGCATGACCAAGCTCATTTATGGCCAAGTTCATGCTCAACCTTGATGATTGTGAAGAATTTTGGTTTTTCACAACTATGGGTGCCAACTTTTAGCATCAAAAATTGGAGCCCAACATCATGAAGAATGCAAGTTTTTCATGACCATGTTTTTTTTTTTTCCCTTGAGGTCTTACAAGACTCTTGCAACAAAAATGGCCAAGCTTGAGGTCGACTGTGGAAAAAGGTGCAGCCAAACTCAAACTTAACCATTTTTTTTACTTTCATGTTTTAAAAAAAAACCTTGCTACAAGAATCCGAACTGCAACTCGAATTTCCATAGCATAAAAGGGTCAAGCATGAGCTTGGGCGTGCATGAGTGCATGGCCGAACTTGCACTTAGCCTTGATGGTCATGAAGAACTTTTGTTTTTCACAACTACGGGTGCCAACTCTTGCCACTGAAAGTTAGTGCCCATAGCCATGAAAAACACAAGTTTTTCATGGCCATGTTTTTTTTTTAGGATTTTACAAAACTCTTATTGGAGGAATGGTCAAGCTTGAACCTGGCTACACAAGAAGGTGCGACAAAGTTCAAGTTTGGTTTTTTTTTATTATTATTTTAAAATAAATTTTCACAAGCTTTGATGCGAGAATCTAAGTTTGATGCGCTCCCAACTCCTTGAGGGATTCAAATGTGAGTCCCAAACAAAAAAACAATGGAAGAGCAAGGAGTCGGGGCATGCTCCTTGGCTCGAAACACTTTGGAGGGGTACAGGGGTGTGTTCGAGCTCTGGGATGGGACTAGGAAGAATTGACAAGCTTCACTTACTCACACAGGCCTGCACAAAACCAACACAAGGTCGTTAGTGCATAGTTGGAGCACTTTTGATGTTAGGACAAGCCACGGGCAACTCGGACTCATAAGACTCATCACGGCCTGGACTTGGGGGAAGCCACCATCTTCCCCTTATAGTATATTCTATGCCTCTCCACGAGGTTCACATCCAAATGGCATTTTGTCATGGGACTCCCAAGTGGGAGTTTCAAAATCGCCAAAGTTGGGCCTTCCGCGATTTTGGGGGCCCATAACTTCGCGTGTAGACCTTGGATTGAGATGAGGTTTAAAGCAAAGTTATAGCCCTCGTCAAGAGCTTTCCAATGGTATGTTGCACGCCACCTGAACATAACTAAATCTGGTTGATTTGCGACTTTTAGTGGTCGGGAGTCAAAAAAGGCTGAACGTGAGATCAGTTACACACTCGTTAAGAGCCAAACTCATGTTCCACCTTCATGGTTGTGAAGAACATTGATTCTTCACAACTATGGGTGCTAATTTTCAACACCAATAGTTGGCACCCATGTCAAGAAAGAACACAAGTTCTTTTTGGTTTTTTTATTAAAAATTCCACTAGTTCATTTTGTTTTTTTAAGTCTGTTGTAGGACAAGGAGTTGAGCTTAACTTGGCCCCTCATGCTTGTGTAGCCGAACTAAAGCTTAGCCACTTCTTTACTTTAAAAAAAAAATTGTAGGTTTTTGTGGTGTAGTTTGAGCTTGTGTTTTCATGAAGAATTTGGGTGTTGTAACCTCACTTTGGCCAAGTGTGGGGGTGAATCCCAACACTTCCAAAGTTGGGGATTTGGAGTCCTCGGGGACTCCCGAATGTTTAGAATTCGACAGCAAGGCCCAAAACACCTCGCATTGAGGTATTTTTGGTGTCATTGGAAAGTTCTTGAAGAGTAGATATCGAAGATGGCCTCTCATCGGTCATTTGGACATCTGTAGCCCAAGTTATGGGCAAAAGAAGGGCCGGGAGTCAAACTGGCAGTTTGACTCCCGACCACTAAAAGTCGGGAATCGACCTCTTTCCGACCTCCGAATTGAGAGTGCAAGACGTCGTTGGAAAGATCTTGACGAGGGCTACAAGTTTGGTATAGACCTTGTTGCGATCAGACTTTGCAGTCGGGAGTTATGAGCTCCCAAAGTCCCAGGACTCCACCCGGGATAATTTCGGGACAATTTCGGGACTCCAACTTGGGAGTCATGGGAAAAAGAGCCATTTGGATGTAGCCTCAGCAGAGCGTCGCAGAGAATATTATATGGGGGAAGGTGGTGGCTTCCCCCGAGTCCGGGTCGTGGTGTGTCTCGTGGTCCAAAGTGCCCGTGGCTTGTCCCAACACCCAAGGGTGTCTCGAAAATGTGAACTAACCACTTTGTGGTTTGTTTTGATGCAGATTCAAGCTTGATCTACTAAACCTTCTTCCTAGTTTAATCCCGGGACTTCTAGCACGCCCCTTTACCCCTCTATAGTGCTGGAAGTCGGGAGCGCCCTTCTGAGTCCCTCTTTCCGTAACTACACTTTGGTGAACCCTCAAGTGAGTTCACCCCGGGACTTGGGAGTGCATCACTGGGTCCTTTGTGGCCATCAACACAACCTTTTGGTGCCAATGGTCATGAAGAACCCTAGTTCTTCATTTTTAAATTTTTTTTGTTTTGTCTTATTCATTTCCTATTCATTTATATAATGTTGTTTTATTCATTTTGCATGTATTTTTACAGTGTTATGAAGGAACACAACTTGCAATTATTGATGTTGGACAAGTATGTTTTGACTTTTATGATTGTCTTCTTGTTAATTTCATTTCTTCTCAACACATTCATGTGATTTGCAAGTTTTTGGATGTGTGGAGACGTTGGACAACTTGTCTTTTGATAGGACATGTTATCCAAATGAACAAAATTAACACCACAATGATTTTGGAGAAGTATAAATTGCTTCCTAAGCACAAGGCCATGATGAACATCCTTCTTTGCAAGATGAAATTGATGCATGTAGTCTGCCCTACCTTGAAAATTTATGTTCTCAAAATGGAATAGGCTTTCCACTCTCGATATCATGAGGGTGATAAGGTTTTTTATGTGTCCCCATTGAACTGGAAGGGATAAGAGGAGTTTGTTGATGATCTTAAGGCCATATGGAATCCCCATTGGCACTCATAAAACCAAAGGTTTGAAGACTTCTTCTTGGCGGATCTTGATCTGATTTTTTTTCTTCTAAAAGTATGTTTTTGTGTGCGATGGTAACCACAAGCTACAAGCTTGGATGCCATATATTTGTTGTGTCCATGGTGATGATGCATGGTGGCATATCTTTGTGGACTCCATTTTGATGGACACCTCTCATGGGTTGGTTGAACTTTTGCCAACCATGATAAACTTGAGCATGTAATTCATTAACTCTTATTATTGATCTAAAAACTTTTATTTTAATTTATTGCAATTTAATGTTCAACGTTTTCAACTTTGGTTGTTTGAAAATTGCTTTATGTGGGAAGGTCTGTGAAGCTAGATTATGTTCGACCTTTCTTCATCCATGAATTTTTTCGAATCAAATCCATTGGTATCATACCTTTGGAGCAATTCTAAGAACTTCTACCTTCAAATGTGTATAAAAGATGCTAAAGCAAATCTTGGAAGACTTGGCATTCTCTTACTTCTAAGGTGTTCTTAAACTGCATGTACAAGGTGAGCCAAATTTTGTTCCTTCTTATTTTATTTCTATATGTCACCTCCTAGCTATTACTTGGTAACATTTTTCACATGCCTTGATCTTTTGATTGTTTTTTGCAACATGGGATCTTAATTACCAGAGATGTCATTGTGAAGATGTATTATGAGGAGTTCCCCCTGGAGGTTGATTGATCCCCCATCAAGCTAAGGAGCGGATGGAAAAAGGCAATGGAGCAAATAAAAAAGGACCTCTACTCTTTTTTTTGCAAGCACCTTCCTATGTGTGATCATGCCTTTGCCACAAAATTCCTCAAATAAATCCAAGCTCATTATGACATGAACTTCAAACTGGAAATGTTCACAAAGTAGCTATAGATGTTAGTTTACGCATGTGTATATCCTAAGTAGAAGGTTGCTTGGCTCAAATAGTGGAATGAATCAGGTGTGATTTGAAAGGCCAAGAAATTTCCTACATTTGGTTTTTCTAATTATCAGTTTGATAAATGGTTCCAAAAGGCCACATTCTAGCATCAAGTGAACATCTTAATTTAGTTTAGTTTTTGGATAATCCCCATTATTTTAAACTATTTTGACTCTAATATTTATTTCTTGTTTCATGCAGTTGGAGGTGGAAGTTCTAAAACTCTATGATTGTATGGCCTCTGACCTAGAATTAATTGTTAGAGATGTCCTTGGAGTTGTTTCTTTCACCTGCTACATCCCTACATCCACGGGTGGAGGTAATCCATTTGGAAGTCCGGCTTCTTTTGAAAATTCAAAACCTGGGATGGAATTTGGAGAAGCAAAAGTTGGGAGCAACAAACTAATGCAAAGGAAGCTTTCAAGAGAATGCTCTATGGGCAAACATCATATGCTTCCTCCTAGTGTTTTTTTGGGCTTCATTTTATATTCAAGAACATGGATATTGGTCCAACTTTCAGTGCTGAGAGTTTAACAATAGTGACTTGATGTTTACATTCATGGTATAATTTCCAATCTTCATCCTCTTACTTTTTTCTGTCTTATACAATTGATTTATAAAGCATGTACTTCTACCACATTTTCCTTCAGGTTAATGTTATTAAGTGATTGCCACACCTCCTCAAGATTTGGTGTTGTCACAACCCTAGCCTTGGGCTCGCAACCAAGGCAAGGGCTTACGAGGGTGCGGACCAAAAGGGAAGTTCGGGAATCACATTTCGTGCTCTTGGGAGTGTAAAAGAGTGTGAGGGAATGAACCATCACACTCCTAAATGAGCTCCTACTTTGGGAGTTGGAGTCCTGATGGACTCCCAAACCTTTAAAAAACCATTACAGAGGTCAAAACCCATTGGATTTAGAAGTTCCTAGAAAGACCTTGGAACTCAAATGTTTAAAATGGGTTCGTATGACCCATTTGGACACTTGAAACACAAGTTATGGCCAAAAGAAAGGCCACAAGTCAAATTGACAATTTGACTCCCGACCACTAAAAGTCAAGAATCACCCTGAATTGCTTACGTGTAGGTGACGTGCAACATACCGTTGGAAAGCTCTGGACAAGGGCTACAACTTTGCTTCAGACTTCATCTCAATTAAAGGTTTGCAAGCAAAGTTATGGGCCCCTAAATTTGCGAAAATCCTAGTTGTGGGAATTTTGAAACTCCCATTTGGGAGTCCTAAAACAAAATGACATTTGGGTGTTGGTCATGTGGCTAGGCATAAAGTATATTGTAAGGGGGAAGGTGGTGGCTTCCCTTAAGTTTGGGCTATGGTGAGTCTTATGAATTCGTGTTTGCCCATGGCTGGTCTGTGCACCAAACTGTTGCAGTTATGCACTAACCAACTTGTTTTTGGTTTGTGCAAGTTTGTGTGAATAAGTAAATTACTTGTTAATCTTCCTAGTCCCATCCCGGAGTTCTAGCACGCCCTTCTACCCCCAAAGTGCTACGAGCCAAGGAGCTTGGCCTAGCTCCTTACTCTTCCGCTATTTTCATTTCAAACTTACATTTGAGTTTATTAAGAGCTTGGGAGCGTGTCAAGTGTGAACCCAAGGTGGACAACTCTATGTTTTGCAAATATGTTCTCAAGGATTGGTCATCTTCACACCTCTTGGACTATGGTTGGTACTTTGATTACCTAAAGGATTATACTCCATCGTAAAAAATTGCCCTCCATGGGAAGATTGATCATCGGTTCCAATCTAGGTTTGATGCATCCTTAACTACTTTAGTTGAAGCATCCACAAAGAGAGGTAGGAGGAAAAGGAAGGAGCAGGTTAAAGAGATTGAAGACATTTTGGACATGACGAGGGAGTATGTCAAGGTTGCTTTGCATGGGAATACTCCATTTGTGTAAATCACTCCTCGGGGTTTTCTGAGGGTGGTGGTTCCTTCTCCACATTGCACCCCCACTTGGCCTATTCCTAATGTAATTCCATCCAATAGGCTAGATGGATGGCATTGCACTACCCTTCCATTTTCCTAGCCGACCATCACTTCACAAAGGCAAAAGATTGGGAAGTCATTCGAATAATTTGTCATAATTTCAGAAGTCATTCACCAGGTTGTTCCCTTCTCAATGCATTTTCAATCCTTCTTCGTCTATAGGCAACTCTTGAAGGCAATTTGAACCTTGTCTTTGCTTATGTTCCAAGGGACCTTCCTATGCCATTTGTTTCAACTTCCCAAATATAGATTCATGTTTGGAATAAGCTAGTTGAAGATTATGTGGTCTCCGTCTTTGACTTTGTAAACAAGTTTTTAACAAATGATGGGGTAGTATTATTTTTCTACCTTGATGATTTTTGTATTCTGAAGGAGATCATATCATATATGGAAAGCTATATATTACATGTCCCCCTTCTCATTGTTCTCTCCTTTGGGATGTTACAAACCTTGTTGAACCAAATTACTCTACTGGGGAGGGATTTTAGCAAATTGAATCTCTTTTGTGTTTTCCCCTACATACAAGGATTTATTATAGAAGGGGGTCAATGTTTGGAATGAAAACATCCTTTACAACTATATTGATGTGTCTTCCATGAGTAAGTTTAAGAATGGAAGGCCATTTTGGGCAGCTAAGGAAATTCATCTCGTGATTCTTCAAGCCTTGATAAAAATTTGTTGTCAATCAAGATCCTTAGTTGTGGACTTGTTTAGCTCTACATGTTCCTTCAAATTCCTTTCATTTAGTTCTTTCCTTGCTTTCAATCCCATTTTTTTTTTTAAATCATGTTCCAAGCAAGCAATAACATTAAAGTTTACTAGATCTTCCAACGTCATATTCTAGCTCTTGAGCTGGACATGGAGGTGTTCGAAGAGGTGCTGTAATTGTTTATTGAGGTTCCCAACCTCGTGGGAAAATGTCGCGCTATACAATTGGAGGATGAGGACTTCCCACCACCAAAGTGGTCTAAACGAAACTTGAATTGTGAGTAAGTCTATCTTTTTGTCTTTTTTGGATTTGTTGTTGTGGATTCTTCTTTATTTTTCGTAATTGTCACCTTTTGGTACTTTTGTATAAGGCTTCCATCTCCTGCTCCCATGGGTCTTGTTTTTTTCTCAACAAAGGATTTATAGTTTAATCCATTTAGGAACTTTTTGTTGCCTTCATATGTCAAGGTTGAAGCCCAAGTCATAGCTTCCATGATTTTACCACCTAGCAATAAAAAGCATGTTAGGTGTGATTCTTTTGTTAGATCTCTAGTTGATGATGAGGCCATCAAGTGAGGTAGGTCCTTGTTGAGCTCGGGGTGGATCATTAAGTCCTTGAATCCTCTATGTGATCCTATGGTTAAGTGGTGAGTTCAATTTCATTGTTTTTATTTCTTTTTTGGCAATTGTTGTAATCAGTATTATGCTTTAGATTATTTATCCATCTAAAGACCTTTTGATCCCTTGTACCATATTTATTTGATTTACTTAATTATGGAGTTCTTCTCCTTTCCTCCTCTGATTGTGCATGATCCATTATTTAGAATTATTCACTCAAAATTCTCCATTATTGGAACATAATTTATTTTTTCTAGAATTGAGGTCCAATGCACAAAACCCATAATCCATTGTGACACATTTAATTCATGCTAAAACAATGGTTTCTATTATTTAATTCCTTCATAAATCTTTGTTGACTACTCAATTTCCTTATGTTCAAGTGGCGTGCAACATATCGTTGGAAAGCTCTAGACAAGGGCTACAACTTTGCTTTAAACTTCATCTCAATCAAAGAGTTATGGGCCCCCCAAAGTTGCAAAAATCCTAGTTGTGGGAATTTCGGGACTCCCAAAACAAAATGACATTTGGGTGATGGTCCTATGGTTGGGCATTGAGTATAATATAAGGGGGAAGGTGGTGGCTTCCCCAAGTTTAGGCCGTGATGAATCTTGTGAATCCATGTTTGCATGTGGCTCCTTTATGCACCAAATTGTTACAATTATGCACTAACCAACTTGTTTGGTTTGTGTAGGTCCATGTGAGTAATTAAATTGCTTGTAAATCTTCCTAGTCCCGTCCCAAAGTTCCAACGTGCCCCTTTACACCCAAAGTGGTGTGAGCTAATGAACGCACCCCAACTCCTTCTCCTTTTGTTATCTTCACTTTTGGACTCGAAGTTGAGTCCATCAAGGAGCTTGGGGGTGCGTCACATTTGATTTTGAGTGGCAACATATTGAAGGTCATTCACATGTATGTAATGCCTTGTTGTTCTTTATACACGACTTTTAATTATTTTAAATCTTTTTTTATTATAGAATAAACAAAATGCACAATTTCAGATGTTAATGTTACCCATATTGGTAATAGGTGACTTAATAGGTTGATAATGTAAGCAAGTTGTTAAACTTAACCTGTTATTTAACCTAACCTATAGAATTGATTTAACCAATTATTAAATGCGGTAGGTAATGTTACTAAGTTAAGATGATAGGTTGACAAGTTAATTAATAAGTGATATGTATAATTTATATTTGATAGAATTGATAGTTGAATATGTACTTAAACAAGGTGTATTTTTTTTTAAATTTTGGATTGTTAGTTTTGGTATTAACTAATGATTTTTTATGATGTTTAGTCACAACTATTGTATTTTGAAATAGCTAGTATAAGAACTAAGAGGGCAAACTCATTAAGGACTTTTTGGATTTCGTTCATGATTATGTTTTTCATTATTCAATTATGGAACATGGATCAAAAAAAAATTCAACCCATTTCCTTCAAGCTTGAGCAATTTGTGTACATGTTAGTTCAGGATTTGTAGTGGTTTAAGTTTTATTTGTGTATTGTATGTACATGTTGTTATTTAAAGAATCTATTGTTGAAAAATCCATAAATAAATTAACCTTGATGGGAATATAAATACCTATTAACATTTGGCAACCACATAATGGATCAAAATTTAAAAGCAATCATGCTTAGAATTTATAGTTATATTGGGTAGTTTTAGAAGATTAGGTTTGAAAAACAATCATGCTTCAAATTCTAATTTGTCATATGTTTGCTTGTTTTGTTTAAACTCTAGGATTCAAGTTTATGATCTTGATTTAATATGAAAGCATTAGGAATAGGGTGAGGTTAATTTAAAGTTTTTGAAAATAGATAGGTGCCCAATCTATAAAAGAAGTTTTATACAAACTTTTAATTACTGGGAAAGGTTGTTTTGAAAAAAAATAAAAATCTATTGTTCAAGACTAATGCAAAGGCTTTACTAGAACTTGTTGAGTTTAGAAAATGTCAAGAGTAGTTACTAGAAGTCTTAGAAAATAACAACATGTCAAATGTCAACTTGTTCAAGAACATGCACAAGAACAAAATGAACAAGTGCAACCTATGGGAGATGAACATTTGAACATAACAAACATGGATGCAGTACAAAGGGGAAAAATCAATGAACTACATCAAAATGTAGCAAAATAGGATGTAGCAAAATAGTGTTTTTTACCACTCATCAAGAAACACCACAAATAATAACCCAACCAAAGGTAGTGAATGTTCATAATGATGACAATCAATTAACTTGTTCAATGAATTTGTTCGACAACCATGGTGATATGCAACCCTAGGTTACAATCTACCTAGAATCGATGCATCTACACCAATTACAACATCTATTGCTTTTCAAAACCAACCATCATACACCAACATTCATTTGGACTAATTTGGAGATGGAACGACTTCACCTACTCAAGAAGTTGGAGTAGTTTTGTCATATCGATCGAAGACCATCTTATCAATCAGTTTTTACACCGCATGTAGAACCTATTGAACTTAAAGCAACACCCACAATTGTTCAATGTGGAGTCACTTATCCATAAGACACTTGGCCAGTGAGATTAATACTTGGTTCAAATCAACAATTTACAAGTACCGCATCATAGACTAGTTTCAAGAGGAAACCAAGGTGTTGGAACTATGACTTGTTCATATTTTCATAAAATGGGACACCTGTTCAATTGTTGCCATTTGTTCATCATAGGTTAAAGCAATTATTTGGGGATGAAGTGATGAATATTCATCTACTTGTTCTTCCAAGCACTATACTAGCAGTACCCAATGTGTTTGTATTAGGAACTCAAGCCATGAACCTTAGTATAAGTCATACAATAATACTTGTTAATTATTAGACAATTTAGTCACAACCTATTACACCAATTGTACCAAGTCAAACTAGTATGATACCTACTTCAACATACCTATTGTGGTATAATGTCATACCCCCTTTTATGCCTTTAGATCATAATTTGTATCCAATTTATCAAATTGGAGCAAAAGGACTTGATTCACTACTATAATTCCTAAATTTTTTTACCATACATTTTGGTGAAAAAAAACCCATTTTGGACAGGCATAAAAAAAACCTCTTAGTCATTTTGGAAAAGTCATTTGAACTTGTCCATTATGACTGGACCATGTACTTTTTGACCAAGATTAAGTTGGCATTTTTTATTAGTCATTTCAACTATTACTTTTAATTAGTCATTTCGATTAGTATTTTTGACAAGTCAAACACCATTTTGACTAGGCAAATGCCATGTGGCATTTAAATTGTGGCCACCCAAGTTAAACCATATGGCATCAAAATGTGGGCCACCTAGGCTATGCCACGTGGCATTTAAACATTGGCCATTAGGCTATGCCACATGTATATAACTAAATTAGATACATATTCCGAAGGTCCCTATGTTTATGAACCTACAACCTAAACTCCTAAGCCTAAGTTTAGGAGCCTATAACTAGCAATTAGTTATAGAAGCCTAAAGTAGGCTAGGGCAACCTAAGCTATGACCTTTACTATGTTTAAATGTATAGCACCTAGATTAACCTACACATAGATGACCTAGGTAGGAAAACCCTATTTCAATTTGAATGTGGCCTTTATGGTTGAACCTTTTCAATTGGCTCGTCTCAAGTGGCCTTCCTTTTGAAAATATTTTTTATGTCTTGGATGCTTATGGTGCATCTATTTACATTGTTCATCATTTGGAAAGGATGACAAATAACATGGGACAAACTTTTGGGAAGGAAAAACATTTTCATGTCCACACAACACTAGAGCCTTTTAGCTCACACAACATTATTCCTAAATAATTATGTAAGATACATAAATTAAGTAAATAAATAAATAAATAAATAAAGAGGTAGGTAAATATGTATATTAATTAAGTTAAAATAAAAATTAGTAATAGTTAATATCTAGTTATTCTATTATACTTAATAATTACAACCAAATTATAACTAATCCTTACAAATTTGACCTAATTCATGATATATTATCAAAAATGTATCTATAATAGTTCATATTTAACTATTTAATTTAACATTCATTAGTGTATTTTAGGTAAATAACTAGTTAACCAACTAGTAATTTATCATAGGTATATAAATGGCCTACCTTAGCCTATATAAGTAAATACGTGGAGTATAGGTAGGGTATGTATAAATAAATACACCTACATGTAAGCTAATTCTATTTAGGTTATTTAGCCACATACTTACATTACATAAGTTAAATAAGTGAGTAATTGAACCTATAAAAAATTAATTATGGCAAAACTAATGATTGGTAAAATAATGTTTAAACCAACCACAACTAAAATAATTATGGAAAAATAAACATGACTAAACTAATTATGGTTCAATTAACCATATATAAATAAATATGGTGAAATTAATGATGAATAAAGTAGATAAGGCCAAAACAACCAGTAGATAAATATGGCTAAACTAACCATAAGTAAAGTAAATATGGCCAAATTAACGAATGAATAAATGTTTTATTGCTAAACCAACCATGGCTAAATTTAAAATAGTTAAATTAATCAATCAATAAATATTTTATGACTAAACTAGAAATGATTGAACTAATTATGAATAAAATAAATATGGCCAAACTAATCAAGGAATAAATGATTTATGGTTAAACCAATTGTGGTTAAATTATAAATGGTTAAATTAACCCATGAATAAATATTATATGGCTAAATTAATTATGGCTAAAATAAATATGAATGAAATAACCATGAATAAAATCAAAATGGTTAAAACATTCATGTCAAAACTAACCAAGGCTAAATTATAAATGGTTAAACTAAGCATGCGTAATTAAATTTGGCTAAACTAACTAATGAATAAATATTTTATGGCAAAACCAATTATGCAAAAAATATTATGGCTAAAATAAACATGAATGAAATAATTATGGCCAAAATAAAAATGGATAAAATATTTATGGTAAAATAAAATGTGGCTAAAGTATAAATGGTTAAACTAACCATGAGTACATAAATTTTGGTAAACCAACCATTAAAAAAATGAATATTGCTAGACTAACTAATGAATAAATATTTTATGCCAAAACCAATTATGTAAAAAATAAATATGGCTAGAATAAATATGAATGAAATCGTTATGATTAAAATCAAAATGATTAAAATAATTATGGAAAAATTAAACATGGCTAAACTATAAATGGTTAAATTAACCATGAGTAGATAAATGTGGCTAACCTAACCATTAATCAAGTTAATATGGCTAAAATAAACATGAATGAAATAATTATGGCTAAAATCAAAATGGTTAAATTAATCGTGAGTAAATAAATTTGGCTAAACTAACCAATAATAAAATCAATATAGCTAAAATCGCTAATGAATAAATATTTTATGCCAAAGTAATTATCGAAAAACTAATTATGACTAAAATAAGCATTAATGAAATAATTATTGCTAAAATCAAAATGATTAAAATAATTATGGCAAAACTAAACATGACTAAACTATAAATGGTTAAATTAAGCATGAGTAAATAAATTTGGCTAAAGTAACCACTAATAAAGTGAATATGGCTAAAATAGCTAATGAATAAATATTTTATGCCAAAATGAATTATCCAAAAATAATTATGACTAAAATAAACATGAATGAAATAATTAGGGTTAAAATCAAAATGGTTAAAATAATTATGGTAAAACCAACCATGGTTAAATTACTAACCACAAGAAATAAAATTGGCTAAAATAAACATGAGTGAAATAATCACGGCTAAAATAAAAGTGTTTAAAATAATTATGGCAAAACCAACCATGGCTAAATTAACATTAAGGTAAAATAATGATATGTTAAAAATAAATATAGTTGATTTAGTTATGTTTATAATAACCATGGTTAAATTATTTATAATTAAAAATTTCACAAGTAATTGAACCATAATTAATTTCAATATAATTAATTTAGCCATAGTTAAATAAACCATATATATATATATAATTTAATCATTATTTATTTAGTTGTGATTAACTAACTTTTACATCTTCCAACTTTTTTCTAATTGGTCAAACATAACCAAAATGTTAAATGTAGTCTTAAAATAGTTAACTATAATATTAAAATTTGTAATTGGCCCTTTTGGTTAGGCCATTGGCCATTTTGACTAAACCTACTTAGTTAACCCTTATTGACTAGGGCACTTGCCAATTTGACTAAATTGGGTGGTCTTATTGATTATGTCATTAACCAATTTGATTAGGTGGTATTTTTAAGTTCAATTTGACTAGATGTTTGATTTGACTACTTGTCAAAT
>Ga0116226_10001834_pt1 | contig 18447 bp, 20 predicted proteins | sample S1TSphfallax_FD_89692 | JGI IMG/M metagenome (GOLD analysis project Ga0116226, IMG submission 89692) | Host-associated microbial communities from peat moss isolated from Minnesota, USA - S1T2_Fa - Sphagnum fallax MG | ecosystem: Host-associated > Plants > Peat moss > Unclassified | place: USA... | reverse complement strand
TGAAGCACACGCTGTCCTGGTGCGACGACAAGGGCGCCGTGAAACTGGATTACCGTCCGGTGAAGATGCAGACGCTGACCAACGAAGTGTCCGTGTTCCCGCCGAAGAAGCGCGTGTACTAGAGGGGCATGGCGTCTGATAGGCGACGCCATGCCCCTCTAGTTGCTTGTTTGATCGCGTGATTCAGACCTTCCGGTGATTCCACCCTCGGTCATCACGCTCTGAGGAAGATAGAGATGGTCGAGTTCACGCTTCCCAAAAACAGCAAGGTCGAGGCCGGCCGCACCCACAAGGCGCCGGCCGGCGCCAAGCGCGTGCGCGACTTCAAGATCTATCGCTGGAATGCCGATGACGGGAAGAACCCCAGCACCGACACCTACCAGATCGATCTCGACGCCTGCGGCCCGATGGTTCTGGACGCGCTGATCAAGATCAAGAACGAGGTCGACCCGACGCTGACCTTCCGCCGCTCGTGCCGCGAAGGCATCTGCGGCAGCTGCGCGATGAACATCGACGGCACCAACACGCTGGCCTGCCTGAAGCCGATCGACGAGGTAAAGGGCGATGTGCGCATCAACCCGCTGCCGCATATGGCCGTGGTGAAGGACCTGGTGCCCGACCTGTCGCAGGCCTACGCGCAGCTGCGCAGCATCGAGCCGTGGCTGCAGTCCGATACGCCGGCGCCGCCGGATGCCGAACGCCTGCAGAGCAAGCAGGAACGCGCCAAGCTGGACGGGATGTGGGAATGTATCCTGTGCTTCTGCTGCACCACCTCCTGCCCGAGCTATTGGTGGAATGGCGATCGCTATCTCGGGCCGGCCGTGCTGCTGGCCGCCTATCGCTGGATCGCCGATAGCCGCGACGAGGCGACCGGCCAGCGGCTGGACGCGCTGCAGGACCCGTTCAAGCTGTATCGCTGCCATACGATCATGAATTGCACCCAGACATGCCCGAAAGGGTTGAACCCGGCGAAGGCGATCGCCGAGATCAAGCATTTGATGCTGGAGCGGCAAAGTTAAGGCCAGGGCTCTGCCCTGGACCCGCTGGGACCGGGGGCCCCAGACCCCGGTACTTTTATGGTGGGAACGACAGGGTCTTTGACTGGTGCAATGGTTTGGGCTTCGCCAGGGACACTGGCGAAGCCCATACTTCCTTATGCCATGGGGTCTGGGGACCCCTGTCCCCAGCGAGTCCAGGGCAGAGCCCTGGCCTTTGTTTGATGTCTCTCTTTCTTTCCAGCCTGTTCGCCGACCACGCCGTCTTTCGCGTGGTTTGGAGCAACGCCGCCGAGGTGCTGCCCGGCCGGCTCTATCGCGCCAACCATCTCACGCCCCGTCGGCTTGCGGCCATGATCCGCAGCCATCGCATTCGCACCGTGATCAATCTGCGTGGCCGCGAAAAATACACGGCCTCCAATGCGTTGTCCGAGGCGGTCGCCGCACGTTTGGGCGTCGACTATGTCTATGTTCCCTTCGAAAGCCGTGGCGCCCCTCACCGCGATCGCATTCTGCGGTTTTACGACCTGTATCGCGGCATGACCGAGCCTGCGCTGGTGCATTGCAAGTCCGGGGCTGACCGTGCCGGTCTCGCGGCGGGGCTGGTCATCCTGTTCGAGGGTGGCACCGCGGCGCAGGCGTTGCGGCAGTTGTCACTGCGATTTTTGCATTTCCGCCGTTCGCGCACCGGCATTCTCGACGCGTTCTTCCTGCGCTTTCAGGCCGATGCCGAGGGCAAAAAGCCGTTTCTGGACTGGGTTCGCGACGATTACGACGAGGTCGCCCTGATGCGCGGCTTCCACGCCTCGGGGCTGGCGAGCTTCGTCAATGACCGGCTGCTGGCGCGGGAATGATGGCGACCTGCCGGACCCAGTCGTCGAGATTATAATGGTTGGAGATGCGCGCGACCTTGCCGTCACGCAGCGTGAAGAACGCGCCGGCCGGTAGCACGTAGGTTTGTCCCTGCGCGGGCGGGGTGCCGGCGGGCACGCCAGGGTCGGTCGCGATATAGGTGCCGTGCACCGTGAATTCGGCGGCGGCCCGGCTGGCGTCGGGGCCCGTCATCACCACCAGATCGTCGATGCGCTCGCGGTAGCAGCGCGTCATGTGCGCGACGAAGCGGGCGAAGGCGGGCTTGCCGATCTGGCGTTCGCCTTGGCTGATGTCGTGGATCACGTCCTCGGTCAGCAGGTCCAGAAAGGCGTCGGCGTCGCCCGCATTGAAGGCGGCGTAGTAGGCGTGGATCAAGGCTGCCGTGTCGGTCATGCCGCCATGGTGAGGCGTTTCAGGAAGGCCGACAAGCGATGCCGGCGCAGCTCCGAGCGGGCCGCGCTGTCGGCGGTCATGTAGTTGAGCTGCACGACATAGCGCTGCCCGACGAACTGCTTGTGGCCGTGCCAGGTGGTCGGGCCGTTGGGAAACACCAGCAGCGCGCCGTTCACCGGGGGCACCTCGACGGCGTAGTTGTCGATGTCGCTGCCATCGCGCAGCAGCCGCAGGCAGCCTTCCTGGCGGGCCCAGGAGTCCGTCTCCGGGTTCAGATAGAGCAGCACGGTCACCCGCTTGGCGGTGGAATCGCAATGAATCCGCCCGTCCTTCTCCCGCGACCGGCCGCGCAGCGTCACCATGGTCGGCGCGTCGGTGAGGTCGAGGCCGAACTTGCTGGCGACCGCGTCCCGGAATTCCGGGCCTTCCAGGGCGCGCATCATCGCCAGCGCGTTGGGCCCGAGCTTCAGCGAGCCGGTCGGGAACGAGCCGCCGCGCGACATCTCCGGCAGATCGGCGACGATCCCGGGGAGCGCCTGCGGGCGGATGAAATTCGGCAGCATGATGTGCACGAATGGATCGGTCGCGACCGGGGTCGCGCGCAAGGCCTCGAAGTCCAGCTGCCTCATCAGATGAGCTCCTCGTTTGCACGGTTTTGTTTTATGCGGAATCCCGCTATTTCGCGCCGCAACATGGATGCATCTCCCGCCTCATCGCCCAATACTCCGCGCGACGGCGCGGCGGCAATGGTCAGTGATCTCTCGAACGGTCCACTGCCCGCCTATCGCGCCCGGGTGACCGGCGGCGATCTGGCGGCCGATCCCTCCCAGAGCATGGCCGCCGAGCGGCTGCAGGATTTGTGGGTCAAGCTGCGCGGCTACGACCCGACGCGGCCGGAAGCCGCCACGCCCGGCCTGCTCGCCCGCTTTCTGCGCCGCAAGCCGACCGAGGGCGCCAACGACGCCCGCCCGAACGGACTATATCTGGTCGGCGAGGTGGGTCGCGGCAAGTCCATGCTGATGGACCTGTTCTTTGCCGCCGCCGACGTGCGGCGCAAACGGCGCCTGCATTTCCACCGTTTCATGCAGGACGCGCACGCCCGCATCTTCGCCTGGCGCCGCGCCAACCCGACCGGCACCGACCCGATCCCGCCATTGGCCGACAGCATCGCCGCCGAGGCGGCGTTACTGTGTTTCGACGAATTCCAGGTCAACGACATCGCCGACGCGATGATCCTGGGACGATTGTTCGAGGCGCTGTTCGCCCGCGGCGTGGTGGTGGTCGCGACCTCCAACATCCTGCCCGACGATCTGTTTCGCGGGCAGCCCGGGCGCGACGCGTTCCTGCCGTTCATTGCCATCCTGCAGCGCCATCTGGACGTGCTGGTGCTGGAATCCGGCCGCGATTTCCGCCGGGCGAGGCTGCGCGCCATGCCCACCTGGCACGTGCCGTCGGACGGCCGGGCCGAGCGCGCGCTCGACCTCGCCTTCGAACAGCTGACCGGCCATGCCACCCCGCGTGAGGAGCGCCTCACCGTCACCGGCCGCACGCTGCTGGTGCCGCAGGCCGCCGAGGGCGTCGCGCGGTTCGAATTCGCCCAGCTTTGCGGAACGGCGTTGGGAGCCGGCGACTATCTGGCGCTCGCCACCCATTTCCATGCCGTCGTGCTGGATGCCATCCCCCGCCTGTCGCCGGACAATTTCGACGAGGCGCGCCGCTTCATCGTGCTGATCGACGCACTGTATGACCACCGGGTGAAGCTGGTGGCCTCCGCCGACGCCCTGCCGGATCAGCTCTATCAGCGCGGCGAGGGGGCCAAGGCTTTTGAACGCACCGCCTCGCGGCTGGAGGAGATGCAAAGCCAGGAATATCTGGCGCTCCCGCATCTGACCTGAGCAGCTTGCGGCGCGCGCCCGCGCATCCGAAAGCGAAACGCCCTATATCCCGGCGGATGGAACCCCTCGCGCTCTATATCCACTGGCCATTCTGTCTGGCCAAGTGCCCCTATTGCGACTTCAACAGCCATGTCCGCGACCGCATCGACCAGACCCGCTTTGCCGCCGCCCTGATCGCCGAACTGCGCTGGGAGGCCGCCCGCCTCGGCCGCCGCCCGCTCGCGTCGATCTTCTTCGGGGGTGGCACCCCGAGCCTGATGGTGCCCGATACGGTGGCCAGCCTGATCGCCGAAGCGCGCCGTCTGTTCGCGCCGCTGCCCGACATCGAAATCACCCTCGAGGCCAACCCCACCAGCGTGGAAGCCGGCCGCCTCGCTTCGTTCGCGCAGGCCGGTGTCAACCGCGTGTCGCTCGGTGTGCAAAGCCTGAACGAGGCCGATCTGCGCCTGCTCGGCCGCCAGCATTCCGCCGACCAGGCCATCGCCGCCCTGGAGGCAGCCCGCCGCCACTTCCCGCGCCTCTCGTTCGACCTGATCTATGCCCGCCCCGGCCAGACGCTGCCCGCCTGGCGCGCCGAATTGCGCCGGGCGCTCGATCTCGCCGCCGACCATCTGTCGCTGTACCAGCTCACCATCGAGCCCGGCACCGGCTTCGAGGCCCTGCATCGTCGCGGTGAACTGGTCATGCTCGATGATGACGACGCGGCGGCCCTGTATGCCGCGACCGGCGAGGAAGCCGCCCGCTTCGGGCTGCTGCCCTACGAGATTTCCAACTACGCCCGCCCCGGCTCGGAAAGCCGCCATAACCTGACCTATTGGCGCTACGGCGACTATGCCGGCATCGGCCCCGGCGCGCATGGTCGGATCAGCCTCGACGACCAGCTGATCGCCACCCGTCGCCATCGTGCCCCCGAACCCTGGGCCGAGCTCGTCGAATCCCAGGGACACGGCAGCACCGCGGAGGAAATCGTCACCCCAGCCAATCGCGCCCGCGAAATGCTGCTGATGGGCCTGCGCCTCGCTGAAGGCATCGACCGCAGCCGGTTCCACCAACGCACCGGCCAAACACTGGCAGCCTCCGTCCACCAGGACATCCTCGATTACGCCACCAGCGAAGGCTACCTCACCCAAACCGATACCCACCTGCAAGCCACCCCAGCCGGCCGCCAACGGCTCGACGCCCTGTTGGGGCGGTTGGTGGTGTGAGGGTGAGGCACGGAAAGTAGGGAAGGCGGGGGCTTTGCCCCTCGACCCCACCAAGGGCGGAGCCCTTGGCACCCGATACTTCCTTAAGTCGTGGGGTTCCAAGGGCCCCCGGCCCTTGGCGGGTCCAGGGCAGAGCCCTGGCCTTGCTTACCTTCCTTGCCTTCCCTCGCCCCGCCCAATGCCAAAGCCCGGGCGTAGACCTGTTTGCGGGGCAGGCCGGTGGCGGCGGTGATGGTGGCGACGGCTTGTTTGAGGGTGGCGGTTTGCAGGGCTTCGCTTAAGCGGGCGTCCAGGTCGTTGCTGTCGGTGGTATCGGCTGGCGCGGGGGCGAGGACGATGGTGATTTCGCCGCGGGCGGCGGTGTTGGCGTAGTGGGCGGCCAGGTCGGGCAGGGGCGCGCGGCGCACTTCCTCGAAGCGTTTGGTGAGTTCGCGGGCGACGGCGGCGTCGCGGCCGCCGAAGATGTCTGCCATGTCGGCGAGGCTTTCGGCCAGGCGGTGGGGCGCTTCGTACCAGATCAGGGTCGCTTGCAGCCCAGCGCGTTCGGCGGCGCGCAGGCCGGCGAAGGCGGCGCGGCGGCCGGCCTGGCGGGGTGCTGGAAAGCCGAGGAACAGGAACGGGTGGGGCGGCAGACCGGACAAGGTCAGTGCCAGGAGGGCGGCGTTGGCGCCGGGGAGGGCCGCGACCGGCAGGCCTTCCGCGAGCGCGGCGCGGACCAGGCGATAGCCGGGGTCGGACACGAGCGGGGTGCCCGCGTCGGACACCAGGGCGACACGCCGCCCCTGGCGCAGCGTGGCGAGGATGCCGCCGATGCGGCCGTCCTCATTGTGATCGTGCAGCGGCGCGAGGCGGGTGGCGATGCCGTAGGCCGAAAACAGCCGGGCGGTGACGCGGGTATCCTCGCACAGCACGAGGTCCGCGGCCTTGAGGGCGGCGATCGCTCGGATTGTCATGTCACCAAGGTTGCCGATCGGCGTTGAAACCAGCACAAGTCCCGTGGGGGGCGGAGACCCACCGGCGGGTTCGTCGCGCGGGGGCTCATCCTGGAGAAGATCGTATGATTCGTCGGACATTCGTGCTCCTGGCCGGCACTGTAGCACTGGCCGGCTGCGTTGGCGCCGCCCAGCCTGGCGGGTCGCTCCCCTATGGCACGTCCGGCTATGGTGCGCCGCCGGTTGGGGTCGCCAGTTTCCCGCCGCCCTCGACGTCGGTTCCGCCGGGCCACGGCATTGCGATTCTGGCGCCACTGACTGGTCCGAACGCCGATCGGGGGGCTGCTTTGGTGCGCGCGGCGCAGATGGCGCTGGCCGCGCCGGGCTCGCCGACGCTGGACGTGCGCGACACGGGCGGCACGGCGGCGGGGGCCGCGGGGGCCGCGTCGGCCGCGATCAGCGCCGGTGCCGGACTGATCATCGGCCCGCTGACCTCGGCCGAGACCGCTGCCGCTGCGGGCCCGGCTCGTCAGGCGGGGGTGCCGATCCTGGCGTTCACCAATGATCCGTCGCAGGCCCAGCCGGGGGTATGGACGCTGGGCATCACGCCGCTTCAGCAGGTGCGCCGCCTGGTTGGAACGCTGGCCGCCCAGGGCAAGACCCGGTTCGCGGCCGCCTTGCCGCAAAATGATTTCGGCCAGGCGATGGGGGCTGCTTTGACCCAGGCGGTGACCTCGGCCGGCCTCGCCGCGCCGAACATTCGCACCTATGCCGGGGACACCAACGCGATGGCGGCGACCATTCGGGACCTGTCGGACTATGCCGACCGGCGCGGCCCGATCGACGCGCAGATCCGCGCTGCCCGCGCGCAGCATGATGCCGACGGCCGTCGCAAGGTGGCCGAGCTGACCCGGGCCGCGATTCCGCCGGCGCCGTTCGATGCGCTGCTGCTGGCCGACACCGGCGACGCGCTGGCGACCGTGGCGGCGTTGCTGCCGTACTACGATATCGATCCGCCGGCGGTGCGGGTCATTGGCCCGGCCTTGTGGGCTTCGCCGCTGGCGCGCGCCGGGGCTGGCCTGAACGGCGCGCAGTTCGCCGCGCCCGACCCCGCAGCGCGCAGCGACTTCGATCAAAAATACACCCAGGCCGCCGGCAGTTCGGCGCCGGGTATTGCCGATTTTGCGTATGACGCGGCGTCGATCGGGCGGGTCGTGGCGCAGGAAGGCGGTTTCTCGGCGGCGTCTTTGTGCCGACCGCAGGGGTTTGCCGGGGTCGATGGGGTGTTGGCCCTGCTGCCCGATGGCACGGTGCGGCGCGGCCTGGCGCTGTTCGAGGTCCAGCGCGGTGGCCCGGTGATGGTCGAACCGGCACCGGATTCCCTCTCCGCCCCCGGCATCTGACCGCCCGATCGGACCATGCGCCCGGTCCGCGTCATCAGTGTCACGCTCGCCGTCGGCGGCATTCCGCTGCTCTGCCTGGGCGTGTTGCTGGCGACCGGATCGGTGACGCTCACCCCGGGCTTGCTGGCGATGCTGGTGGTGGTGGTGTTCGCCGCCCTCCTCGCCTTCGTCTGGGTGCGTGACATGGAGGCCCTGGCGCGCACCCTCCGTGGCGCGGTGCTGGAGGACGAGACCGCGCTGTCACGCGCTGCCGCGGTGCCCCGACTGCCCGAGGTGGAACAGCTGGCGCGCGGCATCGAGCGGCTGTCGCGCGCGCATGCCGCGCGCGCCACCGAGGTGGGCGCGCTGCTCCGGGCCAATGTCGGCATCATCGAGCGGCTGCCCGATCCGCTGCTGGTGCTCGGCGATGATCGCGGCGTGCGGCGCGCCAACGCCGCGGCGCGGGCGGCGTTCGGTGGCGACATCGCCGCCGTGCTGCGCCATCCCGGCATGCGCGAGGCGATCGAGCGGGCGTTCAGCCAGCGCAGCACGCAAACCGCCGAGCTCTCCCTGCCGGTGCCGACGCCGCGCGAGGTGCAGGCCTCGGTAATCTTCCTCGATCCCCCACAGGCGGATGGCGGCCGTGCCATCGTGGTCCTGTCCGACCGCACCCGCGACCGTGCCGTGGAGCGCATGCGCGCCGATTTCGTCGCCAACGCGAGCCACGAGCTGCGCACGCCGCTCGCCAGCCTGATGGGCTTCATCCAGACGCTGCGTGGCCCGGCGGCGGATGACCCGCCGGCGCAAAAGCGTTTCCTCGGCATCATGGCCGAACAGGCCGAGCGCATGAACCGGTTGATCGACGATCTGCTGAGCCTGTCGCGGATCGAGCTTGTCGAGCATCAGGCGCCGTCGGAGCAGGTCGATCTGGTGGAGCTGGCCCGCGGCATGATGGCGGGCTTCGAGCCGCGCTTGGCCGAGCGACAGATGCGGCTGCTGGAGGAGATCGAAGCCGACCTGCCGACCATCGTGGCGGACGCTGACCAGCTGTCTCAGGTGATCAGCAACCTTGTCGATAACGCGGTGAAATATGGCCGCGACGGCGGCACGGTGCGGCTCAGCATCGGTCGGCCGCCGTCCAGTGGACGCTGGCCGGGGCGGCCGGGTCTGGTGTTCGCGGTCGCCGATGATGGGCCCGGCATTCCGCGCAGCGAGGTGCCCCGACTGACCGAACGTTTCTATCGGGTCGACAAGGCCCGCTCGCGCGCTTCCCCGGGGGGTACCGGACTGGGCCTGTCGATCGTGCGCCATATCGTCAATCGCCACCGGGGTCAGCTGACCATCGAAAGCGAGGAAGGCCATGGCTCGCGCTTCAGCATCTGGCTGCCGATCCCCGGCGATCCGGGATGAGGGCATGGCACGTCCGGAGTTTTCCTGGACGGCCGACCATGCGCGGTTCAAACTTTCCGTCGAGATGACGGGGGGCGGTGCTGTATGCCTTTTGAGTTGATCCGGCACACGGACATGGCCATGTCGCTGTGGCCCAACAAAGCCGGACGCAAGGCCGATATCCTGAGTGGCCAAGGCTGGCTGGTCGGCTTTGCCTGGCTCGATGCGGACGCCGCGTTTTCCGATTACCGCGGACATGATCGCACCATCACCTTGATCGACGGCCCGGGTTTCGTGTTGCGCTTTCCGCCTGGCACGCCAGCACTCGATGTCGCCGAACCCAACCGACCCCGTGCGTTCGACGGCGGGTGGCCGACACACTGCGCGATCCGCGGTCCCTGCCTGGTGCTCAACGCGGTGACCCGGCGCCCCAGGATCAGCCACAGCGTGGCGATCGATGGCGCCGCCGCGTTCGCCCCAGCGGCAACCACGGTCGCGGTGGTGCTGGACGGCGAGGTCGCGACACCCTCCGGCACCGCGGCGCGGCTGGACGCAATCGTGCTGCGCGACGGCGCGTCGGTGTCGAGCTCGGCCGCGCGGATGGCGGTCATCCGAGTAAGCGGCGCCGAGGCCTGACGCGATGGGTCAGACGATCAACCTCAGCGTGGCGCGGGGCGGAGACGACACATTATGGGCCGTGGTGGCGTCACTCGGCCGTGCCACGCGCATCGCCGAGATCTATTCGAACCGACAGGCGGCCCTGGCGGATCGCACGTGGCGGGAACAGCAGGTGCAAGCCTATGCGGCGTTTTTGCGCGGCACCAAAGTGCCAGCCCCCCACTACAGCGTGGCACCAGTCAGGCGAACCGACCTGCCGAAAGGCTGGAAACCCCTCCCCGCCCTCGGCTTCCTGCGCGGTCAGTTCATCTAGAGGGGGGTGACGTTTGATGCCAGTCGGCGGTGAGGGAGCGCCCGGCTTACGTCCTTCGATGGGTCCCCCGCACTGCTGATTGGCATCAAATGTCACCCTGCTCTGGCGAGCTCACCGGCGAGGAAGTCCTCGCCGGCGCGGGTGACGTGGTGAGCGGCGAGGGTGGCTGCGACGTGTTCGTCGCCGGCGACAATGGCGCGCAGGATGGCGGCGTGTTCGTCCCATGCCTGGCTTTGCCGGCTGGGTTTGGTGGGGGCGAATAGCATTTCGGTGCGGTCGCGCAGTCGGGTGAGCAGTTCCGCCAGCACATTGTTGGCGCTGGCCAATGTGAGTTCGTCATGAAACTGCTGGTTTAACGCCGCCAGTTGATCGAACCGTCCGGTGGCGACGGCGCGGGCGCCTTTGTCCAGGACTGCGGTAATACGCTTTTGCACCTGCGCGTCCCGGCGCCTGGCGGCCAGTCGGGCGTTTTGACCTTCGAGCAGCGCCCTGAGTTCGATGGTTTCCAGCACGTCCTGACGGGACATACGGGCGACCGAGGCGCCGCGTCGGTCGGCGACTTCGACCAGCCCTTCGGATGCCAGCACGCGGATGGCCTCGCGGACGGGGATGCGGGAGACGCCGAGCTCGGCGGCGAGGCGACTTTCGACCAGCCGCTCGCCGGGTTTGTAGCGTCGCTCGACGATGGCGCGGCGCAGTTCGGTGGCGATCCGCGCGGGCAGCGACGGCACGGCGTTTCCGAGCAGCTTTTTGGGCGGCCTGGGGGTCATGATTTCGCGGGTCGTGGCGTCCAGGACACGCTGACGTCGCCGGTGACGAAGGTCTGGCAGGCCATGCGGTAGCCGGCGGCGATGTCCTGGTCCGTCAAATGCTTGCGTTCGCGGGTGGTGATGGCGGCGGTGTGTTCGATGCCCTGTTCGATCAGGCAGCGGCAGGTGCCGCACAACCCGGCCCCGCATTTGAATGGAATGCCGCCTTGCTCGCGCAGCGACACCCGCAGCAGGTTGCTGTCGGCGTCCGCCTCGACCTGCTTGGCGCCGTTGCTGACGAAAATGACGGTGATGCGGGCCGGCGTGTCGCTCATCGCTTGCGGAGCACGGCGTCCATGCTGCCGAACGCCGTCAAATGACGCAGTTCACGCACGGCCGCTTCCAAGGTCGCGAATTTTTCCAGGAATTTCGACGGCACTTCGTTGAGCAGCGGCGGCTCGGCCTCGTCGATCACCCGCAGCCGCACCTCGCGATCGAGCTCGGCAATGGTGAATTCGGCCTTTTTCTGACCGCAGAACAGATAATCATAGGTTTCGACCGGCCGCAGACCGTCGACCAGTTCGGTGCGGAAGCGGCCGGGTTTGCTGGTCAGGATCACATACATTCAGGTCGGGCCTCCACCGGCGCGGAGCGGGCGATGTCGTCTTGCGCCAGCTCGATGTCATGCGTCAGCCAGAGTTGGCAGCACAGCCGGAAGCCGTCATCCAGCCGTGATCCCAGCAGTTTGACTTCTTTCCAGTTCGGCGCCGGCAGATGCTCGGCACCGCTCAGCACCCGGCAGGCGCATTTCGCGCATTTCCCCATGCCGCAGCCGAAGGTCAGCAGGGGATGCGGAAATTGTCGGATGCCGGCGCGCACGACGAGGTTGGTCTCGGGCTTTACCTCGCCCTGCAGCGTGTGGCCGTTCTTGTGGAACGTGACGTTGGGCATCCGTCAGGCGGCGACGCTCAATCCTGGCGCCGTGCCGGCGACATAGTCGTTATACAATGCCGTCGTATAGAGCAGCCGCATCTGGGCACCGATCTCGCAGATTTTCAGGCAGCGCGCCTGTAGCTCCGGCGTGTTGGCGTGCTCCAGCACAATCTGATAGCCGCGTTCGCCGTGGATTTCGTCGGACACGATATGCAGATCGAAGAACTCGACCTCCTCGTCGGTGAAGCCATAGATCTTGCGCAGCGTCGGCGTCTGGCGCCGATAGATCGACGGCACCTGGGATTCCAGACCGACCACCAGGGCCGCCACGGCCACGATCGGGTCCTCGCGCATCGCCACCGCATAGCACCAGCTCTGCAGGCCGCGGGTGGTTGGGGACATGTTGTCCGGATCGGTGACCCGTTCGCGGGTGGTGCCGCAGGCTTCGGCGAAGCGGATCAGCAGGTCGGTGTGGCGGTCGCCGCCGATCTCCTCCTCGTACATGTTGGCGAGCAGGAAGTCCTTCGCCTCGGTGTAGCGGTCGGGCATGCGGGCATAGACGTATGCGAGGTAGTCGGCGAATGGGCCGACATAGTGAAAATGGTTCTCCGCCCACCGCGCCAGATGCTCGCGCGACAGCTTCCCCTCGGCCCAGGCGACGCTGAACGGCGAGGTGTTGGCGCTGCGGCCCTTGATGGCATTCTCGAGTGCGGCGCGGAATTCCGCCTGCGTCATCAGCTCGGCCATCACGGGGCTCCTCATGCTGTTGGTTGTCTATATCGGCACGCGAGTAAGGCTGCGAAATGCCAGGATAGTCAATGGTTTTCACGCCGTCAAAAGAATATAGTATACAATCCTGCGCCCTGAACGCGTCACCGAGAATAAGGATCCGCCGCATATGAAGCAGGCCCTGGCCCTCGAACTGGCCGATGCCAAAGCCATGGTGGCGGCGGCAACCGCCTGTGCTGCCAGCCTCGGGGTTGCCGAGACGGTGTGCATCGCCGACGCCGGGGGCCATCCGATCCTGATCGAGCGAATGGACGGGGCGCGGCTGACCGGGCCGCAGATCGCCTGGAACAAGGCGTTCACCGCCGCCGGTCATCGCCGCGCCACCCATCTGTTCAATCAGCCCCCCACTGGCCCCGCGCTGCCGGGCAACGAGGCGTTCGGCATCCAATGGAGCTTCGAGGGACGCTTCGCGGTGTTCGTCGGCGGGTTCCCGATTGTGGTGGATGGCGCAGTGGTCGGCGGCGTCGGGCTCAGCGGCGGCAACGGCGAACAGGACACCGCCTGCGGCCTTGCGGCCCTGGCGGCGCTGCGTGACAAACTGGCCGGCGCCGGCCATACGGTTCTGGTGGCTGCGGATATCAAGCTTTAGGGCCCGAAGGAAGCAAGTAACCGGGCGCTGCCCGGACCCGCCAGGTCCGGAGCGCGCCGTCGCGCGACGGGCCAATCACAGCCTTGCTTGCTGCCTCCGAGTGCCGTATCGCCGATCCATCAGGGGGCGTGGATGACGCAGGGTTCGGGGTCACGATCGCCATTGCGGCTGGCGGCTTTGCTGGGCGTGCTTGGTGTCGTCTATGGCGACATTGGCACCAGCCCGCTTTATGCGTTCAAGGCCAGTCTCGATCATTTCCGCAGCGGCGGCGTCGCTTCGGGCGAGGTGCTCGGCATTCTCTCGCTGATCTTCTGGTCGCTGGTGCTGATCGTCACCGTCAAATACGTGCTGTTGGTGATGCGCGCCGACAACCACGGCGAGGGCGGTATTCTGGCGCTGATGGCGCTCGCGCAGCGTGTGTCGCGCGGGCGCCACACCCGCAACATCCTCGCCCTCGTCGGCATCGTCGGCGCCTGCCTGTTCTTCGGCGATGGCGTCATCACCCCGGCGATCTCGGTGCTGTCAGCGGTGGAGGGGCTGGAGATTTCCACGCCGGGCCTCGCCGAGTTCGTGCTGCCGATCTCCGCCGTGGTGATCGTCGGCCTGTTCGTGATCCAGTATCGCGGCACCGGCAGCGTGGGCCGTGTGTTCGGTCCGGTCATGGCCGTGTGGTTTACCGCGATCGGGCTGATGGGCTTGCTGCAGGTGGTCGAGCATCCGTTCATCCTGCGCGCCTTGTCGCCGACCTACGCGATAGGCCTGGTGGCGCGGTATCGCTGGCTGGCGTTCGTCGCCCTCGGTTCCATCGTGCTGGCCGTTACCGGTGCCGAGGCGCTGTATGCCGACATGGGGCATTTCGGCGCCCGCCCGATCCGGGTCGCCTGGCTGTGGTTCGTGCTGCCTTGCCTGGTGCTGAATTATTTCGGCCAGGGTGCGCTGGTGCTGTCCGATCCGCGCGCCATGGAGAACCCGTTCTTTCTGATGTCGCCCGACTGGCTGCGGCTGCCGATGGTCATCCTGGCGACCGCGGCCACCGTGATCGCGAGCCAGGCGCTGATCTCCGGCGCCTATTCCATGGCGCGGCAATGCGTGCAGCTCGGCTTTCTGCCCCGCATGACCGTCAGCCACACCAGTGCAACCGAGGAAGGCCAGATCTACGTGCCCCAGATCAACTCGGCCCTCATGGTCGGCGTGCTGATCCTGGTGTTCGCGTTTCGTACCAGTGACAATCTGGCGGCGGCCTATGGCATCGCCGTCACCGGCACGTTCATCTGCACCTGCATCCTGGCGACCGTGGTGTTTCGCCGTCAGTTCGGCTGGTCGCGCCCCGCGGTGCTGGCGGTGTTCGGCGGCTTCTTCGTGATCGACGTGGTGTTTTTCGCGGCCAACGCGCTGAAGGTGCCGGAGGGCGGCTGGGTGCCGCTGGTTCTCGGCATCGCCCTGATGACGCTGATGACCTCCTGGAAGCGTGGCCGCGATCTGATGCTGGAGCGCTGGAAGCAGGACAGCCTGCCGCTCGCCTCGTTCCTCGCCCGTCTGCCACAGAGCCGCATCGTGAGGGTGCCGGGCATGGCGGTGTTCATGACCGGCAACCCCGATTACATGCCCGGCGCGCTGCTGCACAACCTCAAGCACAACAAGGTGTTGCACGAGAATGTGCTATTCGTGACCGTGCAGAACCTCGATGTGCCGGAGGTGTCGGCGGCCGAGCGGAGCACCGTGACCGAGCTCGCCCCCGGCATCCATCGTGTGGTCATCCGCTACGGCTTCATGGAAAGCCCCAATCTGCCGCGCGATCTCGCGGCCTTGCATGCCGAGGGCGTGCCATTCGACCCGATGCAGGCGAGCTATTTCCTCGGCCGCGAGACGCTGGTCACCGGCAGCGTGCCGCGGCTGCCGATGTGGCGCCTGTGGCTGTTTTTGGTGATGGCGCGGAACGCCGTGTCGGCCACCGAGTTCTTCCGGATACCCAGCGACCGCGTGGTCGAGCTGGGCGTTCGGGTGGCCATTTGAATGATGCGGATCCTCATGCTGTTGGCGCATGGACCGGGACAGCCCGAGGGCGATCTGTCGCATCGGCTGGAGCTGGATGCCGACCTCACGCCGCAAGGTCAGCTCGATGAACACGCCTTTGGCGAGGCGCCCTGGACGACACTTCGTGTATTGCCGGACGGCGACGCCAGGCCGGGGGAACTGGTGCGTGACGAGGGCGGCTGGGTGTTACGCGGCAACGCCGGTGAAGATTCGCCCCATTGGCGGGTCAATGGCCAGCTGTTCCGGCCCGGCGAATATGTCAGCCTGATGCCGCTGGGCGACGAACCCCTGGTGTTTCGCATCGTCGACGTGCAGCCCGGCTGAGCCACCGGGTTTCTTGCCCCGACACACGTTCTGACGGATACAGTGGCGCAGTGCAGCGCCTGGAATGCCGATGAACGTGTCGATCACCGAGAGCCAAACCGCCGAAGCGCGTCCTGACCAGGCCGCCACCGAGCAGCGCTATGATTTCGCCACGGCCGAGCAGCACTGGCAGCAGGCTTGGGAGTCACGCGGGTGCTTCCGTGTGGAGGATGTGCCCACCGACGGTCGGCCGAAATACTACGTGCTGGAGATGTTCCCCTACCCGAGCGGCAAGTTCCACATGGGCCATGTGCGCAACTACACCCTCGGCGACGTGGTGGCCCGCTACAAGCGCGCGCGCGGCTTCTCCGTGCTGCACCCGATGGGGTGGGACGCGTTCGGCCTGCCGGCCGAGAACGCGGCGCGCGAGCGCGGCGTGCACCCGGCGAAATGGACGTTCGAGAACATCGCCGCGATGCGCGCCGAACTGCGCCGGATGGGCATGTCGCTCGACTGGTCGCGCGAGTTCGCCACCTGTGAGCCGGCCTATTATGGCCAGCAGCAAAAGCTGTTTCTCGACTTCTTCAAGGCCGGCCTGGTCGAGCGGCGCGAGAGCTGGGTGAACTGGGATCCGGTCGACGGCACGGTGCTGGCCAATGAGCAGGTGATCGATGGGCGCGGCTGGCGCTCCGGCGCGCCGGTCGAGAAGAAGCGGCTGTCGCAGTGGTTCTTCAAGATCACCGAGTTCGCGCCCGAGCTGCTGTCGGCCCTCGACGAGCTGGAGCGGTGGCCCGAGCGGGTGCGCCTGATGCAGGCCAACTGGATCGGCCGCAGCGAGGGCGCCCGTCTGCGCTTTGCCCTTACCGAACCCGAGGCCGGTATCGCGGAGGTTGAGGTGTACACCACGCGGCCGGACACGTTGTTCGGCATGTCGTTCGTGGCGATCGCCGCCGAGCATCCGCTGGCCGCCGCCGTTGCGGCGCGCGATCCCGCCGCCGCCGCCTTCGTCGCGGAATGCCGCGGTATGGGCACCAGCGAGGCGGTGATCGAGGCCGCGGAGAAGCAGGGCTACGACACCGGCCTGCGGGTCGCGCATCCTTATATCGCGGGTGCCACCGTGCCGGTGTGGATCGCCAATTTCGTGCTGATGGAATACGGCACCGGCGCCATCTTCGGCTGCCCGGCGCATGACCAGCGCGATCTGGATTTTGCCCGCAAATACGCTCTGCCGGTGCTGCCGGTGGTGCTGCCGGCCGGTGAGGATGCCGCCAGTTTCCGTGTTGGCACCAAAGCCTTCGACGGCGCCGGGACGATGATCAACTCCGGCTTCCTCGACGGGCTGGAAGCGCCAACGGCGGCCAAACCCGCCTCGATCGCCAGACTGGAGGCGCTCGGCATCGGCCAGGGCGTGGTCAATTGGCGGCTGCGCGACTGGGGCGTCAGCCGCCAGCGCTATTGGGGCTGCCCCATCCCGATCATCCATTGCACCGCCTGCGGCGTGGTGCCGGTGCCCGCCGACCAGCTGCCGCTGTGCCTGCCGGACGATGTGACGTTCGACCGTCCGGGTAATCCGCTCGACCATCACCCGACCTGGAAGCACGTCGCCTGCCCGCGCTGCGCCGCCCCGGCGCTGCGGGAGACCGACACCTGCGACACGTTCGTCGACAGCTCCTGGTATTTCGCCCGGTTCTGCAGCCCGCAGGCGGCCGAGCCGATGCGACGGGCGGCGGTGGATCACTGGCTGCCGGTCGACCAGTATATCGGCGGCATCGAGCACGCGATCCTGCATCTGCTGTATTCCCGGTTCTTCATGCGGGCGCTGCGGGAGACCGACGGGATCGGTGTCGCCGAACCGTTCGCCGGTCTGTTCACCCAGGGCATGGTCACCCACGAGAGCTACAAAACCGCCGACGGCACCTGGCTGTATCCCGAGGAGGTCACGACCCGCCCCGACGGCACCGTGGTGCGGGCCGGCACCGATGAGGCCGTGATCGTCGGGCGCGGCGACAAGATGTCCAAATCCAAGCGCAACATGGTCGACCCGAGCTCGATCATCGCCCGCTTCGGCGCCGATACCGCGCGCTGGTTCATTCTGTCGGACAATCCCCCCGAGCGGGACATGCAATGGACCGAGGCCGGCGTACTCGGCGCCTATCGCTTCACCCAGCGGCTGTTCCGTCTGGTCGACGCCGCCGGGCCGGCCGCCGATCTCGCCACCGTCCCCGACACCTTCTCCCCCGCAGCCCGCCGCCTGCGCCAGGCGACGCACCGGACCATTCAGGCGGTCTCGGAGTCGCTGGACGGCTTCGCGTTCAACGTCGCCGTCGCCCGCATCTACGAGTTCGCCAATGCGATCGCCGACACCGACCGGACCGGTGCCGCCGACGTCGTCTGGGCCCGCTTCGAGGCGTTGGACATCCTGGCGCGCCTGATCGCGCCGATGATGCCGCATCTCGCCGAGGAGGTGTTCGCGGCGCTGCACCCCGCGTCGCCCCAGCTGGTCGCGGAACTCGACTGGCCGGTCGCCGACCCGTCGCTCACGGTGGCGGACAGTGTCACCATCGCGGTGCAGGTGATGGGCAAGCTGCGCGGCACCATCGAGATGCCGCCAGATAGCGCGGAGGCGGATGTGCTGGCGGCCGCCGAAGCCGAGCCGCATATCGCCCCGCTGCTCGCTGGGCGACGCGTGCTGAAACGCGTCCACGTGCCCAATCGGATCGTCAACTTCGTGCTGGCGGGCTAGCGGCATGCCCCGGACCTGGCCGCGCGCCATCCTGTCGCTGGCCTTGTGTGCCATCCTGCCGGCGTGCGGATTCCATCCGATGTATGCGCACGGCTCGACCACCGAAGGCCCCGCCGAAATCGGCCTGGCTGAGATCAACGTACCGGTGATGCCGGAACGCACCGGGCAGTTGCTGCGCCAGGCCCTGCAGGCGCGCTTCGAACGCGGTGGCAGCGGTCTCGGACGTCGCTATGACCTGATCGCCAACTACAGCATCGGCTCCAACGTCGTCGGTATCCAGCAGGACACCTCGGCGACCCGCATCCGCTACAT
>Ga0116226_10001833_pt1 | contig 18448 bp, 16 predicted proteins | sample S1TSphfallax_FD_89692 | JGI IMG/M metagenome (GOLD analysis project Ga0116226, IMG submission 89692) | Host-associated microbial communities from peat moss isolated from Minnesota, USA - S1T2_Fa - Sphagnum fallax MG | ecosystem: Host-associated > Plants > Peat moss > Unclassified | place: USA... | reverse complement strand
TATATTACCGATGACGCTACGGTATTGCTTTTGTTCGAAGACGCGGATTTCCGAAATATTCACTTCATAAATCAACCGGACAACATGCACCTGCTTTCCACCGTGGCAATGTTGCGCGGTCTCGAGGAGGTAGGGGTGATCCCGTCTGCCGATTCCTTGCTGCAAGCCATGCTGAATCCGGCAGACCCTGATAGACAGCGCTATGCACGGGTCTTGAAAGATATGCCCGCTGGAACCGACATCCCGGCACCGCAGGGCAGTTCATGGAAGCCGTGATCGAAAGGCCGACAATGCGCATCCTGCTCGCCAACCCCAATACCACGCAGGCGGTGACCGATATGATCGCCGCCGCCGCCCGTGCCGCCGCCGCGCCAGGCACCGAGATCGTGCCGGCCACCGCCCGCTTCGGGCCGCGCGTGATCGGCACGCGGGCGGAAATGGCGATCGCCGAGCATGGCGCGCTCGATCTCCTGGCGCGCGAAAGCACGGGGTGCGATGCCGCCATCATCGGTGCCTCGGTCGATAGCGGGCTGCGTGCGGCGCGGGAGATGTTGGCGATGCCGGTGCTCGGCCTGACCGAATCGGCGCTGCATACCGGCTGCCTGGTCGGCGGGCGGTTCGGCACCGTGACGCTGTCGCATCGGAGCAACTATCCGCTGCGCGAGATGATCGAGGCGTATGGCCTGCTGTCCCGCTGCGGCGGCACGCGGGCGGCGGACGCGACGCCGCACGATCTTCTCGCCGCCCCCGACCGCGTCGCCGACCTGATCATCGCGGAGGCGCGCGTCCTGATCGAGCAGGACATGGTCGATGTCATCGTGCTGATCGGCGCGGTGATGGCGCAGATGGTGCCGCGCGTGCAGCCGCATCTGCCGGTGCCGGTCATCGAGGGGGTTTCCTGCGCGGTGGCGCTGGCCGAATCGCTGGTGCGGCTGAAGCTGCCGAAGGCGCGCACCGGCAGTTGCGCGGTGCTGCCCAAGCGCGAGGTGATCGGCGTCGACCCCGCGCTCGCAGCCCGGTTCGCCGGGCCTAGTGCGTGACCGTCACCACGGAATCCAGCTTGCCGTCGAGGCCGTAGCTCGCCAGTTGGCGGCCGTGATGGGCGTAGCGGAAGCAGTGCTCGGCACCCTTCCAGGCCTTCTCGTAGGTCACGCACAGCATCAGGCCGTCCAGCCGGGCATGGCCGCTGTCCGTGAAGGTCCCGGCGACGACGGTGAGCGCGCCGGTGGACGACGCCTGCACCGACCAGTTGTTGCCGGCGGCGTCGGTGCCCTCCTCGCGGTATTTGCCGGAGAACATCGCCTGCATCTCGGTGCCGGTCAGCTTGCCCGTCGCTTCGGCATACGTGGGCGCGGCGGTCATGATCTGGGCACGGGCGGGACCGGCGGCGAGCGTGCCGACCGTCGCGATGGCGAGGGCGATGGCGATAGCGGGGGCGATGGCGGGGCGGAGACGCATGGCGGGATTCCTGAGCGGGCGCTGGCGCCGCCTGCATATCACGGGCGGCGAGGCAGGCAACCCGAGCGACGGCGCGCTGTTGTCCGATCTGTAAGGTTCCCGTAGGATACTCGTCGGACATGGCGGGCGGCGCATGACGCAGGCGGTCGAGAGTGCCGACGGGGCCGCGTCGGGCGGACGGCGCCCGATCGACCTGCCGGCCCTGGCGGTCCTCGGGACTGCCGTCGGCCTGTATGGCTGGCTGATGTTCCTGATGAGTTTCCACCATGACGGGATCATCGGCCCCCGCAACGGGGCGCCGGGCACCGACTATATGGTGTTCTGGGAGGCGGTGCGAGGGGCGCGGGCCGGCGACCTGACGCTGCTGGCCGATCCGGTGGCGATGACGGCGAGGATCAACGCGCAATTCCGGGACATCATCGAGAGCCCGGTACCGCTGCACCCTTGGCTGTATCCGCCGACCTTCCTGTTGGCCCTGCTGCCGTTCGCGACGCTGCCGCTGCGTCCGTCTTACGCACTTTTCATGATCGCGAGCTGGCTGCTCGTCCTGCTTGCCGGATGGCGCTGGGCAGGCCCGCCGGGGCGGCGCGCGGCGTGGCTCATCGCCCTGGCCCTCGCGCCCGGCGCGTCGAACAACGTGCTCAGCGGGCAGAACGCATTCCTGACACTGGCGCTGCTGTTCGGCGGGATCAGCCTACTTGGGCGGCGGGACATCGCCGCCGGCGCTCTGCTCGGGCTGCTCAGCTTCAAGCCGCAACTGGCGGTCCTGGCACCGGTGGCGCTGATCGCTCTCGGCAACTGGCGGGCGCTGGCGGCGGCGGCGGCCTCGGCGGCGCTGGCGGCGGCGGCGAGTGCCGCGGTGTTCGGCCTTGCCCCGTGGCAGGACTGGCTCGGCCGCATGATCATCAACGGCGCGCCGGGTGACTCGGCGTGGGTGGAGTCGGGCCGGCTCTGGGGTACCAGCGTCTGGACCTGCGCGAGGCTGCTCGGCGCGCCGGGCTGGCTCGCCAACGCCGCGCAGGGCGCCGCCGCGCTGCTCGCGGCGGGCGCCGTGTGGCGCGCCTTCCGCCGGCCGCTCGACCCGGCGCTGCGACTCGCGGTGCTGCTGACGGCGATCGTGTTCGCCGCGCCGCATTGCTCCCAGTACGACCTGCTGCTGCTGAACGCCTCCGTGCTGCTGCTGCTCGGCTTCGTGCTCGACGGCGGCGAGCTGGCGGTGCGGCCGATGCTGTGGCTGCTGCCCTGGTACGCACCGCTGACGGCGGTGCCGCGCGTCTTCGTGCTGGGCTATGCCGTGCCGCTGCTGATGCTGGGCGTGATCCTCGTGGCACTTTTCCCGCTTGGTCCGAGGCGGCGTGATGCGGCTAGTGTGGTATGACCGATTGCTGATCAACCCTGACGAGGTAGCCCCATGGCCGTTGCTCCCGTGATCGCCAGCAAGACTCCGTTCCAGGCCAAGGTGGAGGCCGGCAAATCCTACTGGTGGTGTTCCTGCGGCAAGAGTAGCTCGCAGCCGCTCTGTGATGGCTCCCACAAGGGGTCCGGCTTTGTGCCGATGGAATACAAGGCGACGGCGGACGGCGACGCATGGTTCTGCGGCTGCAAGCACACCAAGAACGCGCCGATGTGCGACGGCAGCCACAACATGATATGAGACGCCCGCGTGGCAGACGCCTGGGTTGCGCGCCGCAAGACTTCCCCGGCGCGTCCCGACCGTAGCAACCTAGCGGCTGTCCCGATTTGAGCGGCGCAGCGCGCGCCGGTGGAGTGCCCCGATGTCCCTCGCCCTGAAGGCGGACCAAGCGTCCCGCAGCAACTCCGGCATCGTCGCCGCGTGGCGCGACCGCACCCCCGGCTCCGCCCATCTGGCGCGGGAAGCCGCCGACCTGTTCCCGAGCGGCATCACCCACGACGGGCGGCTGGTCGATCCGTACGGCCCGTACATCGTCCGCGCCGAGGGCGCCCACAAATGGGACGTGGACGGCAACCGCTACATCGATTTCTACGGTGGCCACGGCTCGCTGATCCTCGGCCAGGCGCACCCGGCCGTGACCACCCGTGTCGCCGAGGTGGAGGCGCACGGCACCCAGTTCGGCGCCTGCCACCCGCTGGAGGTTCGCTGGGGCCAGGCGGTGAAACGGCTGGTGCCGACCGCCGAGCGCATCCGCTTCACCTCGTCCGGCACCGAGGCGACGCTGATGGCGGTGCGGCTGGCCCGCGCCTTCACCGGCCGGCCGAAGCTGATGCGCTTCAAGGGCCATTTCCATGGCTGGCACGATCACATGACCACCGGCTTCGCCAGCCATTTCGACGGTTCGGCCACGCCCGGCGTGCTGGCCGGCGTTGCCGCCGGCGTGGTGCTGGCGACCCCCGGCGACATCGACGACGTGACGCACAAGCTCGCGGGCCGCGACGTCGCGGCGGTGATCGTCGAGCCGACCGGCGCCAGTTTCGGCCAGGTGCCGCTGCGCCCCGAGTTCATCGCCGCCCTGCGCGCCGCGACCGAAGAGACCGGCACGCTGCTGATCCTGGACGAGGTGATCACCGGCTTCCGCGTGTCGCCGGGCGGCGTGGGTGCCGCGCTCGGCGTCGAAGCGGACCTCTCGACCTGGGCGAAAATTCTGGCGGGCGGCTTGCCCGGCGGGTGCGTGACCGGACGCAAGAACATCCTCGACCTGCTCGACTTCGCCGCCGCCCCCGCCGCCGGGCGCGAGAAGATCGGCCACCAGGGCACCTACAACGCCAACCCCGTCTCCGCCGCCGCCGGCTCCGCCGTGCTGGAGATCATCGCGCAAGGCGGCGTGTGCGAGCGCGCCGCCGCGACCGCCGCCGACCTGCGCGAGGCGCTGAACGGCGTGCTGGCCGAGGAGCGGGTGCCCTGGGCGGTCTACGGCACCTCGTCCGGCTGGCACATCTTCCTCAATCCGCACGGGCGGGACATTTCGCCGCTCGGCTTCGACCCGTATGCGATCACGATGGACGAGTACAAGAACCCGCCGGCACGGCTGCTCGCGCGGCTGCGGCTGGCGCTGCTGGTGCATGGGGTGGATGTGAGCGGGCGGCTTTCCGCGTTCACGTCGATCGCGCACACCGACGACGACATCGCGCAGACGGCGTCGGCGCTGCGGGCGAGCGTGCGAATGCTGCGGGCGGAGGGCGAGATCTAGCCCCGGACGACGGCGATGACATTCGCCGCCGCCGGCTACGCGCCCGCGCATTTCCGCTTCGCGCTGTCCGGCCGGGTGGCGACCGTCACGCTCGACCGGCCGGAACGCAAGAATCCGCTGACGTTCGACAGCTACGCCGAACTGCGCGATTTCTTTCGCGCGCTGGCAGACGCGGACGATGTGCGCGCGGTGGTGATCACCGGCGCCGGCGAAAATTTCTGCTCGGGCGGCGACGTCCATGAAATCATCGGACCCCTGGTGAAGATGCGGCAGGCGGGCGACACGCGCGGGCTGCTGGACTTCACGCGGATGACCGGCGATCTGGTAAAGGCGATGCGCGCCTGCCCGCAGCCGATCATCGCCGCGATCGACGGCGTGTGCGCGGGCGCGGGCGCGATCCTGGCGATGGCATCGGACCTGCGCCTTGGCACCGCGCGCAGCAAGGTCGCTTTCCTGTTCACCCGCGTCGGCCTTTCGGGGGCGGACATGGGTGCGTGCAACATCCTGCCGCGCATCATCGGCGCGGGGCGGGCGGCGGAGCTGCTGTTCACCGGCCGCAGCATGGACGGCATCGAAGCGGAGCGCTGGGGATTCTACAATCGCATTTGCGATTCGACCGCCCTGCTGGCCGACGCGCAGGCGTTGGCGAGCGACCTGGCGAACGGCCCGACCTTCGCGCACGCGATGACGAAGCGGTGCCTGCACCAGGAATGGAGCATGGACATCGACACCGCCATCGAGGCGGAGGCGCAGGCGCAGGCGATCTGTATGCAGACCCAAGATTTCGCCCGCGCGTTCGAAGCGTTCGCGGCGAAAAGCAAGCCAGTGTTCGAGGGCAACTGATGCCCGATTCGTCGTTCCTCGACTGGCCGTTCTTCGATGACGGGCACAGGGAGTTTGCCGGCGCGCTGGAGGCGTGGGCGGCGGACCGCCTGGCGCATGTCAGCCACGAGGATGTCGATGCGACGTGCCGGCTGCTGGTGCGCGGGCTTGGGGCCGCCGGCTGGCTGGCGGCGGCGGTGGCGGACGACGCGGCGACGCTGGATGTGCGGCGCATCTGCCTCGCGCGCGAGATCCTCGCCCGGCACAGCGGACTCGCCGACTTCGCGTTCGCGATGCAGGGACTCGGCACCGCATCGATCGCCTTGTTCGGTGCGCCGGCGCTGCGTGCGCGCGTGCTGCCGGAGGCGCGGGCTGGCACGCGCATCGCGGCGTTCGCACTCAGCGAGCCGGATGCCGGCTCGGATGTCGCGGCGATCACAACGACCGCCGCGCGCGTACCGGGCGGCTGGCGCATCGACGGTCTCAAGACCTGGATTTCCAACGGCGGCATCGCCGACCACTACGTCGTGTTCGCCCGCAGCGGCGAGGCGCCGGGCGCGAAGGGGCTGTCCGCGTTTCTCGTCGAGGCCGATACGCCCGGACTGCACATCGCCGAACGCATCGAGGTGATCGCGCCGCATCCGCTGGCCACTCTGCATTTCGACAATTGCGTGGTGCCGGACGCGCATCTGCTCGGCGTCGCGGGTGAGGGGTTCAAGGTGGCGATGACCACGCTCGACATCTTTCGCCCGAGCGCCGGCGCGGCGGCGCTCGGCTTCGCACGACGCGCGCTCGACGCGGCGGTCGAGCGGGCAACGTCGCGAAAAATGTTCGGCGGCGTGCTGGCGGACTTGCAGTTGACACAGGCGAAGCTCGCGGACATGGCGCTGGATGTCGATACCAGCGCGCTGCTGGTCTATCGCGCCGCGTGGACGCGCGATGTCGGCAAGCGCCGCATCACCCGCGAGGCGGCGATGGCAAAGCTGCACGCGACCGAGGCGGCGCAGCGGGTGGCCGATGCGGCGGTGCAGATGTTCGGCGGCCTGGGCGTCGCGAGCGGCAACGTCGCCGAGCAGCTTTATCGCGAAGTGCGCGCGCTGCGCATCTACGAGGGTGCGAGCGAGGTGCAGAAGCTGATCATCGCGCGGCAGATGCTGGGATCGCGATAGAGTGGCGGCGCCGCGCCTTCCGGGTGCGCTCGGCTTTCTGGACAGCGTCGATGTGACCGAGAGCCTGGTCGGCGTAACCGGCTGGATCGTGCATCCGCATATCGCCATCGACGATGTGCGCGTCTTGATCGACGGCGAACGGCTGGGCGAGGCGGCGCTGCACGACCGGCCCGATGTCGGCGCCTCGATCGCGCCGGTCGCACACGCGGCGCGCAGTGGATTTCGCGTCGTCGGCGACGTCGCCGGTGTGCCGGGCCGCAAGCTGCGGATCGATATCGTCGGCCTGTCGCATGGGCGTGAGCGAGTCAGTTTGCGAATGTTCTGGCCTGGGCAGGAAACCGTCGGCATTCCGGCGCCTGACGCCGACTTGCGCGAGCGCGTCTCGGCAAAGCGCGACGAGGCGAGCTTTCGCACCGACGGCTACACGATCGCCGGCCAGTTGCTTGCGGAGGTGCGGGAGCATCTGCCTTGCGCCTCGGCGCCACGGCTGCTCGACTGGGGCTGCGGATCGGGCCGGGCGACACGCTATTTCCATTTGTTCTGGCCGGAACTGCGTGTCACCGGCTGCGATATCGACGCGGCGGCGATCGCGTGGTGCAAGGCCCATATCGCCGATGCGCGCTTCGACGCGACGGGGCCGTTTCCGCCGCTGCCGTATGCTGCCGGATCGTTCGACGCGGTCGTCGCTTCCTCGGTCATGACGCATCTCGCGGCTGATTTGCAGATCGCCTGGCTGCGAGAAATCCGCCGGATGCTGGCGCCGGGGGGCGTGTTCGTCGCCAGCGTTCACGGCAGCCTCGCCTCCGTCTATCTGCCGCCCTCATTGCGCGATCTTCTCGCGCGGGACGGCATGATCGACCAGAACCGCGACGCGGCGCTCGATGGCGTGGCGCCGCCGGATTACTACCGCACCACCTACCAGACCGAGACTGTTACAAGGCGGCGGTGGAGCAAGGTGATGCCTGTCCTGGCATATCACGAAGGCGGGCTCGCCAACTTTCAGGACATCGTGGTGATGCGGCGCGACGGCGGCATCCGGGCGCTCGCGCGTTTGCTCAGCCGCGCGGCTCCGTGATCGGAAACGCAACGCCGTCAGGCAACACCACCGCGCGCGGCCTTGCCTCGGCGAGCACGTCGGCGACGCTGCGCACGCGGCCCATATGCCCGCCGAGGGCCGCGTAATCCGAGCGCGGCAGCGAAAACTCGATCGGTGCCACCAGCGCCGGAGTCGGTACGCTGCCGAAGCTGTTTGCCGGCATCGTGCTGACATCGACCATGAACGTGATGCCGCCGCCAGGCCATACATGCACAGGCGCACCGCCGGAGGTGACGCGGGCGCGGCCGCGTTGTACCGCACGTGTCAGCAGCACGGGATTTTCGGTTGCCCCCGCGCGCAGGCTGCCGCCGGCGCCGGCCATGAACAGCACGCTGCACAGCGCCGGCTCGCAATTCTCGCCGATGCGGGCGACGGCGTCGGCGATGGCGGCCGGCATCGCCTCCTGCTGCGGCCGCAGCGCGCCGTCCAACACAAACCACGCCGCATGTTCGCCGGTGGTGGAGACCATCAGAAGCCGCAGACCGGGCCACGCGATTTTCGGATCGATCCTCTCCACGATGGTCAGCGGCTCGACGATGTCGGTGCCGCCCCAGCCGACGCCGGGGTTGGCCACCTGAAAGTAGCGACCCGGCGTCGAACGCCGTCCGCGCACGCGAATGCCGGCGGGGCGCATCCCGAGAAATTTTCCCGCCTGATGCTCGGTCAGGACGCCGGTGATATGGTCGTCGACGACGATCACCTCGTCGGCATGTCCGAGCCACTGGCTTGCGAAAATGCCGATCGTCGCCGATCCGCAGCCGACCCGCATCCGGCTTTCCGGCACGCCGTCGACGATCGGCGCAGCGCCCGCCTGCACGCGGACCGAGGCGCCGCCATCGACCGTCAGGTCGCGTGCCGCGCCGTTGCACAGCGCCAGCAGAGTCTCGCAGGTCGCGACGCCCTCCTTCTTCGACCCGCCCGTGAGGTGATGCACGCCGCCGAGCGACAGCATCTGGCTGCCATATTCGGCGGTCGTGACGTGGCCGATCACTTCGCCGTTCGCGCGCACCGGGGCGCATTCCGCGCCGAGATGCCGGTCGGTGTCGATCTTCAGCTTCAGGCCGCAATACGAAAAAATGCCCTCGGAGACGACGGTGACCATGTCAACGCCGTCGATCTCGGCGCCGACGATGAAGGGCGCAGGCTTGTAGTCGGGATACGTCGTCCCCGCGCCGATGGCGGTCACGAACACGTCCTTCGCGGCGATCGTGTTGCCGTCCCAGTCGTCACCGGCGAAGCGCACCGCTTCGGGCGCGCGCGTCAGTACCGTCAGCGGGTCCATGCGCGCGAGCCGGCCGCCGACATTGCCGTAGCGGTCGCACGCACCGGTCTTGCCGGGGCGGATGCGGCACAGCACCGGGCAGGCGTCGCAGGTCACGATCTCGGCGTCCGCCGTCGTCGCGGCGAGCAGGGCCGCCTCGTCGGGTCCGGCTGGCCCCGCGTGCGTCGTCGTCATGCGTCCTCGCCGTTCAGCGCGGCAAGCACGCGCGCGGGTGTCGCGGGAACGTGCGTGATGCGCGCGCCGGTCGCATGGGCGATGGCGTTCAGGATCGCCGGCGCCGTCGCGACCAGCGCGGGCTCGCCGACGCCCTTCGCGCCATATGGCCCGAGCGGATCGGCGTGCTCGACGAGGATCGTCTCGATCGGCGGGATGTCGCCGATCGTCGGGATCAGGTAGTCGTGCAGGTTCTCGGTGCGGCCGGGCACGAACTCCTCCATCAGCGCGAGGCCGAGGCCCTGCGCGATGCCGCCGTGGATCTGGCCCTCCACCTGCGTCGGGTTGATCGCGCGGCCGACATCGTGGGCTGCGACGATGCGCAGCACCCGGACGGTGCCGAGGGAGACATCGACTTCCACCAACGCGATTTGCGCCGCGAACGCGTACGAGGCGTACGGAATGCCCTGCCCGTCGGCGTCGAGCACCGTCGTCGGCGGATCGAACGTTCCCGACCCGCTCAGCACGATTCCCTCGGCGTCGGCTTCGAGCGGCGCGGGGTCCAGCACCGCCTCGCCGCCGTCGTGGCGCACATGAATCCTGCCGCCACGCAGCACGATCGTCGCCTCGCCGCCGGCGTTGACGCGGCGCAGAATGTTCGCGCGCAGCGCCTCGCCGGCCCGCTTCGCCGCATTGCCGCTGACGAATGTCTGCCGCGAGGCACTGGTCTTTCCCGCATCGCGCGTGCGGTCGGTGTCGCCCGCGACCAGCCCGAGGTCGGCCACGGGAATGCCGAGCGCGTCGGCGGCGATCTGCATCATGATCGTGTTCGAGCCCTGGCCGATATCGACGGCGCCGGAAAACAGCACGGCGCGGCCATCGCGTGTGATGCCCATCACCATCTCGGACGGATTGGCGAGGCTGGTGTTGCCGATGCCATACCACATGCAGGCGATGCCGACACCGCGCCGCAACAGGCTTTTGTGGCATTCGTTGAAGGCGGCTGCTTCCAGACGCAGCGCGTCCCAGCGCGACCGGATCGCATCGAGGCACTCCGGCAACGCGGCGCCCGCGCCGAGCACCTGTCCCGTCGCCGTGACGCCGCCGACGCCCAGCGCGTTGCGTCGCCGGATCTCCCACGGATCGATGCCGATCTGCGCGGCAAGTTCGTCGAGCAGCGCCTCGCCGGCAATGGCCGCCTGCGGTACGCCGAAACCCCGGAACGCGCCGGACGGCGGATTGGTGGTGTGGATCGCCGCAGTCGTGCAAAGCACATTCGGCACGCTGTACGGTCCGGTCGCGTGTACCGGCACGCGGTTGGCAACCGTCGGTCCCCAGCTTGCGTAGGCACCGGTGTCGAAGTCGCCGTGGAAGCGGAACGCGGTCAAATGTCCGGCCGCGTCCGCCGCCGCTTCCGCGACGATGCGCGAGGGATGGCGCTTGGTGGTCGCGGCCATGCTCTCGGGGCGGGTGTAGACCATGCGCACCGGGCGATGCAGCAGCCACGCGGCGACGCAGGCGAGCGGCTGCATCGACAGATCGAGCTTGCCGCCAAAGCCGCCGCCGACGGCGGTCGGAACCACGCGAACCTGCTCTGGCGCGATGCCGAGAATGGGGCCGAGTTCGTCGCGGTCCATGTAGGGCGTCTGCGTGCAGGCGAAGATCTCCATCCGGTCGCCGACGCGGCGGGCGTAGCCGGCCTCCGGTTCGATGTAGGCGTGCTCGACGAATCCTGTCCGCACGGCGATGCGGGCGTACGCCGTCGCGGCGGAAAACCCGGCGTCGGGATCGCCGCGCGCGACGCGGCCGCGACACAGCACGTTGTCCGGCGCGTGCGCGTGCAGGTCCGGGCCGCCGGTATCGAAAGTCACCGGCGGGAGCACGTCCCAGACGATCGGCAGGTCGGCGTCGCCGATTGCGGCGATCGTCTCGGCATCGCCGACGAGCGCGCAGACGGCCTCGCCGCGATGCCGCACGTAGCCCTCGGCGAGCACCGGCTGGTCCTTGCCGGTCGGGTAGATGCCATACAGATTGCGGCCCGGAATGTCGGCCGCCGTCAGCACGCGCGCCAGTCCGGGATGCTTCGCGTGCAGCGCTGCAAAATTCCCGAGCGTGAACCGCGCGTGCGGGTGCGGGCTGCGGACCGCGCGCAGCGTCAGAAACGCTTCCGCCGGCAGCGCATCGGCACCGAATTTCTCGGCACCCGTCAGTTTCGCGGCACCGTCCACCTTCGCCAGCCGGGCACCGACGGCGCGGGTCGCGTCCGGCATGACCGGAGCCGAAGTGCCGGCAACATCCAGCACGGCATCGACGATCTTGCGATATCCGGTGCAGCGGCACAGCACGCCGCCGAGGGCGTCCAGCACCTCCGCCTCGGTCGGCGCCGGCGTGTGCGCGAGCAGGTCGCTTGCCGCCATCAGCATTCCCGGCGTGCAGATGCCACACTGCGCGGCGCCGTGGCGCAGGAACGCCGCCTGCAACGGGGCCAGCGTCGCGCCGTCGGCCAGTCCCTCGACCGTCGTCACCGTGCAGCCCGCGACGCGCGCCGCCGGGATCAGGCAGGCGCACATCTGCGCGCCATCGAGCAGCACGGTGCAGGCGCCGCAATCGCCGGCGTTGCAGCCGATCTTCGTGCCGGTCAGGCCCAGATCGTCGCGCAGCAGGTCGGCGAGGCGGCGCGCCGGGTCGGCGTGCAGCGTGACCGCCTTGCCGTTCAGGGTGAAGGCGAGCGGTTCGGCTGGCGACCTCATGCCGCGACCGCCCGGGGCAGCGCGAGACCGGCCACGGCACGGCGCACCAGCTCCAATGCCGCCGTGCGCCGGTACGCGGCGGGCGCGCGGATGTCGTCGATCGGGGTCAGCGGGGCGAGATGCGCCTGCATGACCAGCGCCGGGTCGGGGAACTGCCCGGCCAGCGCCGCCTCGAGCGCCGGCAGCCGCGTCGCGACCGGGCCGCAGGCGCCGACCGCGATCCGGGCACGGGCGATCCGGCCGTCCGGTGAGAACTCGGCGACGGCGGCGACCATCGCGATGGAGATCACCAGATAGCGGCGGGCCCCGAGCTTTTCGAAGGTCGCGCGGGCCTGCAGGGTGGGCACTGGGATGCGCAGGCCGAGCGCAAGCTCGTCCGGCCGGCGGGCGGTGCGGCGGGGGCCGAGCAGGAAGTCACGGAGCGGCAGGACCCGGCGGCCGGCGGCGGAGGCAAGCTCCACGGACGCATCGAGGGCAAGCAGGCAGGGAATGCCGTCGGCGGCGGGGCTGGCGTTGCAGACGTTGCCGAGGACGGTGCCGGCATTCTGCACCTGCACCCCGCCCACCTGCCGCGCCGCCGCCTTCAAGCCGTTGAAAACATCGGGCAATTCGGCGGCGATCAGGTCGCTCCAGGTGGCGAGGCAGGGGATGAACCTGTCACCGTCGCCAGTCGCGATCTGGCGCAGCCCCGGCAGTGCCGAGATGTCCAGCAGGTTTTCGTCCGGCGTGGTGACGACCCGGGCGGGGAAGTGATCCGTCCCGCCGGCCAGCACCGTCCATTGCCCCTCGGCGAGAGCCAGGAGTGCCGCCTCCAGACTGGTGGGGCGCAGGTATCGGCCCAAGCCGCACACTCCCGATCATTCGTGTGCATATGATCGGGCCGCGCAGGGCCGGCTGTCAACCGGATGCTATGGCGAGCCGCGTGGTGCGGTAGAGCGCGGACAGGGGCACCCGGAAGCCGATGCTATCGAGCGGCAGCTCGCCTGAACCGATCGCCTCCGGGTCTTTCGGCCAGGTCCCGTCCGGCTGGCGGCGGAGCAGGTCGGCGCCGATGGCCTCCGTATGCAGGATCAGGATTTCCCGAACGCTTGGGATCGTCGTGAACGCCCAGACATTCGCCCAGGTTTTCGCCTTGTTGCTCGGCGAAAGGAGTTCGACGATCAGCACCGGATCTGCAATCGCGTATTCTTCGACATCGTAGCCGGTACATGTCACGGCTAGGTCGGGGATGCGGAAATTGCGGGTGGCATTGGCACGGGGAACGATGCCGGGCTGGGACAACGCGGTGCAGGGGCTGCCGCGCTCGGCGAAATGGTTGCCCAGTTGACGGCCCAGTTCGTTCATCAGCGCAGCATGTGTCCGGCTCGCTGGCGCCATCGCCTGCGGCTCGCCGTCGACAAGTTGCCAGACGCGCCCGTCGCCGGGGTGCCAGGCGATGAATTCGTCGACCGTCAGCAACAGAGGAGTTTTGGCGAGCGCTACCATCAAAACATCTTATCAGAACTGGCCGCCCCATGTCAGGCCCGGCGTTTGATTGCCGGCTTCGGCTTTGCCGCCGGCGTGCGCTTGGCCGCCGCGCGCCGGGCCGCCTTGGGCGCAGCTTTCGGCCGCGCCACGTCGTTGGCGCCCTCCGGCTCCGGCATCTGGCCGTAGCTCATCCGGCGCATCTGCTCGATCACGCGCCCCATCTCCGCGTCGTCGAGCACCGGCGGTTCGCCGAGCACCAGCGCCTGCACATACATGCGCGACAGCGTCTCGACCTCGTTGGCGAGCCACAGCGCGTGCGCGAAATCGCGGCCGAGCGAGATCTGGCCGTGCTGCCCGAGCAGGCAGGCGAGCCGATCCTCCAGCGCCTCCAGCGCCGCGTCGGACAGAGCCTGGGTGCCGAACGTCGCGTAGCGGGCGCAGCGGATCGTCGTGCCGCCGGCGACGCCGGTCATGTAGTGGAACGAGGGGATCGGCTTGTGATGCACCGCGAGCGTGGTCGCATACACCGAGTGGCAGTGCAGCACGACGTCGATGTCGGGCCGCGCGCGCAGGATGTCGCGATGGAACCGCCACTCCGAGGACGGGCGATGCCGGCCCTCGAACGTGCCGTCGAATCCCATCTTCATGATGTCGGCCGGCTGCATTTTCTCGTAGGCCAGCGAGGACGGCGTGATCAGGAATGATTCGTCGTCGAGGCGGACGGAGAGATTCCCGGCGGTGCCCTGGTTGATGCCGGTCTCGTTCATCCGCCGGCAGGTCGCGACCATCTCGCGGCGCAGGGCGGTTTCGGTGGGTTTGCTCATGTCTCGGTCTCCGTCGCGAGGGTGCGCCAGCTTGCGCGGTACTGGGGCAGGGCGGGAATGTCGAGCGGTGGCGGCGTGTGCAGCGCGAGCGGCGCCGGCGCGGTGCGCGTGGTTTGGCCGGCGAGCAGCGCGGCGCCGGCGGCGCTGCCGTCGCCGTGCAGGTCGAAGTCGATGCGTTGGCCGGGCCGCAGCGCCGCGACCAGCGCCGCGTAAAGCGGGTCCCGACAGAACGAGCCGTCGAGAATGACGTGTCCTGTCGCGCCGAGCGTGTCGAGCAGCAGGTCGGTCAGCAGGGCGGCGAGCAGCAGCGCGAGGACACGGCGTTCCGGCGCGCCCTCCGGCGGCGGGCCGACGACGTGGCCCTTGCGGGCACGGCCGGGCAGCAAGCCGTCATCCTCGCTGAAGCAGGGCACCGCGAGCGTGCCGCGCGCGACGACTGCCGCGAGCACGGCAAGGTCGGCCTGGTTGCCGGCGGGCTGCGCGCCGGCAACCAGCGAGAACTCGCGGCCGCCCATGCACAGCGCGCCGGCCAGCGCGTTGCCGGCGGGGTCGGCGTTGCAGCCCATGCCGCGCGCCTCGTCCAGTGCGTCGGGCGGGGTCTCGTCACTGAGGGCGACGATCCAGGTGCCGGTCGAGATGACGGTCAGCCCGCGCAGGCCGGCGGCCTGGTAGCGGTAGAAATTGGCGCTGCTGTCATGGATGCCGCACAGCACGCGGGTCGTGGGCGACAGGCCGGTGCGCTCGGCCAGCGCCGGTTTCAGCGTCCCGAGCGTGGCCCAGGCAGGCGCCAGCGGCGGCAGCTTGCCCGCCCAGCCGCGCGCCGCGACGATCGGGGCGAAGCGGCGGGCCGGCACGTCCCACAGATGCGACTGCGCGCCGAGGATCGAATATTCCGAGGCGGCGACGCCGCAGAGCCGCCAGGCCCAGTATTGCGGCAGGCCGAGCATGTGCGTCCCGCGCGCGAACGCCTGCGGGAATGCGGTCTCCAGCCACAGCATCTGGCGCGCGAGGTGGGCGGCGTGCCGCATGATCGGGCTGCCGCGCTCGCGGAACGTACCGGCGAGCGAGGCGTAGAGCGTGTTGATGTCGGCCGGCGGCTCGTCCTCGTAGTCGAGCATCGGCAGCACCGGTCCGGACTCGTCCACGAGCACGCCGCCGGAGCCGTGGCCGCAGGCGACGATGGTGCCGATATCGTGCCGCCGCGAGGCATTCCGCAGCGCGCGGATCAGCCATTTCTCCGTGGCCATGACATCGTGATGGCGATAGGGCGGCGCCGGATGGACGATGTTCGGCGTTTCGAGGGTTTCGAGAATCACGCCGTCCGCGTCGGCAATGTTCAGCTTGACGTTGGTCTTGCCGACATCGAGGACGGCGGTGCGGCTCATCGGGTGAACTCGGGCCGCAGCGCGCCATACAGGCGGCGGAAGGCTTCGATGCGGGGCCGATAGGCGTCCGCGAGCGCGTCGTCCGGCTCGATGATTTCGGTGACCGGCGGTTCCGCAAGCACCGCCGCCGCGTCCGTGCCGCCGAGTGCGAGGCGGGCGAGCCGGGCGGCGCCGAAGGCCGGGCCACGCTCGCCGCCCGTGTAGCGGCGCAACGGGATGTTGAGGGCGCTCGCGATCATCCGCGTCCAGAACCGCGAGCGGGCGCCGCCGCCGATCACGCCGGCCGACTCGACTCGCGTGCCGCCGGCCGCCAGCGCGCCGAGCCCGTCGGCGAGGCTGAAGGCGACGCCTTCCAGCGCCGCCTGCACCAGCTCGGCGCGCGACGTATCGCCGCTGAGGCCGAACACGACGCCGCGCGCGTACAGGTCGTCGTGCGGCGTGCGCTCGCCGGACAGGTAGGGCAGCACGAGCAGGCGCGACGGGCCGGTGAACGCCGCTTCGGTTTCGGCGAGCAGGTCGGCGATCGGCACGTCGCCGACGAGGTGGGCGACGGCGGCCAGCACGCTCGCGCCGTTCAGCAGCGCCGCCATCTGGCACCAGCGGCCGGGCAGGGCGTGGCAGAACGCATGGACGAGGTGCGCCGGCGCCGGGCGGTGCGCGTTGCTGGCGACGAACACCTGCGCCGACGTGGACAGACCGATGAAGGCCCGCCCGTCCTCGACCGCGCCGATGCCGACGCCGCCCGCCATCGTGTCGCCGCCGCCGCCGGCGACGATCACGCCGGGACGCAGGCCGAACCGTTGGGCGATGGCGGGGCGGACCGTGCCGCTCGGCGCGCTGCCTTCGACGAGGTGGGGCAGCAGCGCGGGGTCGAGGCCGATCGCCGCGACCGCGCGCGCGCTCCAGTCCCGCCGGGCCTGGTCGAGCAGCCAGGTGCCGGCGGCGTCGGACGGGTCGGTCGCGCGCTCTCCGGTCAGGCGCAGACGCAGGAAATCCTTCGGCAGCAGCAGCGATCTGGCGCGGGCGAGCGTGTCCGGTTCGTGGCGGGCGAGCCACAGCAGTTTCGGCGCGGTGAAGCTGGCCAGCGCCGGCACGCCGAGTTCGGCGGCCAGCTCGGGGCCGAGGCGTTTGAGCTCGTCGGCTTCCGCGTGTGCGCGGCCGTCGTTCCACAGCATCGCCGGGCGCACAGGCCGGTCCGCCGCGTCCAGCAGCACCGCCGCGTGCATCTGGCCGGACAGGCCGATCGCCGCGACATCCGCCATCGCCGCCGGCGCGTCCGCCGCGATCCGGTCGAGACCGCCGGCGACCGAATGCCACCAGTCCTCGCACGCCTGCTCGGAGGCGAGCGGCGCGGGATGGCTGATCGCGAGCGGAACCTCGGCCGCCGCCCGCACGGTCTGGGTCTCGTCGACGACAAGCAGCTTTGCCGCCGATGTGCCGAGGTCGATGCCGAGGAAGCAGGTCATTCAGCCCGTCGGGCGGCTATTGAAGACGCGCGCCCCGACCGGCCGGCGTCACGAAATGCCGTCCGGCCTGATCTGCTGGGCCCAGCGGCCGATCGCCGTGCTGTCGGCCGAGCGGCGGGCGGGCGCGCTGGAGTCGCGGATTTCGAGCGTGCAGGCGAGGCGGATCTGCTCCGGCGGCGCGGTGTCGCCGCCGATGCGGGCCATCAGCCGCCGCCACGCTTCGGCGCCAAGCTGTTCGACCGGCTGCCGCACCGCCGTCAGCGGGGGCGAAACCGCGCGCATCCATTCCTCGTCGTCGAAGCCCGCGAGTGCCAGATCCTGCGGCACCCGCAGACCGGTCGCGGCAATCGCGCCCAGCGCGCCGAGGGTGGTGACGTTGTTCAGCGTGAACAGCGCGTCGGGCGGCAGGCCCGTGCCGAGGCGCTCGGTCAGGCGGGCGCGGCTGTCGGTGAGTGTGTGGCCGACCTCGATGAATTCCACTTCGGCCTCGGTGCCGGCGGCGGCGAGGATGCCGTCGCACCGCTCGCGGATGTTGCCGATCGAAATGTCGGAGGCGGCGGCCAGGATATGGCGTCGGCCGCCTTCGATCAGATGGCGCGTCAGGTCCGCCGCCGCCGCGCGGTTGTCGACGGCGACCATGTCCATCGCGAGGCCGGCCGGAAAGCGGTCGGCGGCGACCAGCGGCACGCGCGCGGCAATGGCCGCGTCGAGCCCGGCCACCTCGTTGCCGCAGGGCACGATGATCAGCCCGGCCGGCCGCCACGTCAGCAGCGTGCGCAGCCGCGCCGCCTCCTGCGCCTGGTCACCGCCGGAGGAGACGATCAGCAGCTCGTAGCCGTCCCGGCGCGCGGCGCGTTCGAGGGCCGAGATGAAGGTGCCGAAGAACGGGTTGGCGAGGTCCGGCACGACGACGCCGGCGACGGTGGATTTGCGGGATCGCAGGCGGGAAGCGCCGAGATCGGCGATGTATCCCAGTTCCGCGACGGCGGCGCGCACCCGGTCGGCCAGTTCCGGCGCCACGCTGCGGCGGGCATTCAGCACGTTCGACACGGTGGCGGTGGAGACGCCCGCACAGCTTGCAACCGTGCGGATGGACGGCAATTTGCTGGTCACTGTCTGGTTCTTCCGCGCCTCGGAGCGGCGCTATGGCTTGGACATTTCCTGGCAGGCACGTCGATGATTTCGTTACACGTTTTACGTATCTGAACGCAAATGCCCGGTCCTGTCAATGGCTTGGCGCCTGGGTCATTCGTTATGTTAACGTAACGAAATGGACGTGCCAAGGCACCCGCTTTCTCAGGCCATTCTTTTTCGGGTGCGGCGGGATTTGCCCCAGTATTTCTGCGGATTTTGCAGTTGCGGGTTGCTCGGCATCGGCTCCCGCATCCAGGGCAGCGCCGCCTCCGGGT
>Ga0116226_10001832_pt1 | contig 18449 bp, 18 predicted proteins | sample S1TSphfallax_FD_89692 | JGI IMG/M metagenome (GOLD analysis project Ga0116226, IMG submission 89692) | Host-associated microbial communities from peat moss isolated from Minnesota, USA - S1T2_Fa - Sphagnum fallax MG | ecosystem: Host-associated > Plants > Peat moss > Unclassified | place: USA... | reverse complement strand
TGGTCGGCGTCGGCGTGATTGGTGTGGCAGATGTCCACGCCCATGGGCAGGCCCAGGAGCTTGCCGCAGAAATGATCCTCGAGAGCGGCGCGGATGATCTGTTTGCCGTCGAAGAGATATTCCGGCCCGATGAAGCCCACAACCGTATTGACCAGGAGCGGCCGGAAGGGTCGCGCGACGGCGTAGGCGCGGGCTTCCAGGGTCTGTTGATCGACGCCATGGTGAGCGCCCGCTGAAAGCGCCGAGCCTTGGCCGGTCTCGAAATACATCACATGATCGGCGATCTCGAAGCGCTTCAGACCAAGCGTCGCCTCATGCGCCTCGCGCAGAAGGGCGAGGTCCACGCCGAAGCCCCGGTTGGCCGCCTCCGTTCCGGCGATGGACTGGAAGGCGAGATCGACGGGCGCGCCAAGAGCGATAAGTTCGAGGGTATTGGTGAGATGGGTGAGCACGCAGCTTTGGGTCGGGATGGCCCAGCGTTGGCGCATATCGTCCACCAGATGCAGAAGGCCCCGCGCCGTCTCCAGGCTATCGCTCGCCGGATTGATCCCGATTACCGCGTCGCCGCAGCCCATCAGGAGGCCGTCGATGATCGAAGCGGCGATCCCCCGCGCATCGTCGGTGGGGTGATTGGGCTGGAGGCGCGTCGCGAGGCGCCCTGGCAGGCCCAGGGAGTTTCGAAAACCGGTGGAGACCCGTCGTTTTCGCGCCACGGCGATCAGGTCCTGGTTGCGCATGATCTTCGATACGGCGGCCGCCATCTCAGGCGTGATTCCCGCGCAGACGGCGGAGAGCCGCGCATCGTCGGTCTCATTCGCGAGCAGCCAGTTTCGGAAGTCGCCGACGGTGAGGTGCGCGACAGCGTGGAAGGCGGCCGCGTCGTGGCTGTCTAGGATCAGCCGCGTCACCTCGTCGGTTTCATACGGAATGACGAGGTCTTCCAGAAACGTCTTCAGAGGTAGATCCGCCAGGGCGTAACGGGCGGCCACCCGCTCCTCGGCGCTGGATGCGCCGATCCCGGCCAGGTCATCGCCAGACCGCGCTGGCGTCGCCGCGCCCAATACGGTCGACAGGTCTGCAAACGAGTATCGCGTCCCGGCCAGGGTATGGGCGTACACGGCTGATGGACCCCTTTTCGATTGACGCAAAAGCACAAGATTACATAATGCAATTAGCTGGCGCGATCGTTGTAAATCCCTTCTGTACGCCGTAGGGACGACCCCAAATTAGAACAGAGGAAGCGTCCCACTCATGAATTTCGTGCTGACCTTGGTGATTTTGGCCGGATTTCTGGCGGTGCTCTATGGTGTGGCGCAGACCGCCTCCCTGCTGCGCGCCTCGACTGGCAACGCCAAGATGCAGGAGATCGCCGCCGCCATTCAGGAAGGGGCGCAGGCCTATCTTCGCCGCCAATACACCACCATCGCCATAGTCGGTGCGGTCATCCTGGTCGCGATTTTGTTCCTCATTGGCTGGACCGAGGCCCTGGGATTTTTCATCGGAGCGGTTCTGTCCGGTCTCGCCGGATTCGCCGGGATGCTGATCTCCGTGCGCGCCAATGTGCGCACCGCCCAGGCTGCTTCGGAAAGCCTCGCCAAAGGTCTTTCGCTGGCCTTCCGTTCCGGCGCGGTGACAGGCATGCTTGTGGCGGGCTTCGCGCTCCTGGGCGTCGCTGGTTATTACGCCGTTCTGACCGGGCCGCTGCATCTCGAAAACACCAGCCGGGACGTCATCGACTCTCTGGTATCGCTTGGGTTTGGCGCCTCGCTGATCTCCATTTTCGCGCGCCTGGGCGGGGGCATTTTCACCAAGGGCGCGGATGTCGGCGGCGACATGGTGGGCAAGGTGGAAGCCGGCATTCCCGAGGATGATCCGCGCAACGCCGCGACCATCGCCGATAATGTGGGCGACAACGTGGGCGACTGCGCCGGCATGGCCGCCGATCTTTTCGAGACCTACGCCGTGACCACCGTGGCGACCATGGTTCTGGCGGCGATCTTCTTTCGCGGCCTTCCCGCCGTGGGCGACATGATGCTGCTGCCTCTGGCGATCTGCGGGGTCTGTATCGTCACCTCGATCGTCGGCGCCTTCGCCGTGCGCTTGGGCAAAAGCCAGAATATCATGGGCGCTCTCTATCAGGGCCTGATCGTCACCGGCGGCCTGTCGGTCGTCGCGGTCTGGTGGGTGATTCACAAGCTCGTTCCGGCCGAGGGCGTCGTCGTCCAGGGCCGTCTCGTGAGCGTGGACGCCCTGTTTTACTGCGGGCTGGTGGGGCTCGCCGTCACCGCCGCCATCGTGGTGATCACGGAATATTATACCGGCACGGGATTTCGCCCCGTGAAGTCCATCGCCAAGGCTTCGGTTTCGGGCCATGGCACGAATGTGATCCAGGGCCTGGCCATGTCGCTGGAATCCACCGCGGCGCCCGCGCTGGTGATCATCATAGGCATTGTGCTTACCTACCAGTTCGCTGGCCTGTTCGGCATCGCCATCGCCACCACCACCATGCTCTCCCTGGCGGGTTTCATTGTCGCCCTGGATGCCTTCGGGCCGGTGACCGACAATGCCGGGGGCATCGCCGAGATGGCCGGTCTTCCCGCCGAAGTGCGCATCTCCACGGACGCCCTGGACGCTGTTGGCAATACCACCAAGGCCGTCACCAAGGGCTACGCCATTGGATCGGCGGGGCTGGGCGCCCTGGTTTTGTTCGCGGCCTACACCCAGGATCTGAAGTTCTTTTCGGCCAATTCCGACCACTTCCCCTTCTTCGCCGGGATGGGGGGCGTGGCCTTCGATCTTTCCAATCCGTATGTGGTCGTGGGCCTGTTATTCGGCGGCCTGCTGCCCTTCCTGTTCGGCGGTATGTCGATGACCGCCGTCGGCCGGGCGGCGGAAGCCGTGGTGGCGGAAGTGCGCCGCCAGTTCCGGGAGAACCCGGGCATCATGACCTATGAGGTGAAGCCGGAATACGGCCGCGCGGTGGACATTCTCACCAAGGCGGCGATCCGGGAAATGATCGTTCCCTCGCTGCTGCCTGTCGTCTCCCCGGTGCTGCTGTTCTTTGTCATCCAGGCCATCGCGGGCAAATCCAACGCCTTCTCGTCGCTGGGAGCGATGTTGATGGGGGTGATCGTCACCGGCCTCTTCGTGGCTATCTCAATGACCTCGGGCGGCGGCGCCTGGGACAACGCCAAGAAGCTGATTGAGGAAGGCCATTACGGGGGCAAGGGTTCCGAGGCCCACAAGGCGGCGGTAACCGGAGACACCGTGGGCGATCCTTATAAGGACACCGCCGGCCCCGCGGTGAATCCGATGATCAAGATCACCAATATCGTCGCGCTTCTGCTTCTGGCGGTCCTGGCCCATCATGTGGCCCACTGACCGGAAACCACCCCGGCGCGCATGACCGCTGAAGGCGCGACAACCTGGCTTTGGCTGGTTTGGTATGTGACCTGGATCGCCGCCGTGGTCTGGTCGGGTCGCACCAAAACCCAGATGAAGACCGACGCCGCGCACCGCATCATCGCCGGGGTTGGCTCCGTGCTGCTCTTCTCGCCGAGCTCAGGGCATTCCGCGTTTCACTTGGCGGCGATCGGATGGCTTACCCGCAAGCTATGGCGTGAGCCCGCGGCCGCAGCCTGGGTGTTGTTCGGTCTTATCGTGGCGGCGTTCGGTTTCTGCTGGTGGGCGCGGTTGCACCTGGGCCGGCTTTGGTCGGGCATGGTCACGATCAAGGATGACCATCGCGTGGTTGATACAGGACCCTATCGTTTTGTCCGACATCCCATCTACGCCGGCGCCCTGCTGGCGGCCTTGCTGACCGCGCTCATCCGGGCCACGCCAGCGGGGCTCGCGGGGTTTGTTCTGATCGCTGTCGGATTTACGATAACCGCCAAAATCGAGGAGCGATTCCTGCGCGAGCAGCTCGGCCACGAAGCCTATGACGCCTATAGCCGAAAGACGCCCATGCTGATTCCGCGGTTAGTCTAGGGTCAGATTAGCGGCCGTCGCCGTGCGAATTGGGCGTCTGGTTCTGGTCGGGGGGCAGGGCGCCGGCGGCGCTGATGCTTCCAAGAAGTTGCTCCAGGACGGACATTTCCCGGCCGCGCGTCGGCGTCTCGTGCTCATTATAGGCGATCACCCGACCGTCGCGCAGCGTGTATTTATTGACGGCCGTCACTTCGTCGGCGCCCTTGGCGAAGGCAATGGCGACGACGTCGCGCTTGCTGACGCTGGGGTGATAAAAACCCGTCTTGTTCACGGTTTGAGACAGATAATACCAAGTGTCTTTATCGAAGGTCGAGGTCGCCGTGGGTGAGCCGAGGTGTGCGAGGACCGTCGCCCGCGTGTCTTCACCGACCTTCACATCAGCGGGCGTCGCGTCGACGACCTGAAAACCCTGGTAGCTGCTGGTTGGCGTGCAGCCCGACGCGGCGACCAGGGCAAGTAGGGCGGCGAGACCTGGGCCGACTTCAGAAAATTTGCGAAACATGCGGATCAAAATCCATTTTCTACGATCAAGCCTTTGCAGGCGTCACCGCGAATGACCTAAACGCTCATTCGATCGGTTCCAAGCACCTGATTCATAAAATGACACCCGGGCAAAAACGAGGCCAGACATCCATGTTTCGGCGGCGAGATGTACAGGCTGAGGCGACGCGTCCCGCCGAGAGCCTCCCCGCCCGCCTCTATGGATGGGCCGAGGCGCGCTCCCGCATGCCTCATCTGTATACCGATTTGGGCGCACCGGACACCGTTGAGGGGCGCTTTGAATTGCTGACCCTGCACATCGTGCTGTTGCTGAATAGGCTGAAATCAGACGACGACCCCGGCGGGGCTTTGGGCCAGGCGCTCTTTGACCTCTACTTAAGCAATCTTGATGGCGCGATGCGTGAGATGGGCGTGGGAGATCTGGCGATGGGCAAACGTATGCGCGCGCTGGGAAAGGTCTTCTATGGGCGCGCAAGCGCTTACGAAGAGGCATTTTCCGCGCTGCCAGATCGGTCGCCTCTTGAGGCCGTCATTGGCCGCACGGTTCTAGGTGACGCAGCGGAATGCTACCCAGGGCCGCTTGCCGGCTATATCGAAGGTCTGAGGCGCGAGTTGGCGGGGCGCAGCGTGGACGATCTCGTCCGGTGACCGATAACGGCCTTTGGACTGAACGCCTGTCATGGGGCGCACGCGGCGCGACGCGCCTGATCGGCGACGAGCGGGTTCGGACGCGCGTGGCCGAGCGCCTGGGCCTCGAGGCCGTCAAGCGGCTCGATGTGGAGGCCGAAACGGCGCCGTGGCTGGATGGTCTGGAGATTCGCGGGCGGCTTACGGCCATCGTTACCCGCTTGTGCGGCCTCTCTCTCGAAGCCTTCGACGAGACCGTTGATGAGCCCTTTACGGTGCGCGTCGTTCCGCCCGGCAGCATGAATGCGCCGGAAGGGTCGAGCGAGGTGGTAATCGATCTTGCCGCCGACGATCCCCCCGAAGTGGCGCCCATCGAAGGATTCGATCTGGGCAGCCATGCCGTGGAATGTCTGAGCCTTGCCCTCGATCCCTTTCCCCGCAAGCCCGGCGCGGTCTTCGCGCCGCCCGCCGAGTCCGTTGTCCTGTCCCCCTTTGCGATCCTTAAGGATGTGAAGGCGCGCCGCGATACCTGACATCGGCTTGCATCGTGCGCGCTCGGCTGTATCGTCCGCGCCGCCTTGGATCGACGGGCCTGACCTGGAGCTGAAAGCGCCGACATGCCGGACCGTCTCGTGATTTCAGTCGACGCCATGGGCGGCGATCATGGTCCGGACGTCACCCTCTCTGGCGTCGCGCGGGCGACCAAATTCCTGGTCCCGGGCGCGCGCTTTTTACTGCATGGGGACGCCGCCCGGATGGAACCGGTCCTCGCGCGTCTGCCAGCTTTGGCGTCCGTCTGCGAAGTAAGGCCAGCGGAGAGCGTGATCCCCATGGACGCCAAGCCGGCTCACGCCATGCGGCGCGGCAAGGGCAGCTCGATGTGGAACGCCGTGGAGTGCCTGCGCGCCGAGGAGGCTCAAGCCGTTGTTTCGGCAGGCAACACCGGCGCCTTGATGGCGATCTCCCGGCTGTTACTGCGTATGACCGGTGACATGGATCGCCCGGCCCTTGTGGCGAATTGGCCTACCCTGAGGGGCGTCACGTCCGTCCTGGACGTCGGCGCGAATATTGTCTGCGACGCTGATCGACTGGTGGAGTTCGCGATCATGGGCGCGGCCTTTCACCGAGCGATCCATAAGACCGCCCGCCCGTCGGTCGGGCTGTTGAACGTCGGGACCGAAACGGAAAAGGGCCATGACGATGTTCGCGAAGCGGATCGACGTCTGCGCGCCAGCGAATTCGCCCTCGATTATCATGGTTTCGTGGAGGGCGACGACATCGCCAAAGGCACGGTGGACGTGATCGTCACCGACGGATTCACCGGTAATGTCGCCCTGAAGACGGCGGAGGGCCTGGCGCGCTTCTTCACGACCACCCTGCGGACCACCTTCACGGCGGACGCCATGTCAAAGCTTGGGGCCCTGATCGCTCGTAGGTCACTGAAGAGGATGAGTGAGCGCCTTGATCCCGGTTCAATCAATGGCGGACCGTTCCTCGGACTGAATGGCATCGTTATCAAGAGTCATGGGGGAGCCGATGCGCGGGGGTTCGCCAACGCCATCCGCGTGGCGGCTGAACTGGCGGCCAGCGACTTCGTGCGCCAACTCGATGATGATCTCAGCAAGCATCTCAAAGCCCCTGGCGCTTCAGCAACAGCGCCGGCTGCTTCGCGCCCATCCGAGGGGATTGTCGCCGCGTGACCTCCATGCTTCGCAGTGTCGTCACTGGCGTTGGTGGATTTTTGCCTCCAGGAATCGTGACCAACGCTGATCTGGCCAAGGTCGTTGACACCAGCGACGAATGGATTTTTGAGCGCACGGGAATTCGCTCCCGCCGACGCGCCTCACCTGATCAGGCGACCTCGGATCTGGCCGTGGCCGCCGCTGAAAAGGCTCTGGCCGCCGCCGGGCGAGCGGCCGCTGACATCGATGTGATCATTGTCGCGACGACCACGCCGGATCTCACGTTTCCAGCCACCGCAACGATCGTCCAGCGCAAGCTGGCCGCGCCCATCGGCATCGCCTTCGATGTGCAGGCCGTATGCTCCGGATTCGTCTACGCCATGGCGGTGGCGGACGGCTTCGTGGCCCGAGGTCTCGCCCGGTGCGCCCTGGTAATTGGCGCCGAAACCATGACGCGGCTGATGGACTGGACTGATCGGGGGACCTGCGTTTTGTTCGGAGACGGTGCAGGGGCCGTCGTTCTGGAATCCTCGGAGGGCCACGGGGGTCCGGGCGACCGCGGGATCCTGGGCTTTTCACTTCGCGCCGATGGGACCAAACAAGATCTCCTGTATGTGGACGGCGGCCCCTCGACCACCGGATCGGTCGGCAAGCTGCGCATGCAGGGCAATCAGGTTTTCCGCCACGCGGTGATCAATATCAGCGAGGCCGTGACAGAGGCGGCCAAGGTCGCCCGCGTGGAGATTGGCCAGATCGACTGGTTCATTCCGCATCAGGCTAACCAGCGCATTCTCGAAGGCGTCGCCCGACGTTTAGGCATTGATGGGGACCGGGTGATCTCCACCGTGGCCGAACACGCCAACACATCCGCCGCCTCCATTCCTCTCGCCCTAAGCCAGGGCGTTCTGGACGGGCGGATCAAGCCTGGCCAACTGCTGCTGATGGAAGCGATGGGCGGGGGCCTGACCTGGGGCGCGGTCGTACTGCGCCTCTGATTGCGCCCGCTTTCGACGGAGCACAGGCGTCAAAAGTCATCGACAGGTGGCTGATTTTTATACAATCCGCATGATCGTTTCTGGAACCCATTGACGCGCCGCGCTTATTTTGGCCATTCAGACGCCTCTCTGGGGGATGGCCATGGGCGAGAAAACACTTACACGGGCGGATCTGACTGATGCTCTTCACGAGCGCGTCGGGCTAACCCGGCAAGACTGCGCCGGTCTTGTGGAGCGAACGCTAGGTTTGATCACCCAGGCGATGGAGCGTGGCGAGAGCGTAAAGCTTTCAGGATTTGGCGTCTTTCAGGTGCGGGCCAAACGCGAACGAATGGGCCGCAACCCCAAGACCGGCGAGCCCGCCACCATCGAGCCGCGCCGGGTTATCGGCTTTCGCGCATCGCAGGTTCTCAAGGCGCGCATCGAACGCGCCCTGGCCAAATAGGACCTGTCAGCTTTGGTGAAAGGGCCGGATGCGTTCCGAACCATTTCTGAAGCGGCCGACGAGGTCGGGGTCGCGCAACATGTTCTGAGGTTCTGGGAATCGAAGCTCACCTTCATTCGTCCCATGAAGCGGGCAGGGGGTCGGCGGTTTTACCGCCCGGGCGACATCCAGGTTTTGGTTGATGTCAGGCGTCTTTTGCACGCCGAGGGCTATACGATCCGAAAGGTCCAGTCGCTGCACCGCGCCGGCGGCGTCAGGGCGTTGCGTGAGGCGCCGGCGCAGGGGGGATCGCTTCACTCACCGTCCATTCGAGCCGAGCGCAAGCGCCTGCCCAATGGCCGGTCGGCGACATTGCGGTTGGCGCTCAATCGGCTGGAAGCCGCAAAGGCGCGGCTTGACGCCTTGGTCGCCAGATCGCTTCCGCAATTGTGATTGCCCGGAGCAGGTCGGGTCTCTATAAGGCGGTTCCTTCCTGAATCGGAGCGTGGCGCAGCCTGGTAGCGCACTTGACTGGGGGTCAAGGGGTCGCAGGTTCGAATCCTGTCGCTCCGACCATTTTCGCTCTAGGCACTGAGCGCGACAGGGATTCATGACCGGCCTACCCCATGCCGAACGATCGACTATGTTCCCGCGAGCCGGAACAGCGGCGCGGGCAGCGTCCGAGCAGTCCACTGCAGCGGCGGTGTGGCTATTCGCTGTCGCGGCGGCGGTGGCCACAATGGTCATCGTTGGCGGCGCGACCCGCCTGACGGGCTCGGGTCTCTCGATCACTCAATGGAAGCCGCTGACGGGCGCGCTTCCGCCCCTTTCGGCTCACGCCTGGGCGGACCTTTTCAGTCGGTATCAGGCCACCCCGCAGTACGAGCTTCTCAATCGGGGCATGACGCTGGGCGGGTTCAAGTCAATCTATTGGTGGGAGTGGGCCCACCGCCTCCTCGCCAGGGGTGTTGGCGTGCTTTTCGCCGCGCCCTTCGTCATTCTGTTGCTCACCCGGCGACTGCCTCGCCGGCTAATCCTTTCCTGTGGCTTTCTGTTCGCGCTAGGCGGGCTTCAGGGCCTGGTAGGCTGGTGGATGGTGCAAAGCGGCCTTGAAGAGCGGGTTTCAGTAGCGCCTGAACGTCTGGCGACCCATCTCGGCTTGGCCCTCTTCTTGTTCAGCGCCCTCATCTGGACGGGTCTGGAAGCTCTGTACGGGGCGCGTGAACGGGCCGTGACACGGGCAAGTCCTTGGGCTCGCCTGACGGGACTGTTCGCCGTTCTGGTCTACCTTCAATGCCTGACCGGCGCTCTAACCGCCGGCAATCATGCAGGGCGCATTAATAACGACTGGCCGCTCATGTCGGGTCGCTGGGTCCCGCCGGATTATTGGCAGGGGGGCCTCTGGTCGACATTGGCGCATGGCGTGGCGGCCGTGCAGTTCAATCATCGGCTACTGGCCTACGCGCTCGTGGTCTTCGCGCTATCGCTGGCGGCGATGTCGCGACGGATGACCTTGCCGGGATCGTTCGAGCGGAAGCTAGCCTTGGCCGTCGCGGCGGTGGCTTTGTGTCAAATTGTTCTTGGGGTGGCGACCCTGCTGTCTGGCGTCGCGTTGGGACTGGCGCTGATGCACCAGGCCAATGCGGCGCTCCTGCTGGCCCTGGCGGTCATATTGGCGTGGCGCAGCCGACGAACCATCGTCGGGTATTTTGATACCGCCATCACAAGAACATGAAAAATATCGCGTTTTATCCCCACTCGTTCATACGCCTTGACAGGGCATAACGGGGCCTCTAACGCCAGCCCCTCGATTTGAGCGGGACAATTTCACCTTTCCGCGCCCTTGATCTGGATGACGAGCGTGACGACGAAGACCACAACCTACCTAAAAACCAACGATGTCCAGAAGGCGTGGATTCTCATTGACGCCAAGGACGCCGTCGTGGGCCGCCTGGCCACATTCATCGCCATGCGGCTTCGTGGAAAACATCGCCCGGACTACACCCCTAACGTTGATTGCGGCGATCACGTGGTGGTTATCAACGCCGATAAGGTGAAGTTCACCGGCCGGAAACTCGAGCAGAAGACCTATTATTGGCACACGGGACATCCCGGCGGGATCAAAGAGCGTAAGGCTGGAGCCATCATAGCTGGGCGCTTCCCCGAGCGGATTCTCGAAAAGGCCGTGGAGCGCATGCTGCCCAAGGAGAGCCCGCTGGCGCGCAGGCAGCTGACCCATCTGAAACTCTATAATGGCGACGTCCATCCGCATGAGGCGCAAAGCCCAACAATGATCGATTTCATCGCGCTGAACGCGAAGAATGCTCGGAGCCAATGACCATGAGTGAGACCCACGGCCTCGAGGCGCTCCAAGCCCTTTCCTCAAATCCAGCTCCTGAAGCGGCGCCGGAACCGAAGATTGACAAGGACGGTCGCGCCTACGCCACCGGCAAGCGGAAGAACGCTGTCGCCCGTGTCTGGATCAAGCCGGGTCGAGGATCCGTGACGATCAATGGCCGGGACCAGGAAACTTATTTCGCTCGGCCGGTTCTTCGCATGATGCTTGCTCAACCCCTTCAGGTGGTTGACCGCGTGGGCCAATTTGACATTGTCGCCACCGTCGAGGGCTCAGGGTTGTCTGGGCAGGCTGGTGCGGTTCGTCACGGCATCTCCAAGGCTCTCACCTATTATGAACCCGGTCTGCGCGCGCTGCTGAAGCCGCATGGTTTTCTAACCCGCGACAGCCGCGTGGTGGAGCGCAAGAAGTATGGCAAGGCCAAGGCGCGACGCAGCTTTCAGTTTTCCAAGCGCTGACACCCGCGCCGAGCATCGGCATGGGGCAGGGCGCTTCGGTGGAAACCGGGGCGCCCTTTTTCTTTTCATTCAGAGCGAGGCGGCAGGACCATGGTCGCGACGGTTTTCATCGACGGCGAGGCTGGAACGACCGGACTAAGCATCCGCCAGCGCCTCGCTGTACGCCAGGATCTTCGACTTCTGGACGTTGAGCCCGCTCTCCGGAAGGACGTGGCCGCCCGCGTCGATAAGCTGAACGCGGCGGATGTCGTTGTCCTCTGCCTACCCGATGATGCGGCGCGGGAAGCGGTATCGCTGATCGAGAATCCGCACGTGCGGGTCATAGACGCTTCCAGCGCACACCGGGTGGCGCCGGACTGGGCCTATGGTTTTCCAGAGATGAGCAAGCTTGCGCGCGGATCCATCGCCAAAGCTCGGCGTGTGTCCAACCCAGGCTGTTGGCCCACCGGCGTCATCGCCCTGCTCAAGCCTTTGGTTGAAGCCAGGCTGGCCCCCGCGTCATGGCCGTTCCTGGTGCATGGCGTATCCGGCTACTCAGGCGGTGGGAAGGCGATGATCGCCGAATTTGAAGACGTGGCGTCTCCCGATTACACGACCACGCCGTTTAAGCCCTATGCCCTATCCATGGGCCACAAACACATTCCGGAAATGCAGCGCTATGCCGGGATGGATCATGAGCCTCTTTTTGCCCCGGCCGTAGGTCGGTTTCGTCAGGGCATGGTCGTGGAGGCGCCCCTACCGCTCTACGCTCTCCCGGGAAATCCAAGACTGAACGATCTGCGCGCGTGCCTGGCTGACGCCTACGCGGGCGAGCGGTTCGTTCACGTGGCGTCCGCGGCGCAAACCGAAGCTTCGGCCGTTGCCGATCCGCAGCGCCTCAATGGAACCAATCGGCTCGAGTTGTTCGTATTCGGCTCCGATCAGTGGGGCCAGGCTCGCCTGGTCGCCTTGCTGGACAACCTCGGAAAAGGCGCCGGCGGCGCGGCGGTCCAGAACCTCAATATCATGCTAGGCCTCGAGGAGACCGGAGGGCTGATCACACAGGTGTGAAGGCGTCCGGCGTGACGGTCGCTGGCGCCCATGCGTATTCAAGCCATGACCCTTAATTCACCCTTGCTCATCCGTCGCTCCTTGCTGCTTGGCGGGGCTGCGATGTCATGCAGCCCATCGATCGCCTTGGCCGCTGGAGATCCTTGGATCGACTCGCCCTTTCGCAAACTCAGCGACGCCCAATGGAAACAGCGCCTTCCCGCGGAAGCCTACCAGGTCCTCCGGCACGAAGGCACTGAACCGCCCTTCACCAGCGCGCTCCTTAACGAGCACCGGAAGGGCGTGTTCGCTTGCCTCGGCTGTGGACTGCCGCTGTTCCAATCGCGTTGGAAATACGACTCGGGCACGGGTTGGCCGAGCTTCTACACCGCTATCGGGGGCGCTCTAGCGAAGAAGAAGGATTTTGCGCTGATCGAGGAGCGAACCGAATATCACTGCTCCCGATGCCTGGGTCACCAGGGGCATGTCTTCAATGATGGTCCGCAGCCGACGGGCCTGCGCTACTGCAATGATGGCGTGGCGCTCAAGTTCCTGCCAGCCTGAAACGGTTACGAGCGGACTTTGACATAGCTGCCCGGCGCATCTTCCAGGGGCTTCAACGGGCCGGCGGCCGGGTCCCGGGCTTTCGTTTGGCCGCCTGAACGCGTGTTGAGCCATTTCACCCAATCGGTCCACCAGGATCCGGGATGCTCGACCGCGCCCGCCATCCACTCATCGTAAGACGCGGGCAGTGCATCATTCGTCCAATATTGATATTTGGCCGCAATCGGGGCGTTGATCACGCCGGCGATATGGCCTGACCCCGCCAGGGTGAAGCGCGCGGGTCCACCAAACAATTTCGCGCCTTTATAGACAGAGCGCGCCGGGGCGATGTGGTCTTCTCTCGATGATTGGATGTAGACCGGCGTCTTGACCGCGCTCAGGTCAATCCGCTCGCCGGCCAGTTCGAGACGCCCGGCCGCCAGCGCGTTTTCGACATAGAATTTCCGCAGATAAAAGAGATGCAGAGCCTTTGGCATCCGGGTTTGATCGCTGTTCCAGAATAACAGATCGAACGGCTTTGGATCCTTGCCCAAAAGGTAATTATTGACGAAAAACGACCAGATCAGGTCGTTTCCCCGAAGAATATTGAACGTATCAGCCATGGCTTGGCCCGCGAGAACGCCGCCGCCAGCCTCCATTCGCTTTTCAAGATCTTCCAGCCAGCCTTCGCCGGTGAAGATCAGCAAATCGCCAGCTTCGGAGAAGTCCTGCTGGGCTGCGAAGAAGGTTGCTGAGTTGATGCGCGCATCCCCCCGGGCCGCCATATGCCCCAGCGCGCACGACAGCAGTGTGCCGCCAATGCAGTAGCCGACCGTGTTGATACGCTCGGCGCCAGTTTGACGCTGCACGGCGTCGATGGCGGCATAGATGCCCTCTTGGAGATAGTCCTCAAACGTTTTGGCGGCCAACGATCCGTCCGGATTGACCCAGGATGTCATGAAAACCGAAAACCCCTGCGCCGTGAGCCAGCGGATCATGGAATTCTCGGGCCTTAGATCGAGGATGTAGAATTTGTTGATCCAGGGCGGAAAAATCAGCAGCGGGATTTCCCGCACCTCACTGGTGGACGGTGAAAACTGGAGAAGCTGGATGATGTCGTTTTGAAAAATCACCTTGCCAGGCGCGCTCGCAACCGTCTCGCCGACCGTGAATTTTTCGAGGTCAGTCTGGCTGATGGCCAGCTGTCCGCCACCCCTTTCGAGATCGGCGGCGAAATTCTGCATACCCTTCAGCAGGCTCTCCCCGCCTGACGCCAAGGCGGCGCTTAAGGCCGCCGGATTTGAGAGCAGGAAGTTAGAGGGTGAAAAGGCGTCGGTGAGCATCCGCGTGAAGAATTCCACGCGTCGCTTGGTCAGGGGATCGACTCCTTCAACGCCACTGACCAGATCGTTCAGCCATCCTGACGTAATCAGATAAGACTGCTTGATGATTTCAAAGATCGGGCTGGCGGACCACTCCGGATCGGAAAAGCGCTTGTCAAAGTTCAACGGGACATCCGCAATCGGCGCCTTGGCGCTAGGACCAGCGGCAAGCGAGCGCCAAAGCTGCAAATGCCGATCAAAAAGGTCGGCTTGAAGGCGCATCAATCGGTCAGGCTGGCCGGCGAGGCGGCTCATTACCTGTCCCATGGCGGAGGCCACGTGGAAGGGATCGGGGTCTAGCCCTACGGGCTGTTCGACTCGCCGGAGGGCGGCTTCAGCGATGGCGCTCTGCGCTGTCATGGCGGCTCGGGCCAGATTGAACGATAGCGACTCGATGGAAACACGTTGGTCAGTCGTGAAACCTGCCGTTCGGCTAGGAAAAGTCCGGGCCGCGCTCTCGGAAGACGGCGGCCTTGGCGCCAGCCCGGCGTCTGGCCCGCTCAGAGCGCTGGTGAGCTTTGCCCCAGACACGGCCGGTCCGGGTTTCACTCCGGACTTTCGGGAAGGCGGTCTCGGCCCGGCCATGTTTGAATTCCTCCACCTGGCGATCGACGCACTTTTGTTTGGCCACGGCCTAGCCTATGACCTCGGCTACAATGAAAGTTCTGTCGCGTCACTTTTCAATGACCTCGATCCTACCCCTACTCGTGGGGCTGTCGTTGGTCGGTGCGCCGTGTTTCGCGAAACCCGCGCCTTGCCACAAGGTCAAAACGCTCGTTGACAACGATGGACCCGTTGATCGGGATGCTCATAGGTGGCCGACGTTCTGCGCCATCCCGCCAACACCCCGGGATCTACGAGGCGCCCAGGCCTTTAAGGCCGCCGTCTTGAATACGCGGCTGGTGGGCCGTGATGTTGATGTAGAGGCCAAGACCGGACCTTTCAGCTTGTCGGATACCGAGAATTTCGCCGCGCGGGCCCGCATGGATGCAGCAGCGCCTCCGCCCCTGACGCCCACGGGCGCGCCAGACGCCGCCGAGTTTACGGATCAGGCTCGAGCCCGGCCGGCGCCGCCCGCCAGGGCGCATTGAGGGGGCATTTTTAGGGCTTCCTCAGGCCGCCCCGGCATCGCTGCTTTTGGAGTTGTTCCTTTAGCGCGAACTCTTCCCCGCCCATAACTTTGAAAATCCAAATGATCCCCGAATTCCACCGAATCAAAAGGCTGCCTCCCTACGTTTTTGAAGAGGTGAACCGTCTGAAGGCTCGGCTACGCGCTGACGGCGTAGACATTATTGATTTCGGCATGGGCAATCCGGATATGCCGACGCCCAAGCATATCGTCGACAAGCTCGTGGAAACGGCGCGGGACCCAAAGTCGGGCCGGTATTCAGCCTCCAAGGGCATTCTCGGCCTTCGCCGGGCCATGGCGGGATATTACGAACGGCGTTTCGGCGTGGCTCTCGATCCAGCCACGGAGGTGATCGCCACCCTTGGGTCAAAGGAGGGGTTCGCCAATCTGGCTCAGGCGCTGACGGCGCCGGGCGACGTGATCATCTGCCCAAACCCGGCTTATCCCATCCATGCTTACGGCTTCATCATGGCCGGCGGTGTGATCCATCATGTACCGGCGCTATCGCCAGAGGCGTATCTCTCCGGAATCAGTCGCGCGATAAGTCATTCCAGGACGGCCCCGAGCGTCCTCATCGTCAGCTATCCCTCGAACCCGACGGCCCAATGGGTAGATCTCGAATTTTATAAAGATGTCGTGGCTTTGGCGAAAAAACATGAAATGCTTGTGCTATCCGACATCGCCTATTCCGAGATATACTTCGAGAACAACCCCCCGCCATCCATCCTTCAGGTCGAGGGCGCTCGGGACATTGCGGTCGAAGTCAATTCTCTTTCAAAAACCTACGCCATGGCCGGTTGGCGGGTAGGCATGGTGGTGGGAAATGCGCGGATGTGCGCGGCGCTGGCCAGAGTGAAATCCTATCTCGATTACGGCGCGTTTACGCCCATCCAGGTCGCCGCCGCGGCGGCGCTGAACGGACCGCAGGACTGCGTCGATGAAATTCGCGCGACCTATAAATCCCGGCGCGACGTGCTCGTCGCTTCGATGGCCCGGGCGGGGTGGGACATTCCCTCGCCTCCAGCCTCCATGTTCGCGTGGGCGCCTTTACCGCCCGCGTTTCGCGACGCCGGGTCCATGGCGTTCGCTAAGCTGCTCATCGAGGAGGCGGGGGTCGCCGTGGCCCCGGGCGTGGCCTTCGGAGAGGATGGCGAGGGGTATGTACGTATAGGCCTCGTCGAGAACGAACATCGCATCCGCCAGGCTGCTCGCAATGTGAAACGCTTGTTGGATCAGTCCGGCCAAATTCTCAGTCGATCACGGTCCGAAAGCGCGGTCCATTGACCGGCCATGCGGGCAGGCCCGCGACAAGGGTTGTTTCGTGACCAAAACGACATGGCGGATCGGCGTAGCGGGGTTGGGCGTCGTCGGATCGGAGCTCGTAAACTTTCTGTTCGAGCGACCCCGTTTTGCGCCCGGAGGGGTGGAAGCGCGGGTCACGGGGGTGAGCGCTCGATCCAGGACCGCGAAGCGTAGGACAGATATAGCCAATCTGCCCTGGTTCGATGATCCGGTGGCCCTGGCCAAATCACCTGACAACGACATCTTCGTGGAGCTGATGGGCGGATCGGATGGTCCCGCTCGCGCGGCGGTCGAGGCGGCCTTGGCGATGGGCAAGCCGGTGGTAACCGCCAACAAGGCGCTGATAGCCATTCACGGCCGCGCGCTTGCCGCCCTCGCCGAAGCCACTCATGCGCCGCTGCTTTTCGAGGCGGCGGTTATGGGGGGCACGCCCGCCGTGAAAATGCTTCGTGAAGCGATGGTCGGCGATGATGTGCAGGTTGTGGCTGGCATCCTTAATGGCACCTGTAATTACATCCTCAGCGAGATGGAGCTGGGAGGGCGCGCCTTCGCAGACGTATTGGCGGAAGCTCAGCGTCTGGGTTATGCGGAAGCTGAGCCATCGATGGACGTGGGCGGCTTTGATTCCGCGCATAAGATCACCATTCTGGCTGCTCTGGCGTTCGGCGCCGCCCCGACCTATTCCGCCGTGGAAGTCGCGGGTATCGAGGATATAGAGCTTCTCGACATTCGGCTTGCCAAGGATCTCGGATACCGCATCAAGCTTTTGGCGAGCGCCAGCCGCTCCGGCGAGGGGGTCTCTGTCAGAGTCCATCCTGCTCTGGTGCCCCTCGATCACCCACTTGCGCGGACAGGCGGCGTCCTTAACGCGCTGTTCATGCAGGGCACGCGTATCGGGCGCATCTTTATTCAGGGGCCAGGCGCGGGGGGAAGTCCGACAGCGGCGGCGGCGGCGGCGGACATAGCCGATGTCATGACAGGCCTCGTCCGACCGGTATTTCAGTCGCCCGCTCAAACGCTGACGCCCATTGCGCCCGTGGATCAGGCTCAGACCATGGGCCGAGTGTTTGTCCGGCTGCTCGTGCGCGATGAGCCCGGCGTGATCGCGTCGGTCACCGAGACCTTGGCCGACGGCGGCGTGTCTATCGACAGCTTTCTCCAGAAATCTATCGAGGGCGTGAGCGGGGTCCCAATCGTGCTTACAACGCATGATGCCCCTGAGTCGGTGTTGAATGAGGCGGTCCGGCGTATGGGACAACTCCCGACCCTTATGGCGCCCCCGCGTGTGATCCGTATCGCGCGCGTTTGAGAATCCGCCGACAGTGGCGCAGCAAGGTGCTTGGAGATAACGGATGAGTTCGCAGGTTCTGGATCGCGCCCTGGTGATGGACGCGGTGCGCGTCAGCGAAGTGGCGGCGATCGCGGCTTGGTCATTGGCCGGGCGCGGCGACGAGATGGCTGCTGATCAGGCGGCGGTGGACGCCATGCGCACGGCGCTCAACGATCTCGCCATCGATGGCGTGATCGTCATCGGAGAGGGCGAGCGCGACGAGGCGCCGATGCTCTATATCGGTGAGAAGGTCGGCAAGGGCGGCCCCAGAATCGATATCGCCCTTGATCCTCTGGAGGGCACGTCCCTGACAGCCAAGGCGATGGCCAATGCTCTGGCGGTTATGGCCTGGGCGCCGGAAGGCACGCTTCTAAATGCCCCTGACACCTACATGGACAAAATCGCCTGCGGTCCCGGATATCCCGAAGGAATTTTGGACCTCGACGCGAGCGCCGCCGACAATTTGCGCGCTATGGCTGAGGTGAAGGGGGCCCGGATGGAAGATATGACGGTCTGTGTGCTGGATAGGCCCCGGCATGCCGAAATCATCGCCTCGCTCCGCACCGTGAACGCGCGGGTGCACCTCATCACCGACGGCGACGTCGCAGGTGTGATCAATACCGCCGATCCGGAAACGGGCATCGATATGTACGTAGGCCAAGGCGGCGCTCCAGAGGGCGTTCTTGCCTGCGCGGCGCTCA
>Ga0116226_10001831_pt1 | contig 18449 bp, 18 predicted proteins | sample S1TSphfallax_FD_89692 | JGI IMG/M metagenome (GOLD analysis project Ga0116226, IMG submission 89692) | Host-associated microbial communities from peat moss isolated from Minnesota, USA - S1T2_Fa - Sphagnum fallax MG | ecosystem: Host-associated > Plants > Peat moss > Unclassified | place: USA... | reverse complement strand
CTCTTATCGCCGGCCAGCCCGACCCTGCGTTGGTCGAAGATCGCGGGAACCAGCTGAGTGCCCCGCCGGATCTTGCCTGAATCGGGTTCCAGTTCGCCGATCAGCATCTTCAGTAAGGTCGATTTGCCGGCACCGTTCGGTCCGATAATCCCGACCCGGTCGCCGCGCAGCACGCGGGTCGAGAAATCGCTGACGATGCTCTTCTCACCGAAAGATTTGACAATATGCTCAAGCTCGACGACCAGCGCCCCGCCGCCGGTCGAGCTTGCCGAACCGAGCTTGGCGCTGCCGACCGAGATGCGCTCGGAGCGTTGCTTGCGCAGCGCCTGGAGCGCCCGGACGCGGCCCATATTGCGCGTGCGCCGCGCCGAAATCCCCTGATGCAGCCACACCGTTTCGACCGCGAGTTTCTTGTCGAGCCGATCCTGCTCGGCAGCTTCGGCGGCCAGTACCCCGTCCGACCAGGCATCGAACCCTTCATAGCCCTGATCAAGCGAGCGCAGCCGGCCGCGATCCATCCACAGCGTCCGCCGCGACAGGCGCGTCAGAAAGGCGCGATCATGGCTGATCATCAGAAAGGCGCCGCGAAATGACTGGAGCCGCGCTTCTAGCCATTCGATCGCCGGAATATCGAGATGGTTGGTTGGCTCGTCGAGCAGCAACACATCGGGTTCGCCGACAAAAATCCGCGCGAGCGACACGCGCCGTCCTTCGCCGCCCGACAGCCCGACCAGCTTGCGGTCAGGATCGATCCCGGTTTCGGCAAGCATCGCCTCGATCTTATAGCGATGCCGCTCCAGACTCTCGCCCGGCGGCAAGCCCAGTGCGACATGCTCGGCGGCGGTGGTCGCGGGGTCGAACACCGGATCCTGCTCCATATAGGCGACATGGGCGCCCGGCTGCAGGAACCGTTCGCCGGCATCGAGATCGATCAACCCGGCGAGCGCCTTCAGCAAGGTCGATTTACCGCAGCCATTGCGCCCGACGAGGCAGATCCGCTCGCCGCGCGCCACGGCCACGGCCGCATCGGTAAAGGTCGGCCGGCCACCGAACGTGATGGCGGCGGCGCGGAGCGCGACCAGCGGAGTCGGCGGAGCCATGATTTAAGCAAGTTCCTTGGAATGCGGGCCGATAAGCTGCTGATAGGCTGCATTGATGCGCGCCAGCTTGGCGGTCGCGATCGACACAAATTCCTGAGGCAAGCCGCGGCCCATCGCGAGATCAGGGTGGTTCTGCCGGACCAGCCAGCGCCAATGCTGCTTGATATGCTCCGGCTCGGCGCCGGGTTCTAGCCCCAGGATCAGCCAGGGATCATCCTCGATCTCGGCCTGCTCCCCGGCCCCGACATAAAAAGCCCGGATCCGCCGATATTCCGCCTCGTCGAAGCCGAAGATCTGGGCGATACGATGCAGATAGAGATCCTCGCTCGGATCGAACCGGCCATCGGCGCGGGCGATATGGAACAGCGCGCCCAGCAGATCCTCCAGCACCGCCTTGTCGCCATCCAACAGCTTCGCGGCCTGACGCGCATAGGTCTCGGCGCCGGTCGTGCTACGCCGGGCGAGATTAAAGAAATATTCGACATTGGCGCGCTCTTCCGGCGGTGCCTTGAACACTTCGTGGAAGGCGCGGATTTCCGCTTGCGTGACGCGGCCATCGGCGATCGCCATTTTGGCGCCGAGCGCAATTACCGCAATGGTAAACCCGACCTGCTTCGACCCGGCCGGCCGTTTGGGTCCATCAGACGGCGGCGGCGCATCGGGCAAGCCAAACAGGCCGCCCCAGGACAGCTCCGCTACGCCGTCGAGGATCCGGCCCCAAATACTCACCGTCAAACGCTCCAACCCTACAACCTGCCGCGTCGGCATAGTTCGAGTATGAAGGATCGTCAAGGAAACGCCAGGGGGAGTCGAAAAGCGTGTCGTCTATCACTCCAGAACCGGCCGGTTCGCGGCACCATTGACGCTGGAGTCAGCGCGTTTGCGCGGGGGCGAGCGGGTGGCGGTCCAGCGCGTGCTGCCGCCGCTTGGAAGCCAACAGGTAACGCGCGTCCCTTTTTGCGGGGTCGAGCAGATCTCAACCCGTCCGCCATGCAGTTCGATAAAGGATTTGACGAGTGACAATCCCAGCCCGGCACCGACCGGATGAGAGGTCGGGTCGCCGCGTTCGAATTTGTCGAAGACGCGGCCAAGCTGATCCGGCTCAATCCCGACGCCAGTATCAGCGACGGTCAGCGCGACTTCGTTCCCGATGCGGGCGGCCGACAAGGTGACTGTGCCCCCGACCGGCGTAAATTTGATCGCGTTCGAGACGAGGTTGAATACGGCTTGGCGCACGCGCTGCTCATCGGCAATTACCATGCCGATATCGGTTGCACAGTCGAACGCGATATTGAGTTCGAGTCGCTGTGCGCGCTCCCGGGTTAGCGCCAAAATGGCGGCCAGCATCGCATGGATATCGATCGGGTCGCGGACCAGCAAAAGCTGGCCGGCCTCTATGGCCGCAAGATCGAGGATATCGTTGATCAGCGACATCAGGCGCTGCGAACTCTCCAGCACGCCGCGGCTGTAATCGAGCTGCCGCTCGTTCAGCGGCCCAAAATACTGATTGGTCAGGATCTCGGCGAAGCCGATGATCGCATTGAGCGGCGTGCGCAATTCATAGGAAACGTTCGAAATGAATTCGCTCTTGAGACGGGTCGCGGTCTCCAGCGCTTCGGCTTTTTCGCGCAGTGCCCGCTGAACCCGCGCCGTGTCGGTTATATCGAGATAGGTCAGCAGCACATTGCCATCGGGTAACGGCACGGTGTTCATCTGCAAAACGGTGCCGCCGCGTCGTTCAACGCGTTCGGACCGGGCCGCATAGCCGGTGACCCGGCCAATCGCGGCGGCCCGCTCGGTCTCCCAATCATCGCCCGAATAGAATGGGGCGGCTTTTTCGACCAGGGTCGCGGCATGCGGCCGGCTGATGAGATCGGCCTCGTCGAGCTGCCACATCTTCGCGAAGGTCGGATTCCATAGCTTCAGGCGGCCGTCGCTGCCGAACACCGCGATGGCTTCGAACAAATTGTCCAGCGTCTCGCGCTGCACCTCGGTCAGCGTGTTGTAGGACCGTTCCAGCTCCAGCGTGTCGGTCACGTCCTCGTAGGTGAAGATCAGACCGCCAAACGGATGGCGGCGAATCCAGAGCCGCAAGGTGCGCTCGTCGGGTAGGTGTAAGACTTCTTCGCGCGGATCGGTCAGTGTGGCGAAGAGCTCGATTTGGGCCGCCTTGAACTGCCGGAAATCAGCATATTCCGGCAGGGCGCGCATTTCGCGGAGCGCCTCCAAAACTTCACTTAAACTGGGCTCCGTCGCGAGCCAATCGTGATCGAGGCCCCAGAGCCGTTCAAAGGCGGCGTTGCAAAAGGACAGTCTGGTATCGGCGGACCAGATCGCAATGGCAGTCACGACCGATTCGAGCACCTGCTGATGGCCCAGTGTCAGCCGTTCTAATTCGGCACGCAGGCGGACAATGTCGGAGCGGTCAACCGCAAAGCCGATCGTGCCGCCATTGCGCTGCGGCACCTCGGTCAGATCGAACACGCGCGCGCCATCGCGCGTCTGGATTTCCAGCTGTTCATGGATCGTCTGACCGCTGGCGAGAGCGGCTTCGGCGAGGCCGTGTGAGGCGGGGCCGAGGCTGCCCATTCGGCTGAAGGTCGGGTTGCCCTGGATCGTCGCAAGTCCGCTGCCGCGCCACCAGACCGGAACCGGCAATTGCTCGATCACCCGAGTCAGAATGCTCGCGGTTTGCTCGGCACGGCGACGCTCGGTGGCTGCGGTCTCGCGCGGCGTCACGTCGCCGGCCCACACAAAATCATGCGAGGGGCGGCCGCTATTGGTGAGCCGGTGGCCGATAAATTCGAGCACCCGACCGGTATCCGGATCCGGCACGCGTTCGGCGAAACTGCCGCCGCCGGTTGATAGGTTGCGCACCCGAGCGGCAATCGACTCGCGGCCGGCTTCGGGCAGGGTTTGCAGCAAATCCTGAAAATTGAGCGGCCAGGCCGAGTCGGAGCGACCATCCAGCCGTAGCACCCGCTCAGGCTCGATCAGATAGCAGATGCTGGGAATCGTGCTGAGTGCGGTATCCAGCAGTTCGACCCGCTTGCGTTCGCGACTGAGCTCGCGCGCCAGCCAGGCAAACCCAATGCCGCCAGCCGCCACAATGGCGATCAGCAGCCAGAAGACTATCTGGAGGATTGCAGGGTCGATCATGCCCAGATCGTAGGGGCAGTCGGCGTCGCGGACAAGCCGCCGTCAGAGGCTTGCGCTCCGCACGCTCCGCCGATATCGTCCGACGCTCCCATTCCCGGAAAGAGATGTTTATGAGCACGCTTCAAAGCGGTGTTACCTCGACCACGAACGAAACAGCTCCGCGCACCGGCGATGTCGGTGGGGTTGCCGCTGACCAATTGCGCTCGATCATTGATCGCATCGAGCGGCTCGAAGAAGAGAAAAAGGCACTCGCTGAGGATATCAAGGACGTTTATGCCGAGGCCAAGAGCAATGGTTTCGACACAAAGATCATTCGGAAAGTCATCTCCATGCGCAAGCGCGACCGCGCCGAGTTGGACGAGGAAGAGACCATGTTGGCGATCTATCTCCGTGCGCTCGGCATGTTGCCCGATGCCGAATGATCAAGCCGGAAGAGGCGAAACAACGCCATATTACGCCTAATTCGACGTATCAGGTATAGAATCGCGGCTGGTAGGGGCGGTATGGAGTATTTTCTCCAGCAATTGATCAATGGTTTGACGCTGGGGGCGATCTACGGGCTGATCGCCATCGGCTATACCATGGTCTACGGTATTATCGGCATGATCAATTTCGCGCATGGCGAGATTTTCATGATCGGTGCGTTTATCTCGCTTATCGGATTTTTGCTATTGAACGCGTTCGGGTTGCACTCGGCGCTGGCGGCGATTCTGATTGTGCTGGTCGTGACAATGCTATTCACGTCCGTCTATGGCTGGGCAGTCGAGCGGGTTGCTTATCGACCGCTGCGCGGCTCTTTCAAGCTGGCGCCGCTGATTTCGGCCATCGGCATGTCGATCTTTTTGCAAAACTATGTCCAGCTCTTTCAGGGGGCGCGGCCGAAACCGTTGCAGCCGATTCTCGAAGGCGGCATCACCCTCATGGAATCGAACGGATTTTCGGTCGAGATCAGCTATCTGCAGATGGTCATTCTGACCCTGACCGTGGTGTTGATGGTCGCGTTTTCGCTGATCATCAAGGAAACAACGCTGGGGCGGAGTCAGCGTGCCTGTGAGCAGGACGCGACCATGGCGGCGTTGCTTGGCATCAATGTCGATCGCACCATTTCGCTCACGTTTGTTATGGGCGCGGCGCTGGCGGCCGTGGCCGGACTGATGTTCGATCTCTATTACGGCGTTGCGGATTTCTTCATCGGGTTTCTGGCCGGGGTCAAAGCCTTTACGGCTGCGGTGCTAGGCGGCATCGGCTCGCTGCCGGGTGCCGTGCTGGGTGGGGTGCTGATCGGGCTGATCGAAGCATTCTGGTCGGCTTATTGTTCGATCGAGTACAAAGATGTGGCGGTGTTCGCCGTGCTGGTCTTGGTGTTGATTTTCAGGCCGAGCGGGCTGCTCGGCCGGCCGGAAATCGAGAAAGTCTGATGGGCTGGCGCCACCGTGTTATCGATGCCGGCATCACTGCGCTGGTGGTTCTGGTTCTCACGACACCGATTGTCGGGCTGAAACTGGTGCCGGGTCAGGCGGCGCTCGGCATCGAATCGCATTTCGGCACGGTCTTTATCCTTGCGGGCGCGGCGTTTGTGCTGCGGCTGGCACTCACTCTCTTTTTGAGCGTCAAAGGCCGGCTGAGTTTCGGTGCGGTCACTTCGATCGGCGCCGCCATTACTCGCCGGACGAAGTCGATCGCGGCGATCGCGCTCGCGGGCGCCGTCATCCTGCCGTTCATCACGAATGGCCATATTATCCAAGCGGCCACGATGGTGCTGATCTACATCATGCTCGGCTGGGGCCTTAACATCGTAGTCGGGCTCGCCGGGCTGTTGGATCTGGGCTATGTCGCGTTCTATGGCGTCGGTGCCTATACGTTCGGCCTAATGTCGAGCCATTTTGGGTGGGGTTTCTGGCAATGCCTGCCGCTGGCCGGCTTATTCGCCGCTTCCCTTGGGATGATCCTCGGATTTCCGGTGCTCCGGCTGCGCGGCGATTATCTGGCGATCGTGACGCTGGGCTTCGGTGAGATCATCCGGATCATCCTGCTCAATTGGACGAGCCTCACCAACGGTCCGAACGGTATCGGCGATATTCCGCGACCGAGCTTTTTCGGCCTGTCGTTCCTGCGCCGGCCACCCCATGGCATGAGCAGCGTGTGGGACGTGTTCGGGCTCAGTTTCTCGCCACTTTATGCGCAAGGCTTCTTGTACTTCGTCGTAATGGCGCTGGCGCTGGGCACCAATCTCTTCACGCTGCGGATGCGGCGCTTGCCGATCGGCCGGGCCTGGGAGGCGCTGCGCGAAGATGAGATCGCGTGCCGGGCGCTCGGCATCAATCCGACCAATATCAAGCTGTCAGCCTTTGCGATCGGTGCCATGTTCGCGGGCTTCGCCGGTGTTGTGTTTGCGGCCACCCAGACCTTTATCAGTCCGGAAAGCTTTACCTTCTCGGAATCAGCGATGATCCTGGCGATCGTCGTGCTGGGCGGCATGGGGCGGCAGATGGGGATCGTGCTGTCGGCGACCGCTTTGGTGACGCTGCAGGAGGCGCTGCGCGATTTCGATCAGTACCGCATGCTGATGTTCGGCGCGGCGATGGTAGCGATCATGGTGGCACGCCCTCGCGGGCTCTTGTCATACCGTGCGCCCTCGATCCTACTCCCGCCGGTTCAAGCGGCATGAGGGTCCCGCTGCTCGAGGTTGAGCATCTCAGCATGCGATTCGGTGGCCTGCTGGCGATTGACGATGTGAGCTTCACAGCGTTCGCCCGCGAAATCACGGCGATCATCGGGCCGAACGGCGCCGGCAAGACCACCTTGTTCAATTGCCTGACCGGATTTTATCGGCCGACCAGCGGGAAGCTGACACTGCATCAGGCGATGCGGCAGCACCAGCTGGAGCGGATGGCCGGGTTCCGCATCACCCGGGTCGCCGGGGTCGCGCGTACCTTTCAGAATATCCGCCTCTTTGCCGGCATGAGCGCGCTCGAGAATCTGATCGTGGCACAGCATAACAAGCTGATGGCGGCGTCGAAATTCTCGCTGGCCGGCTTGTTGGGGCTGCCGGTCTATCGCAACGCCGAACGGGCGGCGGTCGAGCAGGCCCGCTTCTGGCTTGATCGGCTGAATTTAAGCGATCAGGCGGATCGGCCAGCCGGCACGCTGCCTTATGGGGCGCAGCGGCGGCTGGAGATCGGCCGTGCGCTCTGCACCGGCCCGCACTTGCTCTGCCTCGACGAGCCGGCCGCCGGCTTGAATCCGACCGAATCGGCCGAGCTCAACCGTTTGCTGGTCTCGATTCGCGATGAGCTGGGGATCGGTATATTGTTGATCGAACATGATATGAGCGTGGTGATGACGATCTCGGACCATGTCATCGTGCTCGATCACGGCGCCAAGATTGCCGATGGTACGCCGGCCGAGATCCGCGCCGATGCCAGCGTGATCAAGGCCTATCTGGGTGAGCCGGACGATGCCGATCTGGCCCAGATCGAACGGGATTTGGCATGACCGCGCCGCTCCTGTCGATTGCCGGGCTGCATAGTTTCTATGGCAGGGTCGAAGCGCTGAAAGGCGTCGATCTTGAGATCCACGCCGGCGAAATCGTGGCTTTGATCGGGGCGAACGGGGCCGGCAAATCGACCCTGTTGATGAGCATTTGCGGGCGGCCACGGGCGCAGGCCGGCAACATTACCCTCGATGGCACGGACATTACGCGGCTGGAAACCTTTCACATCGTCCGCTGCGGCATCGCCCATGCGCCGGAGGGAAGGCGCATTTTCGCGCGGATGAGCGTGCTTGAGAATCTGCGAATCGGCGCGACCGTGTCCGATCCGGCTTATTATGCTGAGGATCTCGATCGGGTGTTCACGCTGTTTCCACGACTGGCCGAACGGCGGACCCAGCGGGCCGGTACCATGTCCGGTGGCGAGCAGCAGATGCTGGCGATCGGGCGGGCATTAATGGGTCGGCCGCGCCTGCTGCTGCTGGATGAACCGTCATTGGGGCTCGCACCCTTGATCGTGCGGCAGATCTTCTCCGTCATCAAGGAAATCAACGAGCAGCAAAAGGTGACGGTGTTCCTGGTCGAACAGAATGCCTATCACGCGCTGAAGCTTGCCCATCGTGGCTATGTGATGCAAACCGGAAAGATTACGCTGACGGGAACCGGCGCCGAACTGCTGGCGAACCCGGAAGTTCGTGCGGCGTATCTTGAGGGCGCGGTGTAGCGCTGTGTGAAATGAGGTCTGGTCATCGGCTTTTTTTCTCCCTCTCTGCCCTTCAGGGCGGAGAGGGGGGGGTGAGGGGGGTATCGACGCTCAAGGATCGGCGCCGATCACGCGTCGGAACGGCCCCCCTCTCCCTAACCCTCTCCGCCCTGAAGGGCAGAGAGGGGATCGATAGGCGGGTTCACCCAAGGGGGAGATGAAACGATGCGTGAAATCTGGGCGTTGGGCGCGGTCGCTGCGGTGATGCTGTCCGGAACGGCGGCACGTGCCGATATTAAGATTGCCGTTGCCGGCCCGATGTCCGGCTCGAACGCCGCATTCGGCGAGCAATTCAAGAAAGGCGCGGAACAGGCCGTTGCCGATCTCAATGCCAAAGGCGGCGTGCTCGGCCAGAAGCTGGTCCTGCAAGTGGGCGATGATGCCTGCGATCCAAAGCAGGCGGTTGCGGTGGCCAATCAGCTCGCTTCGGACGGCGCGATCTTCGTCGCAGGGCATTTCTGCTCAAGCTCGTCGATCCCGGCATCGTCGGTCTATAACGAAAACGGCATGCTGCAAATCACGCCGGCCTCGACCAACCCGGCGCTGACCGACGCAGCGGCGGCCAAGGGTTGGGATGATATCTACCGGACCTGTGGTCGCGATGACGAGCAGGGTAAAATCGCCGGCGCCTACCTTGCGGCGCATTTCAAAGGCAAGCCGATCGCCTTCGTTGACGACAAGTCAGCCTATGGCAAGGGATTGGCCGACGAAACGCGTGCCGCCGCCAACGCGGCTGGCTTGAAAGAGGTGATCGATGAATCGATCACTGCCGGCGATAAGGATTTTGCGGCCCTCATCTCGAAACTGAAACAGGCGAAGGTCGAAGCGATCTATTTCGGTGGCTATCAGACCGAGGCCGGCCTGATCGTGCGCCAAGCTAAGGAACAGGGCCTGCAAGCGGTCCTGATCGGCGGCGATTCGATGGCAACTCAGGATTTCTGGCAGATTACCGGCCCGGCAGGTGAAGGCACGCTCTTCACGTTCGCACCCGATCCGCAGCGCAGCCCGGCCGCCAAGGCTGTCGTCGATAGCTTCAAGAAGGCAGGATACGAGCCCGAAGGCTACACGCTCTATACTTATGCCGCGGTTCAGGTCTTTGCGGAGGCGGCCACCAAGGCCAAGTCAGTGAAGCTCGCCGATATGGTAACGGCGCTTCATGACACCACCTTCGACACCGTGATCGGCCCGATCAAGTACGATTCAAAGGGCGATATTACTCAGACTGGCTATGTCATGTGGGTGTGGCATGACGGCAAGTTCAGTCAGATGTAGCGGATTTATCGCTATATCAAACGTCCCCCTCTCCGCCCTGAAGGGCAGAGAGGGGGCTTTTGCTTTTAATATCAATGCTGTCGCTCAGGCCTTCCGGCTGCGGCGTCCCGCCGTCCGCCCTGCGCCACGGCCGAGGCCGATTTTCTTGGCGAATTCAGAGCGTTGGGCGGCATAGTTCGGTGCGACCATCGGATAGTCCGACGGAAGGTTCCATTTCGCCCGATAATCGTCCGGCGTCATGCCATAGGTCGAGCGCAGGTGGCGCTTCAGCATCTTCAGCTTCTTGCCGTCTTCCAGACAGACCAAATAGTCTGGCGTAATCGATTTCTTGATAGTGGTTGCAGGCTTGGCGGGTTCGATTTTGGGTTCAACGGGGGCACTGCCAAGGCCACTCAAAGACGCGTAGACGGCGTGAATGAGATCGGCCAGATGGGCTGTCGGCAAGCTATTATTGCTGACATACGCAGCAACAACGTCCGCCGTTAACCGGCTCAGCCCATCTTCCGGTAGGCTTCCAACCACTTTATTCATCGTGAGCATCTTCCCAGGGCAAAAACTTATTGGATGGCAATTACTATCTCAGGTCATTTTCTTGATGTCAAGACCCAATGACAACTAATAATAGATACTCTATTTACGGAGGGTAGTATTTCAGCCTGATTGCGTTAGGGTCTGTATGCTGATATTGCAGAACTGGCCGTTTGGTACGGTCAGGAGGGTAAGTCGACTGTCTTTATAGAAGCACAGCACCGAGAAATATTACGAGTTGTCGAGGCCATTTGGGCGCGAATCGTGCCCGTGAAATGGCTGAAGCGGCAACTGGACGAACCGGCGGAGACCCCCTGCAGGGTATCGGTTCCCGTCAAGCGCGTATGCCCCAACCCTATCGCGCAATATCCATATGTGGTATGGATTGTCTTCAAATCCGGCCAACGCTGGGTGCTGATTATATAACGAGAGTTTCCATCTCATGAGTTCCCATTCCGCTTCTGTCAAAGCCGGTACCGACGATTTTTTCAAATCCAAACTGTCGGATGCCGATCCGGCGTTGTTCCGCGGCATTGAAGATGAGTTGATCCGGCAGCGCGGGCAAATCGAACTGATCGCCTCGGAAAATATTGTCTCGCGTGCCGTCTTGGAGGCGCAAGGCTCGGTTCTGACCAATAAATATGCCGAAGGCTATCCCGGGCGACGGTATTATGGCGGCTGTGAGTTCGTCGATGTCGCCGAAACGCTGGCGATCGACCGGGCCAAAGAGATTTTCGGGGCGCGCTTCGCCAATGTACAGCCACATTCGGGTGCTCAGGCGAACCAGGCCGTGTTCCTGGCGCTGCTGCAGCCGCATGACACGATTCTCGGCATGTCGCTCGCGGCTGGCGGGCACCTCACCCATGGCGCTTCCGTCAACCAATCGGGCAAATGGTTCAAGGCGGTCGCATATGGCGTCCGGGAAGACGATCATTTGATTGATTACGACAATGTTGCGGCGCTGGCGCGCGAGCATCGGCCCAAGCTGATCATTGCCGGCGGTTCGGCCTATCCCCGCGTGATCGATTTCGCCCGGTTCCGCGCGATCGCTGACGAAGTCGGCGCGTATTTCCTGGTCGATATGGCGCATTTCGCCGGTTTGGTCGCAGGCGGTGTCTATCCGAGCCCGCTGCCGCATGCCCATGTCGTGACGACGACCACGCATAAGACGTTGCGCGGCCCACGCGGCGGCATGATCCTCTCGAATGACGAGGATTTGGGGAAGAAGTTCAATTCTGCCGTCTTTCCGGGCTTGCAGGGTGGTCCGCTGATGCATGTCATCGCCGCCAAGGCCGTGGCATTCGGCGAAGCGTTGCAGCCTGCGTTCAAAGACTATTCCCGCAATGTGGTGGAGAATGCCCGAATCCTGGCGCGCACGCTGGTCGAGCGCGGTGTGGCGATCGTGTCGGGGGGGACCGATTCACATTTGATGCTGGTCGATTTGCGGCCGAAAAAGTTGACCGGGCGTGCCGCAGAGCAGAGTCTGGAGCGGGCCGGCATCACCTGCAACAAGAACGGAATCCCGTTCGATCCTGAAAAGCCGGCGATCACGTCGGGTATCCGGTTGGGCACCCCGGCCGGTACGACACGCGGGTTCGGTCCCGCCGAATGGAAGTTGATCGGCGGCCTGATCGGCGATGTGCTGGACGGCCTCGCGGCAAATCCTGACGACAATTCGGCAGCCGAAACCAAGGTAAGACAGCGCGTCGCCGAATTGTGTGACGCGTTCCCGATTTATCCGTAGAGCGGCATATCGGAAAGAAAATCCCCTCGCTGTCCTTCAGGGCGAAGAGGGTTAGGGTGAGGGGGGCTGTGCCGACGCGAGATCAGCACCGATACGCGAGCGTCAACACCCCCCTCACCCCGACCCTCTCCGCCCTGAAGGGCAGAGAAGGAGACAAAAATATAGTTTCTTCCATTACGAGGCTGTTCATTTCATGCGCTGTCCGTTCTGCGGGTTCGACGACACACAGGTGAAAGACTCACGGCCGACCGATGATCGCGCCGCGATCCGGCGGCGTCGGTTCTGCACCAACTGTGCGGCGCGCTTCACGACGTTCGAACGGGTGCAGCTCCGCGAGCTCACCGTGATCAAAAAGAACGGCGAGCGCGAGGCGTTCGATCGGGAAAAGCTGGCGCGCTCGATCTATATCTCGATGCGCAAGCGGCCCGTCGAGGGTGAGCGGGTCGAGCGGGTGATCAACTCGATCGTGCGACAGCTGGAAAGCCTGGGCGAAAGCGATGTGTCGACCGATCAGATCGGCGAGCTGGTGATGCATTCGCTCTCCAATCTCGACCAGGTCGCCTATGTTCGCTTTGCCAGCGTCTATCGGGATTTTCGCGAAGCCAAAGATTTCGGTGAATTTATCGGACAGATCCCGACCGACGCGGAATGACGGCCATGCGCGGGGCTGACCAGGATCATCTGCGGGCGGCGCTGTCGCTCGCCGCGCGGGGTCTCGGTCGGGTCGCGCCCAACCCTGCTGTCGGCTGTATTCTGGTCAAGGATGGTATCGTCGTCGGTCGCGGCTGGACCCAGCCCGGCGGGCGTCCGCATGCGGAGACGGAGGCGCTGGCGAGAGCTGGCTCGGCGGCACGGGGTGCGACCGCCTATATCACGCTGGAACCCTGCGCCCATCACGGTTGGACGCCACCGTGCGCCGATGCCTTGATCGCGGCCGGTATTACCCGCTGCGTGGTTTCTATCCCCGACCCCGATCCGCGGGTCAGCGGGGGCGGGATTGCCCGGTTGCGGGCGGCCGGGATTGCGGTCGATGTTGGCCTGCTCGGTGAAGCGGCAACTTTTCTCAATGCGGGTTTTCTAAAGCGGGTCGCGACCGGGCGTCCGTTGGTCACGCTAAAGCTTGCGACGTCGCTCGACGGCCAGATCGCGACCGGCGGCGGGGACAGCCGATGGATTACCGGCACTGAAGCGCGCCGGGCCGGCCATATGCTGCGGCGCGAGCATGATGCGGTCCTGGTCGGCAGCGGGACGGCGCTCGCCGATGATCCGCAGCTGACCGTGCGACTTGCCGGGCTGGAGGCGCCGCCATTGCTGCGGATCGTGGTCGATCGCCGGTTGCGCACGCCACTCACCTCCGCCTTGGTCCGGGACGCGGCCCGGATCCCGACGCTGATCATCACGCGGCCAGATGTGCCGCCGGCGGAGCTCGATCCGTATCTTTCCTGCGGCGTCGAGCTCACCGAAATCGTGTTGGATGCCAGCGGTGCTATCGATCTTGAAGCGATGCTCGTCTATCTCGGCTTTCGGGGCCTGACCCGCATTCTGGTTGAGGGTGGGGCACAGATTGCCGCTGCGCTGCTGCGCGACAGGCTGGTCGATCGGATCGCCTGGTTCAGGAGTGCGAGTGTGATCGGCGGCGATGGACTTGCCGCCGTGCAGGGCTTCGGCGTCGAGCGGCTTGCACAGCAGGCACAGGGGATGCGCCTTTCCGTCATGCGGCTGGGACAGGATCTGCTGGAAACCATCGCGCTCGCACCCTAGGTTTCAAAACATGTTTACAGGCATCATCACCGATATCGGCCGGATTCGGGACATCGAGCCCGATGGCGACCCCCGCTTCGTGATCGAAACCCGCTACGATACCGGGCGCATTGCGCTCGGCGCGTCGATTTGCCATTCCGGGATTTGTCTCACCGTCATCGATAAGGGGCCGGATTGGTTCAAGGTCCAGCTTTCCGCAGAGACGCTGAACCTGACATCGGCCAAGCACTGGCGCGTCGGCACGCGGCTCAATCTGGAACAGGCGCTGAAACTAGGCGACGAGATGGGCGGCCATATCGTGTCCGGCCATGTCGACGGCGTTGGTACCATTGTTACGCGCGGGCCGGAAAATGACAGCGTGCGCTATACGGTCGAGGTGCCCGCGGCTCTGGCGCCCTTTATCGCCCGTAAAGGATCTGTCGCGATCAATGGCGTGTCGCTGACCGTCAACGAGGTCGAGGGCAACAGGTTCGGGGTCAATATTATCCCTCACACGCAGAGCAATACCGTGTTCGATACGGCGATGGTCGGTGATGAGGTCAATCTCGAGATCGACATGCTGGCCCGCTATGTCGCGCGCCTCGTCGGTAAGGACGGGTTATGAGCTTTCATGAAATGGTGTCGCCGATCGAGGATGTGATCGAAGACGCGCGCAACGGTCGGATGTTCATTCTGGTCGATGACGAGGATCGCGAGAATGAAGGCGATCTGGTCATTCCGGCACAGATGGCGACGCCTGAGGTGGTCAATTTCATGGCGCGCTTCGGCCGCGGCCTGATCTGTCTCGCTTTGCCGCGCCAGCGGGTTGAGGATTTACAGCTGCCACTGATGCCCCAGCACAACGCATCGCGTCTCCAAACCGCCTTCACCGTCTCGATCGAAGCCAAGGAGGGGGTCACAACCGGCATTTCTGCGGCGGATCGGGCGCGGACCATTGCCGTTGCGATCGATCCCGCACGGGGGCCGCTCGATCTCGTGACGCCGGGTCACATCTTCCCCTTGGCGGCGCGCGAGGGCGGCGTGCTGGTACGGACCGGTCATACCGAGGCCGCGGTCGATATCGCACGGCTGGCCGGGCTCAACCCGTCCGGTGTGATCTGCGAGATTATGAATGATGACGGCACCATGGCGCGCCGGGCGGATCTCATCGCCTTCGCGCAGCTTCATGGGCTGAAGATCTCGACCATCGCCGATCTAATCGCCTATAGACGTCGGACTGAGCGGATCGTCGAGTGCCGGCTGGAGAGTGAGTTGAACTCGGCCTTTGGGGGCCGGTTCGCGCTCAAGGTCTATGCCAACAAGCTCGACGGCACCGAGCATCTGGTTCTGGTCAAGGGCAATGTCGCTGAAGGCGGCCCGGTACCGGTGCGCATGCATGCGCTCAATATATTTGACGACATGCTCGGTTGCGGGAAATCGGGCCGCGGCGGGGAGCTTCAGGCCGCCATGTCGTTGATCGGCGAGGAGGGGCGCGGTGTCGTCGTGCTGATCCGCGAACCCAACCGGCAGGGCCTGTCCGAACTGGTGCATCAACGGGATGGCGCCGATCCGAACGGCAATGAGCTGCGCGACTATGGCGTGGGTGCGCATATTCTGCTCGATCTGGGCGTCAAGGAGATGGTTTTGTTGTCGAATACCAGCCGTACCATTGTCGGTCTCGACGGCTATGGTCTGACCGTGGTCGGTCAGCGTGAGATCCGGCGGGGGGCCGCTGAATGAGGGACGTTCCGCGTATCCTGATCGTCGAAGCGCCGTATTACGCGCATATTGCCGACGAATTGCGGGCGGGCGCAGTCGCCGCGCTCGATGCTGCCGGTGCTACTCACGATATCCTCCAGGTGCCGGGTGCGTTCGAAATCCCGGCCGCGATCGCGCACGCGGCGGGACTGTTCCTGCCGGCGGGCCATTTGGGTGCGCCGCGCTATGACGGGTATCTGGCGCTCGGCTGCGTCATTCGCGGCGAGACCACCCATTATGATTATGTCTGCGGCGAGAGTGCCCGCGGGCTTCAGGATCTCGCGTTGAATCATGGCCTTGCCATCGGTTTCGGGATTCTGACGACCGAAAATGGCGATCAGGCCTGGGCGCGTGCCGCTCGGGACAAAAAGAATAAGGGCGCGGAAGCGGCCCATGCCGCGCTCGCCATGATCGCGCTGCGCGCCCGCTTCGGGGCAGTCCGCTAATGGCACAGGGCCCACGTTCCCGCGCTGGAAGAGGCGGCAGCCCGCGCAGCGCGGCACGGCTCGCTGCCGTCCAGGCGCTTTATCAGGTCGAGATGACCGATGCTGCGGGCAGTTCGGTGACGGCGGAATTCGTCAAGCATCGTATTGGTCAGGAGATCGATGGCGATAATTATGTTGCTGCCGACTCGAAACTCTTCAGCGATTTGGTCGCCGGTACCCTGGCGCGGGCGGCCGAACTTGATCCCATCATCTCCGATGCGCTGACCCCCGAATGGCCGCTTGATCGGTTGGAAGTGATTTTGCGCGCGATCTTGCGCGTCGCGACATACGAGCTGGTCGCCCGGATCGATACGCCGGCGCGTGTCGTGATCACCGAATATGTCGATGTCGCGCATGCCTTCTTCGCCGGCAAGGAGCCGGGTCTGGCCAATGGTGTGCTCGATCGGATTGCCCGCACGCTGCGCCTATCGGAATGGGAATGAGCGCCGGACTCGGCGAATTTGGCCGGATCCAGCGTTTCTTTGCGCCGCTGACCGCGGCAGCGCCCGGCGCGTTCGGCTTGGCCGATGATGCGGCGGTGATTGGTGATTTCGTCGTTACCGTCGACGCGATTGTTGAAGGCGTCCATTTTCTCCCGCATGACCCGCCGGAACGCGTCGCGCAAAAGCTCTTGCGCGTCAATCTCTCCGATCTGGCGGCGAAAGGCGCAAGGCCGGTTGGCTATGTCCTCACCATGGCTTTGCCGTCGCGATGCGATGATCGGTGGGTGGAACGCTTCGCCGAAGGGCTCGCACAAGACCAGACGGCGTTCGGTGTCAGCTTGCTCGGCGGCGACTCCGTCTCGACACCCGGGCCGATCACGCTGAGCTTGACCGCGCTCGGCGAACCCTCTGCTTGCGGCATGGTCCGGCGCACCGGAGCCGGACCCGGCGATCTCATTTTCGTGTCCGGCACGATCGGGGATGGGGCGCTTGGCCTGTTGGCCGCGACCGGCCGCCTTGCCGAACCGCAGCCGGGCCAGCGCGATTATCTGATCGGCCGGTACCAGCTACCGCAACCGCGCCTAGCCCTTGGCCGCGCCTTGGCCGGGACCGCTCATGCGATGATGGATATCTCGGATGGGTTGGTCGGCGATCTCGAACATCTTTGTGCCGCTTCCGCTGTCGGTGCGGTGATTGAGGCTGCTGCCGTGCCGCTGTCCGAGGCGGCTGCGTCCCTGATCGCGCTGGACCCCGGTCTGCTGGAGACCGTGCTCAGCGGCGGCGATGATTACGAATTGCTGTTCACCGTAGCGGCGGAAGCGGACATGGCTCGCCTTGCGGCGGCAACTGGAGTAAATTTGACCTGTATCGGTCGGATCGAAATGGGTGATGCTGTGCGCGCCGTGGATCGAGATGGCTTTCCGATTGGTTTATCGCAGACTGGGTTTCGCCATAGCTGATCGGCGTTCGGGAGAAAGACCGTGACGAAGACGCTGTGCCTGTCCTTGCTCCTATCGCTTATTGCGGCAACATCGTCGGCCAATGCCGCCGGCGAAAATCATGCTGCGGGCACGCTCACCGGGCCCGTTTATGTCCGGCTCAATCCGATTTCCTTCTCGGTTATCGGCCCGACCAACAAAATCGATAAGGAAGTCTCGGTCCAAATCGATCTGGAACTGGAGAAGGGCAAGACCACGGACATGCTTGAGCCCTATCGGCACAATATCATTGATGCGGTGCTGGTCACGCTGACCGGCCTTTATGAAGATAATAATCCCACCGAGCAGGTCGCGCCGGAAGACATGAAAGCAAGTCTGCTCGAAGCGATCAACGGCGTAGCAGGCGCGGGTTTCGTGCACGGCGTGCTCCTGATTTCAATCGGCGAGCGGAAGCATCATTAAAGTCGTCCGGCGATATGATGCAGGACGATCCCGCTTGTGGTCGCGACATTGAGTGAATCGAAACCGGCTGCCATCGGTATCGTCACGGTGCGGGTTCTGCCGAGGATTGACGCCGGCAGTCCAGGACCCTCTGTCCCGAAAATCAGCGCAACCCGATCCGGCGGTGCGACGTCGCTCAATCGCTCGCGTCCACCGGGGCTGAGCGCGATCGGCGTGTAGCCGTGTGTTTCGAGGAGGGCGATGACATCCTCGTTCTGCGCCAGGCGGGCAAAGGGCAGGATCAGCGTGCTGCCGACCGAGACGCGGATGGCCTTGCGATAGAGCGGATCGCACGAAGCCGGGTCGAGCAGGACGCAGCTCGCACCAAAGGCCGCAGCATTGCGAAAGATGCCGCCGATATTGTCGTGATTGGCAATGCCGATCAGGACGACGACGATGGCGCGCGTATCGGCCTCGCTGAGCAGCTTGTCTGCTGGTTCGGCTGGTGCGCGTTCGCCTAATGCCAAAACGCCGCGATGAATCGCGAACCCGGTGGCCCCATCCATAACGGACTGGGCGACGCGATAG
>Ga0116226_10001830_pt1 | contig 18452 bp, 16 predicted proteins | sample S1TSphfallax_FD_89692 | JGI IMG/M metagenome (GOLD analysis project Ga0116226, IMG submission 89692) | Host-associated microbial communities from peat moss isolated from Minnesota, USA - S1T2_Fa - Sphagnum fallax MG | ecosystem: Host-associated > Plants > Peat moss > Unclassified | place: USA... | reverse complement strand
CTTGCGCCCCGATCGTCCCGGCTGGGGACTGGACATCGATGAGACAGCCCTCGCCACCGACGACTACGTCCATTGGGAACGTAAACTCCCACCCCGGCCCGACGGGTCAACCGGCTACACATAGGGCGAGGCGGGGTGGTGGTGGCGAAGCAAGGAAGGCTGGGCTCTGCCCAGACCCGCAAAGGGGCACCCGCCCCTTTGAACCCCCAGACTTAAGGGTGTTTGAGGAAGGGGGCTTACAAGGCGGTTGCAACCTCGGAGTAGGCCCCCTTCCTCAAACACCCTTCACAGTTAAGGTCCAGGGGCTTGGCCCCTGGCGGGTCCGGGCAGAGCCCGGCTTACTTGCTTCGCCACCACCACCACCACCCCCGCCCTATCAGTAGTCGAATTGATATGTCAGGCCGATGCTGGTGCCGTTCGAGTCTTGGGCGCCGGTGGAGGCGGTGCCGCCGCCGGTGCCGACGTCGGTTTCGAGTTTCAGGCCTTTCCACAGGTCCACCTGCACCTGGGCCTGGGTGCCGGCGCCTGAGGTGCCTTGTTTGGCGCCGACATAGACGCCGGGCGCGATATAGCGGCCGGCTTGCACGTCGGCCCCCGAGCCGCCTTGGCCGCCGCCGACGGTCAGGCGATCCAGGCCGAGATTTTTGCGTACGCTGTTGAGCGCCTCGAAGCCGCTATTGCCGCCGGTGGCGCCGCTGATCTGGGCCAGGGCCGCGGCGATTTCAGCGAGCTGCAGCGGGCCGAGTTTGGCCGCACTTTGGCCGAACAGCAGATGCGCGAGCACTTCGTCCTGGGGCAGTTCGGGGTCGGAGCTCAGGGCGATTTTCGGCGCGCTGGCATAGCCGGTGATGGTGAGCGTGGCGGTGACATTGCCGGCGGTGCTGCTGGCCACGAAATCGAGGGTCGGGTCGAGTTTGCCGCTGCCGTCGAGGCCGACGGTGCCGGTGGTGAAGTTCAGCGTTTGCCCAGCCAGGCTGAACTGGCCGCGGCGTAGGTCGAAATGCCCATCGGGGCGCGGGGCGGCGGCGGTGCCGCCGACGTGGAGCCGGCCTTGCAGTTCGGCGTCCAGCCCTTGGCCGCGCACGAACATCTGGCCAGCGGAGGTGATGGTGACGTCCAGCGCCACGTCGGGGCCGGGGGTGGGTGGCGGCGGCGGCTTGTCGCCGGGGCGGCGGACGTCGAGCACCGCGACGCTGGTGGGCAGGCGTTCGGGCACCCGGATTTCCGCCTTGTTGATCGTCACCGTGCCGGCGGCGGCGAGGCTGCCTTCGACCGCGCCGCGCAAAGTGAGGTCGGCGTCGAGATCGGCGGTGAGCAGGTCGGAGGCCAGTGGTGAGGCATGGCGCGCGGTGATGCGCAGATCGATCGGCATGGGGGCGGCGACGCCGACGCTGCCGGTGAGCCCGATGGTGCCGTCACCGGCTTTGCCGTCGAATCGCTCGATGTGGATGGTGTCGCCGGTGGCGCGGACCAGAGCGGTGATGTCGTGGATGCGCACGCCCTGGCCGAAATCCTGGATTTCGCCGTGCGCGAATTGCAGCGTGCCGTTGATGCTGGGGGCGGCCACGGTGCCGGTGATGCCGGCGTCGGCGGTGAGTTCGCCTCTGGCGCGTCGCCCTTCGGCGCCGAGCAGGGGATCGAACACGGTCAGGTCGACCCGCGCCGTGGCGCGCAGGTTGAGTGGCCCGCTGGCGGCCAGCGGTGCCGCGCCGGCGAGCGTGATCTGGTTGGCGCCGAGGGCCACGCGGGCGTCGAGTTTCGCGGACCCGCCGGCGAGGTTGGCGGACAAGGTGGCGTTCGCGGGGGGGAACGCGGCGCCGGGGCCGGTGCGCAGATGGATGCCGGTGGCGGTGAGATGCGCGATGCCGGTTGGGGCCGCGGTGGTGCCCTGCAATCGCGCGTCGGCCTGGAGCGTGCCGTCGAGCTTGAGGTCGGGCATCGCGACGGCGGCGAGGTCCGCCGGCAGGTTGCGCAGGCTGGCGGTGAGGTCGAGCGTGGGGGAGAGGCGGCCGGCGACGTCCAGCACCGCCTGGCGCAGGCCGAGGCGGAGATGGTCGACGCTGAGTCCGTCGGCGAACGACAGCCGCATCGGTGAGATCAGATTGACGTGCTCGGTTTTGTAGGTGGCTTGGAGAGCGGAGACCGCCAGCTGCTTGCCCGGCATGTTCAGCGTGGCGGCGCTGGTGGCGGCGATATCCGGGCCTGTGACGGCGAGGCGCAGGGCCATGGCGTCGGCGCGCCCGTCGCCTTGCAGCGTGATACTCTGGGTGGGGGCGATGTTGCGGGCTTCCAGGCGCAGATGGGCTGCGTTGGCCGCGTCGATCGCTGCCGTGAGGGTCACCGCGCCGGTGATCGCCGAGCCGAGGAACGGCCGGAGGTCATCGAGGCGGGTCATCCGGGCGGCGATGTGGCCCTGCGGGACGCTGGCGCCGGGTGGCAGGGTGACGTCGCCGTCGATATGGGCGGTTTTCCAGTCGCCGCGATCGATGGTGAGGCGCATGGCGCCGTTGGCGGCGCGCTGCAGGGCGGCTTGCAGGGACAGTGGCGCGCCTTGCAGGTTGGCCTGGGCGGTGAGCTGGCCGGACGGCGCGCCGGGCAGGCCGTCGGCACGCAGTGAGGCGATGAGCGGGGTTTTCGGGAAGCCTGGGGTGGCGACGTCGCCGGCGAGTTTGGTGTCGAGGGTGAGGTCGTCGGTGGTTCCGGTGACGTGGCTGTCGGCGTGCACGGCGCCTTGAACGCTCGGCGCGACCGCCGCGAGGTCGGACACAGCGATGCTCGAAGTGACGTCGACGCGGCCGCCGGTGAGGCCGCCGGTGGCGTCCACGGACAGGGTTTTGCCGGTGAGTTTGAGCCGCCGCAGGGTGACGTCGCGGCCGCGCAGGCTGGCGGCCAGATCGAGTGTCGCGGCGGGGCCGAGCAAAGCGGGCACCGGTGCGATGCCACCGGTGATGCCGATGCTGCCGGTGAGGGTGGCCTGGGAGCTGTCGCCATGCTGGGCGGCGAGCACATGCAGGCTGCTGTGGCCCTGCACATCGATCCCGAACGGCGACAGGTCGGGCAGCGTCAGCGTGAGGTCGGCGGAGGGATCGGGGCCGGCGTGCGCGGTGCCCGCGAGGTCGAGCAGTGGGTGCGCGACATGCAGGGTCACCGGGCGATCGGCGGCGAGCAGGTCGGCGTCCGCGGTGATGGCGATGGGGGCCGTGGCGAACGCGTCGGGCTGCGGCCCGGGGACATGCAGCCCGGTGAGTGTCGCTTGCAGGGCGACATGGCCGGTGGCGTTTCCGGTGATGTCGGCCGACAGCAAGGCGAGCGTGGCGCCGGCGGCGGACAGGCCGGCGAGCCGCAGCGTGCCGGTGGCGGCGGGCTTGGTGAACGGGCCGTCGACATGGGCGTGCAGCGCGACGGACTGCCAGGCGATGTCGGGCCGCGGGGTCATTGCCGGTGCCTGGGCATCGAGGTCGAGCACCGCGGACTGGCCGGGGATATCGACCACGCCGTGGGCGTTGGCGGTGAGCGGGCCGGCGGTGACGGCCATTTGGGTGGCCGCCGCCGTCCACGGACCGTCGGTTTTCGCCGTGACCGTGATGGCGCCGAGCTCGGGCAGGCCGGCGATGCCGCTGATCAGCCCATGCCCGGGCTCACGGGCTTCGAGGGCGGCGGACAGGTGGGCGGCATCGATGGTGCCGGCGATGTGGTAGGTGCCGGGGGCATCGAGCCGGCTCGCGACGAGGTCGGCGGTGCCGGTCTGCAGGGAGACGATGTCGGCGTGGCCGTCGAGCGCCAGCACGGCGGCGGCGCCGGCGACCGGGGCGCCCAGCTCGACGCGGGCGATGCGCAGCGCGCTGATGATGACGTGAACGGGGAGCTGGAACGGACCGCTGGCGGGGGCGGTACTGGGTTGTGACTCCGCCAGTCGCGGGATCGCGACATCAGCGGCGGTCAGACGATCGATCTGGGCGGTGCCGCCGAGCAGTTTGAGGGGGGACCAGTCGAGCGCCAGATCGTCGATGGTCAGCCAGGCGCCGTTGGGGTCGCGCAGCTCGACGTGGGCGATGCGGGGCGCATCGGGAAAGCGGCCTCCGAAGCCTTGCAGCCGCACGGTGCCGCCGGTCAGGGAGGCGGTCTCGCGCTCGATCAGCCGGGCGCCCGGGCCGGTATTCGGGATGATCAGGATGGCGGCCACGACCAGCACGAACAGGCCCAGCACGCCGGCCAGTGCCCAGAGGAGAATGCGCCGCATCAGAACGCCTGGCCGAGGCCGATATAGGCCTCCAGGCTGTCGCTATGGTCCTGATGGATCAGCGGCACCGCGACATCGACGCGGATCGGCCCGATCGACGTGTAATAGCGCGCGCCGACGCCGGCCCCGACCCGCATGGCGCCGTTGAAGGGCGCCCCGGTGTTGCCGGACTGGCCCGCGTCCACGAACGCGACGGCGCCGTAACTGGCGCCGAAGCGCTGGCGGAACTCTACGCTGCCGACGTCGATCGAATTGCCGCCGCTCGGTTTGCCGTCCGGGAATTTCGGCCCGACCGACTGGAACCGATAGCCGCGGATGGTGCCGCCGCCGCCGGCGTAGAAGCGCTGATCCGGCGGGATGTCGAACACCCCGGCGCCCTGCACGGTGCCGACCAGCCCGCGCAAGGCGAGGATGCTGCGCCCGGCGCCGGAAAAATCGAGATAGGTCGAGGCGGAGAGCTGGGCGAGGGTGAACAGGCTGGTGGTGCCGCCATTGCCCCCGCCGAGACTGACGGTGGGTGTGAGCACGGCGGCCGCCTTCACGCCATGCGTGGGGTCGAACAGATTATGCGCGGTGTCCAGCGCGAGCCCCACCGGCAGCTGGGCGAGGGTGTAATCCCGCGTGGTGGCTTCCTGCAGGAACCGCGCCTGCTCCCCGGCGACACCGACACTGGCGGTCCAGTCCGGCGTGAGTTTGCGCGCCAGGGTCACGCTGCCCAGCACCGCCGTGCGGTCGTAGGCGTCGAGATATTCCTTCACGCCGGTGGCCTGGAAGGTCAGCGACTGGTCCCGCCGCAGCCAGTCCGGCAGCACCAGGGTGGCGTTGACGTTGTAGCCTGGCTGGGTTTCGGCCGAGCCGCCGAGGCCGGTGAGGCCGGCGGACAAGGTGAGCTGCTCGGCATTGCCGAACAGGTTGCGATGCATCCAGGAGGCGGTGACGCTGCCGCCTTGGTCGGTGGAGAAGGCCGTGGTGAGGTTCACCGCGTGCAGGGGCCGCTCGCTGACGTCCACCCGCACCGGCAGCCGGCCCTGGCTGTCGAGCGTGTCGGGGGTGATGATGCGCACGCCGCCGATCGCCCCGACCGAGGCGAGGTTTTCGCGCGCCGCCTCGATGCTGGCGGGGTCGTAGGCCTCACCGGGATGCAGCAGCAGCCGGCGCCGGACGTAGCTCTCATGGAGGTGGCTGAGGCCGGTGATGTCGATCGCGCCGAGATCGACCCGGGGGCCGGCCTGCACGTCGAACGTGATGTCGAGCTGCTCGGCGGTAGGATCGAGGGTGGCTTGCGGCGGTCCGACCTTGGCCAGTGCGTGCCCTTCGGACTGCAGGGCGGCGAGCAGCCGGTCATGCGCCGCGAGCACCTCGCTGGCGACGGCCGGCGCCCCGGGATCGAGCTGGAATTTCGTGCGGGCTTCGGGCGGGACGTCACCTTGCAGGGTGACGCGGCCGAGATGGAACAGCGGGCCGGGCGTGAGGGTAACAACCACCGGCACCTTGCTGGCAGCTGGTTCGGCGTCCAGCGCCTCGGTGAGGCTGGCATCGTCGAGCGCGCGGCGGTCGATGGTGATACTGGCGTGGCCGGCATAGTAGCCGAAGCTGTTCAGCACCGTCTCGAAGCGGGTGACGTCGCCGCGGGCGCGGGCGATCAGGGCGAACGGACCGGCGGGTGCCGTGGTTTGCAGCGAGATGAGTGTCGAGGCGTCATGCGCGGCGCCGTCGATCGCGGCGTTGCCGGTGGGGGTGAGGGTGACGATGTAGCTGACCGGATCGGCGGCGCGCACCGTCTGGTGCACGGCGATCAGGCTGCCGGTGAGCAGCAGGCCCGCGCGCCCGAGGCGGGTTGGCCAGAGACCCCGGGAAGCAACGCGGCGACGCGGCGTGGCAGGCGATTTTTCTTGGTCCGTCACGATCGTTTCAGCCTGCCTGTCCACTTTCCCTGTTGCAAGCCGAACGTCACCGAAACCTTCGGCGGCCATCATGGTTGCGTCATTGTCGCGTGTCGCGGCGCGGAGTAGGGGATGGAGGTCATGCAAGTATCGCCGGTCCGCCTGAAAGCCAAGCGTGTCGCCTTGATCGATCCGGCCCTGGCACCAGCCGAGGGGGCGGTGTGGAGCGATTTCCTGCCCGAGACCGGTGCCGCCATGGGGGATCTGCGGGTGATCCGGCGGGGCCTGGCGGTGGCGCTGTGGACGCTGCCGGGGCTGCTGGCGCAGAGCCTGCTGATCCGCCTCCCGGGCCGGGCGAAGATCATTTTCGCGCGGCGCTACTGGGCGGGCGTCGCGGCGTTGATCGGGCTGCAGGTGCGCCTGGTCGGCCGCCCCGCGACCCCCGCGTCGACTGGCGGGCGGCCGGTGCTGTTCGTCTCCAACCATTCCTCGTGGCTCGACATTCCCGTGCTGGGGGGGCGGCTGGAGGCCTGTTTCGTGTCCAAGGACGACGTGACCGGCTGGCCAGTGGTGAGCCTGATCGCGCGGCTCGGTCGCACCGTCTATGTGCGCCGCCGCCGCGCCAGCGTGGAGCGCGAGCGGGACGACATGCAGGCGCGGCTGCGCGGCGGCGACAATCTCATTCTGTTCCCGGAGGGCACCACGTCGGACGGTTCGCGGGTGATGCCGTTCCGCTCGGCGTTCCTGTCGGCGGCCCTCCTGCCCGTGACGCCGGGCGGCCTGCCGCCGATCGTCCAGCCGGTGTCGGTGGTGTATGACCGACTCGGCGGGCTACCCACCGGGCGCCATAGCCGGCCGGTGTTCGCCTGGTATGGCGCCATGGAAATGGGCTCGCATTTCTGGCGGCTGGCCCGGCATCGCGGCCTGCGGGCGACCATTTTGCTGCACGCCCCGATCGATCCCGCCGCGTTCGCCGACCGCAAGGCGTTGTCCCGGGCCGTCTGGCGGGTGGTGGCGGACGGGGCGGCGACGCTACGCCAAAATCGGGCGGCGGAGCCGACAACGTTGACGGGCCGATGACAATCCGCCCCGTGGCTGCGGCCGGCGTGCGTGATGCTTGACAGGCCACCCGGCCGATCTGCGACACTCGCAATGGAGATCGGAGGTCCCAGCAAGCCCTTGCGCTTGACCCATCTGATACGGACAGCGATTGCTGCCTTTCTTCCGGCCGGACGGGTCCGGCGGGAGGGATTGGAGTTTTGTTCGTGATGGCCACACCGATCGCCGTTTCCAAGCGCCGGCTCCATATGATCACCTGGGGCTGCCAGATGAACGTCTATGACAGCGGCCGGATGGCCGACGTGCTGGCGCCGCTCGGCTATGCGCCGGCCGAGGCGCCTGAGGATGCCGACATGGTGATCCTCAACACCTGCCATATTCGCGACCGGGCGGCCGAGAAAGTGTTCTCCGAGCTGGGCCGGCTGCGCGTGCTGAAGCAGGCGCGGGAGGCCGCGGGCCAGCGCATGATCCTGGCCGTCGCCGGCTGCGTGGCGCAGGCCGAGGGGGCGGAAATCCTCGCCCGCGCGCCGTATGTGGACATCGTGCTGGGGCCGCAGACCTATCACCGGCTGCCGGAGATGGTGGCGCGTGTCAGCCGGGCGGCGGGGGCGGTGATCGAGACCGAGTTTCCCGCCGAGGACAAGTTCGATTTCCTGCCCGACGCCGCCGCCCCCCAGGGCCTGACCGCGTTCCTGACCATCCAGGAAGGCTGCGACAAGTTCTGCAGCTTTTGCGTCGTCCCATACACCAGGGGGGCCGAGATGAGCCGCCCGGCCGCCGCCGTGCTGGCGGAGGCGCGCCGCATGGTGGCGCAGGGGGTGCGGGAAATCACCCTGCTCGGCCAGAACGTCAATGCCTGGCATGGCGCGGACGCGAAGGGGGAGCCGGCGAATTTCGCGGCCCTGCTGGCGTGGCTCGCCGAGATCCCCGGCCTCGTGCGCTTGCGTTACACCACCAGCCACCCGCGCGATATGGATGACGCGCTGATCGCCGCCCACGCCGACATTCCGGCGGTGATGCCGTTCCTGCATCTGCCGGTGCAGTCCGGCTCGGATCGCATGCTGGCGGCGATGAACCGGCGCCACACCGTCGCGCATTATCTCGACATCATCGACCGGCTGCGCGCGGCACGGCCGGACATCGCCTTGTCGTCGGACTTCATCGTCGGCCACCCCGGCGAGACCGAGGCGGATTTCGAGGCCACGCTCGACCTGGTGCGCAGCGTGCGGTTCGCCCAGGCGTTCAGCTTCAAATACTCGGCGCGTCCCGGCACGCCGGCCGCGGCGGCGCCCGGCCATGTCGCCCCGGAAGTCGCAGATCGCCGGCTGCAGACCCTGCAGGCGCTGTTGCGCGAGCAGCAGGCCGCGTTCAACGACAGCTGCGTCGGCCTGCGTGTGCCGGTGCTGTTCGCCATGCCCGGGCGGCACCCCGGGCAGATCATGGGCAAGTCCCCATGGATGCAACCGGTGCACGTGCTGGGGGATGCCAGCATGATCGGCAGCGTGCGGCAGGTGACGATCGCTGCGGCGCACACCAATTCTTTAGCTGGAACCCTGGAGCCTGCGGAGGGTCGCGATCCCGTGACCGACACGCCGGCCCATTATGAGGAGCGAGCCCCCGTTTGACCCAGATTGCCGCGTCTTCGGCTGACCGCGTCATTTCCCCGATCACCACTGGCCCGCTGGTTGCCGGCCGAACGGTGACCCTGCAATTCCAGGACAACACGCTGCTGCCGCTGCTGCTCGGCGATCATGACCGCCATCTCGTGCGCATCGAGCAAGGCATGGGCGTGCGCGTGTCATGCCGCGGCAACAGGGTGGCGATCACCGGCGAGCCGGCGCGGGTGGAGGCGACGCAGCTGGCGCTGGCGGGGTTGTGGCGGCGGCTGGAGAAGGGCGACGGGGTGAGCATGAGTGACGTGGACGCGGCGATCCGCATGACCGAGGCCGACGATCCCCGGCTCCCGCTGTCCGACCTGCCGGCGATCCGCACGCGGCGCGGCGCGGTCGGGCCGCGCAGCCCCGGCCAGGCCGCGTATATGGACATGCTGACCCGCCATGAGATGACGTTCGGCGTTGGCCCCGCCGGCACCGGCAAGACCTATCTCGCGGTCGCCCAGGCGGTGGCCATGCTGCTGGCCGGGCGGGTCGACCGCATCGTGCTGTCCCGTCCCGCGGTCGAGGCCGGCGAGCGGCTGGGCTTCCTGCCGGGCGACCTGAAGGAGAAGGTCGATCCCTATCTGCGCCCGTTATATGACGCGCTGAACGACATGATGCCCGGCGATCAGGTGGTGCGGCGCATCGGCACCGGCGAGATCGAGGTGGCGCCGCTGGCCTTCATGCGCGGCCGCACTTTGGCGCACGCCTTCGTCATCCTCGACGAGGCGCAGAACACCACGCCGATGCAGATGAAGATGTTCCTGACCCGCATGGGCGAGGGCACCCGCATGGTGATCACCGGCGACCTGTCGCAGGTCGATCTGCCGCCCGGCACCCGCTCCGGCCTGCGCGACGCGCTCGACACCGTGGAGGGCGTGCCCGGCATCGGCGTGTGCCGGTTCGACAAGCGCGACGTGGTGCGCCATCCGCTGGTGGCGCGCATCGTCGATGCCTACGACCAGCGCGCGGCGGCCGAAAAGGAGACCAGCGTGCGCCGGTCACGCACGGGCGATGCCCGGCCTGCCGATTCGCGGCCGGTTGATCCCGGCGGCAAGTGATGGAACCTGGCAGTACCAGCGCCCCCTTCCCGGCGGGGCGCGCGACGATCATCGTGGCCGACCCCGCCTGGCGGCGTGTGGTCCGCAACCCCGAGGCGGTGGTGGCGCGCGCCGCCGCCGCCGCCGGCATATCGGCCACCGTGGTGCTGACCTCCGACCGCGTGGTGAAACGGCTCAATGCGCGACATCGCGGCCGCAACAAGCCCACCAACGTGCTGACCTTCGACGCCGCGTTCGGCGCCCCCGGGGAAATCCTGCTCGCCCTCGGCACCGTGCGCCGCGAGGCCGATGCCGCCGGACGCCGCCCGGCCCACCATCTCGCCCACCTCGTCGTGCATGGCGGTCTGCATCTGCGGGGGCACGATCATCAGGCGGCCGGCGAGGCGCGCCGCATGGAACTGCGCGAGGCGCGCATCATGGGCGGCCTGCGGCTGCCCAATCCGTGGCGGCCGGCATGAACCCCTCCGCGCGCGCCGGGCTGCTCGGCCTGCTCAAGGCCCGCATCTGGCGTCGCACCGCCGAACATAGTCTGCGCGACTCGATCGCCGAGCTGGTGCAGGAGGCCGCCGACGCGACGCCGATCCCGGGCCAGGCGCCGGAGCTGGATCGCCAGGAACGCGCGCTGATCGCCAACGTGCTGCGGGTGCGCGGCGTCACCGCCGACGACGTCATGGTGCCGCGCGCCGACATCATCGCCATGCGGGTCGATGCCTCGCTCGACGAGGCGGTGGCGCAGTTCCGCAGCGAGGGGCATTCCCGCCTGCCGGTGTTCCGCGAGCAGCTCGACGACATCGTCGGCATGATCCACATCAAGGACGTGTTCGCCTATGTCGGCCGCCCCGAGGCGTTCCAGCTGGAGGCCATCCTGCGCCGCCCGTTGCTGGTCGCTCCCCAGGTGCCGGTGCTCGATCTGCTGCTGCAGATGCGCCAGGCGCGCATGCACATGGCGCTGGTGGTCGACGAATATGGCGGCATCGACGGGCTGGTGACCATCGAAGACCTGGTGGAGACCATCGTCGGCGACATCTCCGACGAACATGACGAGGTGCAGGTGCCGATGGTCACCGAGCGGGCCGACGGCTCGCTCGATATCGACGCAAGACTGCCCATCGAGGCGTTCGAGGCGCGCATGGGCGAGGTCCTGACCGAGGCCGAGCGCGACGCCGACATCGATACCATCGGGGGCCTGGTGTTCACCCTGGCCGGCCGGGTGCCCGCCAAAGGCGAGGTGATCGGCCATCCGTCAGGCGTGGAATTCCGCGTGCTCGACGTCGATCCCCGCCATATCCGCCGCCTGCGCGTTCGCCGCCCGGCGGCGGCGGCTGCGGCCGAGTGACGCAGGCGGGGTCAAGGGAAGGCTTGTTCCTGCTTGAAAGAAGGAACTAAAGAACTCTTATCCATCAAGGGTTTGCCGCGGCGGCCTCGCCCTTCACGGAGGGAAGTCTTTTGCTCCATTTTCGTCAGAAAAAGCCGACCTTGCCTGCCGTCGTCGTCACTCTCTCGACGCCGGCCCTATTACGACTTGGCCTTCTCCATCAATGATTTGGCCTCGTCCATCGCCTCGGCGAAGCGCTTGTTGAGCAGGCTCAGCGCCTCGCCGTTGGACTGCTGGATCAGGTCGGAGATCTCGCGGGTGTTGGCCACCGCGCGCTCGTAGGCGATCTTCAGCAGCTCGGTCTGCTTGGCGGCCATCGCCTGCGGCGCCTCGGGCACCGCCATCGCGCGCATCGTCTCGGTCAGCTCGGCCATGGTCTGCTGCATGATTTCCATGTGCCGCTTGGCGACCGCCTGGGCGCCCTCCAGGGCGATCCGGTTGGCCGCCGACAACGCTTCGATGTTGCGCTTATGGGCGCTCATCAAAGTGTCCATGCCCGGCATCGCCGGCAATTTCATCTCGGCGAAGCGCTTGGTGAATTCATCGGCTGCCGTCTTGGCCTGACTCATGGCCATCGCGAACGGCGTCGTCGTGCTGCTGGATTTGCTGGCTTCGGCCATGGCGGGTTCCCCATTTCCATTTTGCTGTTGGCGGCACGCTAGGCCCAGCGACGCCGCACCACAACCGGGGGCCTATGCGATCGGCGGCTCGGTCTCGAACAGATCGGGTTCCGGCGGTGGTGGCTCGGGCGGCGGTTCGGGTGGGCTGGCCGGCTGGCGGTTGGGACGCAGCCAGCTCTCGGCGTTCTCCGCCCGGCTCAGCGCCTGGTCGAGGGCCGCCATGGTGGCCGACAGATCGACCGTTTCGTCGCGCGTCCAGGCGCGAACCGTCCACAGCCACACCGCCAGCAACCCTTTGGCGCGCAACGCCCCCGCCGGCCCGTTCGCCGAGGCGCCCGCCGCCTGCAGCAGCCAGCGCATGCTGGCGAGACTGGCGGTCGCCAGCATCACCGCGAGCGGCGGGTTGGCGGGCAGCGCGCGGAATAGCGCCAGCATGCCGGCGCGATGCGCCTGCAGCACGTCGATCCGGCGCATCAGCATGTCGAACAACTGATCACGCACCGGGGCCGTGACGCTCGCCGCCTCCAGCGCCGCCTGGTCCGCCTGCCGGCCAAACCGCAGCAGCAGCGCGCTGCGGCAGGGGAAGCGGACGCGCGCCCGGGCCAGCGGCAGGTCGGCGGCCCGCGCGGCGCCGGCGACGCTCATGCGCGACCAGCCCTGCTCGCCAGCCAGGCGAAACGCGGCCTCGATCAAGGTCCGGTCGAATTCGTGATCGGTCATGCTGGATGCGCTCATGAGACGTCAGATGGGCGCGCGGGGCGAGGCTGTCATCCCGCGAGTTCGCGGGATCGCGCGGTGGCCGCGGCAATGGCGCGGGAAATGCTGTCGGGCCAGGCGCCCGGCTCCATCAAAACCGCCAGCGCGCGTTCCGTGGTGCCTTTCGGGCTGGTCACCGCGCGGCGCAGGTCGCCCGCGTCCTGGGGGCTCGCGGCCAGCAGCGCGCCGGAGCCGGCCACCGTCTGGCGCGCCATCAGCCGGGCGAGCGCCGCTGGGATACCCTGCTCGATCGCCGCCTGCTCCAGCAGCTCGGCGAGCAGGAACACATAGGCCGGGCCGCCGCCGGAGACTGCGGTCACCGGATCGATCAGTGCTTCGTCCTCGACCCAGGCGACCGCGCCGACGGCGGCCAGCAGGGTATCGCACAAGGCAAGCTGGGCTGGGGTAACGCCCGGACCCGCGAATCCCACGGTGATGCCCTGGCGCACTGCGGCCGGCGTGTTCGGCATGGCGCGGACGATGCTCGCCGCGGGGGCGCCGAGCATGGCGGCAATGCCTGCGACCGTGCGCCCGGCCATGATCGACAGCAGCACCGCCGAGCCCGCGAACCGCGCATAGATCGGTAGCGTGTCCGCGGCATTCTGCGGCTTGACCGCGACCACCACGGCGGCCGGGGCAAAGTCCGCCGGAATGGCGGCCGCCTCGGTCACAACCGTCACACCGGCCGGGGGCGCCGGATGGCCGGCCGGATCAACCGCGACGGATGGCGCGAGCCCCCGCTCGAGCCAGCCTTCCAGCATCGCCCCGCCCATCTTTCCGAGCCCGACCAGCAGGATCGGCGGAATCGCCGGCTCAGCGGCCAACAACGGGTCCAGCCATTATGCCTCGCCGACGCATTCCAGCATGGCGGCCTGCAGCGCGTCGGCCGGGGCCTTGCCGCCCCAGAGCACGAACTGGAATGCCGGGAAGAAGCGTTCGCATTCGGTGATGGCGATGTCCACCATGTCTTCCAGGCTCTCGGCCGAGGCGCCCGGGGCGCCGCGCAGCAGCACGGAATGGCGAAACACCGGCATCCCGTCATCGGCATCCATGCCGAAATGGCCGATCCACAGCCGCTCATTGGCCAGCGCCAGCAGCTCGTACAAAGCGGCACGGCGCTTTTCCGGCACCTTGAGGTCGAAGGCGCAGGTGAAATGCATCGCACTGATCTCGTGCGACCAGCTGAAATACAGGCCGTAATCGCACCATTTGCCCGGTGCCTCGGCGGCCATCTCGGAATCATTGCGGCGGTCGAAGACCCAGTCGTTGGCAGCGACGATCTGCTCCATGACGTCGAGCGGATTGGCGGCGTTGTCTTCGAGGGTGCTCATGTGAGCTGACATGCGAGGTCTCCCGACTGGAGGAAGCCAAGTGGGGGACATGGCCGAAATCGGCGGCCATGGTCAGCCAAACGCGAGATGCTGTGGGCCCAGGCCCGCTTGCATAACATATCTAGCCTAACGGCGCGTCAATCCGCGCCGCAAGAGGCGCGCGCGGTTTTATCCCGTTCTTCACATGACGCGTGATCGTCGTTCGCCAAGTGTCGGTTGCGTGACCCTACACGATCATCCCGGGGCCACCTCCCTCGGCGGCGGGGGGAGTCTCCAGGGCGGCGACTCGGGCTTCGAGGGCCGCCAGCCTCGTGGTGAGCTCCGCGAGCCTGGCCTCGGCCGCCTCCTGGCCGGCCCGGGCCGTCGAGGCCATCGCCATCGCCGCTTCCATCTCGTCTCGTCGCACCAGCTCCAGCCGGCGGATCGCCTCGTCGATCTGCGCGCGCACCATCGCCTCGCCCTCCTCGCGCAGGCCAGACAGCGCGGACAGCGCGCCCCCGGCGACGCCGGCCAGGTCGTCGAAGAATTTCGGGCGATCGGTCATCTGCTGCATCTCCTGCTGTCCAGCCGGCTTCCACCGGCGGCCTCGGCCAACTATACCCTGGCCGCATGATCCTGGTCACCGGCGGCGCCGGCTTCATCGGCTCGAACCTGCATGCCGCCTTGTCCCGCCGCGGCCGCGAGACGATCGTGGTGGACCGTCTGCGCGATCGCGGCAAGTGGCGCAACCTCGCGCATCACGCGCCGTCCCACCTGCTGCCGCCCGACCAGCTCGACGCGTTCCTCGCCAGCCACCCGCCGATCGACGCCGTCTTCCATCTCGGCGCCATCAGCTCCACCACCGCCACCGACGGCGATCTGGTGTGGTCCACCAACGTCGCTTTGTCGCAGCGCCTGTGGGCCTGGTGTGCCACGCGACGCGTGCGCTTCATCTATGCCTCCTCGGCCGCGACCTATGGTGACGGCGCCCAGGGGTTCGCGGACGGCATCCAGCGCATCGAGCGGCTGCGCCCGCTCAACCTCTATGGCTGGAGCAAGCACGCTTTCGACCGCTTCGTGGCCCGCGAGCTCGCCGCCGGCGCGCCATCCCCGCCGCAATGGGCCGGGCTGAAATTCTTCAACGTCTATGGCCCCAACGAATACCACAAAGGCAGCATGGTCTCGGTCGTCAAGGTCAAGCATGACGACATCGCCGCCGGCCACGCCCCGCGCTTGTTCCGCAGCGACCGCGCGGACGTGCCCGACGGCCAGCAGCGGCGCGACTTCGTCTGGGTCGGCGATCTCGTCGACATCATGCTGTGGCTGCTCGACACCCCCTCGGTGAGCGGCCTGTTCAACGTCGGCAGCGGGGCCGCGCGCAGCTATCTCGATCTGGCGCACGCCGTGTGCGCCGCCGCGGGCGTGCCGCGGGAGGTCGAATTCATCGACATGCCGCAGGCGCTGCGCGGCCAGTATCAATCCTACACCCAGGCCGACATGGGCGCGCTGCGGGCCGCCGGCTACCCCGGCCAGTTCACCACCTTGGAAGACGGCATCAGCCGCTATGTGTCGCGCTTCCTGAGCCAACCGGACCCGTATCTGTAATGCTGCCCGTGCTGATGTTCCCCCAGTTCGACCCGGTGATCGTGTCGTTCGGCCCGTTCGCGATCCGCTGGTACGCGCTCGCCTATATCGCCGGCCTGGTGCTGGGCTGGCGCCTGGTGCGGGGCCTCGCCCAGCGCGCGCCGTCGGTCGCCAATGCCCTGCAGGTCGACGATTTCCTCACCTGGGCGACCCTCGGCGTGGTGCTCGGCGGGCGGCTCGGCTACGTGCTGTTCTATCAGCCGGGCCATTATCTCGCCCACCCGCTGGAAATCCTCCAGGTCTGGACCGGCGGCATGTCGTTCCATGGCGGGGCGCTCGGCGTCACCATCGCGATCATCTGGTTCTGCCGCCGCGAGTACATTCCCGTCCTTGGTTTCGCCGACCGCATCGCCGTCGCCGCCCCGATCGGCCTCGGCCTCGGCCGCTGCGCCAACTTCATCAACGGCGAATTATGGGGCCGCCCGGCGCCGGAATGGCTGCCCTGGGCGATGATCTTCCCGACCGGCGGCCCGATCCCGCGCCACCCCAGCCAGATCTACGAGGCGATCATGGAAGGGCTGATCCTATTCGCGATCATGTTCGCCCTGTCCCGCCGCGAGGCGATCCGCGCCCGCTTCGGCCTGCTGACCGGCATCTTCCTGATCGGCTACGCCTGTGCCCGCATCATCGCCGAATTCTTCCGCGAGCCCGACGCTTTCCTCGGCTTCCTGTTCGCCGGCGCCACCATGGGCCAGCTGCTGTCGCTGCCGCTGCTGATCGCCGGCGCGGTACTGGTCGTGCTCGCCCTGCGCCGCCCCGCCCGCGCCGCCATCCCCGCGTGATCGAGCGGCTCGATGCCTTCATGGCGCGCGCCAACGCCGCCTACTACGCGACCCGCGACCCGTTCGCCGACTTCACCACGGCCCCCGAGATCAGCCAGGTGTTCGGCGAGCTGCTCGGCCTGTGGGCCGCCGTGATGTGGCAGTCGATGGGCGCGCCCGATCCATTGATCCTGGCCGAGGCCGGCCCCGGCCGCGGCACGCTGATGGCCGATGCCCTGCGCGCCATCCGCCGCACAATGCCGCCGTTCGCCGCCGCCCTGCGCCTGCATCTGGTGGAGACCTCACCGCGTCTGCGCGCCGTCCAGGCCGATCGTCTGCCCGGCGCCATTTGGCACGACCGCATCGACGACCTCCCCGCCGGCCCGCTGGTGCTGCTCGCCAACGAGTTTCTGGACGCGCTGCCGATCCGCCAGCACGTCCGCCGCGACAATGGCTGGACCGAGCGCCACGTCGCCGACGGTGCCTTCCTGGAACAGCCGGCGGATGCCCCGTCCCGTGCCGCGGGCCGCCCGATCGCCGAAGGCGAGGTGATCGAGACCTGCCCCGCCGCGACCGAACTCGTGGCCAACCTCGGCGCCCGGCTGGCCGCCCAGGGGGGCGCCGCCTTGTTCCTCGATTACGGCCCCGCCCGCAGCGCCCCCGGCGACAGCCTGCAGGCGCTCGCCGCCGGCCGCCCCTGCGATCCGCTCGTCCCTCCCGGCACCGCCGACCTCACCGCCCATGTCGATTTCCAGGCGCTCGCCGAAGCGGCCGGCCCCGCCGCGGTGCACGGGCCGCGCGCGCAAGGCCTGTTCCTGGCCGAGCTCGGCCTGTTCCAACGCACCGGCCGCCTCGCCGAAACCCTGCCACCGGCCCGTGCCGCCGCCCTGATCGCCAGCGCCCAGCGCCTGGCCGAGCCCGACCGCATGGGCCGCCTGTTCAAGGCCATCGCACTTTGCCACCCTGCCCTGCCCACGCCTCCGGGATTCGCCGCATGACCGCCTTTGCACCACGCCCCCTGCGCGCCGCCCTGCCGGCCCGGCACGGCTTCTTCACCCGCCACGGCGGCGTCTCCGAAGGCCCGTTCGCCAGCCTCAATTGCAGCCTGTCCGGCCAGGATGAGCGCGCCGCCGTGCTGGAAAACCGCGCCCGCGCCGCCCGCGCCGTCGGCGCCGAACCGCATCATCTGGTCGGTCTCACCCAGGTGCACGGCATCGTCGCCGTGCCCGTCGACGCCCCCTGGGCGCCCGGCGCCGGCCCGCGCGCCGACGCCGCCGTGACCAGGCGCGCCGGCATCGCCCTCGGCATCGTCACAGCCGATTGCGCGCCCGTGCTGTTCGCCGACCCTGACGCCCAGGTGATCGGCGCCGCCCACGCCGGCTGGCGCGGCGCCGTCGACGGCATTCTGGAAGCCACCATCGCCGCCATGGTCGCACTCGGCGCCGATCCCGCGCGCATCGCCGCCGCCGTTGGCCCCTGCATCGCCCAGGCGTCCTACGAAGTCGGCCCCGACCTGCGTGACGCGGTACTCGCCCGCCGCCCGGACGATCAGCGATTCTTCCAGGACGGCATCCGCCCGGAGCACTGGCAGTTCGACCTGTCCGGCTATTGCGCCGACCGCCTGCGCGCCGCCGGCCTCGGCCAGGTCGAGGAAGTTGGCGCCGACACCCAGGCCGACGCCGACCGGTTCTTCAGCCATCGCCGCCGTACCCTTGCCGGCGGCGGCCTGATCGGGCACCAGATTTCGGTGATTGCGCAATAGATGAGCCGCTCATGCCCTATCTGTTCTTCTTCCTCGCGCTGCTCGTGCTCACCGCCCTGGTCGGCTGTGTTCTCTAAAATCCTGCCCGCCGTTCTGCTCGCCCTGCTGGCCGCCTGCGGCACCCTGCCGCAGCCGCTGGCAGGCCACCCCGGGCCATTGGGCATGCGCCTCGCCCAGCCGCCGCCGGCGCGCCTCGCCGTGCCCGTCCCCGCTGGCACCTTCTTAAGGCCGGACATGGCACTCACCTTCTCCCATACCCTCGCCGACGCCATGGCCGCCCAGGAACTGCCGGCCGTCGCCGGCGCGCCACGCCGCGGCGACTGGGT
>Ga0116226_10001828_pt1 | contig 18454 bp, 11 predicted proteins | sample S1TSphfallax_FD_89692 | JGI IMG/M metagenome (GOLD analysis project Ga0116226, IMG submission 89692) | Host-associated microbial communities from peat moss isolated from Minnesota, USA - S1T2_Fa - Sphagnum fallax MG | ecosystem: Host-associated > Plants > Peat moss > Unclassified | place: USA... | reverse complement strand
CGCGCTCTGCTCCTCGAAAATCTTCCAGCTTGGCATTGATACCACTCGTGCACTGATACCTTCTGCCTTCAATGCCACTGCGGATTTCATTGCCAGATCCACTTCAGACCCTGCTGAAACCAGAACCACGTCGGTGCCGTCTTCCAGCACGTATCCGCCCTTGGCGACGCCTTCAGCGACTTTATATTTCACCGCGTCCAGCACTGGCAGGTCCTGCCGTGAGAGAGCCATGAAGGATGGTGTTTTCCGCTCCAGCGCCAGCTTCCAGGCTGCTGCCGTCTCGTTCGCGTCCGCTGGGTGAAAGTCCGTTAGTCCCGGTATAGCCCGTAGTGACATCAACTGCTCCACTGGCTGATGCGTCGGGCCGTCCTCGCCCAAACCAATCGAATCATGCGTGAAGATAAACAACGACTGCACTTTCATCAGCGCCGCCAAACGCATTGCTGGTCGGCAATAGTCTGAAAATACAAAGAATGTTGACCCAAATGGAATCAATCCGCCATGCACCGCCATACCGTTGACCATCGCACACATGCCAAACTCACGCACTCCGAAGAACACGTTCCGCCCCGCAGGATCAATATGGAAGCTTGGGCTGTCCTTGAAGATTGTCTTTGTGCTGGCCGTCAAGTCAGCTGCGCCGCCAAACAAAGAGGGTACCTTGCCAGCAATCGCGTTCATTACCTGCTGACCAGCATTGCGCGTCGCTACTGGCTTCTCCGTCAAAAATACAGGTACGGACGCTTCCCATCCTGCCGCGATTTTGTTTGCCTGGCCCAGCTCAAACTCGGCTGCCAGCTCAGGATTGGATTTCTTGTATTTCTCCCACAGCGCAGTCCATTCCTGATATTGCTTTTTGCCGCGTTCAGCGACCGTAGCCCAATTCTTTGCAGCTTCCTCTGGCACATAGAAGAATTTGTCCACTGGCCAGCCCAAGTTTTCCTTGGTCTTTGCCGTGTCCACAGGCCCCATAGCTTCGCCGTGGACTTTGTTTGTTCCCGCCTTTGGGCTGCCGTATCCAATCACCGTCCGCACTGCAATCAGTGTTGGCTTGGTCGTTTCCGCCTTGGCGGCCACAATCGCCGCTTCTATTGCCGCCAGATCATTGCCGTCTTCTACGCGCAACACCTGCCAGTGATACGCCTCAAACCGCCCCTTCACATCTTCGGTATAGCTCAGGTCGGTAGGTCCATCCAGCGAAATCAAATTGTCGTCATACAGCACAATCAGCTTACCCAGTCCCAGCGTTCCCGCCAGCGATGCCGCCTCATGTGACACGCCTTCCATCAGATCACCATCGCCGCAAAGCACATAGGTGTAGTGGTCAACAATTTCGAGCTCTGGCTTGTTGAATTTCGCCGCTAGGTGCTTTTCCGCAACTGCCATGCCAGCAGCCATGGCAAATCCCTGCCCTAAGGGGCCTGTCGTCACTTCCACACCGTCAGTGTCCCCATATTCCGGGTGTCCAGGGGTAATCGAATGCCATTGACGAAAATTTTGTAGGTCTTCTATCCCCACTTTGTAGCCAGAAAGGTGAAGGACTGAATATAGCAACGCCGATGCATGCCCATTCGAGAGCACAAAGCGGTCACGGTCTGCCCACTTTGAATCAGATGGATTGTGCTTCATCAGCTTGTGAAACAGCAGGTAGGCAATGGGCGCACAGCCCAAAGGCGCGCCGGGATGGCCACACTTGGCCTTTTCCACGGTGTCGAGTGCAAGAAAACGGATTGCATTAATGGATAGCTGGTCTAGTTCGCTCATATTTCCTCATCAAAAAATTCAGGTCTTTCTAGTATAGGCAAGACTGAGACTTAGGTCTTTACCCGCACACTCTTATTGTGGTCTAGCCAACGGTTTTCTTCAGGCCAGTAAATTGAAAACTCAATTAAATTACTATTTCCCTCGCCGCTCGCCTGCGCCGTTGGAATGTCCGCATAAAATCCGGGATACCCCACTGCCACTGACTCCGTGGAGTGCGAATTTGACCAGCCATCATCGCTCCACACTACACGAAAACGTTTTGGATCAAGAACTCGCACCACATGCCCTGCTGGAACTTCTGAAATCATTCGTGCCAACTGAAATATCTCCACCTGGCGATGGTGCGGTCTGTCCTTGCCCGGTTTCGCATATCGGTCATAAACGATAGATAAGCGGTCAAACACACATTTGTCCGTTGCCGAACGCAGCAGCTTGATGTACTCCGCGTGCGCCCATACCAATGGCTGAGCGGAGCCTGCAGATTTGCCAAAATACATGCCCTCTTCCGGCAGGTCGGCCTGGTCCCAAATTTGCTCCGGCATCATGCCGCCAGTAGAGCTGAACCTCTCCATTGACTTAATCAGTCCCGTTATGTCCCTGCCTAATGCCAGCTCATAATGTGCCCGCTCGCCCGTCAAAAGTGGCCATGCGCGACCCTGGCCCCACGTCAAGAACGGCCCGCCATCTTTTCGTTGACCATATCCGTCATGGTTGTAACGCCGCCAGCAGGGGCCAAACTGCGTCTCAATCTTCAATACCGCATCCACCGCCCGAAGCGAATCCACTACCAATGGATCATCCGCCCGACGTATCCCATACCGTACCAGCTCTAAAAATCCACCATCTATAATCTCGCCCGCCTCGAACTCAAACTGCTCTCCCGGTTCGCGATTATTCAACTTCAGCAGATCATGGTCTTCTCCACTGCCTATCTCTTCCTTGCCATGTGGCGCGTAGAACGGATCTCCGGGTTGAGGCGGTCGTATGCGGATATAGTGCCGCTTCACATCTGGCAGCAGCACTCCATCATTCGTCGTTGTCCACTCATCTAGATGGGATTCCAGCCAGTCAGCATAGTCCTCCAAGAACACACCCAACTCAACCGCTGCGTGGTCCCGCGCTATGTCCGCCGCACACAACAATCCTGAAATGACCGCCGCCAGCGTAGATGGCGAATATCCGGCATTCTCCTCCCACCGCTCCTGCTGGGTCACTGGAGCAAATCGGACCAGAAACGCAGCCGCCCGCTCCACAAATGGAAATACATCAAAATTCCCCAGTCCGCCAAGCTTCCACAACCGCCACGCCAACACAATGGGGAACGCAACTTCGTCCAACTGGATTCCCGTCCAATAGGGTGTTCCATCAATCCAAAAATTCTGTGCAAATCCACCGTCCGGCTTCTGCGTGCAAGCCAGATAAACGAGTGCCCGTCGCGCGGTGTCCACTCGCCCACAGGCCAGCAACGCCGTAGCACTCTGCACCATGTCCCGGGTCCAGACCAGATGGTATCCGCCCAAATCATCATCGCCCTTCGACCGTCCCCATGGTATTGATGCCGACGCAATAAATGCACCGGAGTACGTCTTGTCCTCATGCGCCAATATTATGTTGTGGCTAATCCGCATAAGCCGTCCGCCGTCCGTCGCACTCGCCGCCAGCGCCTCAGGACTTGCCGCCCTGTGCCATTGCTCCACATAGCGGTTTCTGTGCATGTCAAACGGCGTTGCCATGGCCTGCATCATTCCACTCAATGCAGAATGGTGTCCCTCACCCAGGCTGATTGCCACAGTGAACTGCCGCGTCCGTGTCAAATCGATCTCGCCCATGACTGCAATGTTGCCGTTCAGTGCCTCGCCAAACTCCCAGTCCATTTTCATGTTCTCGGCCAGGTCTTGCCACCCGTCACTGATCCCGACATACCCGCACGATGTGCGCGTAAATCCGCAGTCCACCCCCATTGCCAGGGATGTCTGGTTCTTCCAACACAGCAGCGCCCGCTTACCCGCGACTTCTATGCCACGTCCGCTATTCCCCGCACCACCGCCCTCAACATGCGGGGCCAGTAGCGCATACATTTTCATCCTCTTTAGTACTTCCTCATCGCCGCTGACTTTTATGTTCTGCAGCACAATCGGATGATGCGGATCACACACAATCTCCTTGGTGATCGTGTATCGTCCCTCGGGGTCCCGCTCCGTCATCAGTACTGCCAGCGAGTCCCCATCCATGTAGTCAAATTCCTGATGAAGGTGCCGTTTCTCCTCATGGAAAAATGCCTCCCCATCGGTTATCAGGAACTCCATGTCGCGCACTTGCGGTCGGTCAATCGTCGGATAATAAATTTCGTTCAGTACACCGTGCGAGACCGTGAACCACACCCGGCTGCTTGCTGAGTACGCTGTGCCCACCGCATCTTTGCGGCTGCTAGTCCACCGCGGCTCCATTCCCGGTGCCCCAAATGCCGCACCCTGCCCCATTATCCAGCGATAATCAATCTCTTTTGTGCTCATTGGCCGCCTTTTTGCATCATCCTTAGAGCATAATCGCCCTGAATGCAATTACATCCACTCTCTAACCTGCAAACATATATTCACCAACCCAATTCGGGCTACCGGCATCCTATTAATGTTAGTGAAATACTGGTCAATAAATACTCAGTGAATTTTGCTTACCAACATAGGATGCGCACACCACATCATATTGATGCATCCATTATCATTATGTTCATCTACATGCCCGTACGCCTTACCGCGCCGGCCCCACAATCACGTTTTTCAAGCTAAGGAGAACCACAATGGCGTTTGAACTCGCACCGCTGCCCTACGACTACACTGCGCTTGAGCCGCACATCGACGAAGCCACCATGCACCTCCACCATGACAAGCACCATCAGGCTTATGTCAATAACCTCAACGCCGCCATTGAGAAGCACCCAGAACTCGCAAGTTACTCCATTGACGACCTCGTCAAAAATCTCGCTACCATCCCCGAGGACATCCGTGGCGCAGTCCGCAATAATGGAGGCGGTCACTATAACCACACCCTCTTCTGGTCCATTATGAGCCCAAATGGCGGCGGCGAACCCTTAGGGGCCATCGGCGAACAGATCGTAAAAGATTTTGGCAGCTTTGAAGATTTCAAGAAGGCCTTCAATGAAGCAGGTGTCAAGCAGTTCGGCTCTGGCTGGGCATGGCTCGTCTACTAGGGCGGAAAACTAAAAATCACCTCCACCCCCAATCAGGACTCGCCTCTCACCACAGGCCACTATCCCATCCTTGGCAACGATGTATGGGAGCACGCCTACTATCTCAAATACAACAACCGCCGCCCTGACTATCTTGCCGCCTGGTGGAACGTTGTTAACTGGGATGAGATCAACAAACGCTTCGCCCACGCCAAGAAATAAACAGCTAATTAAAAAATTAAGAGGTTGAATAGAAACGCCCACTCATGCAGATTCACCACATGAGTGGGTCTGTTTTTATGGAATATAGGACAAATAGCCAAGACACTTCATCCCCACCATGAGTTATGCTGTCCCCATGTACGCAGACCAAAAATTCATCATCCTAACCACACTCCTCGCTCTGTCCTTCCTCCCAGCACTCGCTCAATCTCCAGCTGATGTCCTTATCGACGCCGCCACGGCTCATGCCAATGCCAACTCCATCAACTCCTACAAATACAACTACACCGAAGATTGGCAGACGGTCGACAATGACATGAATCAGGCATTTCCCGTCATCCACACCACCGAATATGAAGTCTCTTTCATCAATATTTTCCCTTTCCGCCGTAGGGTATATATCGACCGTAATCCGCTTGATGCCCCCTCTGTCGAGCTTGAAAATAACCGCTATGAAGTTGAGTCCGCCCGCATCAAGGCATACACTACCACAGACCTTAACAAGGCCCTTCTCGAAAACAATATGTTCAACTTTTATCCCGTGTTTCTCAAAGGCTATTACACCTGCCAAATCATCGGAGAAAAAAAGATTGACAAGCGCCTCACCACTGTCGTCGACTGCAAAATCCGCCCTGGAATCACCGTCGCACCAGACAGCAAGGCATTTCTACCGGGTGCTATTACTTTCTGGATCGATAAACAGCAACCCTTTTTCAACCGCACCCACATGGTCCTCAACAATCAGGCTGGCCCGTACGGTCCCGGCACCGAGGTCCAAATCGACTGGGCACTCATCGACGGCGTTTGGCAGCACACCGCCACCCGCATCGACTTCAAGAACGAACAAAAAAGCATCTACGGAGGTGTCATCATCGACACTTTCTCCCACTTCAAAAAAGTCACTTCCGATGGCATCTTCATTCCCGGTTTCAAGTTCAGCGTGCCCCTACCCGAGGTCATTCCCGGCACCGAACCCACTAAGCCCGGCTCAGGTGGCAGAAGTCGCTGACATGCACTTCAGTTAATCTAAGCAACCCATCTTTGTCCAGCTCACATAGGATGTTCGCATCTCGCCCAACTCTCTTGTCCCTGCCCGTAACATTCCACTCACTACTTCCTTTCCCATATTGAACAAATCCACGCCTCGTTATATATTTTGTACTTCCAACGAACCCAGGCACTTCGAAGGCAACACCACTATATTTGCACTTAAAACTTTTAAATCGGAGCATCTACGAATTGCCAGCCGCCACCCATCTTGATCAGCACCCTGACGTTGCCCATCAATTCGCCGACCTACATCCTCCGCTATCCCCGCAGGCCGCTGTCGTTGAGTCCAATCTCTGCCTCAACTGTTTTGACGCGCCTTGCACCGCAGCCTGCCCTACCCACATTGATGTCCCCCGCTTCATCAAAAAAATTGCCAGCGGCAACCTCACCGGCTCCGCGATTTCCATTCTTGAGGCCAACGTCCTCGCCGCAAGCTGTTCCCGCGTCTGTCCCGTCAGCGTTCTCTGCGAAGGCGCCTGCGTCATGCATCGTTACAATGAGCAGCCCATTCAAATCGCGCTGCTCCAGCGGCACGCAATGGACGCCTTCCACGCATCCGGCCTTCCGCTCCCAATCAAATCCAACTCCATGGCGACAGGAAAAATTGCCTGTGTTGGTGCCGGCCCAGCCTCCCTTGCCTGTGCTGCTGAACTTCGCCAGCGCGGCTTTCATGTTACGGTCTTCGAGCAGCGCCTTCTTCCTGGCGGCCTGAACACTTATGGCGTTGCCGAATACAAACTCCGCACCGCTGATAGCCTCCGCGAAATCAAGCTCATCCAGGACCTCGGTGTTGAATTCAAATTCGGCGTTAGCATTGCCACGGATGCCGACTTCAACGCGCTCGAAGCCGAATACGACATCATCTTCCTCGGGGTCGGCCTCGGTGCCATGCAAAAATTAAAAATTCCCGGTGAGTGCCATCCCGCAGTCATCGATGCACTCCGCTTCATCGAAACCTATAAGACCACTTGCAACCCCCTGATTGGCAACAATGTCGTCGTTGTTGGTGCAGGCAACACTGCCATTGATGCCGCCTCAGCCGCCGTCCGCATGGGTGCGCAGGAAGTCACCATTGTCTATCGTCGCACGGAGCCGAAAATCTCCGCTTTCGACTTCGAGTATGAACACGCCAAGTCCGAGGGCATTCGCTTTCTCTGGCTCACCCAGCCCATCGCCGCACATGCTGAGGGCGAATCCCTCCGTTCCCTTGAATGTCTGCGTGTCGAGCTGGTCAATGACAAACCTGAAACCATCGTCGGCTCCAACTTCTTCATCAAGTGTGACCTGCTCATTCCAGCCATCGGCCAGTCACCGCTCATCGACTGGCTCGCACAGTGCCGCAATATCACCTTCGAAAACGGACATATCCCCGCCGACCCCGCCACTGGCCGCACGGCCAATCCCAAATATTATGCCGCTGGCGATTGCGTCAACGGTGGCCGCGAAGTCGTCGACGCTGTCGCTGGCGGCAAGCGCGCCGGTATCGCCATCGCCCAAGCATTGGAGCAATCCCATGCCTGAAAAAAAATCCCCGAGCCTTGCCGTAAACTTCGCCGGAATTAAATCCCCCAACCCCTTCTGGCTCGCCTCAGCTCCGCCCACCAACACCGGAGAAATGATCATGCGCGCCTTCGACGCCGGCTGGGGCGGCGCAGTCTGGAAGACCATCGGCGCTCAAGTAACCAACGTCAGCTCCCGCTACTCCGCCATCGACTGGAACAACCAGCGCATGATGGGCTTCAACAACATCGAGCTCATCTCCGACCGCCCCACTGAAGTCAATCTCCGCGAAATCGCCGAAGTCAAAGAGCGTTATCCCAACCACCCCGTCATCGCCTCCCTCATGGTCGAATCCAACCGCGAGGCCTGGCACGACATCGTCCATCGCGCCGAAGACGCCGGTGCAGACGGCCTCGAACTCAACTTCGGCTGTCCTCATGGCATGAGTGAACGCGGCATGGGCTCCGCCGTCGGCCAGGTCCCCGAATACGCCGAACGCATCACAGCTTGGGTCAAAGAGGCGGCCCGAACTCCAGTCATCATAAAACTCACGCCCAACATTTCAGACATCCGCCAGCCCGCCCGCGCCGCCAAACGCGGTGGTGCCGATGCACTCTCCGCCATCAACACAATCAACTCCATCACGGGCATAAACCTCGACACCCTCGTCCCCCGTCCCAATGTCGGCGGACTCAGCACCCACGGTGGCTACTGCGGTCCAGCCGTCAAGCCCATCGCCATGAACATGGTCCAGCAAGTAGCCTCAGACCCCGAAGCCGCGCTCCCCATCTCCGGCATCGGCGGCATCGCCACCTGGCGCGACGCCACCGAGTTCATTCTACTCGGCTGCACCACCGTCCAGGTATGTACCGCCGCTATGCATTACGGCTACCGAATAGTTGAGGACATGGCCGATGGCCTACAGCATTGGATGGCAGCCAAAGGCTTCAGCACCATCGAAGACTTTCGCGGTCTTAGCCTCAACCGCGTCACTGACTGGAAAAACCTCAATCTCAACTACAAAATCGTCGCCCACATCGACGAACAAAAATGCATCGGCTGCGACCTCTGCCACATAGCCTGCTGGGACGGCGCTCATCAATGCATCCACATGGACCGTGTCTCTGGTCCAATCGATGGTCACGTTGAAGTGCACTCGATTCCCGCATCCTATGAAGCCGTCAGTCGGTCGTCCATTACCGTCACGCCGATTCCAAAACTTGACGGCAGCGCAAAAGCAAACGGCCACGGCCCCTACCCCACTCCACTCGCCCGCATTCCCCGCGTGGATGAAACCGAATGCGTCGGCTGCAACCTTTGCTCCTGCGTCTGCCCAATAGAAAACTGCATCACCATGGTAGAAGTCCCCACAGGCCTCCCCCCAGAAACCTGGGCCCAACGCACCGGAGAAAAAGACTGCGTCCCACCCAACAAAGCCTGGTGATGACATTGATCGATCAAACATCAAAACCGCAGCATCGAAGATTCAAGAAGAGATACATACTACTTGGACTATTAACCGTCGCAATAATTGTTTACTTGATTGGTATATTCATGGGGACGCAAGGCATGGACATTCACTGGATACACTAAACCCGGGTGCCCCACTCGTGCAGCCTCATCGCACGCGTGGGATTCTCCCAAAGCGCGAATGCTCCTGCCGTTGATCTTGACCTTGTCTTTGCTTTTGATTCTGCACTCAGGGTGAAAGCGTGGGGCTTCAGCCCCGGGCTTTTGCTTTAGACTTACGCTGACTCGCTGAGGTAAAAATGGGCACCCTAATCCAAAACGGCACCATAGTAACCGCAGAACAAACCTACGTAGCCGACCTCCTCATCGAGCACGGTATCATCCAATCCATCGCGCCCACCATCGCGCCCGACACTCACTCCCTCGTTGATGCCACTGGACTCTTCCTCCTCCCCGGCGGCATTGACGCGCACACCCACATGGACATGCCCTTCGGCGGCACCACCTCCGCCGACGATTTCGAAACCGGCACCCGCGCCGCCGCCATCGGCGGGACTACAACGATAGTCGACTTCGCCATCCAGGCCAAAGGCACCAAAATGCGCGACGCCTTCGACACCTGGATGCGCAAAGCAGAAAACAAGGCCTGCATCGACTATGGCTTCCACATGATCGTCACCGACCTCGGCGAATGCGGCCTCGAAGACATGGACGACCTCGTCGCCGAAGGCGTAGCCAGCTTCAAACTCTTCATGGCCTACCCCAACGTCCTCATGGTTGATGACGCCACCATCTTCAAGGCCCTCCAGCAGACCGCAAAAAACGGCGCCCTCATCTGCATGCACGCCGAAAACGGTTCGGTAATAGACACCATCGTCCAGCAGGCCCTCGCCGCCGGAAAAACCGCGCCCATCTATCACGCCCTCACCCGTCCCACACTGATGGAAGCCGAGGCCGTCCAGCGCGCCATCGCCATGGCAGAAATCGCCGGCGCGCCCGTCTACATCGTCCATCTCTCCAGTGAAGACGCCCTCAATCAGGTCCGCGAAGCCCGCGATCGCGGCCTCCCCGCCTTCGCCGAGACCTGCCCGCAATATCTCCTGCTCTCCATTGAAGACAACCAGACCCGCACCAGCTTTGAAGACGCAAAATACGTCTTCACTCCACCCCTCCGCGAGAAGAAAAACCAGCCCAAGCTCTGGGACGGACTCAAGACCGACAACCTCCAGGTCGTCTCCACCGACCATTGCCCCTTCTGTTTCGCCGACCAGAAAATTCTCGGCATCAACGACTTCACCAAAATCCCCAACGGTGGCCCCGGCGTCGAAAACCGTCTCCAGCTCATCCACCATCACGGAGTCAACAAGGGCCGCATCACCCTCAACCGCTTCGTCGAGATCACCGCCACCGCGCCCGCGCGCATCTTCGGCATGTACCCGCGCAAAGGCGTCCTCGCTCCCGGCTCCGACGCCGACATCGTCCTCTGGGACGCGGACGCCGTCTATACAATCTCGGCGGCCACCCACCACATGCGCGTCGACTACTCCATGTTTGAAGGCTTCGAAGTCCGCGGCAACGCCAAAAAAGTTTTCTCCCGCGGAGAACTCATCGTTGATACAAAAGAGGGTGACACCGCAAAATTCATCGGCAAAGTTGGCCGTGGCAACTACATCAAACGCACCGCCCGCGGAGGCGCATGGCAATAATTCCTACTCTCAATCCCACTCTCGACCCCACTTTGTCTAATGCCGACCTCAGCCCCACCACGCCCGACCAGCGCACCTGGTCCACCTACAACTACATCGCCCTCTGGTTCTCCATGTCCATGGAAGTCACCACCTATTCCCTCGCGTCTGGCCTAATCGCCGGTGGCATGGATTGGAAACAGGCCCTCCTCACCATCCTGCTCGGCAACCTCATCGTCCTCATCCCCATGCTCCTCAACGCCCACGCCGGCTCCAAATACGGCATCCCGTTCCCCGTCTTCGTCCGCGCCAGCTTTGGCACTCGCGGTGCCAACGTCCCCGCCATCCTGCGCGCTCTCGTCGCCTGCGGCTGGTTCGGCATCCAAAGTTGGATCGGCGGCACCGCCATCTACGCCATGCTCAAGGTCGTCTGGCCCGCCACCGAACACATGCCGCTCATGCTCTGGGCCTGCTTCATCGGCTTCTGGCTCATCAACATGGCCGTCGTCTGGCGCGGCGTCGAATCCATCCGCTTCCTGCAAAGCTTCTCCGCTCCCATGATGTTCGTCCTCTCCATCACCCTCCTCTTCTGGATGCACCAGAAGGCCGGCGGCTTCGGCCCCATGCTCTCCACACCCAGCCGCTTCCACACCACCGGCACCTTCCTCCATTTCTTCTTCCCCATGCTCACCGCCATGGTCGGCTACTGGGCCACGCTCTCCCTCAACATTCCAGACTTCACCCGCTACGCCAAGTCGCAGGGCGCGCAGGCCGTCGGCCAGGCCATCGGCCTCCCCGTTGCCATGACCTTTTTCTCCTTCATCGGCATCGCCGTCACCTCCGCCTCCGCCGTTGTCTTCGGCCACCCTGTCTGGAGCCCCGTCGATCTCTTCGTCGCCTTCCACCAGCCGCTAGTCGCCTTCGTCGCCATGGTCGCCCTGCTCATCGCCACCCTCAACGTCAACATCGGCGCCAACGTAGTCTCGCCATCGAACGACATCTCCAACCTCGCGCCCCGCTTTATCTCTTACCGCACCGGCGGCCTCATCACCGGCGTCCTCGGCCTCGCCATGATGCCCTGGCACTGGTACGCCTCCTACGGCAACTACATCATGGGCTGGCTCGTCGGCTACTCCGGCCTCCTCGGTCCCGTAGCCGGCATCATGGTCACGGACTATTTCCTAATCCGCGGCACCAAACTTGACGTTGCCTCGCTCTACCACATCGAAGGCATCTACCACTACTCCGCTGGCATCAATCCCCGTGCCCTCGCCGCCCTCGTCGCCGGGGTCTTCATTGCCCTTATCGGACTCCTCATTCCCTCCGTCCACTTCCTCTACGACTACGCCTGGTTTGACGGCTTCTTCACCTCCTCCGCCATCTACTACATCCTCATGCGTACTCTCCCCACTAAACTTCAAGTCGCCCCTGCAAAATAATCGCGCAGCAAAAAGCCGCCAGCCTATCAGGCCAGCGGCTTCTTATCTTTACCCGTATTTGTTGCTAGATGGTTAGTAAGGTCAAAGTCAATAATATTTAGGTTGGCAATTGCGGGGCTGGTACACTCCCTGACATGCGGAAAATGAAAATATTATCGTTGGCGGCTGGAGTGTTATTGCTGAGCTTGGCCGTTCATGCAGATGCGAATTCGGTGAAGAAATCCAAGAGTACCGAAAAGACTGCTGCACCAAACGCATTGGCACAACAGATTGCGGTCTTGATTTCGACGCCAGCGGTGGACCATGTGCATTGGGGCATTTCGGTGACAACGATGGAGGGCAAGAGCATTTATGCGCTGAATGATACGCAGTACTTTCAGCCTGCCTCAAACACGAAAATGATTACGACGGCGGCGGCGCTGGCGCTGATCGGGCCGGAATATCGATCGCAGACGGTGTTGACAGAGACCGGCACGAGGACGGCGGATGGAGTGCTTCATGGGGCGCTACGGCTGGTGGGTACGGGTGATCCTTCCCTTAATAATTTGAGCTGGCCGTATGTGGCGCCAGTGCCAGGAGAGAGCAATCATTTTGACCAGATGCCAGAGGCCTTCAATGAGCTGGCGCGAGCAGCGGCGAAGAGTGGTCTTACGGCGGTGGATGGACCGGTGATTGCCGACGACAGCTATTTTCCGTCGGAACCGTATCCGCATGGTTGGAGCTGGGACGATTTACCGTATTACTTTGCGGTGCCTGTGGACGCGCTGAATATAAATGACAACGTAGTGTATTTGACGCTGGTGGGGGGCGCGAAGACAGGGGACGCGGTGCAGGCCGCGTGGATGCTTCCGATGCCCGAGTATGAGTTAGACATGAAGGGGCTTACGACTATAGGTGCCGAGGAGCACTCGGACGTAAATGTGGACCATCTGGCCGGTACGGCGGCGATGCGGGTTTATGGCGGAGTGCCTGCGAGAAAGACGCAGCACATCCCCATTGCAGTGGATGACCCGGCGAAGTTTGCGGCGCGACTGATGTGGACTGCGTTGGAGGCGAATGGAATTAAAGTAAGTGGCGGAACGCAAGTGGTACATCACGCATGTGAAGATATGGATGATTTTGAAAAAATGGCGAAGGCACCGTTAGTACTGCATTCCCAAGCGGAAGCCATTGCGGCGTTGGTACCAACACTTACGGCAGGCGAGCATGTTGTGGCGACGCACACTGGGCCTGCACTGTGGGAAGACGTGCAGTATACAGACAAGGTGAGCCAGAACCAACATGCGGAAATCCTGCTGCATTTACTGGGGCGCGCGTATGGCAAAGACGGGTCTGGTGCAGAGGGAGTGCGTGTAGAGCGCCAATTTTTGGCGGCAGCGGGAGTGAATCTTGAGGACGTAGTGCTGTATGACGGATCGGGACTGTCAAACAATGACATGGTGACTCCGCGGGCACTGACGAAACTGCTGAAGTATGCGATGGAACAGAGCTGGGGAGAGCAGTTCCATGCGGCGCTGGGTATTGGCGGTGTGGATGGGACACTGAAGGGACGCTTTGCAAAGCCTCCACTGAAGGGGAATGTGATTGCGAAGACCGGGACGCTGTCCGAGGTGCATGCGCTTTCGGGCTACCTGACCTGTGCGAGTGGGCGGACGGTAATTTTCTCGATTATGGCGGACATGCATGATCCGACGACAGTGGCAGACCGTGAGGCGATGGATGCGATTGTGGCCGCGGTGTATGCAGCGAACTAGCAGCTCGAATGCGACAATATCTGTATGAGGATGTATTGGGTGGCGGGGGCGCTGGCAATTAGTTTGTTCGCGGCTGCGGGATGCGGGCCGAACCTGCCGCCATCAAAACCCTACGAGCAATTGACGGAGAGCGAGCGCGTCGGATATAGGGTGTTCCAGAACAATTGTGCGCGCTGCCATTATGCAAACTCGACGCACGGGCTGCATGGGCCGGGGTTGCAGGGGCTTTACAAGCAGAGCTATTTGCCCTCGGGTGCGCCGGCGAATGATGACCGGGTGACGGCGGCGGTGTTGCATGGGCGTACGAACATGCCGGAATTTGCGGACAAATTGAATGAAGAGGAACTGGTGGAGCTGATCGCCTACTTGCATACACTATGAGTGAATTGGAAACAGACCATGCCCCTTGATTTCGCTGTCAGTCGAAAGCTAAAGTTGTTTTGATAAATAACGCTATCGTTTATAGTGATACAAAGTATTGAGTTACCGGCGTTTGAAATATATATGCAATAAGCGCAAACGGATTAATCCAGACCTCCAATTACCTGAAAACATTTCCTTAAATTAGGGCCAATAATGGTTGATAACTCTGACTTGTTAGGTGACAAACCGGGAGCACTTAGAAATGTTTCTGGTTCCAGCATAACTGCACCGCTGTTGTTGGCCGCGGCAACACTTATGGTCATATTTTTATATTATTCCCATGAGTATTTTCATTATGTCCCCTATGCTGATGATCCGGCAGTTTTTGGTGCCAGCGCAGGAAGCCCGGCGAACTGGTTTGTAAAGGGCTATTCGAACTATTTCATAGTGTATCCGGAATGGACTGAACCCTATACGGATTTTCTTCGCCCGGGGGCGAGCGCAATTGTAAGGTCCGATCAGGCCTTATTTGGCCATCAATATGAATTTTATTTTTTAGCATTCTATCTCGCTCAATTTGTGCTGGTTCTACTTGTGCTGAAGCTGGCACAGGCGATGCAGGCCTCTCAAAAGGCCCTACTTTTGCTGGCATTTCTGCTTGCAATCAATCCCGGGTTTTTCAATTTTGGGATAACAGCTGTCGCTGGTCAATTCGATTTCTGGTGTGGATTCTTTGCAATTGCTGCATTTTTCTGTCTAACCAGAAAGGGATATATATTTGCCGTCATACTTTTAGCATGTGCTGTATTCACGAAAGAGACTGCGCTGTATGCACCGATTGGGGCTTCAATAACAATGGTATATGCGGGCAGGCGCAAGCTTGCAGCAGTGATGCTGCTGCCGATTCTGGCCTGGGTTGGGGTCCGCAAGTTTATATTTTCAGGGACTGCGAGTGGCCTGTACATGGTGTCACTTAGATCACCAATCACAATTCTTCTGGGTATTATTAAGGGCCTGCTTGTGTGGCCTACGGGGCTGGTTCCATTCATGGCTATCAAGAACATTCTGATCCGTCATGATCTTTTGCATGACTGTCCGTATCTGATGTTGATTGCAATCAATATTGTTTTCTGGCTATTGCTGGTCAGTCTGGGAATAAAGTTTTTTAGTGCTGGAAGGCGTGTCCCATTTTCACCGTTGATGATTTTTGTGTGGCTTTGCGGCGCATTGGGTTTCTGTGTGCTTGTCGCGCCAGAGCTGCGTTTCGGTGGTTCTGTGTATCCCCTGGAACTACTTTTTCTAGTAGTGGCTGCGAGCGTTTTGCCAATTTCACGCCTGCGGAGCTTTTGCACGGCTGCACTGTATTTGCTGTTGCCGCTATTTCTGTGGAGCATGCATGCAGCAGCACCGTTGAAGACAAGTGCAAAGGCCAGAATTTCCATGCATCAACTGAACGATATGTTGAAACGATATGGTACAGATGCCCACACAGTTTATGTGGTAAGTTCAGCGCCTTCATTTTCTTCACCTGAATATCTGGCCAGACTTGCAAACATACCGGGGAAAATAGTGATACTCAACGAATTTGATGGCTGTCTAACGGGCCCTGGTGGGAGTGTCAGTATGACGCAAAAGGGTGCCTCCGATATGGACATTGTTGTTCAGATCCCCAAATGCGCCCATTTTCTTTTCGATGGTGATCCCGGCCTCAGTTCTGTTTTAGCGCAAGGAATTGGTAATGGCATGCTGAAACGCGGTGACTTTGCCGTCTATAATTTTCCATTCGGACGAATTACGGGACACGCTATACGAGATGTACATGTGCTTGATCTTGATTTCAACGATCGTCTCAATCTTTCACTCAAGAAATATGATCCAGAGAACTCTATCTTGTTGTATTACGATTGGACCACTGGGAACTACGATTGCGCTGGCAAACTTTGTGCCATTTCCCACTAAGCGACTGATGGGTAGATTGAATGCTGTTAGGTGAAGATACTGTGTCTTTGGATGAAGAGCGGGCGAATTTGATTGCTGAGATTGAGTCGCGTCAGTTTGCGGCGGCGAAGCAGAAGCTGCTGCCGGGTATTGCCATGATTGGCGTGTGGATGCTGGTGGTGGCGCTGTTTGGGGTGTTTGGCGCGTTGAATGGAAAGTTTCCCGGGCCATACGCAAACTATGCAGTGCTGATGATCTGCACCATGATCGTGGCGGGGGTGTTTGGGATGCTGATGCTGCGCCGGTGGGGATGGGCGCTGGTGCTGGGTGCGGTCGTGCTGGCGTCAGGGGCTTATCTTTACAACGCGCTGCAGATGCATATTCTGCCGCTGTACATTATGGCGGGACTGCACCTGTTCTTTTTTCTTTATTTGATAAGGCCGGAAGTGCGGGAGCGGATGCGGTAAGGAGGGCGTACTTTGCAGTGGTTTGGATTGTCGCAAGTGCGGGAGCGACGATTTCAAGGGTGGCAAGGTCAATTTGTTCAGAAACGTGTTGAATGTCCGGGGCAACAATTCTTCCCCAATTATCGTAATCGACCACCAGACCTTCTGTTATCTCTTTGGAGTGTGAACTAGGGCGGGCGGCAGGGTCGATATAGATTGAATCTGTCTCAGGATAATCATGCAGCTTTATGCGATTTCTTCTCGTTTGGGAAGATAGGTTACTCCCATTCGATGGTGCCAGGCGGTTTTGAGGTTATGTCGTAGACGATGCGGTTGATGCCGCGGACCTCGTTGACGATGCGGCTGGAGATGGTTTTGAGGACTTCGTAGGGCAGCGGAACCCAGTCGGCAGTCATGCCGTCTTCAGAGTGCACGGCGCGGACGGCGCAGGTATAAGCGTAGGTGCGCTGGTCGCCCATGACTCCGACGGACTTGACGGGGAGCAGCACGGCGAAGCTTTGCCAGACTTTACGGTAGAGGCCAGCGGCCTTGATTTCGCTGACGACAATTTCATCCGCTTCTTGTAACAGGGCGACCCGCTCCGGAGTGACTTCGCCGAGGATGCGGACGGCGAGGCCAGGGCCGGGAAAGGGCTGGCGTTCGAGGATTTCTTCGGGCATGCCGAGGTCGTGACCGATGCGGCGGACTTCATCCTTGAAGAGATCGCGGAGCGGTTCAATGAGTTTGAGCTGCATGGTTTCTGGCAGGCCGCCGACGTTGTGATGGCTTTTGATGGTTTGCGAGGGGCCTTTGACGCTGGAGGACTCGATGACATCGGGGTAGAGGGTGCCCTGGACGAGCCAGTCGACTCCACCGGTGAGTTTGGCGATGCGCTGGGACTCGTCATCAAAGACAGCGATAAATTCATTGCCAATGATTTTGCGTTTTTGCTCAGGGTCGGTGATACCGGCGAGGCGGGTAAGAAAGCGCTGGCTGGCATCGACGGCGACGAGGTTGAGTTTGAGGTTGTCGCGGAGGGTCTTTTGGACTTTGGTGAACTCGTCTTTGCGGAGGACGCCGTTGTTGACGAAGATGCATGTGAGGTTGTCGCCGAGGGCCTGGGCGACGAGGACGGCGGCGACGGAGGAGTCGACTCCGCCAGAAAGGGCGCAGATGGCGTGACCATCGCCGACCTGCTGTTTGACGCGGGCGACGGTGGATTGGATGAAATGCTCAGGGGTCCAGTCGGCGGTGGCGTGGCAGATGTTGAAGACGAAATTGCGCAGCATCTCGGCCCCGCGCGGGGTGTGGTGGACCTCAGGATGGAACTGGACGGCCCAGACCCGACGGGCGGGACTGGCGATGCCGGCGACGGCGCTCGAGGTCCTGGCGGTGAGGTGGAAGCCGGAGGGCAGCTCAAGGGCCTCATCGCCGTGGGACATCCATGCAGTGAATTCGGAGGCGTTGAGACCGGCAAAAAGGGCGGATTCGGAGTCAATGACTTCGACCTCGGCGTGGCCGTATTCACTTTTTTCGGCAGAACGGACTTTGCCGCCGAGGTGATGGACGATGTACTGCAATCCATAGCAGATGCCGAGGACGGGGAGGCCGAGGTCGAGGACTACAGGGTCGGCTG
>Ga0116226_10001827_pt1 | contig 18455 bp, 18 predicted proteins | sample S1TSphfallax_FD_89692 | JGI IMG/M metagenome (GOLD analysis project Ga0116226, IMG submission 89692) | Host-associated microbial communities from peat moss isolated from Minnesota, USA - S1T2_Fa - Sphagnum fallax MG | ecosystem: Host-associated > Plants > Peat moss > Unclassified | place: USA... | reverse complement strand
CGGCCGCGCCGAAGCGGACCTGATTCTTGCCGGCGGCTTTCGCCTGATAGAGCGCGGCATCGGCGCGCGCGTAGATGTCTTTCCAGCCAAAGTCGGCCGCATGGCTGAGCGCGAGGCCAAAGCTTGCCGTGAACTCCACGAATCCCTTGCCCGTGTCGACCGACTCCCGACAGATGCGCGCACGCAGGCGCTCGGCGATCTGGGACGCGAGTTCCTCATCCATCTCACCGAAGCACAGAATCGCGAACTCCTCGCCACCGAGCCGCGCCGCGACGTCCCGTTGACCGCGCAATTGAGCTTTGAGCAGTCGACCCACGGCGCGCAGCACGTCGTCCCCGACGGCGTGGCCGTGTTCATCATTGACCCTCTTGAAGTCGTCGAGGTCCAGTAATATGAGTGCGCACACTTCTCCGCTTTTCTTGAAGCGCTTCCAGGCAGCCTCGCTGCACTCGCTGAAAACGCGCCGGTTGGCGAGACCCGTCAGATAATCGGTGGTGCTGTCGTTGACGAGTTTGTTGTTGACCGCTTCGAGTGCCTGCTGCGAGGCGCGCGCAGCCGTGACGTCGACCGCCAGCACCGAAAACCCGCGAATTTCCGCCTCTCGAAAAGTGTCGGGAATGAATTGAATCTCGATCCGCAACTGCTCGCCATCCGAACGGGTATGGGTGCGCTCGAATCGTTGGGTATGGCCGTCGAAGACCATGCGAAGTTGCGGTTGCATTTTCGCGAACTCGATGTCTCCGACCAGTGCGGCAAGGGTCATGCCGATAATTCGGTTAGGCTCCATTTCGAAGAAATCGTGATATCTCTGGTTCGCGAATTCGCAGACCAGATCGCGATTCCAATAGCCGATCAAGACGGGGACGTTGTTCGCGATCATGCGTAACCGCCGTTCCACGTCGCGTACGTAGCGCTCCGAATCCAGCACTTTCTTGATTTGAACTTTCAGCGCATCGTTGCTCATCCGCAGCCGCAACGTTTTCTGCTCGACCTCGTCCTTGAGCGCATCGCGTGCGCGCAACAGCTCCGCCTCGGCCTGTTTGCGCGCGGAAACGTCCTCCAGCACGACCAGAATGTAAGCAGGCTCACCGCTGGGCGACCGCTTGAGGGCAGCCGAGAACGCGCTCCAAATATAGTCTCCATCCTTGCGCAGAAAGCGTTTCTCCAAGCGAAAGCTGTCGCATCGATCCGCAGCCATCTGCTCCAAGAATTTGGCATGCTCCGCGATGTCGTCCGGATGAGTGATATCGACGAGCGACAAGTCCGCCAGCTCTTCCGGCGCGTAGCCGAGCATGACACAGGCTCGTTGGTTGGCTCGCTGGACCCGGCCGGTCACGTCCGCATGCACGATGCCCACCGCCGCCTGTTCGAACGTGTCCCGGAACAAGGCCTCCCGCTGCACCGCAACGTGCAACAGACTGTCGGCCTGCGCCGCGAGCTCCTGCGCATGAATGGAGGCCTCGATGATCTTGGCGTAATCGCGCAGCGCATCCACATCGACTTCGTCGAGATTCCGGGGCCGGGTATCGAGCGCACACAGCGTGCCGATCGTTTGTCCATCACGGGTGAGCAGCGGTATCCCTACGCAGGCGCGGATGAAGGGTGCACCCTTGACGAACGGATGGTTGGCGAAGCGTGGGTCTCGCGAGGCGTCGGGCACGATCAATGCTTCGTGGAAATCGAGCGTGTAGGCACAGAAGCTCATCTCTCGGGAGGTGCTCATCCCGTCCGTGCCAAAACGCGACTTGAACCATTGTCGGGTCTCGTCGGCCAGCGCGACGAACGCCATCGGAAAATCCACGGCAGCGGCGGCCAGCCGGGTGACCCGCGCGAAGGACTCGGTGGGTGGAGAATCAAGTAACTCCAGGCTGCGCAAGGCGACCATGCGATCGGCTTCATGCGGCGGGATACAGGCAATCTGAAGCGCGGAGTACACCTGATCGTCGAGAATCTCCTGGTACGTCGAGCTCATCCGGTCTGGTCCCCATCCGTGAGCAGTGTCGCCAGTGTTAACGTAATCCCGGAAGATCGCGCGCGCAAGCGCGGGGAAAACCGCAGTGCATGCCGGTCAAATGCGCAATTTACGGCGTTTTTGGCCCTCAGACCCCGGGTACTATCCGCAGATCCCGGATTGCGCCACCATCCAACGCCGCCAGCGCCAACTGATACGCGGGGCTGTCATGCGCCGCGATCGCCTGTTCAACCGACGCGAACTCGATGACGACGATGCGCTCTTTCACTCCCGCCTCGTAGGTCTGCGCGGCGGTGGCGCGCGCCAGGAACCGTCCGCCGGCAGCCTCGATGGCGGGACCGGCCAGCATCGCGTAGGCGGCGAGTTTGTCGGGATCGGTAACCTCCCGATAGCAGTTGATCCAATATGCCTTGCGCATCTAACGGCCCGCCAACGCATTGCGCAAACCACGCGGCTCGCGACACCAACAATAAGCATATAGACCGCGTGGATCATTGAGCTTGGCAATGCTGCGCGCCTGATCCAGCAGCGGATCGAATGCCGTTTCGATCTCCGAGCGCGGTGTGGGAACTCCCACCATCCGACTCAACCGGACCGCCTGCGATCGAAACTGCATCAACAGCTCCTCGCGCAGGCTCAACTCGGACTCGAGGTAATCGACCTCGTAGTCGCCACCGAGCTCGGCCAGCTTCGCGGCGGCATCGGCGGCATCCTTGAGGCCGCCCAGGTGATCCACCAAGCCGATCCGCTGGGCGTCTACACCGGCCCAGACGCGACCTTGTGCGATCTTATCCACCTCATCGACCGACTTCTTGCGGCCTTCGCCCACTCGCATCAAGAATTCCCCATACGCGTGATCCACGGAGCTCTGCAGAATCTGGCGGGTCGCCGGGGTCAGCGCCCGATCCAATCGCATGTCGCCGGCAACCGGCGTCGTGCCGATGCCATCGACTTTGACGCCAAATTTTTCCAGCGTCCGCTGAAAGGTTGGAATCACCGAAAACACGCCGATCGAACCGGTCAGCGTGGTCGGGCTCGCGAAAATCTGATTGGCGGCGGCCGCGATGTAATAGCCGCCCGAGGCGGCATAGCTGCTCATCGAGACGACCACCGGTTTGCCGGCTTTGCGCAGCGCCTGTACCTCGCGCAGGATCTGCTCCGAGGCGAACATGCTGCCGCCGGGACTGTCGATGCGCAGCACCACGGCCTTGACCGTGTTGTCGTACCGCGCCTGGCGTAGCACGTCCGCGGTGCTTTCGCCGCCGATGGTACCCGGGGGCTGGTGTCCGTCCAGTATTTCGCCGGAGGCCACGACGATGCCGACCCGCGCGTCGGACTTGGATTTCAAGAGGTGCTTGGAGCGCACGGATGCCAGGTACTGGCTCATCCCGATCGCGTTGAACGAGTGGCTATCCGAGTCCTCGCCCACCAGCCCCTTCAATTCATCTGCCAACTGGCGACGGCTCTTCAGCGCCGTCACCAAACCGCGCTGCAGTGCCAGTTTGGCAGCGTCGCCATTCACGGCCGCGAGCGCGGCCGGTTCCTCGGCGACGTACTCATTGAGGGCGTTGGCCGGCAGCGACCGCGCGCGGGTCACGTCCTGTTGATAAGCATTCCACAGCGCATCGAGCCAGACCGAGCTTTCCTCGCGCTCGCTCGGCGCCATGTCATTGCGCGAGAACTGATCCGTATAGCTCTTGAATGTACCGGCCCGGAACACGTTGACGTCGACACCCAGCTTCTCGATGGCATCCTTCAAGAACATCCGGTAGTAGCTGAACCCGTCTACGTAGATCAAGCCCAAGGGGTCGAGGTATACCTCACCGGCCTGCGAGGCGAGATAATATTGGGTCTGATCCATCGAATCGGCCGCGGCGACGACACGCTTGCCGGCAGCGCGAAAGTCACGCAGTGCGGCACCAATCTCTTGAAGTTTCGAAAGTCCCGACGGACTTAAGTTGCCGAGTTCGAGCACGATGAGCTTGATGCGCGCATCACCCTTGGCGGCTTGGATGGAATCGAGGATGTCCTTGAGGAGCGTTTCCGGAGCCGGGCCTCCCGATGCTTGGCCGAACGCGCGGCGCACCGGGTCGCTCGACAGCTGATCGACCAACTCACCCTCGGGTGCCAGCACCAGCGCGGCGGACCGCGGGACCACGGGCACCGACGTGTGCAGTGCCGCCAGGATGAATCCGAAGATCACGAGCAATAGAACCAAATGCAGGAACTTGCGGATGCCCTCGAGCATCCGCCAGACCAGGCCGAAAAAACCCGCGACCGCCGACCCGACACTCATAGGTTGCCTCCAGGTCGGCTGGATGATGGATGCGAAACGACGGTCAGAGCTTCTCGTCGATGCGCGCGGCCTTGCCAGACAGATCGCGCAGGTAATAGAGCTTGGCACGGCGCACCGCACCCCGGCGCTTCACGGCCACTTCGCTGATCGAGGGGCTATGCGTCTGGAAGACGCGCTCCACGCCCTCGCCGTGAGAGATCTTGCGCACGGTGAAGGACGAATTCAGGCCGCGATTCTTGATGGCAATCACCACGCCCTCGTAGGCCTGAACGCGTTCGCGATCACCCTCTGTCACCTTGACCTGGACGACGACGGTATCGCCCGGATTGAATTCCGGGAATTTGCGCAAAGCGCGCTCGCTGTTCAATTCTTGGATGATCTTGTTCATGTTCTGGTCCTTAAGCTGTAACCTTCTTCCGAGACTGTCGACGTACCCATCGTGCCCTGCGCACGACCGGCTTTGAATTCTTCCAATAGCGTCCGCTCATCCTCACTCATCCCGCGCCGCTCCAGCAATTCGGGCCGTCGCAACCACGTGCGGCCCAAGGCCTGTTGCAATCGCCAGCGCTGAATCGCGGCATGATCACCCGATACCAACACGGCCGGCACGGCGTGCTCACCGAGCAGCGGCGGCCGAGTATAATGCGGCCAATCGACCAAGCCATCGCTGAACGACTCCTGAACCGCCGATTCGGCGCTGCCGAGGGCTCCAGGAATCAACCTCGCCATGGCATCGATGATGACCAGCGCCGGCAATTCGCCGCCCGACAACACATAATCGCCGATGGACCATACCTCATCGGTCTCGGTCTCGACGAATCGTTCATCGACACCCTCATAGCGTCCGGCCACCAAAATCAGCCCTGGCCACTGCAGCGCGTCGCGAGCGAGGCGCTGGTCGAAACGACGCCCGTCCGCCGCCAGGAACACGCGCCGGCTACCGGGCGGCAGGGCGGTCACCGCGGCGTGCAGCGCGCCGCGCAGCGGTTCCACCTTGAGCACCATTCCCGGACCGCCGCCATAAGGGCGATCGTCCACCGTCCGATGCACATCCGTCGCATGCTCGCGGGGATCGAAAAGATCCACCGCCAACAGCTTCCGCTCGATCGCGCGCCCAAGCACACCATGCAGCAACGCTTCGCGCAGCATGACCGGAAACAGCGATACCACGGCAATTCGCATGGGGACGCTCACCGTGCGTCCCAATCCACGATCACCCGGCGCGCCGCCAAATCGACGCGACGCAGATGTTGCGGCACCGCCGGCACCCAATGTTCCGCGTCACCGCGCACCACCATCAGTACCTGAGCCGGCGTTTCCACGAAATGCCGGACCACCCCTAGCCGTACGCCGGCGAGCGTGACCACCTCGCAGCCGATCAAATCAGCGCGGTAGAAGTCCCGGTCGTCACGCTGCGGCAGTTCGCTGCGCGGCACCCACACCGTCGCGCCGCGCAAGCCCGACGCGCGGTCGCGGTCCCCGACCCCGGACAGCTTCGCCGTCAATTGTCCCGCGCTGCGGCCGGTCGCCTCGATTCTGTAGGGAGCCAAGGACCCCCCCTGCGCCAACTGCAAAATTCGATGCTGTAACAATCGTTCAGGCGGGTCGGTAAATGACCGAATCTTGACCCAACCACGGACCCCGTATGGGGCCCCGATGACCCCAATCTCGATGAGCGAAGAGGGATCACCGCTCATCGCCACTCCAATGGCGTTCCTTCTCGGTCCGCTAGGCAGCCTGCTTGCGATAGGACGTGAGCAAGAACTTGACCCGGTCGGACAGGTGTGCGCCATTCGCCACCCAATGCTCGATACGGGCCACGTCCAAGCGCAGCTTGACTTCGGCGCCACGTGCCACCGGATTGAAAAGGCCTACACTCTCGAGGCTCGTGCCACCTTGACGCTTGCGGCTATCGGTCACAACGACGTGGTAAAACGGGGTTTTCTTCCCACCGCGTCGGGTCAAACGGATCGTCACCATCGTTGATACACCTTAAAACTTGCCTGGCCGTCGAAATTCAAGCCGGCAATTGTAAGTAACCTGGAGCTCTAGAGCAACTCTGGAGCAACCTATCGCCCAAAACCGGGAGGCATGCGTCCGCCCATCCCGCGCATCATGTTCTTGAGCATGCCGCCCTTGGCGAGCTTTTTCATGGTTTTTTGCATGTGATCGAACTGTTTCAGCAACCGATTGACGTCGGGGATCTGCACCCCCGCGCCTGCCGCGATGCGTCGTTTGCGCGATCCGTCGATCATGTCGGGCCGGCGGCGCTCTCGCGGTGTCATGGAGTCGATGATGCCCACCTGCCTCTTCAGCGTCTTGGCATCCACGGCCCCGGCCGCCGCCGCCGCATTGGCCTGCATTTGGGCGGGAAGCTTGTCGAGCAGAGCCGACATACCCCCCATTTTTTGCAACTGACTCAGTTGATCCCGCAAGTCCGACAAGTCGAATGACTTGCCCTTGCTGATCTTCTTCGCCAGCTTTTCAGCCTTTTCTTGATCGACCTGACTTTGGACCTGCTCGACCAGCGACAACACGTCACCCATCCCCAGGATGCGGGACGCGATGCGCTCGGGCTGGAACAATTCGAGTGCTTCGGATTTCTCGCCCGTGCCCACGAACAGAATGGGCTTCCCGGTGATGTGGCGGACCGACAACGCGGCGCCGCCGCGGGCATCGCCATCGGCCTTGGTCAGTATCACGCCGGTCAGGCTCAGTGCATCGTTGAACGCCTTGGCCGCGTTGACGGCGTCTTGGCCCGCCATGCTGTCGACGACGAACAGCCGCTCGTGCGGCTTGATGGCGGCCTCCAGTGCCTGGACCTCCGCCATCATCTCGACATCGATATGCAACCGGCCCGCGGTGTCGAGCAATAAAATATCGTAGGCCTGCAGCGTCGCCTCGGTCAGAGCACGCTTGGCGATGGCGACGGGTGCCTCGCTGGCATCACCCAACGCGAAGCCCGCGCCCACCTGAGAAGCCAGCGTCTGTAGCTGCAGGATGGCCGCGGGTCGATAGACGTCCGTGCTGACCATCAATACTTTTTTGTTTTGCTTCTCGATCAGCCAGCGCGCGAGCTTGCCAGCGGTCGTCGTCTTACCCGCACCCTGAAGTCCGGCGAGCATGACGACCACCGGCCGCTGCGCGCGCAGGTTGAGGCCCGTGCTCGCCTCGCCCATCAGTCGGACGAGTTCCTCGTGCACCACCTTGATGAAGGCTTGACCCGGCGTCAGGCTCTTGGCCACCTCGATGCCGATGGCGCGCTCCTTGATCGCATCGGTGAAGCTCTTGACGACCGGCAATGCCACGTCGGCGTCGAGCAACGCGAGACGCACCTGGCGGACGGTGTCGGCAATGTTGTCCTCGCTCAGATGGCCGCGACCGGACAATGCCTTCAAAGCGGCGGAAAGACCCGAGGTGAGGCGATCGAACATGCGTCCGATTGTATCGTCGCAAGGACGAGGCCGCCAGCAACCCGCATGGCGGCGCGCTCGTGAGGTGCACAGACCGCGCCTACGTCAGGCGCGCGGCTAGGCGCATTTCGGCCGTTGTGTCATCATTTGCGTGACGTGATCCTCGCAATAACTCTGTATTTACTCTACACCGCCAGTGCTTGGGTCATGCTGCGAAGCGCGGCCAACCCACGCTTGAATCCCATTGCCTGGGCTTTGGTGTTGGCGGCCGTCTTCGCGCATACCGACGCGATCGTGCACATGATGCGCATGGGCAGCGCTTTTTCGATCGGCCTGCTCGAAGCCCTGTCGCTGTTGGCATGGACGCTCGCCATGCTCGCGGCATTGATCTGCTTCGACCGTCAGAACCGCGTATTGGGTGCCATCCTGCTCGCCAGCGCGGCGTTTGGCGCGGCATGCACCGGTTCCGGCCGCTCGTACCCCGAGGAGAACGTGTCCGGGTGGGCGTTGACGGCCCACGTGTTGTTGTCCATGGGCGCCGCGGCCCTGCTGTTCGCCGCGGCCGTCACCGCACTGTTGCTGGTATCGCTCGACAAGCGGCTGCGCATGCGGCGACTCTCGGATCTGCCGAGCGCACTGCCGCCGCTGGACGCGCTCGAGCGCGTCATGTTTCGGCTCATCGCCACCGGCTTCGCGTTCTTGACCATGGCCCTGTTGACCGGTTTCATCTTCGTGACCGACCTTTTCGAACAGCATCTGGCTCACAAGACCATACTGTCCCTCATCGCGTGGGTGCTGTTCGCTATTTTGCTCATCGGCCGGACTCGCTACGGTTGGCGGGGCCGAGCGGCGGTACGCTGGACCTTGAGCGGCTTCGCGTTCCTGGTGCTGGCCTATTTCGGTTCGAAGTTCGTACTGGAAACGCTGCTCGGCCGGCACTGGGGATAGGAGCTCGCAACTCAGGATGCCGCACCCAGCGCTTGGCGTTTTGTTCACGGAGTTGGGGCTGCTGTTGCTGCTCGCGGCATTTTTCGCCGGCAGTGAAACCGCGCTCATGAGCCTGAATCGATATCGGTTGCGACATCAGGCCAAGGCCGGGCATCGCGGCGCGCGACTGGCGGAATCATTGCTGGCCCAACCCGACCGGCTGATCGGCCTGATCTTGTTATTGAGCACCATCGTCAATGTGACCGCGCCCATGCTCGTGGGCTTCATCGCGCTGCGCCTGGGCGGCGAATTCCTGGTCGCCGGCGGCGCGGTGGTGCTGACCCTGGTGTTGTTGATATTTTGCGAAGTCGCGCCCAAGACGTACGGCGCGCTGCACCCCGAGCGCCTCGCGCTGCCGGCGGCATACGTCTATACGCCGTTGCTGCTCGTACTCTATCCGTTCGTGTGGGCGACCAACCTCTTGGCCAACGGCGTGCTGCGCCTGCTCGGCGCGTCACAGCTGCAGGCATCGAACTCGCTGAGTAGCGAAGAGTTGCGCACCGTGGTCGCGGAAGCCGGCGCCATGATTCCGCATCGCCACCAGCAAATGCTGGTCAGCATCTTGGACCTCGAAAATGCCACGGTGGAGGACATCATGGTGCCGCGCACGGAAATCGTCGGCATCGACGTGGATGAGGATTGGGACAAGGTGCTCGACCAATTGCGCCAGAGCCAGCACACGCGGTTGCCCGTGTACGAGGGCGAAATCGATCGCATCATCGGCGTGCTGCACATGAAACGCGTCGTGCACGAGGTTGCACGCGGCCGCTTGGATCGCGACGGGCTCATCAGCGCATCGAATTCGCGCGATGCCTATTTCGTGCCGTCGGGCACGACGCTGAACACTCAGTTGCTGAACTTTCAACGCGACAAGCGCCGCATGGCGTTCGTGGTCGACGAATATGGCGACATTCAAGGCCTGGTGACACTGGAGGACATCCTCGAGGAGATCGTCGGCGAGTTCACCACCGATCCGGCCACGATGATGCACAAGGACGTGCACCGCGAGGCGGACGGCAGCTTCGTCGCCAATGCCTCGACCACGATCCGGGCCTTGAATCGTTCCATGCGATGGAACCTGCCCACCAATGGCCCGAAGACGTTGAACGGCCTGATCGTCGAGTTTCTAGAGACCATCCCGGAGCCGGGAACCACGCTGAAACTGGCGGACTACATGCTCGAAGTGCTGCAGACCGGCGAGAACGCGATCAAGACGGTGAGAATTCGTCCGCCACCGCCATGAACGCCTCGACCATTGCGAACGCCGTCCGACCGGCGGGATTGGCCGACGTCGAGCACCTGGCGAACGTTCACGTCACGTGCTGGCATGAAAGCTATGACGGGCTGGTGCCCCCGGCGATCCTCGCCGCCTTCTCGGTCGACAGGGGCCTGGCGGTCTGGAGCCGCATCCTGCGCGAGCCCGAGGCGTTCAACGCGGCGGTCGTGTACGTGGCCGAGATGGATCAGCGCATCGTCGGCTTCGGCTCGTGCGGGTCGCAACGCACGCCGCACCTCGCCGCTGCGGGCTACGATGGTGAGGTGAGCTCGATTTACCTGTTGCGCTCCTGCCAACGGCGCGGGCTCGGCACCCTGCTCATGCGGACCCTGGCGGAGGATTTGATCGGGCGTGGGTTCAAGGCCGCCAGTCTGTGGGTCCTGCGCGACAACGGGCGCGCACGCCGCTTCTATGATCGCTGCGGCGGCCGCGTGATCGGCACGAGAACGGACGTGCGCGAGAACGCGCAATTGTTGGAGGTGGCCTATGGTTGGTCCTCGTTGGCCGCATTGCGTGATGAGGCGGCAGGACAATTCGCGGGCGGCCTGGTCACTGGAATGCGTCCAGCGCCTGACTCAGACGGCTGACCCCGCGCACGGTCATGCCTTCCGGCGAGCGCTTCGGCACGTTGGCCTCGGGTACCAACGCAAGCTTGAACCCGTGTTTCGCGGCTTCACGCAGCCGCTCCTCGCCAAACGGTACGGGCCTGATCTCACCGGCGAGACCGAGTTCGCCGAAGGCGACGAGGGAATTCGGCAGCGGCACATCGTTGAGGCTGGAACGCGCCGCGAGCACGATTGCGAGGTCGCCGGCGGTCTCGGCGAGCCGCACACCGCCCACCACATTGGCGAACACGTCCTGGCCGCCGAGCAGCAGACCCGCGTGTCGATGCGCGACCGCGAGCAACATCGTCAGCCGGTTGCCGTCGATGCCGACGGCGACTCGCCGCGGATTGCTGCCGAGGCTCGCGTCGGCGAGGACCTGAACCTCGATCAGCAACGCACGCGTACCCTCGCGCATCACCGTGATGACGCTGCCCGACACCGGCGCCGCGTGGCGCGACAGGAATATCGCGGACGGATTGGTGACCTCGCGCAGGCCCTGTTCGGCCATGGCAAACACGCCGATCTCGTTGGCCGCGCCGAAACGATTCTTGACCGAACGCAGCACCCGGAACCGGCTGCCCGTGTCGCTCTCGAAATACAGCACGGTGTCCACCATGTGCTCGAGCACCCGCGGGCCAGCGATCTGCCCCTCCTTGGTGACGTGCCCCACCAGCAATACCGCGGTGCCGCTCGACTTGGCGAAGCGCACGAGTTCCGCCGTACATTCACGCAACTGCCCCACGGCCCCCGGTGCCGAGTCGATGCGCTCCGAATACATGGTTTGAATGGAATCGACGATGAGCACGCGGGCCTGGAGGTTGCCCGCGGCGCCGACGATTTCCTCGACGCCGGTTTCGGCCATGAGGCGCGCCGTGGCTTCTGCCAAACCCAGCCGCCGGGCGCGCAACGCGACTTGTTGCACCGATTCTTCGCCAGTGGCATAGAGCACGGGACCCGAAAGGTTCAGCGCGGCCGCGGCCTGAAGCATCAGCGTCGATTTACCAATGCCCGGATCGCCGCCGATCAGCGTCACCGAGCCCGGTACGAGTCCCCCGCCGAGAACCCGATCCAGTTCCGCCGAGCCCGTCGCGAGCCGCGCCTGCTCGACGATCGCCTCGGCGGCCAACGACGTCGAGACGTCGGCGCGCGCCGCGCGCGGTGCCGTTCTCGCAGCGTGGCGCGCGGGAACCGGAACCGATTCGGCTGCCAAGGTATTCCACTCGCCGCAGTCCGGACATTGACCCTGCCACTTGGGCGCACCGGCACCGCAGTTCTGGCAAACAAAAACCTCTTTCAGCTTCGCCATCGGCGCACCTTATGCTCGAATTTGTGAGCTTAGCATTGCTGCCAATGCGGCCCGATCACCTATACTGCCGTGCTTCTACGTCGGATTATGTCTATTGCATGCGCAAATTCGGGCTGATCGTATCCATTGCGGGCTTCGCCATCCTCGGCACTGACCTGGGGCTTCGAGTGCTGGCCGATTTCAATTCCTGGCTCTGGCTTCCGGGTTTGATGGCTGTGGCGGCCGGCAGCGTGCTGTTTTTCTGGTCGCGCTGGTCGGCCGTGGCCCCGGTGGTGCCTGCCCCCAAGGCCGTGCCGGTGACGGTGACCGATACCGCGCGATTGCTCGACAACTTCGAACAGCGTTTTGCGGAACTGAAGGGGCGCAAACCCAACGCGACCGTGCTCGGCGATCTGTATGCCCTGGGATCCCAGTTGGAGCAGCGTGGCAGGAACACACAGGCGACGGCTGTTTACCGGCATCTCGCACGAATCGATAATTCGTACCGGGACGTCAGCACCCGGCTGAAACGGTTGATGGACGCCGACCGGACGCGGCCGAAACTCGCGCCCGTGCCGCCCCCGCCGCCACTCGCGCGGGCGCCAGCGCCACTGGCTGCGGCCGCCCCTACTGCGGCCGCCCCGGCTGCGGCGGCCCCGGCTGCGGCGGCCGCCGGTCAGGATCCGCAGCGTTTGGGACGCTATCAGTTGGAGCGCGAGATTGGGCGCGGCGCCATGGGGACGGTCTATCTAGGACGCGATACGGCGATCAACCGGCTGGTCGCCATCAAAGCCATCCCGCTCGCCAGTGAGTTCAGCGATGCGGAACTGGTCGAAGCGCGCGCCCGATTCTTTCGTGAGGCGGAAACGGCGGGTCGCTTGAATCATCCGAACATCGTCACGATCTATGATGTGGGCGAGGAGCGGGGTCTTGCCTATATTGCGATGGAATATTTGAAAGGCCGTCATTTGAGCGACTATGCCATGGGCACCAACCTGCTGGAGCCACGCAAGGTGTTGGAGGTGATCGGGAAAACCGCGGAGGCATTGGGATTTGCCCACAAGCAGCAGGTGGTCCATCGCGACATCAAGCCCGCGAACCTCATGTTCGATGCCGGCACGGACGTGCTCAAGATCACCGACTTCGGGATTGCGCGCTTGACGGGCGCCGGCAGCACGCGCACGGGCATCGTACTCGGCACCCCCTCCTTCATGTCTCCCGAACAGCTCGAGGGACGAACTGTGACAGGTCACTCGGACTTGTTTTCGTTGGGTGTTAGCCTGTTTCAATTGTTGACCGGCCATCTACCCTTCACCGCGGATTCGATGACCGGGCTGATGCAGCAGATCGCGGAGGCGCCACATCCCCCGCTGCGGGCTTATCGGCCCGATCTCCCGGCCTGCGTCGAGACCGTCATCGACCGCGCGCTCGCGAAGACTCCCGAGGCTCGCTTCGATTCAGGCGCGCAGATGGCTGCCGCCTTGGACGATTGCCGGGCGCGAATTCCGAGCGGCGCGCCATGAGCCTCCGGGGGAAAATCGCCAGCGTCGCTCTGACCGATACCGGGAAGGTTCGCGAACACAACGAGGACATGATCGGCACCGAGGCCGACATCGGACTCTACGTGTTGGCCGACGGTATGGGCGGCTACAACGCCGGCGAGGTGGCCAGCGGCATCGCCGTGAAAACCATCATCAACCTGGTCCGCGATGCCGTGATGCGAGAGGATCTATCGGTGCGCGATCCTGAATCGGGGTTGACGCGACCGAGCATCATCCTGCGCGACGCGATTCACAGGGCCAACAAGATCATCTACCACACGTCCAAGACCCAGCCGCAATGCGAGGGGATGGGTACCACCGTGGTCGCATGCCTATTCCACGACAACAAAATGTCCATCGCCCATGTCGGTGACTCCCGTTTGTATCGTCTCAGGGATAACCGTTTCGAACAGATGACCTTGGACCATTCCCTGTTGCAGGAACTGGTGGACCGAGGGTTCTACTCGCAGCAGGAGGCCCAGCGCGCCACCAACAAGAACTACGTGACGCGCGCGCTCGGCGTCGAACAAAACGTCGACGTGGAGATCCATGAGCAGCCCGTCCAGAAAAGCGACTACTACGTGCTCTGCTCGGACGGTTTGTCCGACATGATCGAGGACGAGGACATCCATTTAACAATCAGCACCTTTAGTGCTAATCTCGATACGGTTGCCAAGCAATTGATTCAGCTATCCAATGACAATGGTGGCCGGGACAATGTATCGGTCATCATGGCGCATGTGGCTGAGCCCTTTCCGGCGCACAGGCGTATATTTGACAAAATCTTGGGATGGTTCGGTTAGGAGATGGACTCTGCATGGCACGCCTGATGCTCAGCTTGGACGGCTCCGTCCTGGCGGAATACAACATGAACAAGGAGCGCTATACCATAGGGCGCCTGCCGGATAACGACATCCGCATCGACAATCCGGCCGTGAGCGGCCACCACTCGCTCATCATCAATATCTTGAACGACTCCTTCTTGGAGGACTTGAACAGTACGAACGGCACGTACGTCAACGGCAAGCTCATCAAGAAGCATGCGATGCAGCACGGGGACGTCATTACCGTCGGGCATCACCAACTGCGCTTCGTCGACAGCCAAGAAGGCCAGGCCGAACAGGACGAATTCGAAAAGACCATGGTCATCACGCCGAGCTCGCAGGGCGAGGATCGGATTCGCCGGGTCGGCGTCGCGGTGGACCAAGCGGCCAAGGCCGTGGCGGCCAAGCGTCCCAGCGCGTCGAGCGGCATTCCGGAAAACGCCACCGCGCTGCCGAAAGCCAAATTGCAGGTATTGAGCGGTGCCTTCGCGGGACGGGAATTGGAGTTGACCAAGGCGCTCACGACGCTGGGCCGTGCCGGTGTGCAGGTGGCCGCCATCACGCGGCGTGCGGAGGGTTATTTCATCGTCCATGTCGACAGCGGCAAGGAGAACGATTACCCGCAGGTGAACGGAGTACCGATCGGTCCGCAGGCGCGCCGCTTGAACGACAACGACGTGGTGCAACTCGCCGGCGTGAAGATGGGGTTCTTCGAGAGCTGAGTTACTTCGAGAGCTGAGCGTTCGCGGGGTGGTGCGCTCCCGCGCCTGCCTAAGGAGTTACCCTACAGCAGCGTCACCGCCACGCGCTGACTGATCCCGCATAGGAGCTCGTACGGGATCGTGTCCGCCCAAATCGCGATTTCTTCCACGGGCAGGCCGTCACCCCACAGAATTACCGGATCACCCAAATCGGGCACACGCGCGGCATCGGTCACGTCGATCCCGATCATGTCCATCGACACGCGGCCCGCCAGCGGAGCCCGCTGACCATTGACCAGCACCGGCGATCCCGACGCCAAACTGCGCGGATAGCCGTCACCGTAACCGACCGCCGCAATCGCCAACCGCGTGGCGCGCTGCGCCGTCCAAGTTCCGCCATAACCGACGTGCTCGCCGAGATCCAGCTCCTTGACGGCGATGACTTGGGAACGCAGCGTCATGGCCGGCCGCAATCCATAGTCGGCGCCGATGGTTCCGGCGAAAGGCGATGCGCCATACAGCAACAGACCCGGCCGTACCCAATCCGCTTGGGCATCGGCGCAACCCATCATGCCGGCCGAATTGGCAATGCTGCGCTCACCTTCGAGTGAAGCGGTCACGGCCGAGAACTGCGCCAGTTGGCCCGCCGTGGTGGCTGCCTCCGGCGTGTCGGCTGATGCAAGATGGGTGAACAAATTGATCGGCGCACGAACCGCAGCCACCTGACGGAGCGCCGCTAGAGCGGCGCCGAAGGCCGGTCCCTTGAAGCCCAATCGATTCATGCCGGTATCGAGCTTCAGCCAGACGGTGAACTTCGCTCCATCGGGTGCGGCACGCAGCAGCTCGATCTGTTCGCCCGTATGTACGACGAGCTCGAAACCCGCCGTCGCCGCCGCGTCGAGCTGAGCCCGGTCGAATACTCCCTCGAGCAGTATGGTGCGGGTGAGCACTCCGGCCTGACGCAGCGCCAAGCCCTCATCCACGCGGGCCACCGCGAATGCGTCCGCCGAGTCCAAGGCGCGCGCCACGGCCACCAATCCGTGGCCGTAGGCGTTTGCCTTGATGACCGCCATGACCCGCGATCGCGGTGCCCAGTGCCGGACCACCGCAAGATTGTGGCGCAGCGCGCCGGTGTCGATCGTCGCGCTGACCAGGGGGGTCACGGGGATGTCACCGCGTCATCCGCGAAAGACGCCTTCGCCGTACGACTCGGGTGCATAGTTTTCGAACTTGGTGTACTCACCGAGAAAGGTCAGCTGGATCTCGCCGGTCGGACCGTTGCGCTGCTTCGCGATGTTGATGTCGGCGATACCCTTGCGCGTCGTGTTCTTGTCGTAATAGTCCTCACGGTAAATGAGGAGGATCATGTCGCTATCCTGTTCAATGGCTCCCGACTCGCGCAAGTCCGACATCACCGGCTTCTTGTTCTCGCGCTGTTCGACGCCGCGATTCAGCTGCGACACGGCGATGACGGGAATCTTGAGCTCCTTGGCGAGCGCCTTGAGCGAGCGCGATATCTCGGAAATCTCCGTGGCGCGGTTCTCCTTCGTGCCCGCCACCTGCATGAGCTGCAGGTAATCGACGACGATCAAATCCAGACCCCGTTCACGCTTCAAGCGCCGGGCACGGGCGCGAACTTCGGTGGGCGTCAACGCCGGCGTCTCGTCGACGTAAATTTGGGCCGCGCTCAGCTGCGTCATGGCCGAATCGATGCGCGGCCAGTCGTCCTCGCTCAGGCGCCCCGAGCGAAGATGCCCCTGATTGATGCGGCCCAACGACGAGATCATGCGCAGCGTCAGCGACTCCGACGACATTTCCATGCTGAAGATGGCGGTGGACTTGCCGGCCCCCAGGGCCGCGTTCTCGGCGATGTTCACTGCGAGCGTCGTCTTGCCCATGGACGGCCGACCCGCGATGATGATGAGATCGCCCGCGTTCAACCCCGAGGTCATGTCGTCGAGTACCTTGAATCCGGAGGAGATGCCGGTCAGCTTGCCGTCCGAGTGATACATCTCGTCGATCTTTTCGACGACCTTCGGAAGAATGCTCTTGACGGATTGGAACCCCACCTTGCCGCGCGAGCCACGCTCGGCGATTTCGAACACCACGCGCTCCGCGCCGTCGACGATCTCGCGTGCCTCGCGCCCTTCCGGTTGCAGCGCACTCGTGACGATCTCGTTGCCGGCGGTGATGAGCTGCCGCAGCACCGAGCGTTCACGCACGATGTCCGCATAGGCGGTGATGTTGGCGGCGGTCGGCGTGTCGCGCGCCAGCGCGCCCAGGTAAGCCAGGCCGCCGACCTGATCGAGGACACCTTGGCTCTCCAGGTGGCCGGACAGCGTCACGGCGTCGCACGGCTGGTTGCGTTCGATCAGACCGGCGGCGGCTTCGAAGATGAGCCGGTGGTCGTTACGGTAGAAATCCTCGGCGAGAACCCGGTCCGCAATCTTGTCCCACGCCACCGCATCGATCATCAAGCCGCCGAGCACGGATTGCTCGGCCTCGATGGAGTGTGGCGGTAGGCGCAGGCCTTCGCCTCCACCACCGCCGCCCAGGGCTCGATCATTGACGCGGGCAGCGGCCACGTGCGATCAGCGCTACGCGGCGGTGCCGATCGCTACTCGTCCGCGACGACGGTGACCGTCAAGGTCACGTCCACGTCGGTATGCAGGTGCAGCTGCACCGCATGCTCGCCCGTAGAGCGAATCGGACCGTTCGGCATGCGCACCTCGCTGCGCACGACTGGATGGCCCGCTTTCTCGGCGGCTTCGGCGATGTCCGTCGTGCCGATCGAGCCGAACAGCTTGCCTTCGGAGCCGGCCTTGGCCTTCAATTCCAGCTTGAAATCGGCGAATTTTGCCGCGCGCGCTTGCGCCGACGCCAATTCCTCGTGCGCCTTTGCTTCGAGTTCGTGGCGCTGGGCTTCGAACTTCGCGATGTTGGCGGCCGTGGCCATGGTCGCCTTGCCCGTGGGAACGAGGAAGTTACGGGCATAGCCCGATTTGACCTTGACGCGATCGCCGATCTGACCGAGGTTCGCGACCTTCTGCAATAAAATGATGTCCATGTGCGTCAGTCCGCTCAGTGCTGATCGGTGTAAGGCAGCAGCGCGAGGAAGCGCGCCCGGCGGATCGCCAGCTGCAGCTGGCGCTGATAATGCGCGCGCGTGCCCGTGATGCGGCTCGGCACGATCTTGCCGGTCTCGGTGATGTAGCTCTTGAGCGTCGTCAGATCCTTGTAATCGATCTGCTTGACGTCATCGGCAGTGAATCGGCAAAACTTCTTGCGGCGGAAAAAACGTGCCATTGCGTGCTCCTAGTTCCTGGCGCCCATGGGGATGTCGTCGTCATCGCCATCATCGCCGAAGTCGTCATGGCGCCGCGCGTTCTCATCCGGTGCTCGCGCCATCGGCGACGCTTCGGTGACGGCTTCGTCCATTCTCACGACCAGGCTGCGCAGCACCGCGTCGCTGAAGCGGAACGAGCCCTTCAGCTCATCGATGGTTTTCTGGTCACACTCGACGTTCAACAAGATGTAGTGTGCCTTGTGCACCTT
>Ga0116226_10001825_pt1 | contig 18460 bp, 13 predicted proteins | sample S1TSphfallax_FD_89692 | JGI IMG/M metagenome (GOLD analysis project Ga0116226, IMG submission 89692) | Host-associated microbial communities from peat moss isolated from Minnesota, USA - S1T2_Fa - Sphagnum fallax MG | ecosystem: Host-associated > Plants > Peat moss > Unclassified | place: USA... | reverse complement strand
GTCCCAGGCCTGGGCCTCGCCGTCAGCGCCGGCAATGGTCACAATCCGCTTGGCCGCCAGCACGGCCAGCGGCGCATTGGCGGCAATGATCTGCGCCATGTCCAGCGCCGTGGCCAGCGCGCTGCCCGGCGCGCAAAGCCGGTTCACCATCCCCAGGGCGAACAGCCGCGCGGCGGCTTGCGGCTGGCCGGTGAGCGCCATCTCCATCGCCACATTGCGGGTAATCCGGTTTGGCAGGCGCACAGCACCCCCGGCCGCCGCCAGCACGCCGCGGCGGCACTCGGGGAGGCCAAACTGGCTGGACTCCGCGGCGATGATCAGATCGCAGGCCAATGCCAGCTCGCAGCCGCCGCCTAGCGCATCGCCCTCCACCGCCGCCAGCACAGGTTTGGCGGGCGGGCTCTGGATGGTGCCGAACGGACCGCGCCGCGCGGTGCTTGCGGGCGGCGCGCCGCCGGCGGCGGCCTTCAAATCCGCGCCGGCCGAGAAATACCCGGCAGCGCCGGTCAGGACTGCCACGCGCAGACCATCATCCGCATCCAGACGGTCCCAGGCGGCTTCCAGGCGGCTTGCCATCATGTGGTCGATCGCGTTGCGCCGCGCGGGCCGGTTCAGCGTCACCACGAGCACCTGGCCGATCGTCTCGGTCAGCACCGCATCCTGCATCTTTGGTTCAGCCCCCAAACAAGGTCTGGCCGCCATCGACGATCAAGGTCTGCCCAAACACCCAGCGGGCCGCCGGGGAGGCCATGAACAACACGGCATCGGCGATCTCATCGGCCTCCCCCAGCCGGCCGGCGGGGATGGTGGCAACCGCCTCCAGATAGGCCGGGTCATTGGCGCGCTTGCGCTGTTCCCAGAAATGTCCCGGCGCCGTGACGGAGCCGGGCGCGATGGAATTCACTCTGATGCCGCGTTTGACCAGCAGCGCCGCCTGGGTCGCGGTGTGGTATTTGATGGCGGCCTTCATGGCGCCATAGGCGGGCGCCTTGGTCGACGGGCGGGTGGCGGCTGTCGAGCCGATGTTCACGATCGAACCGGCGCTCCGCTCAAGCCAGGGCTGGGCGGCATGGGAGGCCCGCACGATCGACATCATATCGACCCCGAACGCGGTATGCCAGCCGCTCTCATCATCGGCGCGGCCGAAGCCGGAGGCGTTGTTGACCAGAATATCGATGCCGCCCAGCGCCGCGGCGGCGGCCTCGATGTAGCGGTTGATGGCGGCAGCATCGGACAGATCGCACACCGCTGCATGGGCCGGGCCAAGGGCGGCAAGCTCCTGGCGGGTGGCCTCAAGTGCGGCTGCATCGCGCGCGCAGATGGACACCGCGGCGCCGCTGCGTGCAAACGCCAGGGCAATGCCGCGGCCGATGCCACGGCTTCCGCCGGTGACGATGGCGCGTTTTCCCGTAAAGTCGAACATGCGGCGCGTTTCCTCTGGTGCCTTTTGGCCTTCAGCAATCAGACCCGATGCGGCACCACCGCAACCGAGTTTTTATGATACTGGCATGATTTTGAGAGTCCGGGCCCGACATTGCCGCCTGCCGGAACGCGATTTCGCGTCACTTCGTCATACATAAAATTCGGTTGCGCCGGCGGCCGGCGGCTTCGCATGTTCGGGATCATGAACCAGCCGCGCCGGACCAGGTCCGGCATCTCCGGATGACAGCCGCCATCACCCGTTTCACGCTGGACATAAGCGCCGGTGCGATCGCGGATTTGCACGAACGGATCGACAGGACGCGCTGGCCGGACGAGCTGGACGCTGAACCTTGGCAGTACGGCGCCAGCCTGGCCGCGCTGCAACGCATGATGCAGTACTGGCGGCACCGGTTCGACTGGCGGGCAGCCGAAGCCAGCATCAACGCCCTGCCGCATTACAGGGCCAGCATCGCCGGCCATGAGCTGCATTTCATTCATGAGCGCGGCCACGGACCGCAGCCGCTCCCGTTGCTGATCGCCCATGGCTGGCCCGGCTCATTCGTTGAAATGCTGGACATCATTCCGCTGCTGGCGGACCCGGCGCGCCATGGCGGCGATCCGGCGGATAGCTTCGACGTCATTGTACCCTCGATGCCCGGTTATGGATTCTCCGGCCGCCCCCGCAAGCCCGGCATGACACCGCTGGTAATGGCTGAGCTCTATGCCGGGCTGATGGCGGCGCTGGGCTATGACCATTACGGCCTACAGGGCGGCGACTGGGGTGCTACCGTCACCACCTGCATGGCACGGCAGTGGCCGGACAGGATCGCCGGTCTCCACCTCAACTGGATCCCCGGCTCCTACCAGCCACCGCAGGGTGAGGGCGAGGCGCCCTTCTCCGCGGCCGAGCTGCAGTTTCAGGCCGCCATGGCGGCCTCCGCCACCCAGGGGACCAGCACACATGTGGGCATTCACGCCTCCCGCCCGCAAACGCTGGGCTACGCGCTGAACGATTCGCCCGTGGGCCTGGCGGCCTGGCTGATCGACAAGTTCCGGATGATCGCCGATTGCGATGGCGAGATCGAATCCACCATCAGCCTTGACCGGTTGCTGACCAATGTCTCGGTCTATTGGTTCACGGAAACCATCACCTCCGCCATCCGCCTATACAAGGAAGCCCGGCTGCAGCCGCTGAAATTTGCCAAGGGCGAGCGGATCCTGCCGCCGTTGGGGTTTGCCGCGTTTCCCGGCGAGGTGGCCGTGCCGCCGCGCGAATGGGTGGAGCGGGTCTATAACCTGCAACGCTGGACCGAGATGAAGCGCGGCGGACATTTTGCCGCGATGGAGCAGCCGCAGGCTTTGGCCGCGGATATTCGCGATTTTTTCCGGCCACTTCGCCAGGGCAAAGCGAGCGGTCAAACCGGTGAGCCAAAACATGATTGAACCGTTTGAGATCGCGATCGACGAGGCGGTCCTGCAGGATTTGCGGCACCGCCTGCGGAACACCCGTTTTGCCCCGGATTTCGGCAATGACGGCTGGGCCTATGGCACCAACGGCGATTATCTGCGCGCGCTCATCACCTATTGGGCCGAGGCGTACGACTGGCGCCGGCACGAACGCGCGATGAATGAATTCGCGCATTTCCGCACCGTGATCGACGAGGTGCCGGTGCATTTCATCCATGAGCGCGGCGTGGGGCCGAAGCCAATGCCCCTGATCATGACGCATGGCTGGCCCTGGACGTTCTGGGATCTGCAAAAGGTGATCCGGCCGTTGGCCGACCCCGCCGCCTTCGGGGGCGACCCGGCGGATGCATTCGACGTGATTGTGCCGTCCCTGCCCGGCTTCGGGTTCTCATCCCCGCTGACCACGCCGGGCATCAACTTCGTCCGCACCGCCGATCTCTGGATGAAGCTGATGCGCATGCTGGGCTATGAAACATTCGCGGCCCAAGGCGGCGATTTCGGGGCCTTCGTCACCGCTCAGCTTGGCCATAAATATGCCGGTTCGGTGCTTGGCATTCATATTCATCTCGCCGGGCCGCTCGGCATGATCACCGGCGGGATGCCCGATGATTCGATGTTCGGCACGGGCGAGGAACACTGGCCGGCGGCCAATGCGTTGTTCTTCGATCAGGAGAGCGCCTATTCCCGGCTGCAAAGTACCAAGCCGCAGTCCTTGGCCTATGGCATCAACGACTCCCCGGCCGGGCTGGCCGCCTGGCTGCTGGAAAAGCGCCGCCGGTGGAGCGATTGCGGCGGCGACGTGGAGCGGCGGTTCAGCAAGGATGACCTGCTGACCAGCATGACCATCTATTGGGCGACCCAGACCTTCGGCACCGCCGCCCGGTTCTATGCGGAAGCGCGCCGCAACCCCTGGACGCCGTCGCATGACCGTAAGCCGGTGGTGCAGGCGCCCACTGCCGTGCTGCTGTTCGAGAACGACATCGTCAAGCTGCCGCGCCGCTGGGCGGAGGGGTATTACAACCTGCAGCGCTGGAACGTGGCGCCGGTGGGCGGGCATTTCGTGCCGATGGAGGAGCCCGAGATTCTGGTGAATGATCTGCGCGCGTTCTACCGGGATCTGCGCTGAAGGCGCGTCGCGCTGCGGGGCCTGGAACGGGCAGGTTCGGGCGCGCCGGACCGATGCAGCCTGATCGGACAGCATCGATGAGCCATCCACATTTGAGCATACCAAAAAATAGCTTGTGGCCCGACGCAGTAGTCCGGAGTGTATCTCGGCATAAAAAAGTGCCGGACAGGGCGGTGGCCGCGATGCCCGCTTTTTCATCATGTCCGGTACCGAAAACGACGGTGTGAGGAGATCAAGGATGGACGGCGATCACGGCATCAAGGCGGCTGGCAGCGTGGCACTTGGCGCCGAGGCGCGCGCCTTCCTCGCCGGCGGGCCGAAGCAACTGCTGATCGGTGATCGCTGGGTGCCCGCCCGCTCCGGCGAGACGTTCGAGGCGGTCAACCCCGCCACCGAAGAAGTGATCGGCAGCTTTGCGGCTGGTGCGAAGGCGGATATCGACGACGCGGTCATCGCCGCCCGCCGGGCGTTCGAGAATCCAAACTGGGCGGCGATCAGCCCGCACCAGCGCGCCGCCTATCTGCTGAAACTAGCGCGGCTGCTGGAGGCCAACGCCGAGGAGCTGGCGCAGCTGGAAACCCTGAACAACGGGACACCGCTGGCCATGACGCGCGGCCAGATGCTGGCCAGCGCCCAGACGTTTGAATATTACGCCGGCTGGGCCACCAAGATCTATGGCGAGACCAACCCTTCGGATGCCGCCTTCTTCAATTACACCCTGCGCGAACCGCTGGGGGTGTGCGGCCTGATCGTCCCCTGGAACGGGCCGATTTCCAGCGCCACGTGGAAGCTCGCACCGGCGCTGGCGACCGGCAATACCTGCATCCTGAAGCCCGCGGAGCAGACGCCGCTGACCACCATCCGGCTGGGCGAGCTGATCCTGGAGGCCGGTTTTCCGCCCGGCGTCGTTAACATCGTCACCGGCTTCGGCGAGACTGCAGGTGCCGCGATTTCCGAGCATCCCGATATCGACAAGGTGGCGTTCACCGGCTCGACCGCCGTCGGCAAGACCATCATCCGCGCGGCCAGCGGCAATCTTAAGAAGGTGAGCCTGGAACTCGGCGGCAAATCGCCCAATGTAATTTTCGAGGATGCCGACATCGACAAGGCGGTGGCCGCCAGCGTGGGTGGCTTCTGCTTCCTGTCCGGCCAGATCTGCGTCGCCGGAACCCGAATTTTCATCCAGCAGAACATCTATGACAAGGTGGTGCAGCGGCTGGCCGACTATACCGCGAATTTCAAGATCGGCGACCCGTTTGACCCCACAACGACCATGGGCCCCGTGGTGTCCGCCGAACAGTTCCAGCGCGTGACCTCTTATTTCGACATTGCGAAGGCCGATGGCGCGCGCGTGGCGGTGGGCGCCGGCACGCTGGGCGGCAAGGGATTTTTCATCAAGCCGACGCTGTATGCAGACGTGAAGAACGGCATGCGCATCGCGCAGGAGGAGGTGTTCGGCCCGGTCGCCGCCGCCATCCCGTTCAAGGATGAAGACGATGCCGTGCTGCAAGGCAATGACACGATCTACGGACTGGCCGCGGCGGTCTGGACCAAGGATCTGGGCCGGGCGCATCGCGTCGCCCGCGGCCTCAAGGCCGGGACGGTCTGGGTAAACACCTATCTCAAGGTCGACCCGATTTCCGGCTTCGGCGGCTACAAGCAATCCGGCACCGGGCGTGAACTGGGGCCGCACTCGATCGACGCCTACACGCAGATGAAGACCGTTTACATCGATCTGGCCGGCTGAATCAGGCCCACTGCCACGGAGACAAGTCCAAATGACCAAAATGATGCGCGCCTTGCAGGTTCTGGAGGCCGGCGTGATGCCGGAGATTGTCGAGGTGCCGATCCCCGAGCCGGGCCCGGGCCAGGTGCGCCTGCGCACGGCGGGCTCCGGTCTGTGCCACAGCGATCTGTACGTGATCCAGGCCAAGCCGTCGTATTTTCCGCTGCCCCTGACCATCGGCCATGAGCCGACCGGCTGGGTGGATGCGGTGGGACCGGGCGTGAAGTCGGTCCGGGAGGGCGAGGCTTATGCGCTGTATTTCCCCTGGGGCTGCGGCCATTGCGCCCGCTGCGCGCATGGCCATGAAAACATCTGCGAGGAGCAGTTCGTGGGCCCCGGCGCCGGGCATGACGGCGGCATGGCCGATTACATCCTGGTGGACGATCCGCGGCATCTGGTGCCACTCGGCAGCCTAGATCCCATCACCATGGCGCCGCTGATGTGCGCCGGCATCACCACCTATCACGCCATCAAGGATTCGCTTCTCCGCATGACGCCCGGCTCTGCCGTGGTGCTGATCGGCATCGGCGGGCTGGGGCATATCGCGATTCAGATTCTGAAGGCGATGACCGCCGTGCAGATCATCGCGGTCGATAATCATCCGGATAAATTGCACCATGCGCTTGAGCTCGGCGCGCATCACGCGCTGACCTCCGGCCCCGATACGGCGGCGCAAATCAAGCAGATCACCGGCGGCATCGGCGCCGCGGTGGTGCTGGACATGGTGGGGACGGATGGCACGCTGGCCCTCGGCGCGAAGGTTCTGGCGCGGCGCGGCGAGCTGAAAATCATCGGCGTTGCGGGTGGGACGCTGCCGGTCCGGTTCCACGAAATGGCGCGCGATTCGTCCGTGACAGTGCCTTATGCCGGCACCATTCCGGAGCTGTATGAAGTTTTGGAACTGGCGAAATCCGGCTTCATCATTCCGGAAGTTGAAAAGGTCAGTTTCGAGAACGTGCTGGCGGCCTATGAGCGGCTGGAACATGGCAAATTGCGTGGCCGCGCCGTCCTGGTCCCGACGCTTTAGAGCACGATCGGTTGCGGTCCGCTCGCCTTGAGCGGCCGAAATCGTAAATCGCCGTCTAACCAGAGCCGGCGCAGGATTTGATGAGGGCAACACCATGACCGAACGAAGCGAGCGCCGAAAAGCCTAAAGTTTCAGTTTTAAACCAAAACAAAAATGGGAAACGTCCATGGTCAATCAGATTACCGGGTTGCGGCATCCGACCGCGAAGCTCGCCGTACTGATCAGCGGCAATGTCCTGATGACGTTCATGATCAGCGCGGTTATGCCGGCTTCCAGCGCCATTGCGCGGAATTTCAGCGGCCTGGGTCAGGTTGATCTGCACGCGCAGATTCTGCTGCTGGCGCCGTACATCGCGCTGATCTTCGTGGCACCGCTGATCGGGGGTCTGATCAAGACCTATGGAAGGCGGACACCGCTGCTGATGGCCATCGGGTTGTATGCCTGTGCAGGTGCGGCGGAATTGTTCACCAATGGCTTCTGGACCCTGGTGAGCGAACGCGTGGCTCTGGGTGCCGGCGGCGGCGCGATCACCACCATCTGCATGACCCTGGCCGGCGATTACTTCACCGGTGCCAAACGGACCTGGGCGGTGGCGCTGGTGGGCATGGCATCCGCACCTGGTTCGGTGCTGGTGCTGCTGGTGAGCGGCGTGCTGGTAGATTGGGGCGGCTGGCACATGGCGTTCATCCCGTATCTCCTCGCCGTTCCGGTCTTTGCCGCTGCTTTGTTGTTCATCGAGGAGCCGGCGGCGGCGGCTGAGACCATAACCCGGGGTGGCGCGCTGCCCCGCCTGTTCTGGCTGCTCTGCCTCATCACAATGTTCGAAGCCTGCACCGCCATCCTGCCCGCCGTGCAGTTGCCGTTTTTGCTGGGCGCCATCGGCATCACCCATGCCACCATCGCGTCGGTCATGATCGCCGCTTCCGCCTGCGTCGCGGTTGCCGCCGGCAGTCTGTACCCGATCATGCGGCGTTATCTTTCGGTCAACGCAGTGCTGGTGATGATTTTCGGCACCGCGGCGATCTCCTATTTCGGTTTTTATGTGGCGAACAACGTCTATAGCATCGGCCTTGCCCTGCTGATCATCGGCCTGCCCACCGGGCTGATGATTCCGCATTTTTCGGCCGTGACCATTGAACGCGCAACCGCCGAAGCGCGCGGCCGGGCGGTGGGGTTGATCACTAGTTCGATTTTCATCGGCCAGCTCGCCATCCCGTTGGTGGTCGCGCCGCTGCGCGCGGGGTTTGGCATGAAGGGCATGTTCGTGGTGCTGGCGCTGGTGCTGGCCGCCGCCAGCCTCACCGCCGCGGTGACCCCGCGGTTGCGCAAGGTGCAACATGCGCCTGGATGAACCACACCGCGATCTTTTTTCAAAATGACCAGGGAATGCAGACATGCCGGATGGATTTGATCTAAACCCGCGTCACATCGTCGATGCCGATCTGTTCGGTGCTGTGAAGCGCCGGCCTGAACCTTACATGACCGAATGGTCCACGCGGCCGCCGTTTTATGTCATGGTGGCGGGACTGCCGCAGGCGGTGCTGACGCGCTACGCGGACCAGAAGCCGGCCTATGAGGATTATGCACGGTTCTCGAGCGCCAAGCGCAAATGGCCGGGCACCGAAAAATTCTATTATTATCGCGGCCTGCCGATCATCACCGATAGCGATCCGCCGACGCAGATAAGGCTGCGCCGGCTGATGGCGCCGGCGTTTTCCGCCCGCAAGCTTGCCACCATGGAAGGCCAGATCAAGAATTTTATCGCAAGGCGGCTCGATGAGATCGCCGATCGGGGATCTGATGTCGATGTGGTGACGGATCTCAGCCATCCGCTTGCCGCCTTCATTCTGCTGGGCCTCTGCCTGGAGCTTGATGAATCGGTCTGGCCGATTTTTGTCCGCATCGCGCGTGGGATGGCCGCCTTTGGGCAGTTGGCACCCGGCGCCGAACCGCCGGCGGAATATCTCGAGGCCTGGGACGAGGGATATAAATACTGCGGCCAGTTGATCGAGGATCGCCGGCGCACGCCGAAAGATGACGTGGTTGGCACGATCGTGGCCGCCGGCGAACAGGAGGGCAGGGTATCCACCGAGGAGATGTTCGCGACCATGCTGGTGCTGTTCACCGCCGGTTTCGGCGGCATTCAGAACACCGCCGCCTATACGCTCTGGCGGCTTTGCCGGGACCGCGCACAGCTTGAGCTGCTGCAGGCCGATCCGTCATTGGTGCCGGCCGCGGTGGCGGAATCCATCCGCATGGACACCAATGCCTGGACGGTCCTGCGTTGGGCAACGCAGGATTTCGAATATGCCGGGCTGCGGTTTTTCGAGAACATGCCGATCCATTTCATGTGCGCCGCGCCGAATTACGACCCGAATGTGTACGAGGACCCGCAGCGTTTCGACATTCGGCGCAAGCCGCAGGACCTGCTGTCCTTCGGCCATGGATTTCACCATTGCATTGGCTCGCTGCTCGCGAAAATGACAGGCCGCATCGCGGTCCAGCAGGTGGTTGAGCGATTCCCGCATCTGCATCTCCCCGATCCGGATTTTTACCCGGAAATTACCGGCGGCCCAAAGGAGCGCGGGCTGCGCTCGCTGCCCTTGAGGACGCTGTGATGAATGCACAGACCCATGATTTTGCCGGGCGCGTTGCGCTCGTCACCGGTGCGGCCACAGGCATCGGCCGCGCGACCGCCATGGCGTTTGCGCAAGCCGGCGCCCGCGTTGTGGTGGCGGACATTGCGCAGGATGCCGGCGCGCAGACCGCCGCCGACATCGCGCAGGCCGGTGGCGAGGCGCGGTTCGTCCAGGTGGATGTCGCCGATGGCGCCTCCGTGGCCCAGATGATCAGCCAGACCGTCGGCTGGTATGGCCGGCTGGATGTTGCCCATAACAATGCGGGCACGCTGATCCAGGAAGTTGCGGTGGCCCAGATGGAGGAAGCCGCGTGGGACCGTGTGCTGGCGGTCAATCTGAAGGGCGTGTTTCTGTGCATGAAGCACGAGATCGGCCAGATGCTGACGCAAGGCGGCGGCGCGATTGTCAATACCACCTCCGTCACCGCCTTCCGCACGGTGTTGAATTCCGCGGCCTATTCCAGCAGCAAAGCGGGCATCGTCGCGCTGACGCGGATTGCCGCCGCCGAAAACGGGCAATTCGGCATCCGCATCAACGCCATCGCCCCGGCCGGGATCGATACGCCAATGCTGGCCAAGGGCCTGGGCGATGATGAAGAGCGGCGCCGCAACGTCGCCAAGACCCGCGTGATGCGACGGCTCGGGACGCCGGAGGAAGCCGCAAAAGCGGTGCTCTGGCTCTGCTCGGACGGCGCGTCCTATATCACCGGACATACGCTGGCTGTGGATGGCGGCGTCCTCGCCTCGCCTTGAACCGGACGGGTTGCCCCCAGCTCGACTGAGGCCACCGGCGCATCGCGTCCGCGCAGCTGATGGTGCGGGAGGTCGACTCATCATGACTTTTTCTCATGGCGCCCATAGATCATAGAAGTTGCGCGGCACCCCCCTATTCAGTAAAGTCATAACCATAACGAAAAATCATGAGGAATGTTGATCGGGGTCTTGCACAAAAATTGAACAATGTGCGTTCACATCAAGCCCCCGAAAGCCATACACGTTTAAGAAGCAATTTTTGCGTCTAGAAGGGTAACAACCAATGGAAAAAGATCCGCACACACGGTCGGTCCGGCGTATTGCACCACTTAACCCGCTTCGCGCCTTCGAGGCTGCCGCGCGGCACTTAAGCTTCACCCAGGCGGCCGACGAGCTTTGCGTGACCCAGGGCGCGGTGAGCCGCTCCGTCAAGGCGCTCGAGGACTATATGGGCGAGCCGCTTTTCGAACGCTGCCATAACGGCCTGTTGCTTTCCGAGAAAAGCGACATGCTGGCGCACCGGCTGACCGATATTTTTGACCGGCTGAGCGCGGCCACGGCGGAATTCCGCGGCCAGAAAAACGCCTCCATTCTCACGCTACGGACCTACACCAGTTTCATGATCGGGTTTCTGCTGCCGAACCTTGCGAACTTTCAGGTCCAACATCCGAAAATCAAGGTCCGCCTGATCTCCGGCACGGACTCCGTGGAACTGAACCGCAGCCTGGAGGATGTGAGAATCCGTTATGGCCATGGCCAGTGGCGCGGCGTTGAGAGCACGCTGCTGTTCCGTGACCAGCTGCGGCCGGTGTGCAGCCCCAAGCTGCTCGATCCGGCGAAGCGCCCGTATCCGATTTCGGTGCTGAAGGACCATGTGCTTCTGCATCAGGAATTTCGCCATAATGACTGGCCCGACTGGCTGGCCTGCGCGGGTGGCGACAACATCGTCGCGAAAAATAATGTGACGTTCGAGGAGCTGAGCGTAGCCTATCAGGCCGCCATTTCGGGTGCCGGCATCGTCATCGCGCAAAAACCTTATTTCACGCGGGAAATTGCCGACGGCCAGCTCTTTGAACCGTTTGATACCGTGCTGCATCGCGAGCTTGGCTATTACCTGACCATTCCGCATGAGCGCCGGGACGTCCCGCAGGTCATCGCCTTCAAGGACTGGCTGGTGCAGGAATTCCGCCAGAAGCATGCGGAGGAAAAAGATCGCGCCGCGGTCATCAAACTTGGCCAGCCAGCCGCGCAAAAACCGGTCGTGGCGGCGCACAAATCCGGCCAGAGCCGCGCCGCCTGAACCTACGCTAAATTTCGTTCGGCATCGTCAGCACAACCTTGCCGCGGACATGGCCGGCACGGCTTAAAGCCAGGCCGGCCGCCGCCTCTGCAAACGGAAATGTCGCGGCGACGGTGGTTGTGACCTTGCCCGCATCGATGAGCGCGGCGATCTCGCGAAGTTGCCCGCCATCTGCCGCCACGGCGACCTTCACGCCGCGCACGCCATAAGCCCGCGCCTTGTCTTCCATGATCGTGCCCCAGGCATTCACCAGCACGCCGCCCGGCCGCAGCACCGCATAGGACCGCGCCTGCACATCCTCGCCCAGCAAATCAATCACCACATCAAGATCGCGTAGTACATCCTCGAACTGCTCGGCGCGGTAGTCGATCACCTGGTCCGCGCCCAGGGCGCGCACATAATCCGCATTGCCCGCTGATGTCGTGGTAATCACGTAAGCCCCGGCGTGCCGGGCAAACTGGATCGCGAAACTCCCTACCCCGCCAGCGCCGGCATGGATCAGAACGCGCTGGCCCCGGGACAAGGCCGCGCGGTCGAAAACCGCCTGCCAGGCGGTCAAGGCCGCCAGCGGGACGGACGCCGCCTGAACGTGATCAAACCGCTGCGGCTTGAGTGCCACGTCCGCTGCCTTGACCGCGACGTATTCCGCGAAGGCGCCGGCGCGATATCCCGGCGTGCTGGTCATGCCGAATACGGCCTGCTCAGGCGCCAAACCGGCGCAGCCGGCTCCGATGGCGGCGACGGTCCCGGAAAAATCCCCGCCCGGAATGAACGGCAAGGCGAGGACTAATTTGTCCTTCAGGACCCCGTCGCAAACTTTCCAGTCCACCGGGTTGACGCTGGCGGCATGGACACGGACCAGGATCTCGTCATCCAGCAGTTCCGGCAGGGCCAGCGTCTCCATCGGGAACCGGTCCGCGGTGCCATAGCTATGGATACGGATGGCCCGCATCATAGCCACTCTAATGCTCCTGGCTGACGGGAACCGGCTTGGCGCGCGGGCGGGACGGTTCCACAGGATACGTCACCGGCTTTGCAAACAGCGTCTGCGGCAGCAGGAAATAGGCAAGCGCCGGCAACAGGATCAGCGCGCCCAGCATGTTCAACAGGAACATGAAGGCAAGCAGCAGCCCCATATCCGCTTGGAACTTGATCGGCGCGAACACCCAGGTGACCACACCGGCGGCCAGGGTGAAGCCGGTGAGCAACACCACCTTGCCGGTAAACAACAAGGTGCGGTGATAAGCCTCCGAAAGGCTGGCGCCGGCGCGCAACTGCTTGAGCACGATGCTGAGCACATAGAGCGCGTAATCCACGCCGATCCCGACGCCCAGAGCAATCACCGGCAGGGTCGCCACCTTGATCCCGATCCCCAGCACCACCATCAAAGCCTGCGCCAGAATCGAGGTCAAAACCAGGGGCAGCACGGCGCACACCACTGCCCGCCAGGAGCGGAATGTGATGAAGCAGAACAGGATGACGGCGGCGTAAACCAGATACAGCATCTGGTCGTTGGCCTGCGCGATCACGATGTTGGTCGCCGCATCGATGCCGGCATTGCCGCCGGCCAGGGAGAATTTGAAATCCGGCCCCTGATTCGCGGGGTCATCGATGAACGTCTGAATCTTTGCCACCACCGCATTCAGCGTGGCGGCCTTATGATCCTCCAGCGACACATAGAGCGGGTCGAACGTGCAATCGAGATTCGTCAGCGACCGCGGAATCCACATCTGGAAATCCGCAATCGAATTCTGGTTCGGCACCAGGGCGTACCATTTCGGCGAATTTTCCGTCATCAGCATCGTCGCCATCTGGCCGAAGGAGCCCAGCGAATAGGTGGACTGCACTTCCTTCATCTGGTCCAGCTGCCACTCCAGATTGGTCATCTTGGTGACCACATCCAGACCGGTGCACGTGGTCGGCGCGGTATCGGCCAGCACGACCAGCGTATCGCTGCCGGTGGCGTAGTGCGAGAGGATATAGGCGTTGTCCTGGTTATACAGCGAGGACTGGCGCAATTCGGGCGCGCCCTGATTCAGATCGCCCACCTGCACATGTCGGCCGACCGCCCAGCCCACCGCGCCAAGCCCCACCGCAGTGACCACCGCCATCATCGCAAAGCGGCGACGCGTGAACAGGTCCAGGAAATTCCACAACGGATGGCTCACCCGTCCCGCGCCGGCCAGGGTTTCATTCTTCAGGCTGCGGACCGCGGCCTTGGTGCTCACCCCGGTATAGCTCAGCAGCATCGGCAGCATGATCAGATTGGTGAAAATCAAAATCCCGACACCCAGGCTGGCGATCAGCGCCAGTTGGCGGATCGCCGTGATGTCGATGGTCATCAGCACCGCAAAGCTCGCGGCATCGCATGTCAGCGCCGCGAAGCCGGCCAGAAACAGCCGCCGGAAGGTATAACGCGCGGCGACCAGCGGGTGCGTGCCGCGGCCGATATCCTGCATCACGCCGTTCATCTTCTGGGCGCCGTGGCTCATGCCGATGGCGAAGACCAGAAACGGCACCAGCACCGAATACGGGGTGAGGTTATAGCCAAGCAGCTTCAGGCAACCGGTCTGCCAGATCACCGCAATCAGCGATGCGGTCACCACCAGCGCGGTGCTGCGCACGCAACGCGTGTACCAGTACAGCGCGCAGGTGGCGATGACCACGGACACCGCAAAGAACAACAGGATCTTGTCGATCCCGTTGATCATGTCACCGACCACCATGGCGAAGCCCACGATATGCAGGGTGACGCCCTGGCCTGCGTATTCCTGGCGTATCTGGTCCATGGACCGGGCGAGCTGACCGTAATCCAGCGGCTTGCCGGTGAGGCCATTGGTCTCCATCAACGGCACGTAGATCATGCTGGATTTGAAGTCATTGCTGACCATCTGCCCGACCAGCCCGGCCTTTTCGATATTCTGCCGGAGCGTATCCAGCATGGGCTGGCTGCCGTTATAGTTCGGGTCGACCACGGGTCCGCTGATCAACCCGTCTGACGTCACCGCCAGCCAGCGGGTCGAGGATGTCCAGAGCGAGGTCATAAAGGGGCGGTCGACGCCGGGCAGCAGGAAGATCTGGTCGTTGATTTGCTTGAGCGTAGACATGTATTGCTTATTGATGACGGTCCCCTGGTCGGCGGTGACCACCACGCGCAGCGCATTCCCCTGCGACTGCAGGTCGTTATAATGCTTGAAGTAATTGACGATGAACGGCTGGTGCGTCGGAATCATCTGATCGAAATTGGCGTTCAGCCTGACCGATGTCGCCTCGAAGCCAAAGAACAGCGTCGCCAGCAGGCAGAGCAGCAGCACCACCGGCCGGTTGTTGAACAACAGCCGCTCAAGCCGCGAACCGGAGTTGCGGTTGAAGTCCTTAATCTCGGAAATGACGGGTGAGGGATCGCCAATTTGACCAGCCAACTCAAATCTCCAGTTCAGCTTTGCAGAAAGTCCTTGGCGGGAATCACACTCACGCCGGCGCTTCCCACGGCGACGACATCTCCATCCGCAGCCTGGGTCAAACCAAAAATCTCCATCGGTTGGAAGCCTGGCAAGGTTGTAAAGGTTTGGGCATGATCGGTGCTGATCTCGATGGCACCGGCCTCATTGCCGACGATGATCGCGCCGGAGCGAAGCACGGCGCCGGCGGTCAGGTTCGAGGTGGTGTTGAGATCAACCGGCGTCCAGGTCTGGCCGTTATCGGCGCTGCGGAACGCGAGGCCGGCCACGCCGCAGGTGAATAAGCCGCCATTGCCTGTCGGCAAAATCATGAACAGCGTGGATTGCGCGGGCACCGTCACGGCCGGAAAACTTGCGCCGTTATCGGTGGATCGAAAGACCGATCCAGCCTCACCCACCAGATAGAGATCGGCCCCCACGCGCGCCGCACCGTAAAGATTATGGCTGATCGGATCGCCGACATGCAGGTCCCATTCCTGCCAGTGCTGGCCGCCATCCGTTGTGTTCACGGCCATCCGGTAGGCGCCGAACACCATCGCATGGTCCGCATCCTGCGCCAGGATCGTGAGGAAGGGATTGTCCGGGCCGCCAGCCATGAAATGCGCGGCCCGCGCCATGGCCAGCGGCGTGCCGGGCGAGGGATCATTGGCCGCCGCCGCCGCCTGTGCGGCGGCCAGGGTCATCTGATTATCCTGAATGCCGTCAAGCTGCCGCTGCCAGGTGAGGCCGCCATCGGTGGTGTGCAGAATCACGCCGTAATGTCCGGCCGCCCAGCCATCCTGCGCATTGGCAAACGCCACGCAGGTCAATGTCACATCAACCGGTACTTGGGCCTGCCGCCAGCTCCGGCCACTGTCATCGGAAACGATGATCACGCCATGTTCGCCCACCGCCACCAGCCGGTTGCCGGCATTGGTGATGGCAATCAGCACCACCTTGTCAGGTGCCTTCACCGCGATCGCCGCACGGTCCATCGCGCTTAAGTCCGTGGCGGACGCAACAGGGGTCGCGAGCAGAAAACAGGTCGTTGCCAGGCAAACGAGATAACGGGAAAACTGGCCGATCACTGCAACCCTATCACGAAAAACACCGCCGACGGTGCGCGGCACGCACAGCCGCCGGCAAAGAAACCGGAGCATGATCGCACGTCAAGCAATCATGCTTCCGCATCGTCAAAATGACGCCCGCGCCGCCATATCCTGCGGATTGAAGGAGCTCGGTGGCAACACGCTAACATAGTCCTGGATCCGCTGCGAAGGCGGCAGATCCAATCTTGGTGTAAACGAGGTGATATAACTGTCACCTTGAATGTCGAGCGTGGTGTACATCTGCTGCACGGTACCCGGCAGATCCGGGCGCACGACCACAAAGATCTGCGTGCTTCTCCAGAAATTGCCGTTCGCGTCGTATTCATCCGTGACCAGCACCGTCCAGGTGTCTTCGTCCACATAGAAACGACGCTTGGGAAGGATATTCCGCGAGCCCGCGGCCAGCGTGGCTTCCACCACCCAGCAGCGGTGGAGTTCCCAGCGGACCAGGTCCGGACTGAGGAAATGGGGAAGGTAATCGGACGTCTCGACGAAGTTCGTCCGGTTGTTGTTGTAAGGAACGTACATTTCCTTCTTGCCGATCAGGTTCCAGTCGAACTCGTTTTCGGCGCCGAGAAAGGCAAAGGCCTCGTCATAGGTGACGATTCCATCCACCGAGGAATCCGGCACGTCATACTGAATCTCCGGTATCCGCCGGACGCGGCCCTGACCGGTCAGAAGCTCCCAACCGGAATCCGGGAACTTCAGGGAGTTGGTTGAGTCCCAGACAATGATGTTGGCACCCACCGCATTTGCCGGGCCGATGGGGTTGTAGAACGCCTTACTGTAAATGCCGTCGAACGTCGCCACGCTGCCGTTCGGATCATAATAGGCGGTGACTTGACCGAAATCATCATCCAAAACCGACGTCAATTGCCCATGAGACATCGCATAGGAACCGTTGTTGTAATGGATGTGCCAGCCGAACCAACGGAAATTATGGTTCTGCAGAACCTGCGCGCCGGCGATCGACGGATCCGGATCCAGGATCGGGAACGGCACCCCACCATAGGCATTGGTGAAGCCGAACCGCGGACCGCCGGGGACGGCCTGCGCGTTCAGCGCATTCTGATAGATGTTGTCATAGACATATTGCGGCGCCGCGGCGGTTCTGTGCGTCGGGTAAACGACGATGCTGTAGCCGCGCTGCTGCATGAAAATCTTGACCGATTCCGGCAGCTTGTCCGCATATTGCGACATGTTGGCGGCGTTGATCGTCAAGATCGGCTGTTCGTTCGCGAACATGTCCGGCATCAGGGCCGGCGACGACCAGCCCGCCGGGATTTCCGTGTAGCCGCCGGTCCAGGCGGGGATGGACCCATCGGCATTGCCGGCCTTCTCGGCGCCCATCGGCGTCAGGGTGGTTTTCAGCTGGTCCGCCTGCGCCTGCGAAACCCCCGCCCGCGCCCGGCCTGGCAGCCCGAGGGCAAGCGCCGCAGCGCTGATGCCCGCCGTTAAACCGAATTTTCTTCTTTTCATGGCATTTTCCTCGCTGTGTGCTTTAGAACGTATGTTGCAGGTTCAAATCGATATAGCCGCGATCGGCGGTTGGATTCAAAGTCTGGTCCGCTTTGCCGAGAAAGTCCTTATAGGTGAGCGTGGCAAACCAGGTGGTCCGGTACGTGGCGCTTACCCCGATGGAGAAATTACCTGTCCCGTGGTTCATCGTCGAATCAACTTGCGAACGTCCCAACACGTCGTAGGTGATGCCGATGGGGAACGAGATATCAAGCTTCGGCAGCACCGAGTAGTAGTTCGGGGTGATCGTGAACTCTACCGCCGCCGCCGTGGCCTGCCGGCCGGTCGCGAGCGCGGCGCGGTTTGCATCCACCGAGATGACGTGATTGATCGCCGCTTCGGCGGCGTAGGAAATGCCACCTGGAATGAACGGCACGCCGGGGCTCACATAAATTGTGGAAACCTGCGCCGCGACCGTGCTGCCTTTCGGATAAAGCCCACCCGCATTGGCGCTGCCCGGATAGACCGGAGAGGCGCCAAACCCGGCAGCCACCAGGTTCATGTTACGCCGGCCCGAGATTTCGCCGGCCACGTTGGCGTCCCCGAGATCGGTCGAGAACGAGGCACCGTAAATCTGGATGTCACGCGGATAGACCAGGTAATAGCTGCCGGCGTTGCCGGGGCCCTGGCCGGGAAACGGCCCGCTGGTGTAGACGGCCGGGGCCTTCGAGTCATAGCGCAGCGCGTAGAGCCCAAGGTCGTATTCACCGATCGTTCCCTGCACCGAGGCACCGAACTGACCGTTCTCGATCGGCGGGCTCAGATCCTTGGCGCGGTATAAGGCGATCGCTTGCGGGGGAAAGCCGAAGGCTTGCCCCAGCAGAATTCGTTGGCCGCCCTTGTCCAGCACATCGGAACTGCTGAAATAGGATCC